>Ga0210407_10001326_pt1 | contig 23633 bp, 12 predicted proteins | sample IncBWC27MmetaG_FD_150860 | JGI IMG/M metagenome (GOLD analysis project Ga0210407, IMG submission 150860) | Forest soil microbial communities from Barre Woods Harvard Forest LTER site, Petersham, Massachusetts, United States - Inc-BW-C-27-M | ecosystem: Environmental > Terrestrial > Soil >... | reverse complement strand
CGAAGCATTCAAACGTGCTAGCTTGGGAAAATGCGGGATCGGCTCATTCAGCAGGTCATAACCGAGCACCGCCGGCTCATCGCGATAGCGCGTCGCCAGCCGCCGCCAGATGGCGATCAGATGCTCTTGCTCTTGTGGACTCTCGTACAGCCAAGGATACCCGGCGCTGTCATCGATGTTCGTGCCCGTCTGTCCGCCCGGTGCGGCATGCAGATCAAGGATCACATATAGATCTTCGGCGCGGCTCCAAATGATCAACCGATCCAGCAGCTTGAAACCTTCCGCGTCATCGCTCTCAAAAAGGTTGTAATGCAGAGGAACTCGAATGGCATTGAACGCGCCCCGATGCAGGAGCGCGATGTCCTCGCGCGTGACGTAGTTCTCGCGGTATTTCTCCCAGAATGCCGCCGACCCTTCAGGCCCAAGGAGCTCCGACACCAACGCGCGGATCTCACCAGGAGATTCCGGACCACCCTGGAACAGCCACATATAACCCTCTGGCACCAGCCAATTGCCCAGATTTGTTGCGCGAAGAAGGAGCGGTTTACCAGCGGAATCAACGATCTGTTTGTGGTCGGTGTGTGCGAACTGCGCGCTCGCTTGAGAAGTCAACGCCAGAAGAAGACCCAATGGTAGGATTCTGAACTTGAACATGATTCTCTCCGGCGGAAATCCTATTCCAGTCCCGCCGCTAGCGGTTTAGAAGTCGCCATGATCCGATTGGGCATGGCGGAGGTCCTTTTGATCCTCGGGCATGGGCACAAGATCGCGAACCTCCGCTCTAAAGAGTTCTGACCGCAATGACGGTCACGTTTGGATCGGGCGCTTGCTGTGGCAGGTCAATCTGTAACCGGCGTTCTGCCTGTCGAAATTTCAACGATTGCCCTCCTCGGAGCAAGTGCGCCGACATCACCTTCGCATCGAGCCCGGATATCTCCAGTGGCGACGACGGCCAATCGAAGATGTGGAGGAAGAGTCTCCCGCGCTTTGCCGTGGTTCGAACAGATTTCATGTTTTGCACTGGTCCGTACGTGGTCCCATATATGGATTCGCCGTTGATCGCGAGCCAATCGCCCATGGCGCGGAGACGCTGCTGGAATTCCGGCTGGATCAAGCCGTCGGGTTGCGGTCCCACGTTAAGCAGGAAGTTGCCCCCACGGCTGGCGACTTCCACCAGGCTTCGAATGAGAAACTCCGCCGACTTATATTCACGATCGTTCGCGTTATACGCCCAGGTCTTATTTATGGTCATGCAGGTTTCCCACAACTGAAAATCGTCCGGCGACGGGATTACCGGGTTCAATTCTTGCTGGACGCTGGCATCGGTCATCGCAAAACGCACGCCCTTCGTCGGGATCGCATTAGGGATGAACTGTTCAGGAGTTTGATAGTCTCCTGTCACGCCAATTCGGTCGTTCACCAAAGTGGCAGGCTGCAGTGCCTGGATCAGCTCAAGGAAGCGATGGCCGTCGTATTTCTCCTGGTGATGCAAGCCGTCGAACCATATCAAAGCAACCGGCCCGTATTTCGTCAACAGCTCGGTCAACTGGAGCTGCATATACTCGAGGTACAGGGGCCACTCCGGGCGTGCGGGCTCCCCGTTCCAGTTTTCTTTCGCCAACTTCGTGGTGTCACGAAAGGCGGTGTGGTGCATATCGGGCGGAGAGTAGTAAAACCCAAGTGGCATATCTCTTCCTTTCGAAGCGTCCGCCAGTAGCCTGACAACGTCCTTCCCGTAGGGGGTATTGGTGATCTTGTAGTCTGTGTAGGAAGAATCGAACATGCAAAACCCATCGTGGTGTTTCGTCGTGAACACCATGTATTCCTGTCCAGCGGCTCGAGCCAAATCAATGAAGGCATTCGGGTCGAACTTTGATGGATTAAACCGCCTTGGCAACTCGCGATATTCCGCCTCGCTGATGCCCCCTGGTGTGGGTGTCATTATGGGCCAGGAGGCCTCCACGCTGGCCAGCGAATATGGTCCCCAGTGGATGAACATGCCAAATTTGGCGTCGCAGTACCAGCGTGTCCGGTCGTTGGCCAAGCCGGCGCCCAATCCGAGACTACGCAGAAATGGAAGTGACGACCCGGCAAGCGCAAGTCTTAGGAAGCCGCGTCGGGAAGGCGAACAAACACTCACAAGGGCTGAGATGCTATCACGACACCTGCTTGCCGAAAACCGTTCGGCCATTAATGGCGAGGAGGATGTCAAATTCGGCTTAAGAGTCTATGCGATCGAACTCGCTAATTGTGTTTGCCCTACGGTTGAAGCGGGCTGGAGGAGCTATGGCCAAGACTTCGCCGCATTTCTTCTACTTTACTAGTTTCCATCTCTAGGCGCGTAAACGAATCGAGAGCCTTGCGGCTGTCCTCTACTTTGCCAAGCCGCCGATAAACCTGAGCGAGAACGTAGTAATACGTGGACGCTCGAGGATTTAATGAGATGGCCCGGTTCAGGGCATCGACAGCATCCGCCAGCCGTCCCTGGGATTCCATCGCTTTTGCCTGCTGGAACCAGGCACCATCAGACCCAGGATCAAGCTCGCGGGCCGCACGGGCATACGCGAGAGCCTTTTCGGAATCACCCTTCCGATTGTAAAAGGCGCTGAGATTCACATGCGCCGACACGAACTTCCCACTCCGAGCCTCGTTGATCGCAATGGCTTTCTCATAACTGGCGACAGCTCCAGCCTCATCGCCCAGAGCCTCCTGAGCAAAACCGAGACCATCCAGACTCTCCACATACGCAGGGTCGATGTGGAGTGCTGTTTCAAATTCCTTTCGCGCAGAGTTCCAGATATCTTGTACGGAAAACAGTTTGCCCAGGTCGAAATGCAACTCAGCGGATTGTGGATCATACCGAATTCCCTGCTCGAACTCCGTCTGTGCGGCGGCGAACTTTCCGATAAACATTAGATCTCGGCCAAGAATTTTGTGCGCCTCGGGATTTTCGGTGTTGAGCTGCAGTGATTTCGCGAGCGGCGGGATGGACTCACCGACCTTTCTCTGGGCGAACAGGCTGTAACCCAAGGCATACCAACCCCAAGAGGATGTCGGGTGCTCTTTGACATAAGCACCAAGGAGCGGCTCAACCTCCTGGAACCGCCCCGCTCGGATGTAGCTCTCAAACTCCGTGACACGTTGGGGGTCGTCCGCAGCGGCATGGTCCTTCGAAAGCGTTCGGACTTTTTCTCTGGCGAACATGTCCCCCGGATTGAACTCGACTGCCTTTCGATAAGCCGCAGAAGCACCTTGAGCATCGCCTTCTTTTTCAAGAACAATTCCCAAAAAATGCTCGGCGTCTGAAGATTCGGGCTGGAGCTCAAGTGCGTGCCGAAATTTGGCAGCGGCTCGGTCCAGCTCGTCACTATTCAGCGCAACGCGGCCTTCCGCGATATCCAAGTCCGCATTCTGTTTTCGGTCGTCGGAAGAAGCTAATTCGCGGCTCTTGTGCAACTCAGCCACAGCCTCATCTTTTCGTCCCGCCCTCGCCAGAGCCAGACCAAGTTGGTAGTGAGCCCTGGTACCTTGTGGCTCAAGCCGCACCGCTTCTCGGAGTTCCCCGATGGCTTCCTCCACTTTGCCGTCGCTGAGAAGTGCCTTGCCCAAATTGAGGTGCGCGGGTGCAAAGGCCGGCTCGGTGGCGATTACTTTGCGCAGCTGCTCGATTTCTTTGGCCGGCCCATCGCTCGGGTTCGAGCCGTAGGCTACCGCTAAATTGAACTGTGCTTTCAACAGTCCCGGCGCGAGCGCGATAGCCTTCTGGAGTTCCACCACGGCCTCTCGACTGTCAGTGGAAATGAGGGTTGTGCCAAGATTTGCGTGCGCGTCTGCAAAATCGGGCCGCACGCGCAGAGCTTCACGAAACTCGGCGATCGCCGCTTTGTCCTCGTTAGCTTGTGCCAGCACCAGCCCAATGTTGTTGTGTGCATCGGCGTGATCCGGCCGCAGCCGCACGGCCTCCCGGAACTCCGCCAGAACCTCCCTGCTGTCTGCACCCTTGCGCCCAAGCAGGAGTCCGAGCACGTTGTGCCCCTCGGCACGATCCGGCTTAGCGACCAATACTTCACGAATATCTGCGACAGCCATATCCCAATCAGGGGTGGGACCGGATGCAGCGGGGATATTGAGCCCGGCCTGAAATTGCACCAGCGCTTTGTCGAGATCGCCCATGCGGAGATAAACAGTTCCGAGGTCGATGTATGTGGCGGAGAAAGACGGCAGGAGCGCAATCGCGCGTTGCAGGTTCCGTCGTGCGCTCTCTAATTGACCCGTTTCGCGCAGAGCAGTTCCAAGAAAGGCATAGCTGGCTCCTGCACCGGGATCAAGACGAACAGCCTCTTGCAGCTCGGATATCCCTTTGGTTTTCGAACCGCTGTACCATAGTGCAACGCCAAAATTGTAGTGCGCGTCTGAGAGGTCCGGCCGTAGCGAAACGGCACGCTCCAAGTGGACCAATGCGGGAGCCAAATCTCCCTCTTGGCCCAACACGAAACCCAGCAGATTCTGAGCGTCAGCCTGACTATCATCTTTACTCAGGGCTTCGTTGAGTAGTTGTTCGGCTTCTTTCAGCTCGCCCCCTGCGGCGGCTTGCTGTCCGCGCTTGTAGAGGTCGTCCGCCGGACTAAGCGGAGGCTGGCTTGGCTTAGGCTTACGCAGAGATGCGGCCTGCTGTTTCAGCGCCAAGCCTAATGCGTAATAACCTTCGTGGAACTCCGGATTGATGCGCACTGCACTCTGAAACGCTTCGATAGCACCCGGAAGGTCCCCGCTCTGGTTGAGAGTCTGGCCGAGCACGTACTGAACATCGGCGCTGTTCGGCTGGCGCTCGGCGACAAGGCGAACATGCGCAAGGGCGCCCTTGGCATCCCCCTTTTCCCGGAGAGCAACGCCCAGATTTAGGTGCGCCACTAGATTGTCCGGCTCAAGGGCAAGGGCCTTTTGAAAGACCAGAACCGCTTCGGTCAAGTCGCCATTCTTGGCTAGGGCCGATCCCAGATTCATGTACGCCCGCGCGTATTGGGGGGCAAGCGAGACAGCCTTTCTGAATTCACCTACGGCGCCAGGCAAATCGCCTTTCTCCAAGGTAGCGACACCCAGCCAGTTGTGTGCTTCGGCGGAGGTGGGACCTATCTTCACGGCGGTCTGAAAGGCTTCGAGGGCATGCGCGTAATCGTTGCGGTCCCAATAGGCCAAGCCAAGCGCGACGTAGAGCTTGGGGTTTTCAGGATGTTGTTTTATTTCATCTTGAATCTGACTGACCGATGCCGGGGCATTTTTGCTTATCTGTGCCCGGCCGGACAGTATTGAACCCACCACGAAAACGACCAAGCCCAGGATTCGATTCACTCTTGCGCGACTTTTCATGGATCCGGCGCCAGGTTTGTCTTACCAAACGGGCGATCGTTCGGTCAACGTAGTGTACCTCTTTCTCTCTGTGAACGGTTGTCAGGCCACGGGAGTGAAGAAGCCAGTACCCTAGGCCGGTCGTCCGAATCAGGTCCATATCCTGGCTCGCTGAAGGGGAACGTGAAGAACCACTTTCCGAAGGGTCCCAATATGTTTTAAAGACGGACGTGATTACGCGTGAATCAGCGGGCATCTGCGAGGTGCCCTAGAAATCCTCCAAAGGTGGTAGACAACGGTTTCACTCACGCCGACCACTGAATCACTGTGTATGAGCGTGCTGGTACTTCAAACCTAGTGCGGCTGCCGACCGTGGAGGGTTTGCCAAAGTCCTGAGGCGCCACTTTTCGCGGAGATTCGAAGGTATTGAATGCCTTTAGATCCGTTCCGGTCAGGACTGCAGCAACAAGCACCTGTCCAGGCGCCTTGTCCTGCCAGTTGATTTCGACGACGCGCGGCTTCGAGAGATCACGGTTTAGAACGAAAGTCCCAACCTTTCCATCCTCAGGATTAATGGTCGCGGCCACGTCCACATACGGAACTTGCCCCATCCGCTGAACTTCATAAGTCGGCGACTCCACCAAGGCGGTGAGCACAGAACCGCGAGCATACTGAAGCGCCCAATTATAAGGATAGTAGATGGTCTGCAGGAGCAAGCCGTTTGCGCTGGTCATGATCGGCGCGATGACATTGATCAGTTGGGCTAGGCACGCCAGCCTGACTCGGTTAGCGTTACGCAGCAGAGAATTGAGCAGCCCACCAACAAGCAAAGCATCCTCCAGGTTGTAGACCTCCTCAAGCAAGTGGGGCGCTTCCCGGTGATGCCCGTTCGCGTAATCGCCGCTCCGGGCTCGATACCATACGTTCCATTCGTCAAACGACAACCACAATTGTTTCGGCGACCGCTTGTGTCCACGCACGAGGTCACAAACCGCGACGGTCTCCGCAATTTGCTGTTCCATGCTGAGGTTCATCGCCAGGAACTTTGAACTATCGCCGCCGGTGTCCGCGGGGGCATTGGTGAAATAACGATGTAGGGAAAGACCGTCTACGTAATCGTAGCATTGCTCCAAAACCTCGCGGTCCCATTCGAGATAAGTTGGCATGAAGGGGCCGCTTGATCCGCAAGCAATTAATTGAAGGGAAGGATCGACGTAGCGCATTTGCCGGGCCGCGTCCTGCGCCTTCATGCCATACTCAGTCGCGGTCATGTGGCCTATCTGCCAAGGGCCGTCCATCTCGTTACCCAAACACCAGCGTTTCACGTAATAAGGTTCGGCGAAGCCGTGTTTGCGGCGGAGATCGCTCCACTTTGTTCCCTGATCCAGGTTGCAGTATTCGACTAGCGCAGCTGCCTCCTCAGGAGTCCCCGTCCCAAGATTGAGGCCCATCAAGGGCTCGGTGCCGGCAGCCTTGCACCAGGCCATGAATTCATTTGTGCCGAACTGATTGGTGTTGATTGTATTCCAGGCTTTGTCAAGCACACGGGGACGGCTTTCCTTGGGACCCACCCCGTCGAGCCAATTGTAGCCGGAGACGAAATTGCCGCCGGGATAACGCACGATGGGAACTCCCATCTGGCGGATTTCACCAATGACGTCTTTGCGGAACCCATTGGTGTCCGATAGCTTCGAACCGGGATCGTAAACGCCCTCGTAGATCGCGCGACCCAAGTGCTCGAGAAATGAGCCAAAGAGATTGCGGTCGAGCGGAGCAATTACGCGACGCGAGTCCAGGTAAACGCGGACGACATCGTCGGTGCTCGGCGGCGAGGTTTGAGTGCGCGGGAATGCGCCGCCAAATAAAGAACTCACACCCCACGCCACTCCTGCGTTCGCAGCCTGATACAAGAAACGGCGTCTGTCGCTGGAAAACATTTGTCTATTCTCCTCGAAGGGTGAGGCCATGGTGCGATCTGGCGATTTCGAGAGTAAACGCTTGCCACAGCTCCCTTGCCCTGACAAGGAAGCTATCGCGCTCATCTTGCATCGGCAGGTCGCTGGCTCGGCTCACTCGTCTTCAACGTCTGGCCAGCCTTGACGTTCTCGAATCTCTGGACAACCCCGGACGGCCACCGGATTCGACCAACTTGGCGCTGGAATCGCCGCCCAGGCCCGCTATCAACCGCTTGTCACTCGCTGAGAGATAACCGACGGCCGTGTTGACGGTGAAATACTGCGCCAATCCAGACGCGGAAACAACTCTAACGCGACACCCAATGCCCTCACGGTTTGATTTCCTGCCGGTGGTTTGTATTCCCAACCAGCTTCTGCGGTTCCCACCGTCATTTCGCAGCAGGTAGGCCCTTTGGCCTACGTTGCTCACAACGATGTCGACATCACCGTCGTTGTCGATATCTCCGAAGGCGACCGTTTGAAAGACTTCGCCGGCAAGCACACTCACAAAATGGCCGGAGTCATTTTTCAGCAGTAGCGGTGGTTCGAGATATTTCATGTTGGGGTGAGTCTGCTCGATGGTGTCCATCACATGCCCTGTACAGCGAAGAGATCTTTCCAGCCATCATTGTCGTAGTCGCCCACCGCTACACCCATTGAGTAATAGCTCTGCTCCCTCCCAGTGAGGCCAGCTTTTTCCGTCACATCCGTGAATGTGCCGTCGGCGTTTTGATGATAGAGCCGGTTCCAAAAACCTGCGATCGGACTTGTCAGGGACCATGCCTCCGGCATGGGATCTCCGATCGTCGCGCCGTTGGTGAAAAAGATGTCCAGCCGCACGTCATTGTCAAAGTCCAGTAGGGCCACACCTCCTCCCATGGTTTCCAGCAGGTACTTGTTGGAAGTTGCAGAGTTCTCATGCTTGAAATCGATCTTCGCGGACCGGGTGATATCGGTGAACTGCACCTCCGGACCCGGGGCAACGGCCATCACACAGAAGGAAAGCCCAAGCGACACGATCCAGAGGCGCGCGTACGAACATCTCCGCATAGTGGGGCTATCGAAATCTCCAAATGTCCAGCATTCCTTTGCTTGTTTTCCTGCAAACAAAAAGTTGATTGGCGGCTTCAAGCCCGAAGAATGCCGGCGCGCACTCATAGTTAGGCCGTACCAAGTCTCGGATAATAACGCATGATCGGTACAGCGCCCAAGCAAATCGCCCAAGGAGCGAATCGCCCCATTACCCGGCCGCAGTCCCCCGCGCAATCGAGCGCAAATGCATACCCTTCAGGGCATTGTCCCGAAATGGCTTGTCCTGTTCAGAAGACATTCCAGAATAGCCCTACGAGGTCAAAACGTTGCGACACGTTTACGTGGGTGTGGAATCCCCTCCCGTGGAAGAACACGTTGCCAGCCGTGGATTGAGGGGTCCCCTGGACGACCCAGAAGTTTTTTTGATTGTTCAAAAAAAATTCTTGACATCCGCTTTCAAGAGGCGTATTAGTGCCCCCAATGGTTCGGAGAAAACGTTTACTAAGGGAAGCTATTTGGGGTGATTCTGAATCCTGCGTGCAGATCGAGCCGGAAGGAGCTGCAACAGAGCAAATTGAAAGTTTCGGGGACTCTGCCATGGGGTTCCAAACCTCGCACTTATAGGCGGCAAGAGCCAGAAATGGGTCCGAAACGAAGGTTTGCGGTCGTTTCAAGCTCACCCATGGGAATTTTCGCGCGGGATTGAAGTTGAGCGCTTAGGTCTGGCGGAGGCGTAAAGATGAAACGGCAATCAGCTCTCGTCGTGTTGTTGTGCGTTTTCGTTGTGCTCAGCGGGCAGAGCCTGTACGCCCAGTTGGCTGACCGGGCCGAGATTACCGGCCTCGTCACCGACGCGTCCGGGGCAGGGATTCCCGATGCGAAAGTCACCATAACCAGCCAGGATACCGATGCAAGAATAGTAGTCAGTACGAGTAGCGCCGGTAACTACAGCACGCCCCCGCTGCCCATAGGCACGTACACCATCGACGTCGAAAAAGAAGGCTTCAAGCATGCCATCCACCCGGGCATTGTCTTGAGCGGCGGCCAGAGTTTCCGCCAGGATGTGAAGCTCGAACTGGGTGCGGTGACCCAGTCCATCCAGGTCGAGGGCGGCGCAGAGCAGATTAACACCGAGAATGCCACGGTTTCCCACACGATTGGCGAGACCTACTATCGCGATCTTCCCGCGGTGATGGGGGCCGACATCCGTTTGGCCGAGTCCCTGCTGCAATTGCAGCCTGGGTTTGTGCCCATGCAGCCGAATGGCGACGCCATCTTCCGGGGCAGCCAGTTTACATCCCGGATCAACGGCGGCCAGACCATGGCCACTGAGAATTGGTTTGACGGCGCGGCTTTCGGCTATGCGGAAGGTCACCAAGGCACGCAAGAGAGTTCGGTACCCTACCCCTCTGTGCAAGAGATGACCGTCGTCGAGAACACTTTTTCCGCACAATACGGGCACACCAGCGGCGGTTTTATCACCTATGCCACGAAATCCGGCACCGACCAGCTGCACGGCAACCTATACGATTTCCTTACCACCGATAAGCTAGACGCGGCGAACTTCTTCCTGCGTAAGCGCCTCCCGCTGACCCAGAACAATTGGGGGGCTGCCGTGGGCGGACCGGTTCCGAAGATTACCTGGGGAGGCAAAACGTTCTGGTTTTTCAATGTGGACGGCCTCGACTACCACAGCACTGTCAATACCGGCTTCGTCAACACTCTTCCAACACCGGCTCAGAGGACGGGAGACTTCAGCGGGGCTGGGCTTCTGGACACGACGACGATCGTGGGACATGATGCGTTGGGTCGGCCCATCTACCAGGGCGAAATCTTTAATCCTGCCACCACCCGACTGGTCAACGGCGTGCCCGTTCGCGATGGCTATGGATTCGACCCCACCACGGGTCTCCCCATCGCCGGCAAAGCGAACATCATTCCAGCCAACGACCCGCTGCGGAGCTCGTTGGCGGCCTTTACGATTCCCAATATCCCGGCGCTCGACCGCGACACGCTGCGACAGAACGGTTTTGGCGGGAACTCGGATGACAACAATAAGATCAACGTGAGGACTTGGCTTTTCAGGATCGATCACACGTTCAACAATAAGTTCTCAGTTAGCAGCACCTATTATCAGAACAACCGGCCGCGAACCGCTCACTGTGGCGGGCCGCAGGGCTGCGACACCGTGCATAACGGACAAACGGATTCTGCCGCTAACGACACCTACATCGGCCAGGGATTCTTCCAGCGCGTCACCAACCATTTCGAGCACGTGCAGATGAACTGGGTGATCAAGCCGAACCTGTTCAATCACACCACGCTGGCCTACGACCGCTGGCATATGCAAGGCAACCAGCTAGCTGGGGGTGTGGGCTGGAATCAGAAGCTTGGGCTGGGGCTGCCAAATCAGGCGGTATTCAACAATGCCGGCTTCCCGCAACTGAATTTCAATGGCACGATTGGCTACACCCATTTCGGCACGCCTTGGGCGAGCGGTGGGAGCGATATCAACAATCGCTATCAATTTCTCGACGACATCACTTGGATTACCGGCAAACATACGCTCAAGGCAGGAATAGAATTCCGCTTCATGACCTTTCCGCAAACCGGCTGGGCCGTGAACACTGGCGGCAACTTTAATTTCAATCAGGCAGAGACCTCGGGTTATGACGTGACTGGGGCCGGGTGTGCAGGCGGTTGCATTTTGAACAGCAGCACCGGGAACGAGTTCGCGTCCTTCATATTGGGCCAGGTAGACAGCGCTAATTTCTCCGTACCGTTCAATTACATGCCCAAGATGAAGTACGGTTCTCCCTGGATCAACGACGACTTCAAGCTGACGCCCAAACTCACGCTGACCTTCGGCCTCCGATTCGATTGGCAATCCGGGTTGTCCGAGCAGCACGGGAAGTTCTCTACATTCGATCCGAAAGCTCCTAACCCTATCGGCCATCTAGGCGCTACGATCTTTAACAGCAGCAAGGCCAACGGGGACAGCAGTTGGAGTGTCGGTCCGCGCTTTGGCTTTGCCTATCAGATCAAGAACAAAACCGTGATTCGCGGCGGCTACGGGATGTACTATGCCGGCGCGCAGGCCGACTCGTGGGATCCTTATCCGGTGGACGGTTACCAAACCAATCCGGTGGCGCCGAACATCACCAATGGGCGATTCCCGGCATTTTACTTCAACGGGAACGGTGGATGCCCCGCCCAGGTCACCGCTCAAGGTGTTTCTTGTGGATGGCCGGCAGGCACGATCATCTTGCCACCTCAACTGCGGGCCGATGTATCGAATGGCGGCAACCCCGTGGGTGTGGATCCCAAAACCTACACGATGCCACGGTATCAGAACTGGTCAATCTCCTTCCAGCGTCAGCTGGGCGAAAACATGGCGGTCGATATCGCTTACGTCGGCAACCACGGGACGCGGCTGATAGATGGCCGCAGCGCCGCCGGCGTTTATGACAACATGAACCCTGGGAGCGTGCTCGCTTTGGGGGCGGGCGTTCTCGGGGCGGGCTTCACCAATGGCGTGCCTGATGCGACGGCATTGGCGGCGGGATTTGCGACTCCCCCCTACCCGGGTTTCACGGGGACAGTGGCCCAGTCCCTAAGAATGTGGCCGCAGTACCAGCAGATCAACTGGCGGTATTTTCCTCTGGGCAACAGCCACTACAACGCTTTGCAGGCGAGCTTTGACCGGCGCATGAGCCACGGCCTGCAAGTTCGTGTTGCCTACACCTATTCGAGGTTGATGAACAACGGCGCGGAGACCGGGTTGGGATCGGGGGGGCCTCCTGTGCAGAATCCCAGCGATGTTGGCAGTCTTTACAGTGTCAGCTCCGACGATGTGCCGCACATCTTCACTTTCGGCTGGATCTACCAATTACCCTTTGGCAAGGGCAAATGGATCGGAGGGAAATCGTCCGGCGCGTTGGATAAGGTCATCGGCAATTGGCAAATCTCGGCTACGCAGACTTACCAATCAGGGAGGCCGCTATCCATCACGACTGCGAACAACCTTGGCGGGTACCTCTTTAACTATGCCAAGTTCCCCAATAAAGCCGGGACCGGACTGACGGGGTCGTTTAAGGACCCGGCCACAGACAGTTATCTCAACCAGGCAGGATGGACCGACCCTGGCGCGCTTGCTTTCGGTAACGCTCCCCGCGAAGACGCGAGCGTCCGTGGTTTTCGGTACTACAACGAGGACTTCTCCATCTTCAAGGACACGCACTTCGCTGAGAGCCGCTACGTACGGATCCAAGCCGATGCCGGCAACGTCTTCAACCGTGTCTTCTTCTGCCCCGTGGATCAGTTCTGGTTGCCGAATAACGGCAACGGCAACTTCGGACATACGGGCAGCCAGTGCAATATCCCGAGGCGATTGCAAGTTGCGCTGCAGGTCTTTTTCTAGACCACCAACACCACCCCTGGACTAACCGTCGATCGAAAGGTCGCAAGCTGCGGCCTTTCCACCGACGATGTCTTTTGCCTACATTCCGACCTGGAAAAGTGAAAAGGGCTACTGCTAGCTCGTAGGTGAACTTCTAGTCCTCTGAATGGCCTAGAGACGAGATTGGGAATCGGCCAATCGGCCAGCGGGAAGCGCCTGACTGGCTCTATCACTTTCCAAATTTCTCTCTCCGAATTATGCCGTGGCCTTCTTGAACGACAAGCAGTTGATTCGCCTCAACATTCTTGAACGATTCCACCAAACCTAACGGCCAGCGGACTTCAACCAAGTCCGCTTGGGTGGGCCGGCCGAGCCCAAAATGCAGGCGAAAGTCATTTTGGGACATGTAACTGGAACCGCTCATGACCTCATTGATTTGAGAATGTTGACCAGTAATCACTCGCACGCGAGCGCCAATGGCGCTCCGATTGGACTTGGTACCCAGGCATTTGACCTTTATCCAGTTGTTTTTCGAGCTGCAGTCATTGCGGAGCAGGGAAGGAGCCTCGTTTATGTTAATCACGGCGACGTCGACGTCTCCGTCGTTGTCGAAGTCGCCGAAGGCGGTCCCGCGGCTGCTGTGCGGCTGAGTTACGCCCGGTCCGGTGCTCGATGTAACATCTTTAAAGCTTCCGTTGCCCATGTTTTTGTATACATTCTTTGCCTGCCTGAAGGCCACGTGTAGTCTCTTGCTGTCGACTTCGGGGAAGACGTGTCCGTTCGACATGAAGATATCCGGCCAGCCGTCGTTGTCGAAATCGAAAAGTCCAACTCCCCATCCGAGATACTTCGTATTAACGCCCAATCCAGCCTGAAAGACAGCGTCATAGAAAGTGCCGTCGCCGTTGTTATGGTATAGATTCGCGGTCTGGTCAGAGTAGTTCGTCTTGACGATATCGAGCCAGCCGTCGCAGTCGTAGTCGCCAACTCCCACGCCCATGCCGCCCTGGGCCGTCCCGTTCTCGTTGAGCGCACAGCCCGCGTCGGCGCCTATCTCTTGGAACGTTCCATCTTGATTGTTGTGGTAGTAACGGCTGGGCACGGAGTCGCAAGCTACGTAGATGTCTGGCCAGCCGTCGTTGTCAAAGTCCGCCGCACACGCACCGAGTCCGTAAGAACCCAGAGGCATCCACTGGGCGCCGACAAATGTCGGCGCCGCAGGACCGCGCGGGACCGCCACACCTGATCGCTCGGAAACGTCGTCAAACGTTCCGTCGCCGCGATTGCGGTACAGGATGTTCGTCCCGCCACTCATCCCTTGCGGTCCGCATCCGACGGACAGACCATAATACCTGCAGTACTGGTTCTCGCCGGGTTGAGGCGCCACTTGCGGATCAAAATTCACGTAGTTTGCGACAAACAGGTCCAGGTGGCCGTCGCGGTCGTAGTCCATAAAACAGCAACCGGTATTCCATCGTGGCATTGGGCTGTTTTGCACAAGACCGGCCTTTTGCGTGACATCCGTAAACGTGCCATCTCCGTTGTTGTGGTAAAGGACGATTCCACCCCAGTACGTCACGACCAGATCGTCGTATCCGTCGTTGTCATAATCTCCGACGCAGCACCCCTGACCCCATCCCGATCGATGCAGTCCAGCCTTCTCCGTTACGTCTGTAAAGGAGCCATCGCGGTTATTGTGAAACAAGGAGTTGGAAGGCTGATGCTGCGCTGAGATGCCTTCAAATCTTGTCCCATTGACCAGAAAGAGGTCCAGCCAGCCATCGTTGTCGTAGTCGAAAAGAGCGATGCCACATCCGGTTTCTTCCAGGAGCCAGCGCTTATGTGCAACGCCTCCAAAAACGTTGATTGCCCCGCCCAAGCCAGCTTGACCGGCAATATCTGTGAAATAAAATCCCTCTGCATGGTCAGCACTACTAGTCGGTTTCCGGCTGACGGGTGATGCTGGTGATCTTTGACGTGTTGCCGGGCCCCGCAGATCGGCCAGCAGCACGGAAGCAGGCAGCACAGAGCCGAGCCAACCAAGCTGACGGAGAAAGTCACGCCGTGATCCTGACAAATTGCCGCGATCTCGAACGTTCATATAATCAGTCGGGTAACAGCAATCGAAGCTTCAAGTCGGTCTGCGAACTCCGTTCTGTCTCGAGGCGGCGGGACTCGGCGAATTGGATTTCGGACTCGGCGGATCTGCCCAGTCGGCGATACAACAGGCCAAGCTGATGGTGGGCTTGCACGGAAAGGGGATCGAGCAAGATCGCGCGTTCAAGTTCCTGCTGGGCTTCGTCATAGTTGTGCTTTCTGAGGAGTATGCTCCCCAACTTGACACGCGAAGGCGCATGCTCGGGATGACTCCTGAGCAGCTCTCGAAACATTGCAACAGCCCGCTCGTCCTGGCCGAGGGCATCATACGTAAGCCCCAGGTAGTAGGAAGCAGCAACCTGGTCGGGTTGCGCTTGCAGGCTTTGTCTGAGCGAGGACTCGGCCTGCGCGTACTTGCCTTGCAAGTAGTCCACCGCCCCGATCGAGTATTTCAGGACCGCATCATGCGGATGCCTTTCGAGCAGCCGCGCGAAGAGCGACCCAGCATTGGAGAGGTTGCCTTGAGCGACGTTGGCAGAGGCCAAAACATAGACGTACGGATCCCAATCGGGCTTCAGAGCGACAGCCTTTGCGAGCGCAGGTAAAGCATCCTGCGGCAGATTTCGCTGCAGGCACACTTTTCCAAACTCGAATAGGATTTCCGGGTCTTCAGGATCCAGTTTTTTCGCCGCAACCAGGTACGCTAGAGCTTTCTCCGTATTTCCTTGGCGCTCCGCAACCTCGGCAAGGCCCTGGTCACAGGCCGCGCACGTGGGGTTCAAGTCCAACGAACGTTGCAGATTTCGTTCGGCGTGGTCCAGGACCCCCAGGGAGAGGTAACTCCTTCCAAGCTTGAAGGCCAGCGCGGGTGAGGGATGAGCGGTGACCTTTGCTTCTTCGGCTTCAAAGACTTGGTTCGCTTCCAGTGTCATTCCAGACATCGTCAAGACGTTGCCAAACTCCAGGGACGATTCGTCGGATGGTGCGGGCAACTGCTCCCTGGCGCGGACCAGATCCTTTAACTCTTCCTTCTTTCCAAGCCAACCATAGTCCATTGCCAGCAGCAGGATACCGTCATCGGACTCTTTTAATTGAGCTGCGATCGGGCCTGCCACGTCCAGGGACCGCCGGTAGTTATGGAGAGATGCTTCCACCTTGGCCAACCCAAATCGGGCGTTGAAGTTCGCAGGATCGAGTTTCACGGCGTCCTGGAAGCTGTTACGCGCCAAACCGGACTTACCCTGCAACAAGTAAGCGTTTCCCAGACTCGTTCGTGCGCCCACCAAGTGCGGATTAAGCACTAAGGCGGTGGTCAAAAACTCTGTGCTCTCTCGATATTTCCCTTGCTCCAGCCGAATCGTGCCCAGCATTGCCAGAGCCAGCGCTCGGGTAGTCGGATTTCCAAGGGCCTGGCGTGCTTCAGTTTCCGCCTCGTCCATTTGTCCCTGGCTCAGCAGACGCGCCGCCGTCTCAATATGGCTGAGTTGTGCCCAGCCGATGCTTGGGAAGATCAGAAGCGCAAGACACAGTTTGTACCAGCGGACGGCCGGCCTAACCCGGCAAGCGCAGTACCGGAGGAACTCTGTGCGTTCATCAAAACTGCGCATGTTTTGTTCATGATAGCAAGCCCCCGCAATCGGAACAACTTCTGAGACTTTGTGTAGGCGCAGGAACACACGAAAGTATTGTGAGTCTGCCCCCGGAAGCGTAGATTCTCTTATTAACGAACTGGGCGATATTTTGCTCTAGTCGTGCACCTCTCTTGGGAGCTCCGCAGCTTAATGCGTAAAAAAAGAGGGAAGCACATCCGGTCGCGCCGTGCCTTCCTAAAGCGCCTCCTCGGGACGGCCGTGTCGAGCCTTCTGCCGCACCCTCAATGGTTACTCTCCCTTGCAACGCCTCAAAACAACGGCAAGTCCCCGTTTGAGCTTGTATCGCCTGCGGTGAGCGGGATTACCTGGGTACACCACAACGGGCGCTCTCCTGAAATGTACCTGCCCGAAACTGTGGGCGCGGGGTGCGCATTCATCGATTATGACAACGACGGTTGGATGGATATTTTCCTAGTCAACAGTGGCAAGTGCGATTTCTTCGATCCCCAGCCATCCCTCCGCAACGCGCTTTACAGGAACAACCGCGACGGCACATTCACTGATGTAACGGAAAAGGCCGGGATCGGCGTCAGCGGGTATGGCATGGGGGTAGCGGTCGGCGATTACGACGGCGACGGCTTGCCCGACCTACTCGTGACGCAGTACAACGGCGTGATTCTCTATCACAACAACGGTGACGGCACGTTCACCGATGTGACCCGGAAAGCCGCCCTGCCGACCGAAGGTTGGGCATCGAGTGCTGTCTGGTTCGACTATGACAACGACGGAAAACTCGACCTCTTTGTCTGCCGGTTTGTGGATTTCGACAAGTCCAAGAACAAGTTTTGCGGCAATCGTGAGACCGGTAACCGCTACTACTGTATCCCGCGCGTTTACGACCCTATGCCCAGCTGGTTGTTCCACAACAATGGCGACGGCACTTTTACGGATGTCAGTCACGATTCTGGAATCTCGCAGTCTTTCGGCAAGGCTTGGGGGGTGGTCGCGAGCGACATCAATAACGATGGGTACATGGATCTATTCGTTGCCAATGACACGCTGGCAAATTTTCTCTTTGTCAATCGTGGCAATGGCAAGTTCGAGGAGATAGGCCTGCCGGCCAACGTGGGCTACAGTGCCGAGGGGCGCGCGCGCTCCGGGATGGGCGTGGACTCGGCCGATTACGACCAGGATGGTTGGATGGACCTGTTCGTTACAAACGTAGATCAGGAGATGTATTCGCTTTACCACAACAATCGGGATCAGACGTTCGACGATATGGCCGTCCCTTATGGTATTGGTAAGGTCACTCGACTGATGAGCGGGTGGGGCGTGAAATTCTTCGATTATGACAACGACGGCACCCTTGACCTCTTTCTTGCTAACGGCCACCCAGACGACAAGATCCAAGAACATTCTAGCGAAGTGAAATACCGCGAGCCTATGTTGCTCTTTCACGGCACGGGCCGAGGGTTCGAGAATGTGACGGCCGGCAGCGGCCCCATTTTCTCAAAGCCGTATGCCGCGCGGGGCATGGCAGTTGGTGATTTCAATAACGACGGCGCCCTCGATGTGCTGGTCGCAATCAACAACGGGCCGCCTCTGCTTCTCAAGAATAGGGTTGGTCAACTAAACCATTGGTTGGGCGTGAGGTTGGTCGCGAAGCGAGCCAATCCCGACGCCGTGGGGGCGCTGATTACGTGGCAGGCCGGAGACCTAAAGCGGTCACACTTCAAGACCGGAGCGGGAAGCTATCTAGCCTCTCACGACCCGCGAGTCGTGTTGGGGATCGGAAGGCGAACCAAGATCGATTGGGTCGAGGTCAAGTGGCCCCTGCCAAGCGGCCGCATGGAACGCTTCACAAATCTTCCCATCGATCAATATATCACCGTGGTGGAAGGGCAGGGTGACGCGGTGCGGAAGCCCTGATCCGTTCTTGATTCCGAGGGCTTCCAGATCTCGTTCGCGTTCAGCGATATGCGGGTTCTCTGGCATTCGTGTGAACGCCTTCCAACCCGACGTGGGGCCAATCGCCTGCCCAATCAATCGTTGAGATATGCAGACGAGGTTTTCCGGTCTTGCCGTCATAGGCATGGAACACGATGATGTCCCCACCCACTTGTTGCAAAATGGATTCACCGCCAGGGCCCGCCCAAAGTTGATTGCCAACAAGCACTGGTGTTCCTCCGCCTTCCAGCATTGGCTTGTCATCAGCGTCCACGTACGGGCCCGTAACACTGCGTGAGCGGCCGACCATCGTCCTGTAATTGCTCTTTGCGCCTCGGCAGCACAGATCAAACGAAACAAAAAGATAGAAGTAGTCCCCGCGATGCACGACGAAAGGAGCCTCGACGGCTTGCCAATCGTCGGGCAAATTGGGCGGCCGCGGCACCGGATTTTCAGGCCGCACCCGTCTCGCTAGGGAGTAGAGCTTGGTGTCCTCGTCTGCCAGCTTGCCTGTTTGCGGATTGATTCGCCGCATCTTGATGCCGCTCCAGAAGCTGCCAAAGCTCATCCACAGACGCCCTTGCGAGTCGGCCACAATATTGGGATCAATGGCGTTGAAATCATCATCCTCTCGAGAACGAAACACCAAGCCCTCGTCTACCCACCTAAAATCCGGACTATCCGGATTCAGGGTCTTGTTTGTCACCAAAGCGACGCCCGAGGTGTTCTTTCCGAACACTGAAAATGCATAGTAAACGTGGTATTTTCCGTCGAAGTAGGATTCGTCGGGGGCCCACAGATCTTTGGTTTGCGGACTTTCTTTCCTTATCCAATCAGGTATGCCTTGGAAAACAAAGCCACAACGCTTCCACGAGCGCAGATCCTTCGAACACCGGATCGGAAGTTGACCCGGCGAATTCTTCTCGGTAACCGTACTGAAGAGATACCACGTGTCGCCTTCCTTAATGATCGATGGATCGTGGACGCCGTCAACGTTGCCTTCCACGTGAATGACTGACGGCGCTGCCTGGGGCTGTGTTTGACATTTCGAAGCGGCAAGCGAAACCAGCAGCATGGCAACCGCGGATAATAATCTGCTCTCGACCGATACCTTCATTTGCGACTCCCTTCCCCGTGACCTCCATCCAGCCGAGAAATATGAGGATCATTGCTCGGGCCTTCAGCGCTTTACCTTGCTGGAAGCCGCTAGAGATTATAGCAAAAGTGAGTAAACGTTTACTGCATCACCGTCGGCCACTTCGTCAGATGGGCCGGTAATCGCCCACGCGACATTTCCAGAACTCCCCAAGCCGCGAGCCGTGCAGCGCCTCTCCGATGCTCGCCTGGGTTGTCCAGCTTGGCAACACGACACACCTTTCATTCGTTCTATTCGCCATTTCTGTCGGCTTTCCCTATAATTCGCTTCTAGGCAATCCGAGCCTGGTACTACCAGTTCCAAAATCCAACCTCTTGGATCAACTCGTTTCCTTCATGAAGGAGTTCGTTCATGCCCACGAAATTTTACCTTGCATCCTGGCAGTCGATTCCTAGCTCCCTCACAGTATTACTTTTACTGGGTTTCCCATTCGTAGCGCGAGTCGATGCGCAGTCTCGCATCACCGTTTCAGTCTCCCCGACAACCGCTAGTGTTCAGGCGGGTGGGGGCTCCCAAAAGTTCACAGCTACCGTGCACAATGACCGACATAATCGCGGCGTGCGCTGGACGCTGTCCGGCGCAGGTTGCAGTGGCAGCACATGCGGAACTCTTTCCAGCACCGCGAGTGCCTCCGGAACTCCCATCACCTACTCGGCTCCTCCGAATGCACCGAACCCCGCCACGGTCACCCTCTCCGCCACTGCTGTCTCGAACACTTCGAAAAACGCGGCGGCATCGATCACGGTAACCTCAAACGCCGCTCTTAGTGTCACCATCTCCCCGCAACGTGGTGGTCTTACCGTCACTCAGTCACTGCCCGTCACGGCAACCGTACTGAAGGATGTCGGTGCTGCCGGTGTAACGTGGTCATCTTCTGGTCCAACGTGTTCCGGAGTCTCCTGCGGCAGCTTCATCAGTGTGACCTCTACCTCTGCTACTTACGTCGCTCCTCCCACTCCAGGCATCTATTCGATTACCGCTACCAGCGTCGCTGACATCACAAAGAGCGCCTCAAACTCCATTGGCGTCACCGATCTCTCCGGCGTTCTCACCTATCACAACAACGTCTCCCGTGATGGCACGAACACCCACGAGTTTGCCCTCACCGCCGCTAACGTGAACCAATCCAGCTTTGGCAAGCTTTTCTCTTGCCAAGCCGACGGCGCGATTTATGCCCAACCACTCTGGATTCCAAATCAGACCATTGCTGGCAGTCCTCACAACCTCATGATTGTGGCTACGCAGCACGAAAGCCTCTACGCGTTTGATGCAGATGCCGCTCCCTGCCGGATTCTCTGGCACATCAATTTGATCGATACCGCGCACGGAGGCACTTCGGGTGAAACCTCGGTCCCCTCGGCCGGAACAGGCGCGCTCGTCGGCAGCGGCTACGGCGATATCTCCCCCGAAGTCGGTATCACCGGTACGCCCGTCATCGACCCAACAACCAACACGCTTTATGTCGTCAGCAAGTCTGTCAATGCCAGCAGGCAATTTTTCCAGCGCCTTCACGCGATTGACATCACCACCGGCAACGACCGGATCACGCCTCCGCAGAGTATCGATTCTTCCATTTCTGTACCCGGCACCGGGGCTGGCTCAGTCGCCGGAAGAGTGGCTTTTGATGCGCGCAACGAGAGCCAGCGCCCTGGCTTGGTTCTCTCCGCCGGTGTCGTGTACGTCGCGTGGGCTTCGCACGAAGACCACGATCCATACCACGGCTGGGTGATTGGTTTTGACGCAGTCACGCTTAAGCCTTTGAGCAATGCCGTGTTCAACTCCACTCCAAATCAGGTTGGAACACTTTCCTATTCCCGCGGAGGCATCTGGATGGGCGGCGGCGCACCCGCCGTCGATTCTGTTGGCAATCTCTTTTTCATCACTGGCAACGGAACTTTCGACGCAAACACTGGCGGCTCGAACTATGGCGATAGCGTCGTAAAGCTCAATACCGCGGGCGGTCTTTCCGTAGTGGATTATTTCACTCCTCTTGACCAAGCCTCACTGGACGCCAATGACACCGATTTCGGTTCCGGCGCCGCAACCATCCTCATCGATCAGCCTTCCAGCCCGGTCGCCCACCTGATCATTGGTGGCGGCAAGCAAGGCAACTTGTTCCTTCTTAACCGCGACAAACTGGGAAAATTCAGCAGCTCCGCCAATAACGTCATCCAAGCCTTAGACTTGGGCAATTCCATCTTCGCCACCCCCGTCTTTTGGCAGAACAATCTGTACGTCGCGGGCGTCGGCCCTCTCAAGCAATTCGCCCTCAACACCGCCACCGGCAAATTCAACGGCGCGCCTTTTTCCCAGTCCTCTACCAGCTATGGGTTTCCTGGTGCCACTCCGTCTCTCTCTTCCTCAGGCCCCACAAACGCCATCATCTGGGCCTTGGACAATACTCTCTACTGCACTCCCCAATCGCCTGGTTGCGGGGCAGCCGTTCTACATGCCTACGACGCCACCAACCTGGCGACTGAATTGTGGAATAGCTCGCAAGCCGCTGCGAATCGCGACTTGGCTGGACACGCCGTAAAGTTCACGGTGCCCACGGTGGCAAATGGCAAAGTCTATGTCGGCACTCGTGGTAACGACTCATCCGTCCTAGGTGAGCTTGAAGTCTACGGTCTTCTGCCCAACTGAGCTGAACGATGCGGGATTTTCGCCCGGCATAGTCGGGTGAATCTCTGTCCGGGATCATCCATGGTTGCGAAATCTGAAGTTGTGGTCGCAGTAGCGACGACCATCGCTGATCTCGCCACGGCTGACCCGCGCGAAACGTGCAGCACACCTGAAGGTGTTTGAGATGATCCCGACCAACGGCCGAAACCTCTCCTGTTCCTTGGTGTTCCACATCCTGCGCCATGACCGTCCATGCAAGAGCGAGGCCACAAATCGCTATCGCGCAATTGGAGAATCGGCGACAAAATATAACGAGCTCTTTCGCTTCACTCCTCTCGGAGGGTGCGGATGGGCTCGACAAAAGTGGCACGGTAAGCGGGCATGACCGTAGCCAGAAACCCGACCGCGACAAGAAGTAGGGCAACCATTGCGAAGGTGAGCGGATCCGTTGCGCGGACGCCAAAGATGAGGGACGACACGAAGCGTCCCAAAGCGAGCGCAGCGGCAAAGCCAATACAGACGCCGAGCAGAATCGGCTTCATCCCATCGGCAACCACCATCCTCAATACGTCGGAGTGTGACGCGCCCAAGGCCATTCGAATGCCGATCTCGCGAACGCGGCGGCGAACGGCGTAGGAAAGCACGCTATAAATGCCAAGTGCAGTAAGCACCAGCGCGAGCCCAGCGAATGCGGCGAGCAAGAACATGTTGGAGCGCTGAGGCGATAAAGAGTTGGAAATCAATTCATTCATGCTCATCACGTTTGTGAGGGGCGTTTCCGGGTCCACTTCGCGCGCAGCGCTGGTCACCGCGGAAACAGCGCCCATGGGATCTGTTGTGGTACGGACGGCGAGGCTCATACCAAAGGAGCGCCAAGGTTCGGAGGGAGGGGTGTAGATTTGGTCCATCGGCCAATAGACCGTCGCAACCGGCCGGGTCTGGTCCAAAGAATCCAGTTTCACATCGCCTACGATTCCCACGATTTCGCGAACCGCATTCGGGTAGAAGGTCAACGTGAGATGTTTGCCGATTGGGTCCTGGTTGGGCCAAAAGCGCTTGGCCATAGACTCGCTGATAAGCACTGTGGGCGTTCCGCCCGCCACGTCGGAATCCGTGAGATCGCGGCCGCGCAAGAGCGCGATGCGCATCGTATGCAAGTAGCCCGGACTAATGAGGCGAACATCGACTTCCGGCTGGTCTGCCATAGGCACGACAGGCTGGCCTTCGATAGCAACAGGCTGGTGCGAGCCGCCGTCGCCCATGGGAAGGTCATCGATTACGCCGGCCGACTCCACACCAGGGGTAGACCGAACCCGCTGGAGTACGCGCTCGAAGAAGGCGATTTGGGCGGCGGGAGTGGCAAACTTGTTGGCAGGAACAGAGATGGCCATCGTGAGGACGCTGTTGGGGTCGAAGCCGGGTTGCACGTTACTGAGCTGCCACAATGTTCGGACCATGAGTCCTGCACCGATCAGCAGAACCAAAGA
>Ga0210407_10001325_pt1 | contig 23636 bp, 13 predicted proteins | sample IncBWC27MmetaG_FD_150860 | JGI IMG/M metagenome (GOLD analysis project Ga0210407, IMG submission 150860) | Forest soil microbial communities from Barre Woods Harvard Forest LTER site, Petersham, Massachusetts, United States - Inc-BW-C-27-M | ecosystem: Environmental > Terrestrial > Soil >... | reverse complement strand
AGTCAGGATTTCCGAGCGCCGCCAATAGCGCGCAAAAAAGAAAACCGTCATCATCCCGCTCATGCACAGCGACCACCACAGCCAGTTTCCGGAGATGCCGTTGCGCGCCACGAGTCCCGTAACCAGCAGCGGCGTGTCCGCGGCAAATGTGGTCGCCACCATCGACGTGCCTGCCAGCCACCACGACACGTTGCGCCCCGACACAAAGAATTCTTCCGTGCTGCCCGAAGAGCGCCGCCGGTAATACAAGCTAATCAGCAAATTCAGCAGCAAATACGCGGCGATCACGATCCAATCGGTTAAGGTAAGAGACATCTTAGCTTTTGCTCCTTAACAACTTTCAGCTGCCATTCTCCCGGGACAATTGTTCCGCGAACCCTTCACGCAAACCGACAAAAAAGAACCACAAATAAATTCACGAATAGAAGTGCGCTGTTGCTTGTAGCTCACTTCCATTCCTTTTCGCCTTCGACAATCGTGATATACCGATCGACCGGAAGTCGCGTGAACCGCTGTGTCGCGCCGCTCGGCAACGGCCACTTCACTTCCAGCCAATCCAATTTTTCTCGTTTGCCGATCCCCAGAACCATGCGCGGATCTTGCGACGACAAATAACTTCCTCCGCCCACTTTCATCCGGCTCTGTTTCAAATCTCCCGCCTGATACGCGAGGCGCGCCCCGACCGCGTCCGGATTGCACTTCTTCCCTGCCAACTTAATTCCAAGCCAATGATTTTCGCGGCCCGCTTCGTTGCGCAGCAAAACGGGAGGGCCATCGTTCACGGAAATCAAAACGTCCACCGCTCCGTCGTTATCGAAATCGCCGAGCGCCAGCCCGCGCGCGGAAAGTGGCCGCGAAAAAATGGGCCCGCTTTCGGCGCTGACATTTTTCAGCCCTGAGCCCGTGTTTTGAAACAATACGAGCGGTTCGGCGTACGTTACTGCTGGATTGATCTTGCCGATCAGGTCATCGGGATGGCCGTTGGCGACGAACAGATCGAGGTTCCCGTCGTTGTCGTAATCAAAAAACTTCGCGCCCCAACCGCTCATCATCTGGCTCGCGCGCGCGATTCCCGTTGCTGAAGCCTGGTCGTCAAACGATTCGTCATGTTTGTTTTTGTAGAGACCGTAAAATTCGTGATCGAGATTGGTTACGAATAAATCCATCCAGCCATCCTGATCGAAATCCGCCGAATCCACTCCCATCCCCGATCGCGCTTTTCCACCGGGTCCATACGCAACACCCGCGGTGAAGCCAATCTCTTCGAACTTTTTCCCGCCGCGATTTACAAAAAGAAAATTGGCGGTGGTGTCGTTGGCGATAAAGAGATCCAGCCATCCGTCATTGTTGATGTCGGTGGCCACCGCGCCCCACGACTTTCCGGGATTCGCGGTGATTCCCATTTGGCGGCTCACGTCGGTGAACGTGCCGTCTCCGTTGTTGTGAAAAAGCCAGCTCGACATGGGATCGAAAATGCGCGGATAGCAATATTCGTTTACTCCTGCGAGCGCGGGAATATTCGGGGCGTTGCAGGGGTGATGCTTCAGCTTGCTGAAGTCCACGAAGCGGCAAACAAAGAGATCGAGCTTCCCGTCATTGTCATAATCAAACCAAACCGCGCTGGAAGCCCAGCCAGGAGCGGCGACGCCCGCCTTTTCCGTGACGTCGGTAAACGTGCCGTCGCCGTTGTTGCGATAGAGAAGGCTGCGGCCGTATTGCGTGACGTAGAGATCGGGAAATCCGTCGCTATTGTAGTCCCCGACAGCGACGCCCATTCCGTAACCGCCGCCAGAGACGCCGGCTTTTTCCGTGACGTCGGTGAAGGTGCCGTCGCGATTATTTTTGTAGAGAGCGTTGCGCAGCGGTTTCGCGGGAGTCCAGAAATCGCACGGGCCGCTGTTGACGAGATAGATGTCCATCCAGCCGTCGTTGTCGTAATCGAGAAATGCGCAGCCTGCACCGGTCGATTCCGGAAGATATTTTTGAGGAGACGCTCCGCTCTGATGGACAAAGGTGATTCCAGCGGCGGAGAGAGAAACTTCGGAAAAAGGGTACGCTGCTTTTTGCTTTTCCTCCGCGCAGGCGAGAGAAAGAATTCCGGCAGACGCACCGGCCGCGGCAAGCGCGCGAAGAAAGTCACGGCGCGCGAATTCAGAGCGCATGAAACTCTTCTGCGCGCACGCGGGCGGGCGAGAGCGCTTGTGCGCCACGAATTGTCATTTTGATTTTCACTGCGGGGGTTTTTGGCCCTCGAGGCCTTCGGCGACGCGGCGCTTGATTTCTTCGAGATTTTTGGCCGAGTCGCGCTGGAGAGCGGCTTCGCGATTGGCATCTTCTTTGCGGCCTACGCCGTTGTAAGCCAGCGCCAATTGGTAGTGGCCAGTTGGACTATCGGGAGCGAGCTTTTCGTAGGTTTCGAGGGGAGAAACCGCTTCCGCGTATTGCTTGCTGGCAACGAGCGCGGAGCCGAGGCCCAGGTAAGCTTCGGAAAAACCGGAATCGATTTTCGTGGCGCGAGTGTAGTGCTGAATGGCGGTGGAGAAATCGTTGTCGTCTTTGGCGAGTTCTCCGAGAACATATTCCGCCGCGGCATTGTTGGGATTGATGACGAGTTCTTCTTCGAAATTTTTCTTGGCTTGCGCCACTTGTTCGGGCGTGGGCTGCTGGCCGGAAAGCAAGACGCGTCCAAGACGCGCGTGAATTCCCGGCAGCATGGGATTGATGGCCAGAATTTTTTGATACTCGGCGGCAGCTTCCGGCCACCGGCCCTGGGTTTCGAGGGCTTCGGCGTTCAGTTGATGGACTTGAAAGGAAAAGGGAGCTTCGCGCATCAGTTCCTGAGAGGTGCGAAGCGAAAGATCGGAGTAAGCGTGCGCGGCGACATAGAGAACTTCGGGGTCGCGGGGGAAATCGCGAACCAGCAATTGCAGAAAATCCATGGCGTCGTAGGGATTGGGCCCGGTCATGGCGCAATGGACGCCATCGAGACCGGCGCGCTTCTTGACGTCCCGGTCGGCGACCTGGCGCACGGCTTTTTTCAAGAGCGGGAGCGCTTCTTTGCAGTGGCCGCTCTCGGCGAGATTGACGCCGCGCACAACGGCGCCGGCATCGGCTTGAGAAATATTCGGCTTGGACGTGTTAGAGGATTGCGCGGAAGAACGCGCGAGGGCAAAAAGAAGAAAAAAAGCACAAAGAACCCAGGTGGAGAGCCGAATCATGCGCGAATTATACATAAAAACGGTGTTCTATAGCACTCAAATCCATAGCGTTTTAGGGCCTCAAACCGGCGTTTTGGCAGGCGCAAACGTGCCGAGAGTATTCGAATCGCGTCACTCGGGATAGGAAGCATTGGGCCTTACGACGCGGATCCAATGGTCGGTGAACGCGGAGTGCAATCCCGGCGGCTCGACTTTAGGCATGTGGCAGGTGACGCAATCCTTGGTGGCCACGGGACAGGCGGGGCCGGGATGATTCGAGGTGCGTTTCTCGGCGGCGGTTGCGGCGTGACAGGCGAGGCAGTTCGCATCGTAAGCGCCTGCTTCGCGTACCAACGGCTTGTGGGGATCGTGGCAGGCCATGCAGGTCAGGCGGGCGTCGCCCTTTTCCCAGCAACGGCTGTTTTCGAGGCGATAGGGAGCGAAGCGGACGTTGAAGGTACGGGCCACGGGCGGCTGGCCGACTACGTCCTGCCAAGTTCTGTGGCAAGCGCCGCAGAAATCGACGGAATCCACCCGTTCCAATTTGCCAGGATTGAAAATCAATCCTGAGCCGCGCTTTTCGGTTTTGGCGCGAGCAGCAGCGACGTGTTTTGCAGCGGGACCGTGACAAGCTTCGCAGGTAACACCGGGAAATGGATCGTGGGGATCGAACGCATCTTTTCTAGAAGATGCCGTCGTGTGGCAGGCGAAGCAGCGACGGGCTTCGTCGAGCGGTAGCGCACGGCCCAGGGCTTCGTCCAGGTTTGCTGGCACGGTGTGTTTTTGGCCGGGAGTGATGTCCAGAGCTTGCAGCGCGGAAAAATAGCTGACGTGACTTTCGTAGAACCTTCCGCCTTTCTGGTAGAGAAACGTCTGTCCCATGTGGCCGGAACCAAAAGACCAAAGCAAATCGGCCGAGAGCGAAGCTGAGCCGTCGCCGACGGTCAGAACGCTTTCCGCATCGGCGGTCGTGAGGCGATAGCTATAAGGTCCGAGATGAAACGCCAAATCGCGGTGTTCGCGAAGACCCTTCGATTGGGGCGGACGAACAGCGGCATGAAACATAGGTGTCTGTTCCTGTGATTCCGCCTTCAATTCATGGCAATCGATGCAGGCGTCGGAGCCAGCGTATTCCGCGCGCGATGGTGCACCGCTCGTGGGCCACCAGGTATTCGATCGTAAGCGAGAGTCCGTAAGGAGGGAGATGCTGCTCGATTGAGGCGATTGCACAAAACCAGCGAGATAAAAGCCGGGAATGAAAAGGAGAGGGAGCCAGAGACTGGAAAAGCGGAAGCGACGAACGCGCAGAAATTTGAGGAAATTACCGAGGGATTCGCGTCGGAAGGGGCTCACGGTATTCGCTCGGGCTGGCTGGTTGTAGCGTTCAAGAATTCATCGTAACGCTGATGGCGCAACGGCTCAAAGAAATGTTCACTCTTCATTTGAAAAACAGAACTGAAATGGGAAATGGCAGGCACCGAGGCGCCTGCCATTTCCCGGAGTGCTATGGGGTGAAGCTAGAAAAGGAATTTCAAAGCGAGCTGGATTTGTCTCGCGCCCTGCGAACTGCTGAAATGTCCAAAGTTCGGATTGCTGGTTGAAGTGCCCGAGCCAGGATCAAAGGAGCCGTTGGCTGGGCCTCCGTAGAATGTATAAACGGGCCGATTGAACAGGTTGAGCGTGTCCATGCGGAACTCCAACCGCTTGCCTTCGGCGATGGGAAAGCCCTTGTGGAGGGTGAAATCCACGTTGGCGTAACCAGGACCACGAATGTTGCCAATACCGCAAGTGCCAAAGGTGCTTGGAGCCGGCACCGAGATGTTGGTGGGGTCAAAGTACTGAATGTAAGCGGGCGTATTGGTGGACGGATTCGCGGGCACATATTGATGGAGGATCTTGATCGACCCATTGCAATCCGGAACCCCAGACAGCGTTTGTGGCTCGACGCCGTTGGTGTTTGAAGAGTTGCCGCCAACGCCCCAACCGCCAAAGTTGTTGAGCGTGAGAGCGTTGCCAGTGTGGAGGGTGATAATGCCGCCGACTTCCCAGTTGCCCACGATGGCGTTCACGACCGGATTCATGTCTTTGCCAAACTGTTTACCGCGTCCCATGGGCAGAGCGTAGGTCACATAGCTGGTGAGGATGTGGGTTTGATCAAAGTAGCATGGCCCCCAACTGGTGCCGGGGTCGTAGATGTTTTGCCAGCCGGGCTGGCCGCCGGAACTCTGAGCCTGGGTGCTTCCCCAACCGGTGCCGAAGTAACCCGGCGAGTTGCTGAGGCATTTTGAGTACGTATAGGCTACCTGGCCTTCCAGACCATTGCCAATGCGTTTCTGGAGGACGACCTGGAGGGCGTTGTAGCGCTGGCTAGCATTGGACATGTTGGTTCCAGCCAAGGCGCCTTTTTGATCAGACTGGAACAAAGAGCCTGCGGCACCGCAGGTCGAAAGGGTGGCCCCGCAAGGCTGACTGCCACCACCGAGATAGGGACCGGCGTTCTGGCTAGCGATGACCTGGCCGGGAAGTGCAAGGGTGCCTTGGGCATTCAGGCCCTCTCGCTGTGCCACATCCTCAAAATTCAAGAGGTGGACGGTGTGCTGTCCAACGTAGCCGACCTGCAAAGTGAGCGTGTTGGAGAATTGGTGCTGGATGGTGAGATTCCATTGCTGGGAGTACGCGGGCTTGAAGTTTTGATCGAAGATGCGGACGCGGATTCCCTGGTAGCAAGCGATGGTGATGTTGGTGCAAGTCGATACGGGTCCGAATCCATTCTCGATCGGCCCTACAGCGGCGGCCTGCTGGAGGACGCCGAAGGGAACGTTTTGGGTAAGCTCTTCGTTAGAGCCGCCGCCCTCTACGTACGAAGACGCCCCGTAGCTGGCGCGGAACACGGTTTTGCCGCCCCAGAAGCGCGGAGCCCAAGCGACACCGATGCGAGGCAGCCAATCCCCAATGCCCAGATAGTTGTTATAGAGGGCGCGGGAATTGCCATTTTGGCCAGGCAGTTCGAGAGCACCCGTCGTGAGGTTGAAATTCACGACGCGATTATTGACCTCATAAAACGGGGTGTGGTCTTCAAATCGCAGGCCAAGGTTGAGGGTGAGAGTGGGAGTTATGCGCCAATCGTCCTGGGCGAAGAATCCCAGAATGCTACCGCGGAGTTGATCGAGGGTGGCGCCGCCGCCGGTGTCGCGATTCCCGCTAGCGACGTTGCCGAGCCAGAAGTCAGCCAAGGAAGAGCCGGTTAAACTGTTGATACCGACATATCCGAGAGCGCCGTTATTTCCAGGGTAGATGTAATTTTCGCGCTCGCGGATGAATTGAAAGCCGGTGCGGAAAGTATGCTTGCCATGGTTGATGGTGACGGCGTCTTCGATCTGGCCTTGAGAAGAATGGAAAATCTGGACGAGGTTCCGCAAGCCGAGGCTGGCGTCCGCGCTGGAAGTCGAACCGGGGATATCGATTTCGATCAATCCGGGGGCCTGGAGATTTCCGCCGGCGATACCCAGCTGTTGGGAAATTGAACCAAGGCCGGAAGTGGGGGTTTGGGTCTGGTTAAACCGAATGGCGTTGAACCCAATGCGGGCTTCGTTGAGAAAAACAGGGCTGAAGGCGTGGGTCCAACTGATGACCGAATTACGGACCGGTTCGTCGATGCCTTCGGCAGCGCCAGCGTTGGAAACGGGAAGGCTACTCAGAGCAGCTTGTGTGAGATCCATCTGCGACCAGCGACCAAAAATGTGGTCCTTGGCGGACAAAATGTAGTCAATTTTAAGGTCACCCTGATTATTGTTGAGGTTGCTGCCGGTGTTGAAGGTGTAGTTGTTGTTGCTCAGGCTGTCCGTTTGGGGCAGAGGATAGAGTTTTGAGTCGCCAAAAAGATTTTTCGCGAAAGTGCTTTGGGTCAAAGCCGGCATGCCGTTGAGTGGCAGGCCCCCGGCGCCAGAGGCGATGTAGGTGGCGATGTTGTTGTTGGGGATAGGCGTGGTTTGATTCCGGGGGTCGACCAATTGAACGGCGCCCTTTCCGCCGGTGCACGTTCCAGATGCATTGAAGGCGCCGCCGAATTGAGTACAAAGTTGTCCGAAGTCTCCGGCGCGGGCGCTGGAAGTCAGGAGTTCCGCATTGGTGGCACCCGTGGTGGGGTACCTTTGGCCCTGATAGTCCGCGAAGAAGAAGAGCTTGCCTTTGAGGATGGGACCACCAAACGTTCCGCCGAATTGATTGTATCGAACGGTTGGTTTGATGGTGGTGCCATCGGCATAGTGACCTGGAGTGCCCTCGTCGCCGGGCAACCCTTTGGTCCAAGAGTTGGAAGTATTGTTGGCGTTGAGATAGTCGTTGCGGAAAAATTCGAATAGATCTCCGTGATAACTGTTCGTGCCAGATTTGATGGACGCGCTTACGATGCCGCCTTCGTAGTTGCCGAAGTCCGCGGGAGCGTTCTGTGTGATGAGGTTGAACTCCTGGACGGCGTCGATAGGCGGCGTATAACCAACCTCATTATTTTTGTCTTCGCTGTTAATCTGCCCATCGAGGAGGTATTCGTTTGCCTGTTCGCGGTTGCCATTGATATACGGGCGACCGGCGTTGAGCATCGATTGCGGCTGGCGCATGCCATCCGGATCGACGTTTGTTACGCCGGGGGCCAGCAGAGTTAGCTGAAGATAGTTGCGAGAGGCCAGCGGCATGGACGAGATGGTATTGGCGTCGATCAGGGTGCTGACTTCCGTGCTCTGGGTCTGGAGCACAGGCGTATCGCCGGAGACTTCGATAGTCTCGCTGACCGTCCCCATTTTCAAAGTGGCATCGACCCGAGCGGTTTGGTTAAGGACGAGGGTGAACGGCGAATGAGAAAGCGTCTCAAAACCCTTGTCCTCCACTTTGAGCGAGTAGGTGCCAACCGGAATGCGAAGAATGTAATAGACACCGGAGTCGTTGGTGAGCGACGTCCAGTTGGTGCCGCGCTCGGTGTCGTGGGCGGTGACCGTAGCGCCGATGATAGGAGCACCGCTGGGATCGGTGATGGTGCCGGTGATCGTGGCGGTGACATCCTGGGCCCGGGCCGAGCTCGCGCTACAGAGAAGCGCGGCGAGCAGCGAAAAGCACATCCCCAAAAACTGCAGTTTTTTCATGACCAACCCTCCCGTTCGAGACCGCCGGGATCCCAGCAGCCTTCGCTTTCGTTGAATTCCGTGAAGATGCAAACAGCACCCCAGGCCAGCTATATGGCCGAATGGAGAGTAGCTATATAGCACCAAAATAGTCTTGTCAACAGAAAACTTGTGGATTATAACTAAATCTGGATTTGCGCTATAGCTGTGCTGCAAATGCGCTCTATAACACTTTTGAATGCTTGGCGGGACGTGGCGGACACGGCCAATCCAGCAAAGGCCTGGAACGCCGGTGATGCGGATTTATCAGGCAGTGCAAACGTTTACGCGGGCGCACATACAGGCGCGGCGTATATCGAGTAGACTGGCAAAAATGGAGACCGCGCTTCGCTGGTGAACGGGCCGGCTCGTCGAGGAAGAAGGAAATGCCTTTAAAAAACCGCACTAGCTTGCCCGCGTACCAGAAGATACAGGGCGTAATTCGCAAACGCATCGACGCGGGCCATCTGCGTCCGGGGGACGCGGTGGCTTCCGAGAGGGACCTCGCAAAAATTCACCAAGTTAGCTTAATGACCGCGCGGCACGCGCTGGCGTCGCTGGAACGCGAAGGACTGGTGGAGCGGCGGCGCGGGATTGGAACGTTCGTTTCGGCGCCGAGAATTCATTTTAATAAGTTGATGAGCTATACGGAGCAGATGGCCAGCCGGAGCCTGACGGCGGGTTCGAAAGTTTTGTTTGCGAAGCTGATCGACAACGAGCCGGAAGCGACGGCGCGCCTTTCCCTTCCCCAGACGACGCCGATCGTGAAACTCGAACGGTTGCGGCATGCGGCGGGCGAGCCGTTTGCGCTGGAGACCTGCTATCTTTCGGCGGCGCAGTTTCCTGATTTGCTTTCGGCGCCGATCGGGCGGGAATCGTTGTTTGGACTGTTGGAGCGGGAATACAAAGTGGAGATTGGTTACGCGGATGAAGAGATCGACGCGACCGCAGCGGATCCGAAGACGGCGGACCTGCTGGCGGTGGCGCGGCGCGATCCGCTGCTGCGCATACGGCAACTGATTTATTCGACGAAGGGCAAAGCCATCCTCTACGTGCTTGGACTTTACCGGTCGGACCGGCACAATCTAGTGATTCGCCGGTTCCGGTAGAGTGCGGCGCGTGCGACTCTGCGCGCGAATTTCCTCACGATGCGCGGGCGAAAGCTGATTCTTCAAAAGGCGCGATCATGCTGGTCATTTTGAAAAACAGTCCTGAAGAAATCGTCAGGCAAGCGGCGTTGCTTGTCGCCGGCGCGGTGCGGAAAAAACCGAACCTGACGCTGGGACTCGCGACAGGCGGGACGATGGTGGGCGTTTATGCGGAGCTAGTGCGGCTGCATAAAAATGAGGCGCTGGATTTTTCGCGGGTGGTCACGTTCAATTTGGATGAGTACCTGGGTTTGCCGGCCGGACACCCGCAGAGTTTCCGTTATTTCATGCAGGAGAATTTTTTCTCGCACGTCAACGTGAGGCCGGAAAATATCCACGTCCCCGATGGCACGATCCGCGGGGAGTATGACGAGTACTGCGCGAAGTATGAGGCCTCCATTCGTAGCGTGGGGGGAATTGATTTACAGCTTCTGGGCATCGGGCGGAATGGGCACATTGGTTTTAATGAGCCGATGTCGAGCCTGGGGTCGCGAACGCGGTTGAAAGTGCTGAGCAAAGAAACAATGGATGACAATCGAAAGTCGTTTGCGGCAGGAGAGCAGGTTCCGAACTGTGCGATCACGGTTGGTATCGGAACGATTCTGGAGGCGCGAAGAATTTTGCTGCTGGCGGCGGGTGAATCGAAAGCACAGGCCGTTGCGGAGGCGATCGAGGGGCCGGTGACGGCGTCGGTGACGGCGTCGGCGCTGCAACTGCATCCGGAGGTTACGTTTATTATTGACGGCGCGGCGGCATCACAATTGAAACATCGGGATTATTACCGGGAAATTCTGGAGATGACGGCCTTGCTTACGCCGGACCGGCTAGATTAGATCCGTGATTCCATGCCAAGGAAAATCCGGTCAACCTCTAAACGAGAAAGTTTTCACATATCGATAAGTTTCTGACATAAAATTTGCGCATCATGACGCCAGTGGCAAAGACATATGTGCGATTGCTCTTCACAGCAATCGTAATGTTTTTTGCCGCGAACACCGGTCAGCCGAATTTCAATGTCTGGCGGCGAGCGTCGCTGCATCCTGTTCTTTCGCCGCGAGGCACGGGATGGGAATCCGCTGGGACATTTAACCCGGCGGTCGTGTTCTTCAACGGCAAGTTTGGGATGCTCTATCGCGCGCAAGATGCCGCGGGAACGTCGCGGCTAGGCTATGCAGAGAGCCTGGATGGAATTCATTTCGTGAGGCGCGCCAAAGCAGTTCTTTCTCCGGAAACTGAATTCGAAAAAGAGGGTGGGGTCGAAGATCCTCGGTTGGTAAGGATTGCAGACACTTTTTATCTGACGTATACGGGTTACAACAAGAAGGACGCACAATTGTGCCTGGCGACCTCGCGGGACCTGATTCACTGGGAGCGCAAGGGTGTGATACTGCCCGCGTACCAAGGAAAATGGAATACGAGGTGGACCAAATCAGGCGCCATCGTGCCCGAGAAGATCGACGGGAAATTTTGGATGTACTGGCTGGGGACAGCGACGGATAATACGGATCAAACGGGTCTGTCATATTCCGACGATTTAGTGCACTGGACGGAGGCGGTGGATACGCCGGTTCTCCAGCGGCGTGCCGGAAAATTCGACTCGCGCGTGGTGGAACCGGGACCGCCGCCGATTCTGACTGCTTCGAAAATTGTGCTGGTCTATAACGGCGCAGATGACCAGCTCGTGTATAGAACAGGCATCGCGGTGTTTGACCGCAAAGATCCCCGAAAATTACTGTGGAGAACGGATGAACCGGTGTTCGAGCCGACGCTGAGCTGGGAGAAAAAGGGGCAAGTACCAAACGTGGTTTTTGTCGAAGGGATGGTTGAAAAAAGCGGTCATTATTTCTTCTATTACGGGGGTGCGGACAAGTACGTTGGAGTTGCCGAAACTGAGGAAAGAGCGCCTGCCGATGGGACCGGGCAGTAGCATCTTCCGAAGTAGCTTGTGGCTCTCAAATAACCTGTTGCTCATTCAAAAGAAAGGAGTTATCCTGTTTTTCAAATGAGCAAGATGGGTACACGAGAGCGCGATTCTAACCTTATTCCTTGCAGCGTAAAACAGGGGCTCGCGGTACTGCTCGCAGTGCTGATTTCGGCGCCCCCTGCTCTAAATGCGGCGGGCGGAACGGGACGCGTGGAAACAGCTCAGGGACTACGACTAATTCTCGCATACATTTCGACGGGGTGGGACACGCTGACGCGGTCGATGACGGATTGCGCCACAATTGTCGATCCAAAGCTGGCGGCAGCGTCGGTGCTCTATTTGCCGGCGGACTATCCGGTTCCCGCAGCGATTGAGGCGGCGCAAAAGCAGTGCAATTTTCAAGTGAAGCATTTGGCCACGGTGATCCGCCATCCCGGCGAATTGGACCCGGCAAAAATTGATCCACACGGACTTCTCTATCTGGAAAATCGATATGTGGTTCCGGGCGGAAGATTCAATGAGATGTACGGCTGGGACAGCTATTTTATTATCCGCGGATTGGTGCGCGACGGACGCGTCGAACTGGCGCGCGGGATGGTGGAGAATTTTTTCTTCGAGATCGAGCATTACGGAAATATTCTGAATGCGAACCGCACGTATTATCTGAGCCGAATGCAGCCGCCATTTCTAACTTCGATGATTTTGGCGGTCTACGAAGCGCAGAAAGCGGCGGGTCACGAGGATCGCGAGTGGCTGGCAAAAGCCTACGGATATGCTTCGAGGGATCACGACATGTGGACGAGCGAGGCGCACCTAGCCGGCGACACCGGCTTGTCGCGGTATTTCGATTTGGGTGACGGGCCCTCGCCGGAAAGCTTGAAGGATGAGACCGGACACTACCGGCAAGTTGCTGCGGATTTTTTGCGGCAGCCGGAACTCGAGAAGCAATATATCGTGCGGAATTATCCCGGGCAGGCGGCACAGGAAACGCTCGGCTCGCGATACGCGGTGCGCGTCTGCGACGTGGCGACAACGATGGCCCGGCCGGGTTGCGATACGTCGGAAGACATTTCGCTGAACACGGATTTTTACAAGGGCGACCGCTCGATGCGGGAGTCGGGGTTCGACATCTCGTTTCGCTTTGGCCCGTATGGCGCGCGAACGCACCACTTTGCGCCGGTATGTTTGAATAGCCTGCTGTACAAATCCGAAAAGGATCTGGAGCAGATCAGCCTGGTGCTGGAACGCAAGGAAGAATCCGAGCGGTGGCGCAAGATTGCCGAAGAACGGAAGGAAAAGATTCAGAAATATTTTTGGAACGCGCAGAAGGGACTTTACTACGATTACGATTTCGAAAAGAAGGCGTTATCGAGCTACGACTACGTGACCACTTTCTATCCGCTATGGGCTGGAATTGCAACGGCGGAGCAGGCCAAGGCCGTGCTGAAAAATCTTCCGGTGTTCGAACGGCCGGGAGGACTGGTGATGAGTCCTTATGCGACCGGCGGGCAGTGGGATTTTCCATACGCGTGGGCGCCGAATCAATTGATGGCCGTGGAAGGGATGCGGCGGTATGCATTTAACAAGGATGCCGATCGCGTTTCGTATAGTTTTCTTTCGACGGTGGCGGAAAACTTCCGGAAGGATGGAACGATCCGGGAAAAATACAATGCGGTAACGCGCTCTTCGGAGACTGCAATATCTTCCGGCTACAATCTAAACGTGATTGGGTTCGGATGGACGAACGGGGTGTTTCTGAATTTCCTGCACGATTTGCCGCAGCCAATGGCGGACCGGCTGGCGAAAGAGCAGGAACAGGATGTGCCGGCGAAGTAATCGAGCGACGTTGCCCTAACCTTTTACGCCACGAATGCTTTCAAGTACTTTGACTTCCGCCCGCGGAGTCGCGCCTACCTGCGAGGCTACCCAAGAGCCCATGCGGTTTGCGGCTTCGTTCATCTCTTCCAAATTCGCTCCGCGCAAATAGTGATGCACCAACGCCGCGGTGAAAGCATCGCCCGCGCCAACCGTGTCCGCGACGATGGTTTTGAAGCCGCGATGCTGGTGTGCTTCCTTCGCGCTCACCAGCAGACTCCCCATAGCGCCTTGCGTGAGGCACACGAGTTTAAGAGCGCAAGTTTTCAGAAGCCACGCCGCGGCTTCTTCCCCTTCGGCGTCGGGCCCTCCGAGGATTCGCAAAACTTTCGGCAGTTCATCTTGATTGAGCTTCATGATGTCCGCATGCTTGGCGGATTCCGCAAGCGTTTCCAGGTTGTAGAAAGACTGGCGAAGGTTGACGTCGAAGACGCAAAGCGTGGTGGGGCGCACGGTTTGCAGGAACGTTCGAATGGTTGCGCGCGATTGCGGCGCGCGCTGCGCAAGCGAGCCGAAGCAGACGGCGTCGGCTTGCTCGGCGAGAGCCTGCCAGAGGGGAGTCCATTCAAAAAAATCCCACGCAACATTTTCGATGATCTCGAATTGAGGCTGCCCGTCGGACTCGACTTGCACTTTTACGGTTCCGGTCTCGTGTTTCGAATCGACCTGGATATAGGTGGTCTTGAGCCCGAGCCGAAGGAGTCTTCGAGCGGCGGCATTGCCGAGCCGGTCCCGGCCCACGCTGCTGGCGACCACACCCTTATCTCCCAGGAGACTGGTCATGTAAGCGAAATTTGCGGGCGCGCCGCCGAGTTCTTTTCCTTTGGGGAGAATGTCCCAGAGCACTTCTCCGAGTCCGACGACAATGTAGCTCTTGGCAGGCATAGTGGAAATGCAGCAAACCTCTCTCAGTGAGTGCTGGCTATTTCAAACAGACTGCTCATTATACGGAAATCAGGGCTTTTCGTTTTCCTTCCACTGTAAATCACCGGCGCGCTTCAATTCGCGCTCGGCGTCTTCCGTGCGCCCCATCGCGCGATATGCTTCACCAAGCAGATGATGCGGAATGGGATTGTTGGGATCCATGGCCAGGGCGCGTTGAAGAGCGCGAACAGCCAATTGCGTTTCACCTTTTTTCTCCAACACCTTGCCCATCAAGATGTATGGGCCGGTCGACGTGGCGTCGAGCCAGATGGAGCGCTGCAAAAGTTTTTCGGCTTCATCGAATTTCTGGACGTGCGTGTAAGCGTCCGCAAGTTTATAGTAAGCGGCCGCGTAGCCCGGATTGATCTGAAGCTCTTTTTGAAATTGCTCGATAGCATCGGGGATCTTGGATTTAAAGAGATAAATTTCACCAAGAAGCTGGTGAGCAAGGGGAAGTTTGGGGTCAAGTTCGATGGCTTTTTGCACGTGTTGTTCGGCGACCGGGTCAACTTCCTGGCGCAGCAGCATCCGCCCGGTAAATAAATAGGCGGGCGCGGAACCGGAACCTACGCCAAACATTTTGGCGAAGGCCTTGCGAGCGTCGTCATAGTCCTTCGTCTGGATGTAGCAGACGCCGAGAATGTAGGAGGCGTCGACGTTGGCGCTGGGATACCAGGTTTGGACTTTTTCGAGAGCGGGAATGGCGTCCGCAGGCCGACCGCCCAGATAGTAAGAAATGCCGAGAAGTTGGGTGGCTTCGCTGTCGGCGGGATCTTCTTGCTGGGCTTTTTTCAGATACATTGTGGCATTCACGAAATCGCCTTTTTTGTAGTAGGCGCTGCCCAGCTCATGATCGAGGCCCTTCATTCCTGGGTGTTTGGACTGCAGGTCGAGAAGTTGCGACAGGGCATCGTCGTATTTGCCTTGCTGGAGTAAACGTCGCGGTTCTGAAAAATCGGCTTCAGGAGATGCAGTGGAACCGGGACTTGCCGTTACTGCGTTCGGTAAAGTTGAAGACGTTGACTGGCCGCAAAGAGAGAGCGGCGGGCAGGCAAGCAGCAAAGCGAGCAACGGAAAGATCGAGATGGCGGTGGCTCTCATTTCACGATGCAATTTGCACGCAAAAGCGATTAGAGCATAAAAAACGGGGAGCCCGTGAGGGCTCCCCGCCGGTTTGGGGTGTTTATTTTTTGTTTTGGCTTCAGAAGGTGACTCTCACGCCGAACTGGAGTTGGCGCATACCAATGGGAGCGCCAGGAGCGGAATCGGCCTCGATGTCCGTGATTTGACCAGCGCTGGCGCTGCCCCGGCAATCCACGCAGGTATTGCCGGGAATGGCCAGAACAGGATGATTGAAGAGGTTGTAGGCATCGAAGCGGAATTGCGCCTTGACGCGCTCGGTGATGGTAAAGTTCTTCGACAATGCCGCATCATCATAGAAAGCGTGCGGACCGCGATAAGAATTGATGCCGACATTGCCGATCTGGCCGCAAGCGGGAAGAGCGAACGGACCGGACGTGGGGCGCGCGAGGGTGCAGGAGTCCAGTCCGACTTGGGCCGCGGTAAGAGGATAAGCGAGCGGGGCAACCGGCGTGAACCAGTATGTACCGCCGGCAGCCTTAGTAACGCCTGTCGAGAGTTTGCTGGTAGAAATTATGTTTGGACGGCAGATGTCCACGTCAGTGACCTGGCTGCACTCCGCGATGGTAGGAGTCCACGGGAGACCGGTGCCGTACGTGGTGGTATTGGTAACCTGCCAGCCGCCGATGATGAGGTCCTTAACACGGCCCGCATCGCCCATAAACTTCTTTCCTTTGCCGATGGGCAACTCGTAGATGGTGTTGATCACAAATACCTGATTGCGATTGTCGGGGTTCGGACCATAAGCAAACCTCTTGGCGATGGTCGAGAACTGATTGGTGTCATAGGCAAAGGCATGGGAGAACGTGTAATGCGCAAGAAACTGCAGACCGTTGCTTACGCGCTTTTCGGCCTGGACTTGCAGCGCATTATATTTGTTGTCGGAGTCATTCCCGTAATAGGTCGTCCCTCCGGCGCAACAAGGTGGCGTGGGATCCTGTAAATGGGTTACCGGGTCCGTAAAAGTAAAGCCCGGATAGGTGAAAGCAGGTACGCCATTCGCGAAATAGCGGGTTCGAGCCGTTTGCGACTGGAAGGGGGCGAATCCCTTCAAGGCCACGTCCGCGACCGGGCACGGGTTTACCGCCACCGTGCAGATTATAAAGTTGTTGCCGCCGCCTGGGGCAACTTCGTTCGAGTTATAGGATGGCCCAGTGCCAGCGAAGACGTGAGTGCCCTTGTTGCCGATGTAACTGACGGTGATATTCAGTGTAGGTGTGAGCTGACGCTGAACCGTGGCATTCCATTGGTCAATGGTCGGAAGCCGCTGAACGAGCGGGCGAGCTCCGCCCTGTGTCGAACCATCGATGCCGTTAATAGGTAATGTGCCGTTGGCCGAAATTGCGCCCAAGACCGGGGCGAAGCTAAAGGCTGGTGGGCCAAGGGTCAAAGTCGGGGTCGCGTTATTAGGGTTAAGTGTGAAAATCGCACTGCGGTTGTTTGTATAAGCGGGATTGATGTTGGTGTCCGAAAGGTCCTGGCGCGCGAGAACCGGAAGGTTCTGAGTGACGACGTGGCCGAAGTTGGAACCAAACACGCCGATATCGAAACCGCGACCGTAGCCGATGCGAAGGACGGTCTTGGGATCAAATGCGTAGGCAAAGCTGAGGCGGGGTGCCAATGCCTTATAGGTGTTGGCGACATTCCCGTTCGATCCGACGCCGCCGTAACCAGCGACGTTAATCAAGCCGTTCTCCAAGTTGGCAAAACCGCCGTTGCCTTTGGCATTGACGGATTCCGGGAAGTAGATTTCCCAGCGGAGGCCATAGGTCATGGTGAATTTGGGGCTGACGCGCCAGGAATCCTGGCCGTAGAAGAACCAGCGTTTCTGGCGTTCGGCAGCGCTAGTACTGGTGCTGACGTAGCGTTGGAAGGATGTGACATCGCCCAGAAGCAACGTGGCCAATGCGAGGCCGTTGGAGCCTGCATTGGAAGTACCACCAGCGTCGAAACTCAGGAGACCGGTGCGGCTCTGGTCGCTAGGTACGCGGAGGTTTTCGGCATAGCGAATGTCGGCGCCGAACTTGATGGTGTGGTTACCTTGAGAACGCGTCCAGTTGTTCACAACTTGAAATTGCTGCTCGCTTTCGGTCAAGGGGCAGTTGCAACGGCCGGTGTTCAAACCATCGCCAAAGGACGGAGAAGTACCCGGCGACGCGTTACCGATACTGCCGTTTCCAGTGAAGAAGAAGCCGGAGAGACCGCCGGTTTCAGCGCCGCCAGCGATTCCCGAAGCGCAATTTGTGCCCGCAGCGGTGCTGGTGCTGTTCAGACATGGGAACCCGAGCGCATCCATTGGAGCGGTACCGGAATCGGAATACGCGGTTTTCGGATTGTATTTGAAATATCCGAAGCGGAGGTCCGTGAGCCACCTGGCGCCAATAGGCTTGGTAAAGCCCGAAGCCAAGCTGTAGTTGTGGACGTTGGAACTGCCGTTCAGAGCGCCGGGGCCAAATCCCTCTCCGCCGAGAGAGCCGAGGCCGCCCTTTCCAGACAAAGAAAAATAATCCAAGCTAAAGCGCCCGAAGACCTGGTAGTTGTGGGGAGCGCTGTAGTCGATGCGGGTGTCAAAAGATTTCTGATCGAAAGGACCTGAACCAGTAGAGACAAAGTTGACTGAATTGACGGCGGAGCCAGTGTTCGGGGCTGGGAATAAGGCGAGGAGATTGCCTATATTCTGGCTGATCATGCCGATGGGAATCATGTTGTTCGGAAAGATCGCACGGCCTGAGCCGTCCGAAACACTGCTGCCAGGTGTACTGGGATTGTAGACTTGGCCGCTGTGAACGCCGCCTACGACGGGTCCATAGGCATCCAGATATTGGCTCAAGTTGCAGAAACCAACAGAGTCGCTCTGACCGTTCGTCGCGGGATTGCAAGTCTTGACGACTTCTGTGCTCGGGACGATGTACTGGTTGGTGATGCCTTGCTGCTGCTTAGTACCCTGATAGTCGGCGAAGAAGAAGAGTTTATCTTTGATGATGGGACCACCGACGGAACCGCCAAACTGCTTCCAAGTGGCTGGAGCAAGGGGGACGCCGGGAGCGTTGCTGAAAGGGTCGCGTGCTTGCTGATCGCTGTTGCGATAATAGTAGAAGCCACTACCGTGGAACTCATTGGATCCGGATTTGGTCTGCACCCGGATTATGCCAGAGGTGGACTTCCCGGATTCCGCGTCATAATCCTGAAGAGCGATTTTCGTTTCGGCAATGGCGTCGAGGTTCGGATTCACCACGATAATGCCCAAGATGGGGTCTTGGTTGTCGGTGCCGTCTAGCTCAAAGTTGGTGCCGGAGAAGTGCTGTCCATTGACTTGAATCTGGCCACCACCCTGAGGATTTTCCGTGGCCGCGTGATTGAATCCGGGCAATTTCTGAGTGCCTGGGGAGAGCAATTCAAAACTCGTGAAGTTGCGGTTGAGGACCGGCAAGTCTTCGATGTACTTCTGGCTGAACGAAATGGCCACGTCGGCGCGGTCCGTTTGGAGTTGCGGAATCTCGCCCGTGACTTCGACGGTTTGCGTGACCGAGCCGACCTGCATGGCAGCATCAACGCTCGCGGCAGAGTCTGCAGAAACGGAAATGCTCGGAACATCATAGGATTTAAACCCAGCAGCCTCCACATGAAGCTTGTAGGTATCCGGAATTAAGTGGGTGACAGAGTAGTTTCCACTCTCGTTAGTGGTAGTCTCGAACACGGTGCTCTTGGTGACCGAAGTGACTGTCACTTTGGCACCGGCAACGGCGTTGCCTTGAGGATCCGTCACAGTTCCGATAATGCTTCCAAAGACCGCCTGACCCGCTGCGGACTGACTGAACAGGACAAAAAGCAAACCCAGAACCAACAAACTTCCCCAAACTGTTCTTCTTGCCATTACACCCCTCCTCTTAACCCGTATCGTGCTCCGTCCAAAGCACAAGCCCCGTTTGAAGCTTCACTGGAATTTTTGGATAAAGGAATTGGGAGATGAGAGGACGCTAGGCCCTCGATAGAAATCCTAAACGAAGGACAAAGCAAGCTCTGCGCTTTGAAGTCCACCCTGACAACCACCGCCGCCCCCCAAGCCCCGGAAACCAGCGAACGCCTAGCCTTGCACCCACTCGACGGCCAGGCTCCCGAGCACCTGCATCGATAGAATTTTCAGCTGCATCGAATGCAATCGGGCAAGTCGAAGCAAATATGATGATGCTTCCTATCAGCTATTTGCGTGGATGGAGAAGTCTCAAGCAGTTAGATACGGTTACAGAAATTAAAGCGTGCTCTTGCAGTTAGTTGGACGAGTTGGTAGGCTGCTGTTACATCGATGTAACAGGAGTTGGGGTGTCAGAAAAAGCCCAGTATCTTGCGCAAATAGAGAAAATGGCTAGCAGCCATGCGCTGCATGGGTCGGAGTCCCTCTGCAAGCTGTTGCGATACCTGGCGAAGCATGCGATCGACTATCCTGGCGCTTCGCTCAAAGAGTATCAAATTGCGACGGAGGTGTTCGGGAGGCAAGCGGACTTCGATCCCCAGCTGGATTCCATGGTCCGAGTACAGGCAGGGCGTCTGAGGACCAAGCTGGCGGAGTATTACGCTTCTGAAGGAATCGATGACGCACTATGGGTGGAACTTCCGAAGGGCACTTACGTACTGGCTTTTCACCATGGGCCTCATGGGAATGGCCGAAGTGCCGCGAACTCATTTCACGAGCAACGACACGAATCCGAGACTGGCGTCCAAGACTCGCGGAAGTGGGGCATAGCGGTAGGGGCGTTGTCGGTGCTGCTGGTGGCCTCCTTAATCGCTATCGGCGCGCTGCTCATTACGCGGCGGCCATTGGAAACTGCGCAAGCCGCCGACCAGGCGCAAGTACCTGCGGTGTTCCACATTTTCTGGAAAGGTTTTCTTACGGGGCCGGAAGAACCCTGGATTATATTCAGCAACGCGGCATTTGTCGGGCGGCCGCACACGGGGATGCGCTATTACGATTCCGCGCGTGATTCAAAAGCGTTGATTTTGGATCACTATACCGGCGTGGGCGAAGTGCTTGCGGTACACAGCCTGGATACGGTGTTCTCGGCGCTGCACCAAAGTATCAAGGTAAAACGGGGCAGCCTGTTTACTCTGGATGACGCGAAAAACAACGATTTAATCTTCCTCGGTTCCCCGTCGGAAAACCTGACACTGCGAGAAATACCCAGCACCCATGAGTTTTTCTTCAAGCGACTGGATTGCTGCGGGCGCGAAGGCAACGTGGAAATCGTAAACGTGCATCAGCAGCCGGGTGAGGCCGAGCAGTACCAGGCGTCTGTGTCCAATGTGCCGCTGGCAGAGGATTACGCCATCGTGGCGCTGGTCCACGGATTGAATCCGTCGCGCTCGGAGTTGATTTTGGCGGGGACGACGACGATCGGTACGCAAGCCGCGGTGGAATACGTAACGCGGCAGAGTTCGCTGGAAGAGTTGTTGCTGCGGCTTTCGGTTTCCAATTCGGGGGAACTCAAGCCGTTCGAAGCGGTAATCCGGGTGAAGGTCACTCACGGCGTGCCAGTGACGACGGAACTGGTGGCTCTGCGCAAAGGCAGTTGAAAATGTTCAAGCTCAAGGTTGCGGAGGCGTCAAACGCTGATCGAGTTCCGCGGCTTTCTGGAATTCCTTGGTGGCTTCTTCCGAGTGGCCCTGCCTGCGCAACGCGATCCCCAATTGGTAGTGCGCGTCGGGGTAGTCTGGAGAGGAGTTGATGGCCGAGCGAAATTGCGAGATGGCGCCGTCGAAGTCCCCCGCATTGAGAAGCCGTTTACCGGAATTGGTGGCAAAGAGCGCGGCCTGCGCGTTCGTTTTCTGCTTGGCGAGTTGGCTGCCGGCGCGGCTTTCCACCGCAGCGCCTTCGGAGTCACCACGCTGACGCAGGACAGCGGCGAGGGTGGTGTGCGCGCCGGCAAAATCCGGCTCCAGGCGAATGGCCTCGCGTAAAGCGCTCTCTGAGTCGGGCAAATTTCCCTGCTGCTTCAATACCGTTCCCAGCGTGTAATAAGCTTCCGCGTAGTCCGGTCTAGCCTTTATGGCCGCCCGAAGTTCGTCGGCGGCTTCAGGCGAGTTGCCTTGCTGCCAGAGAGTTACTCCAAGCGTGTAGTGCACGTCGGGCTGGGCGGGGTCAAGTTGCTCGGCCTTTCGAAACTCCGCGATAGCCTCTGGCAATTTGTCTTTCAGTTTTAGCGCCAATCCCAAGTCGTAGTGCAGCGTGGCATCCTGCGGGGCGGTTTTCAGCGCAAATTGGAATTCGGCAACAGCGGCATCGAAATCCGTTTTTTGCAGATAAGCGTCACCCAGATTGGCTTGGTATCCGGCGTCGTGGGGACGGAGCCGTAACGCGGATTCAAATTCCGAAATGGCGCCGTTCGCATCGCCCGTCTGAAGTAGGGCGAGCCCCATATTGTTGTGGGCGTCCGCGTCGTTCGGCTGGCTCTTAACGAGTTGGCGAAAAACCTCAGTGGCCTCATCAACGTGGCCGGCGTGTTGCAGAAGCAGGCCCAATTGATTCTGCGCCTGGGGAAAATCAGGCTGCAGCCTGATCGTTTCTCGCAACTCGTGGATGGCGTCGTCGGGCTTGCCGCGCTCGCGAAGCGCGCTGCTGTAGTAGTAGCGCGCCTGCGCGTTTTCTGGATCCAAGCGAACGGCTCCTTGCAGTTCCCCTTCGGCTGCTTCGAACGATTTTGCCTGCAACAGGATCACCCCGAGATGCAGATGCGCCGGAGCAAGATCGGGGCCGAGCCGCACAGCCTCCAGGAATTGCGACTGGGCATCGCCTGTTTTCGATTGCTGCACCAACAGAGTGCCCAGTTCATCGTGCAAATCCGCGCGCGCGGGTTCCAGCTCAACCGCACGCTGGTATTCCTTCACAGCGGTCGCTACATCACCCGCAAAATCAAGGCCGCGGCCGAGGGTGCGATGCGCTTCGGCGTCCTCTGGAGCCAGGCGAACCGCTTCGCGTGCCTCGCGCTCCGCGCCTGCAGAGTCTCCCTTTTGCGCGAGGGCGTTCGAGAAATTCATGTGTGCCTGCGCGAACTCAGGCTTTAGCCGCACGGCCGCACGCAACTGCGCGATGGCAGCGTCCAATTGTCCGAGCGTAAGCAAAACCCACCCCAGCGAGTTGCGCGCCTCGGCGCTCGTTGGCGCCAGCCGAACCACCCTTTCGAAGGATGCGCGAGCAGCCGCCAGATCGCGGCGTTGCACCGCCGCCATCCCTTCGGCATAGGTGGCATTCGCCTCGGCTGCTTGCTTTTTTAGGGGTTCCGCGGTCTGCGGAGAAAACGCCGCCAGCGAATGTGTTCCGTGAAGAAAGACCATTGCAACGGAAACTACCACGATGGCGTGGAAAGCTTTTCTCTGCGACTCTAGAAACTTCGCCAAAAGTATCGTCCTCAGGTCGTACAAGCGCAGTCTAACACCCCCAAAACAACGAAGGGGAAGCTCCATTCCATTCGAACGCTCTCGCCTTGACCCATGGTTCCATCCCCCCTAGTATGCAGATGGGCTGATGCTTTCGTTCTCTTTTCACAGCATTTTTTTTCGTCCCTCCAAGCCTCGCGCATTTGCCGCGGCGCTACTTCCCTTCTCCTTTCTCATCAGCCCGCAAGCGCAGGCGCCTCCGGCGCAAAAACCAATCGCGCAATTTGTGGACATTGGCGAAAAAGCGGGGCTCACTTTTACGAATGTCTTCGGCGGCGTAGACACCAAGAAATACATTATCGAAACTACGGGAACCGGCGTGGCTATCTTCGATTACGACAATGACGGCTGGCCCGACATTTTTATCGTGAACGGCACGACGCTCGAAGGATTTCCCGCGGACAAGGCTCCGATGAGCCATCTATACCACAACAACCACGATGGCACGTTCACAGACGTCACCAAGAAAGCAGGGCTCACGCATACCGGCTGGGGCCAGGGAGTCTGCGTCGGCGATTACGATAACGACGGGTTCGAGGATCTCTACGTCACTTACTACGGAAAGAATGTTCTTTACCACAACAACGGGAATGGAACATTCACGGACGTCAGCGAAAAAGCGCACGTTGCAGGAACCGGCAAAGTATGGGGTACCGGTTGCGCGTTTGTTGACTACGACCGCGACGGCCATCTCGATCTGATGGTGGCGAATTACGTGAACTTCGATCTTGCGACCACTCCTGGCCCTGGCGAGCGGCCTTCGTGCATGTGGAAAGGTGTAGCGGTCATGTGCGGCCCGCGCGGGCTGCCGTCTTCAAAAAATATTCTGTACCACAATTTAGGCAAT
>Ga0210407_10001324_pt1 | contig 23639 bp, 26 predicted proteins | sample IncBWC27MmetaG_FD_150860 | JGI IMG/M metagenome (GOLD analysis project Ga0210407, IMG submission 150860) | Forest soil microbial communities from Barre Woods Harvard Forest LTER site, Petersham, Massachusetts, United States - Inc-BW-C-27-M | ecosystem: Environmental > Terrestrial > Soil >... | reverse complement strand
AGCCTGGGGATTTTCCTCCGTGGGCCGAGCCGTTGCAAAGTAAATGCTATGGAGGGAAAGCCTGGCTTCCAACTGCTTGATCTCAGGAGGAGGTGGCGGCGGAGCTTCCACGTTCACTGCGGTGGTAGTCGCGGCCGTGAGCGGCGGATTGCGGTCGTCCCTTACGTTGCAAGTAACCGTGATACTGCCTGGTTGTGCGCCTCCAGTATTCAAGGTGGCGGTACTACCGTCGCCGGAGATCTCGCCGGCGCTCGCAGTGTAGCTGTAAGCCAGCCTGCGGCCATCCGGGCTGCTGGCGTTCGAGGTAATCGTTGAGCTCCCGCCCGTTCGAACGCTCGCCGGATCTGCCGAGCAGGAAATCACGGGTGGATGGGGCTCTTTTACCCTAAACCTGGCACTGCAGGATGCATAGCCACTTTTCCTGCCATCATTCAAGTTGGCCGTAACTACGTATGAGCCAGGCTGCAAGCCGGTGGTGTCAATTTGCGTGGAAGCCTCGCTCCCCGCAACTTTCACCCCAGTGCCATTCCAAGCGTATGTGACCGAACGCTTGGGATCGAAATTAGATCCGGTTGCAGTCGCGTTCACAGGTTCGCCGGCAAAGACTTCGGCCGGCTGTACCGAGCAAGCTGCGCTGGGTGGCACTGGCGCCGCGCCACCACCGAACATAAAGTTGAGGCCAACCTGTGCTCTTAGGCCCCGGATTTCAGTTTTGGGCGCTACGGCCGCAGCACCATACTGGTAATTCGAATATACGTAGTCGGCCCGGATCAGGCGCAAGGCAACATGCCTGGACAGGTTGATATCCAAGCCGCCGCCGACCATGAAGCCCAACTTGTCGATGTCGTGGAAGGCATCGGGCATCAGGCGATGGTCGCCCACTAAGAATTCAAGGAATGGGGCAAAATGTTTACTGCGGAACGTAACCTTTGGTCCGAAAGAAAGGGTGGACAAAGCGGCGTCATCAATTCTCTTCTGTAGCCCGCTTTCACCGCTGCCCCAATGGGTGCTGGTATCGAGAGTCAATCCAAACCAGCGGTTGAAATCATAGGTAGCGCTGAGGCCAACGCCGCGGGGGTTCGCCTCCATGCGGCTGCTTATCGGGAACAACGCTCCTGGCAGTTGGCCGTTGACATCCGCGCCAGGTTGGAAGAAGGAGTATCCGCCGTAAAGCTCCCACTTCGGAGCAGGCTGGTCCTGAGCTGCGCCCCGGGTGGCAAACATACACAGGACAGCAATCATTGCCGGCAGGATTGCCAAGACCCGACCAGGATGGCTCTTTGATTGAGATGACATGCGAATATTCCTCCGAACTTTAATCACGTGAAATCGTGCTTTTCCAACCTGACCGCTAGCGGGCCAGCCTCAAGCTGGTCTCACTACCGAATGCCTCATGGACAGGGAGGCACAGTAACCGCATTGCTGTCCAATGTGACTGCGCCGTTCTCCGCCAGCGCTCTGCCGTGTAGCGACGCGCCCGTGCCTAACGTGATGGATGCCTTCGCCATGATGGTTCCTACGAATATTGAGTTGGTTCCAAGAGTCCCTGAACTGCCGAGCACCCAGAAGACGTTATGAGCCTGAGCACCGCCGATCAGGACGACTTGGCTGGCTGGCGTGCCTACGCCTCCGGCTGCCGTCGTCAGTGCGGATCCAACCTGAAAGACCCAGACACCGTTCGCATTGGTGCTGCCATCCAAGGTGAGAATCCCGGTTATTCCCAACGTGCTCGTGGCCTTATAAACGCCAGGGGGGAGCGTTTGCCCACCTATATCTCCGGTGAGAACGGGGGGCGGGCTCGGTAATCCCGCGGCGTTATTGTACGCCGTGGTCAAGTCGGCCTGGGCCTGCATGGCAACGGCATCGCCCGGGTGAAGCGTGCCCGTAAGTGTTCCCGGTGGAAATCCAGTGATCGAAAGTGCGGGCCAGATTCCCACATCCCCCGTAACGTTGGTGAGGCCGATATTGCTTACGACGGGAGTGGCGCCCAGAATTCCGAAACCGCAGGCCGTTCCCAACCCCGCGGGCGGTGGCAGCTGCACACACGTGGCGGAGGTTGTGAAGCTCCACGTGAAATTGGCCGCCAGATGATTGCCGAACGTGTCCGCCGCCCCGGTAGTAATCGTGGCGGTAAAACTGGTGCTCGGTGTAAGACTGGCTGCGGGGGGCGTAAAGGTCGCAATCGTGCCCGTTGAATCAAGGGCAACTTTTCCAGTCACGCTCCCGCCTGGCCCGCTCAAAGTAAACGTAGTGGTGTTAATCGTCGCAGGGTTCATCGCCTTGCTGAATGTTGCGGTGATAATCGCGACGTTGGGACAAACGAGGGTAGAGCCGTTCGGCGGCGTTACGGAGGTCACTGCAGGCGGGGTTAGGGGGCTGCCAGCACTCCCCGGAATCTTGTCAGGGTCGCCGCATCCGGCCACAAAAGCGGCCAGCAGGAACGCCGAGATCCAAATTTTGCTAACCATGAATTTGCGCATCAGCTTCTCCTCTTCACGCAGTTACAAGGCGTTCCATGCTTCTACCCGCGAAGCGGGCGAGGTAAGGGAACGAATCGCAATATACGGATTTGAGCATTTACAGTCTGTCTCTTTCGAGACACCTCCCACTTAACCGGCGGTGTGCTGTTTGAGACAGTTCTCAGCGGAATACCCTTGTTACGATAGACAACGGACATGGAGCGGCCTCGAACCGCAGTGTCTCGAGTTGGAAATGAAAATGAACAAATCTTCACAATCGAAGAGGGTCAACGGTTTTGACCCGCAAGTGTTTCTCGATACCTCAGGAGTGGCCAGAAAAGTTGCGGAGTTTCGGAGAGGCGAATCCATTTACTCTCAGGGTGAGGCTGCAAACAGCGTCATGTACATCCAGAAAGGCGGCGTGAAATTCACTGTGGTGAATGGATCCGGGAAAGAGGCGGTGGTAGCAATGTTTGGCCCCAACGACTTTTTTGGCGAGGGATGCATGGCGGGCCAGGCAGTCCGGATGGGCACCGCGACGGCCATTACGCCGAGCACCGTTCTGGTCATCGACAAGAACGAACTGCTCCGCGTACTCCACGAAGAGCATGAACTATCCGATCATTTTATCGGCTATATGCTGGCCCACAACATCCGGGTCGAGGAGGATCTGATCGACCAGCTCTTCAACTCAAGTGAGAAGCGCCTGGCGCGCACGCTTCTACTTCTCGCGCGCTATGGAAAGCAAGAACAGCCGGATCGCATCCTGGCGAAGGTTTCCCAGGAAACCCTGGCGAAGATGATCGGTACCACGCGTTCGCGCGTGAATTTCTTCATGAACAAATTCAGAAAACTGGGCTTCATCGAGTACAACGGAAAAATCAAGATCAACAAGTCGCTGCTAACGGTTGTCTTACACGAATAACGCTGAAAATATTTGCTGTTAGCCGAGCCGCACCCCTCTTCGGCAGAAAAGCCCGACAGTCGAAGCACATCCAGGGCGAATCGCCTTGGGTCTTGCGCGGTGATTCTTCCGCAAGTCATGGATTTACAGGAAAACGAGTGTCCTTGCCGAAAATAATGCCTCTTATCGAAACCGTAGCGCTGATTGAGGTGCAGTCTCTGGCATTGGAACAGAAGCCAGACACCCCGATACCCGCTCCGGCTTGCCCGGCACTACCCAATCGGATCGCAATCGTCGGGAATTATCTTCCCAGGCGTTGTGGAATCGCGACATTCACAACTGATTTATGCGATGCCATCCATGCCGAATACGGTGCGACAGAGCTGTTGGCACTCCCGGTTAACGACGCCGATGAGGGTTATAAGTATCCCGCCCGAGTGCGGTTCGAGCTGTCCGAAGATAGCCTCGCTTCCTACCGGCAAGCCGCCGACTTTCTAAATTTCAGCAATATCGATCTGGTTTGCCTGCAACACGAATATGGAATCTTTGGAGGACGCGCCGGCGGGCATGTCTTGGAACTTCTGCGGCGCCTGCGAATGCCTTTCGCGACCACGTTGCACACCGTACTCCGCGATCCAAATCCTGACCAGCGCGCGGTGATGGAGGAGATTGCCGCGCTATCAGACCGCATGATCGTCATGAGCCAGCACTCTGCGGAGATACTGCAGGAAGTGTTCCACGTTCCCATCGACAAGATCGATCTGATTCCGCATGGCATTCCCGATTTGCCTTTTACGGATCCCAACTTCTACAAAGATGGGTTTGGAACGGAAGGAAAAGAAGTCTTGCTCACGTTTGGCCTGCTCTCGCCAAATAAGGGCATAGAAAATGTCATCCAGGCTCTGCCAAAAATCCTGTCGCATCACAGCAATGTTATTTACATGGTTGCCGGTGCGACTCATCCGCATGTCTTGCGGCGTGAGGGCGACAAATATCGCGTTTCGTTGCAGAAGCTGGCGAACGATCTCGGCGTTGAAGCCAATGTGATCTTTCGCAATCGTTTCGTGAGCCCTCAAGAGATGGTGGAGTTGATCGGCGCGGCAGATATTTACATCACGCCGTACAAGCATAAGGCGCAAGTCGTCTCCGGTACGCTCGCGTATGCTTTGGGCGCCGGCAAAGCAATCATTTCTACGCCGTACTTGCACGCAATCGAGCTCCTGGATTCCGAGCGCGGCGCGCTTGTTCCTTTTGATGATCCGGAAGCCATTGCTAAAAAAACAGTCGAACTTCTGGACAACGACACTGCAAGACACGCCATGCGGAAGCGCGCCTATCTATACGCAAGAGACATGGTGTGGAGTCGCGTCGCACAGAAGTATATGAAGAGCTTTCAGCGCATATACAACCAGCGCCTGCGAAATCCGCGCGCCACGTTCTCAGCGCAGAACACAGAGAAGGCTCTCGACCGCCTTCCTCCTATAAATTTGGACCACCTGTATCGAATGACAGACCACACCGGAATTCTCGAGCATGCGGTTTTCGTGATCCCGAATTATCCGGAAGGTTACACGACAGATGACAACGCCCGCGCACTAATCGTGGCTATTCACCTGGAAGAGCATGCAGCCGGCGTACGAACAGTGACCGATTTGATCTCCCGGTATCTAGCCTTCCTGTGGCTTGCATTTGATCCAACGACCAGAAGATTCAGAAACTGCCTGAGTTACGAACGCCAATGGCAAGAGCAAGGGGGCTCGGAAGATAGTCACGGAAGAGCTCTGTGGGGTTTGGGGACTGTTCTAGGCAGATCCAATAACGCGGGATGGAGAGGCGCTGCGGGGCGCTTGTTTGAACTGGCAGTTCCCGCGGCTATCGAATTTAAGAGCCCCCGCGCCTGTGCTTTCGCCTTACTGGGGCTACAGGAGTATCTCGACTCGTTCCCCGGGGATCGCGCTGCGCTCAGTGCATCCGATGTTTTGGCAAATCGATTGTTGAATTCCTATCGCGTCAACCATTCCGACGACTGGAATTGGTTTGAAAATGTCCTCGCGTATTCCAATGCGCGGTTGCCGCAAGCTCTCATTCGCGCGGGGATGCGCGCCGCAAACGAAGAGATGGTTTCGGCGGGACTCGAAGCGCTGGCTTGGCTGGTCACGATTCAGCGCTGTGAAGTGAAGGGTCATTTCGTGCCCATCGGATCGCAAGGCTTCTTTTCCAAAAAAACGGAAAAGGCTCGTTTCGACCAGCAACCGGTGGAAGCCTGTGCGGTCGTCTCAGCATGCGCGCAGGCCTATCGCGCTACGGGGAAGGGCCACTGGCGCAAAGAGGCATGGTCCGCGTTCAACTGGTTTTTGGGAGACAACGATCTTCAGATCGCGCTCTACGATCCGAATACCGGCGGATGTCGAGACGGCTTGCATCCCGACCGCGCAAATGAAAATCAGGGAGCGGAGTCCACTTTGTCCTTTCTGATGGCGCTCCTGGAAATGCGTACGTTGGAAGAAGCCGACGGAACTGAGAAAAGGCTCTGACAGGCAAGGCGTTACCTTTGGCGTGGTAAAACTTCGAGAAATCGGTTTTATGAGTGCGGTGAAATGCATATGAAGGCAATAATGAAACAATACGAAACGCTATTTCGCCGGCACACTGCCAATCCAATTCTCACGGGCAAGGACTGGCCGTATTCCATCAACAGCGTCTTCAACGCCGGCGCAACGCTACTGCCGAACGGCTCCACACTGCTGCTTTGCCGCGTGGAGGATCGTCGCGGACTCTCGCATCTGTGTGCGGCCCGGTCGGTAAACGGTGCTGATGGTTGGGAGATCGATCGCGAGCCAACACTCTTACCTAAACCCGACGAATACCCCGAGGAAATATGGGGCATTGAGGATCCACGCATTACCTACATGCCGGAACTCAAGAAGTTCGCCGTTGCTTACACCTCTTATTCTCGCGGTGGGCCCGGAGTGTCGTTGGCCCTGACAGAGGATTTTCGCAGCTTTGAAAGAATAGGTGTCGTCATGCCGCCAGACGACAAAGACGCAGCTCTGCTGCCTCGAAGGATCAATGGATTCTGGGCCTTGATCCATCGCCCTATGACACCTTTGGGAGCGCACGTCTGGATCTCTTACTCACCCGATTTGCGTCATTGGGGAAGTCACAAGCTCATGCTGGAAGCCCGCCGTGGAGCCTGGTGGGATGCAAACAAGATTGGCATGTCGCCGCCGCCGATTGAAACTTCCAGAGGCTGGCTGATGATCTATCACGGCGTGCGACGGACGCCTTCGAGTTCTATCTATCGGCTGGGTCTGGCGCTTTTCGATCTCCAACAGCCGGACAAGTGTCTAATCCGCGGGGATTCCTGGATGTTTGCGCCGGAAGCGGAGTACGAGCGTCACGGGGATGTTCAAGATGTCGTATTTCCTTGCGGCTACACCGTGTCCCCCGATGCGGACACGATCAATCTATATTACGGCGCCGCGGATTCAAGCATCGCTCTAGCCCATGGCAGCATTCGCTCTCTTCTGAGCTGGTTAGACGTCAACGGCCATTCGGAACACGTCGGCGACCGGCGTCACAAATGATCCTTTGGTGGTGGCCCTGCCGCAGAACCGTCGTCGCACGCGTTCACAATTAGCTTTCGGTCCAGGCGGATGGTTGACGACCGACGATCTGAAAACGCAAAGGCCAAACTGTAAAGGTACGACCCTTACAGTTTGGCCCTGTCTCTCTGAAGATTGGCAGCTTGCTTGGACTAGAAGAAACCCGGCAAAGCTGTATAGGCACTTACCGAGTCGAAGCGCGTTCTGATTCGTTGCGCGGCGAGCTCTTTTGCAACGTGTTGACGAGATGACGTCCGGTCTCCGGCACGCCCATCGTTTCACTTCTCACGATTTCCTTAGCCTTGATGGCATGTCCATAGACTTGTTCGCTGGCTTCATCGTCGGGGCGAATAGTAGAGCCTTCCAACGAGACGCCGGCAAACACGCCGCGGGAACGCGAATAGCTGAGGATCTCAGCGCGCATCCAAGCGTCGGTATCCGCGGAAGCATCACGTCCTTTGGGGCCGCCCGCAACAGAAGCATCTGCTCCCAACTTAACCTTGCTGCTGAGAATGGATTCCATGCCTCTATCGTTCATGACCAGCAGGATTAGGTCTGTGGCTTCTCCGCCGATCTGAAAGCCGATACTACCACCCTCTAGCGCGTACATCGCCGGGGCTCCCCAACGTCCACGGAAGTGTTCGCCCGTGCGGCAAACCATGGCTCCGCGTCCGTAATCGGCGCCGATTCCAAACGCCAGCTTTCTGACGGAAGGGATCACGATGACGCACTCTGCCTTTTCCAGAAGGTCATGAGGAATGCTGTCTGGGATGTTGAGCACTTCTTGCATGACAACTCCACATTCTTCAAGGCGCCTCTCTTCCTTGTTCAGTTTCTTGGCATACACTGCACCCGCTACGAGAGTAAGACAAACTGCTCCAGCCAAATATCGGTTCATTGCTGACCTCCATGGTCAAGAAATTCGTTTGCTGACATTTGTTTCTGAGACTGCTGGCTGAAGGACCTTCAACCAACGCGCTTCACGTTGCGAGAGGGCTATGCGTTACCCGACTCTCAGGCGGGATACTTTCGTAGTTTCGAGCTAAGAACTTTTTTTTGCTCCGACGGCGAGCAAGACGATTCCTCCCACCAGCGCGAGCCCGCCGAGGGCCGGCGGAATAGACACTCGGTCGTGTTCTTCCGCGGTGGCGTGGATCGGGCCGACATCGAGTATTTTTTCCTGATGGGTGTAATTGAAGCCCTGGTAAGCGAGGCCGAGCGCGCCCAGAGTTACTAAGAGAATTCCAACCCACATGATCGGTTTCATATCGTACTCTCGATTTCCGAGATGACTCATGCTAGCCGACCTGGCTGATGTCGGTCTGTTCACTTGAGGACACTTTGGCGTTTTATTTCGTTAGGTTTTTTGCGCCAAACCCTTACTCCTTCGCAACCGGCTCCCGCCACACGGGGTCGACTTCACGGGCGCGCACGACGAAGCGCTTCGGCGCCGGGCCTACAAAATGAAACGGAAAGCACGTTACGAATGTCAGATGGCGACCGGTCGATGGTTCCAACACTTGAATATCATTGGGTGCAACGACCTGAATGGAGTCCACGCGATACTCGAAGCTATGCTCCGAAGTGCTGAACTCAATCGTGTCACCCGGGCGAATATCGTGGAGCGACCGGAAAAAGGTGTCCCGGTGACCAGCCAAGACCACATTTCCCAGTTCCCCGGGCAAAGCCGATTTTGAAATGTGACCAACGGCGCGCCGCAAGCTAGCGGGCGAGTCGCCCTGGACAACGATAGCGTCGAGCCCCAAGCGGGGCACTTGAATTTCCCCAATCACATCCCCTTCCGCCAAGATGTGTGGCTCCGAGAGGACGCCGGTTCGCTTGAATTTCTTCATTTCGAGGGATTGATAGACATGCGAGTCAGCGAAGACAAAGCCAGCATAGCCAAGCGCGAGCACGCCAAGCGCCAGGAAAAAGTAGCAGGCACTACCGAGGATGCGTGTTCGGGTTGGCGACATTCCTCGCGCTTCCCGAGACAGGAGACTCATCTCGTCTCCGATCCCGGTTGCGACGTAGCCTGCTTGTCCGTAGGGGAGTAGCCCGGCCGGGTTCGCACGTGCAATTTGCCGTACTCCGGTGCAGTGACCTTCACTTCAATTTTCCGAAACGAACCGGCGCCGTTGATGTTTTGCGGCACATACCCGAGTGTGTACTGCTCGCGAAGGTCTCGAGCGATTTCTCTAGAGATATCCGCGACGCGATCTTTGGGTCCAGGGAAAAACGCTACCCCACCGGTGTCCTTGCAGAGCCGCTGAAGGACCTTCGGGTTCTCTTCTTCTTCTTGCGCGCCCAATAGAGCGATGGAATAGATCAATACCTGGGATTGGCGAGCCTTCAGCAACACCTGCGAATACTTCAGGTGGCTTGCGTTGTCTCCACCGTCGCTGATGACGATCAGAGCCTTCTTCCCCCAACGGCCATACTGTAGATGGTTGAGTCCCTCATTTACGGCATCATAAAGCGCGGTTCGTCCTCGCGCGGAGACGGCCGCGAGGGCTGCTTCAAGGTCCTTTGAATCGCTCGAAAATGCCTTTCCCTTCATAAGTTCAATCGACACGTCATCATTGAAATCCACGACGAACATTTCGTCTTGTGGATTGCTCGAATGTGCAAAGGTGGATACCGCACTGACGACACCTGGGAGCTTCGAGCCCATGCTTCTGCTGTGGTCTACGACGAGCCCTACCGTAACAGGGCTATCCCCTTGCTCGAATACGGTTAGGTTTTGGAGCTTTCCGTCCTCGTAGACGCGGAAGTCCTGTAACTTGAGACCAGAGACGAACGTTTCGCGCGCGGAGGTCACGTTCACAGGCAGCAGGACGAGATTGGCCGTCGCGGCAATTTTCGCCTGTCCATCCACAAGAGCGGAACTCACAGTCATGGGATATTGCGAGGAACTGACGATGCCCAGGAAGATCAGGAGGGGAGCGAGGAAAAGGGGGCGCCTTCCGGCGGAATGCTTGTGAGACTTTAAGGTGAAGGTCACGAAAGACTTTCTCGCGAAGCGGGACGTGATAGCGACATCACGTCCGCCACGCTGAGGAGCTCTTGCTATATTTATGAAGCGAGCTTTAAGACAAACTTCAAACCGAGAGCAAGGCCAATGAATCCTGCGCCAAGTAGTGCGAGCAACGGCATTGAGCTTGCTGTTTGGGGCAGTTCTTCGGTTTCCGCAGCTGGGGCCACAGCGGCCGGCGCTGGCGGGGTGGTCTGTATGACCGTGGCTACTTCCACTTCTTTCTCGTCCGGTGTGACGGCGACGATCGGAACGGTCTTTATCGTGTTGTCGTCAAGCGTGTCGACTTCAACGGCCGGCACGATTACTTTTGTCGTCTGCGCTAACTGAATCGCACGAACCTTTGGATACACGAATTCCTGTCCAAAGTTGTCGCCAGGATAGAACCAAGCGCGAAGAGCGTCTGGAGAATCGCCCGGTCTTTCACTGAACTTCATGACGGTGTCGCCCGTCGGTTCCAAACGGTAGTTATTGATGGCCAGAATGGTGGCGATGATATGGCTGCCGTCTGCGGTAAAGATCTGAACGATGTGGCGATCCGAAGGCGAATCTAACAGCTGAAACGTGTACGTCCCGGCGGGAAGAACTTTCCCGGGAACTTCCACTGCTTGATTGAAGGTCACGACCGTTTTCTTGTCCCATGTATCCGCCCTAGCGCTGGACAGCACGGTAGCGCCGAACATTGAGATTGCGAGCAAACAGAATGCTGCTTTTACATTTTTCATCCGAATTTCCTCCCAAGAGTTGCAAGTTTTTCCGATGGCCGGTTATGTAGGACGGAGCCGAGACGATCAGACGAGAGGTGATTGGGCCTGCGCGAAAGTCTTTTTGTTTTTTCCTACATGCACATCTTAGGATCAACCCGCAACGATGTCTGTCCAGTTACGCACACATTCACTTTTTGCTTGGAGGATGGCTTGCGTTTACTATCTTCGCGCGGTGGATCTCCAGGGTTACCACCCGGTTCTGCCTCTCAATCAAGGCAGAGTTGCCGGGCTAGCGGCGAGAATCGGAGCTGGAGCGATCAACTTCAATTGATCCAGGGCCGTCAATACGCTTTGCCAATGAGCAGAGTCCTTTTTGGTTTCCAGAGGAAGAGAAAGATCAGAATAAAAGTCCAGGATATTCTCGCGCAGGTCGGGTGACGTTAGGTCGAACTTCCGCTCCGCCAACTGACCCAGCAACTTTGCATAGCTATCGTCCGTCAGCGAGTATTCGGCTGCCTTAGTTTCCTTGCCGCTGTCAAAATCAACATTGGCAAGTTCCAAAGAATCGCTACGAACCTGCTCGAGAAAAATGCGATACCGGTCGACAGTGGTGTTGATGCTCTTGAAATACATGTCTTCCGTTTGCGCCGTAGGGTTGTTGAACGCCAACGCCTTGAAGGGGCCGATTTTCGGCATATACCGCAAGAGGATCGCAAACAGGCGAGTCTTGAATCCGTCCTTCTTATAATCCTTCCCCCACTCCTTTTCATAATCGGAGCGCGAAAGGCGGTACAGGAATTTGCGTTTTGCAAAGTCAGGCGTCTCCCGCATCATGTCCTTCTGGTGGGTTCGCAGGGCGATTTTGGTCATCTCCGGAATCATCCGGCTTACGGCGAAGCGATAGGAACCGATCGCGAGATCCTCGTGCGTCAGCACGTCTTTCAACTCCACTCCGTAAACGATAGGGAAGGTCCGCTCGAGCAAAGGCTTGGACACTTGGAATCCGATGAAATCGTGATACTGCTGCGACGCGTAGCGATTCTTCGCCACTTGCACCATGTCGAATCCGAACTCCGTCTTCAGATGCGCGGTGTGGTCCTGTGCGTATCTGACGGAATTGCCGTATTTGGCGCGCAGTTTCGGGTACTGGATGGAAACAGCCTGGTTGACCGCCGGGTGGCCCGCGATATCCGAGGCATAGTGCGCCAGCGCGCCCAACGCAAAGGCGTATTCATTGGCATCCTGACTCTGCAACAGTAACTCGCGCACGAAATCACCGCTGCGCACGTAGTGCACCAAATTGCTGAATTCCACGCTGCCAAACGGATAGTAGCCAAGGTCCTGGATCACGGCCCCGCCATAAGCGTAGCCGTGCGCCTCCTTGAGCTGGTCTTCCGTGAGCGTTGGAAATCGTTTGAGAAGAAGTGGGCTGAGCTCATCGGTCCACAGCAAGTCCACGATTTCCTCGTGGGTGAGAACGGAATAAGCGTACGAGCCAGTGCTGCACAGCAGCGCGAGCAGAAGTATCGCAACAATGCGAGCGCCCCACAGGCACCAGCCGCACGGAGTGGTGCGTTGGAGAAGTAGCGTCCTAATTTGGTTTTCTGAGTTCATGGACAAGTCTCTTCGCTTCCTTCACTCGCTCTTTGTAAAACGAGGGTCTGATGAAAACTTCTTTCTGTCCGGCGCGCACGTGTTCTTTGATGCCTTTTCTGGACAGAAATAGAGATAGTGCTGTGTACGTCTTGATTTCTTTCTCGAGAAACTTCACGACACGGCGTTTGCACTCATCCATCGCTGCGCCCTCTGCGAAAACCCTAGATACGCCCAAGAAGCACGAGAATGACCACGATGAGCAGGGCTAGCCCCACGCCTCCGGTCGGCATATAGCCCCAGTCGCGGCTGTGCGACCACCGCGGCAAAGCGCCCAGGAGCGCCAGGATCAAAAAGACCACCAGGATAGTTCCAAGCATTGTTTTTCTCCTTTGTGAATTTGCCGGTCTCGACTCAGGCGCCCCGACCCAGCGGCGGCTACCTTCTTCGGGTTTCCGCGCTGGGCCGGGTTGCGCTGCAAATCACCGCGCTCAATGAGCGCTTAGTTCACGTAGAAGCTGATGGCAATGCGGTCTCCGGGATATCTGCGGTTGAACAGATAATATCCATCACCGTAGTAGTCCACGTAGACGTCATCGCTGTCATACCAATCGTTTGACCAGTATTCTGGCCACGGGTCAATCAGGCCGAACCAATACCCGCCATAATGGAAACGGCGCTGCCCACCAACGTACATCACGGGGAGGCTGTAGATGCGGAACTCGTGAGACTCGCCATAGTAGCCACGGAAACTGCTATCCGGAACGCGGTAACCGTTGTAGCCGCCACGTTGCTGCCAGGTGCGATGCTGAGACTGCCAACTCTGGGCACGATCACCTTGCCAAGCGACCTGTTGCTGATGAACCTGAGCCGGGCTCCGCTGTTGTACGGATCTGTTGTCCTGCTGTTGACGTTGCTGACGTTGCTGATCCTGCTGTCCCCTGGCCTGCTGCTGCCTAGCGGAATTGTCTTGCTGCTGACGCTGTTGTTGCTGTTGCTGATCGTGTTGCCGCGTCGCTTGCTGCTGATTTTGTCTTGCGGAGTTGTCTTGCTGTTGCCGCTGTTGGCGTTGCTGATCCTGTTGCACACCGGCTTGCTGCTGGTGCTTCGCTGAATTGTCCTGCTGCTGACGCTGTTGTTGTCCCTGAGCTTGTTGCTGCTGATGTTGTTGCTGCTGTTTCGGAGCCTGCGCCTGCTGCTGTTGATGTTGCTGTTGCGGAGCCTGAGCTTGCTGTTGCTGGTGTTGTTGCTGCTGCTTCGGAGCCTGTGCCTGTTGCTGTTGATGCTGTTGTTGCGGAGCTTGCTGCTGCTGATGTTGTTGCTGCTGCTTCGGAGCCTGTGCTTGCTGCTGTTGATGTTGCTGTTGCGGAGCCTGGGTTTGCTGTCTCTCAGGCTTAGCCTGTTGCTCGTGTTGCGCGGGCTTAGCCTTTTCGTCTTGTTTGTCTTGTCGTGCGTCGACTGGAACACTCCATCCGAGTAGCAAAAGGACAGCTGATGAAACAATGATTCGAAACGATTTCAACATTTTTTCTCCATTAACTCGCGCTCGTACGCCCGCCGCACTTCGCGTGTGTCGGGTTCGAACCCTAATTCTGGTACGCGGTCCACAGCACTTTCTGCTGCATCCGTTCAGCCGCGTTTACTATCCGACGCGGATACGCGACAGAGAGTGGAACAGCCCAAATACATCGAGCAGCCACAGCACCACGCCTATAACCACGACTGCGTTCAAGATGGACTTGATGCTGCCTGCCATCGGGATGAAGCGATTCACCAGCCACAGGAGGACGCCCACGACGATTAGCGTCAGTAGAATCTGAATGAGAGGCATTCTTTTCTACCTTTCTGCCTTCGCTGCCAGACACTTCCACACTGGTCCAGGACTTTCATGCAATCTTTTGGCGGAAAAGAGTGATGAACCGCTACGTCACGAAGGCATGGCCCGGGATGGATAGTGCGGATCAGCCGCGTAAGCTTGCGTAGTAAATCCTAGACGTTGCGGAGCCCAGAGTCTGTCCAGTTGTATACAGTTTTGCGGTTTTCTTTTAAGCGGCGAATCGACGGAGAACACCCCGGAACGTCCTTGTACTGTCGCGAATCAAGACGGCTGAGTTGCACGACCACGTGACGAGAGAGCTCGCGAGAACGGTCCAGGGCAGCGGAATCCGGGAAGGGTCAGGTAGCCACGCTACGCACTAACGTTCCACACATACAGGAACGTAGCGTCGCTGGCGGTGGAAACTCTGCGCCCTTCCTTGCGGGTTGCGCGATTTAACGCGGAGCGAATTTTTTCCTTCGACAGGGCCAATTCAGCCAGCGGGACCTTGAGCGCGGAACCGGGCTTTAGGCGATCGAGATCCCTGAGGATGGTGGTGACAATCAGTTTGTGCTTTCCCTCTCGGCCTTGCGGAACTTCCGCTTGCACCATGGTCTTGAAGTGCATCGGAAGGATTTTCTTTTGAGCGCCGTTCATATAGTCCCCCTTCGCGATGGCGCGCTAAACAAACGTGACGTTATCGTATCTCATCGTACCAAGCCCTGCAAGTAAAAACTCCGGAACGTAAAAGCACAACACGCTTCGGCTCGGAGCCAGACGTGCTTCCCCCCAGACTCGCGAACACGTACAGCATCGCCGCGATTAACGCCACAGATAGATCTTTTAAAGATATGACCCGTACGACTTCGGGCCTGCTAGCTTGTAGGGGAATCGAAGAAGGATGTGATGCTCAACACAAAAACACACTTCGAGCAAGTTCCACTGGAGATTGTCAGAAAGGTAGTTGAAGAGAAAATCCAGCGGGAAATAGCGATGCAACAGGATTATCAAGAACCCCGGAGCACGGCGGTACAAGAAAGCCCTTTGGGGACACAGGATCAGTCACAGGCGCTGCACACATTTTCTCAGGTGGGAGTGAACACAATCTATGAGTCCAAGCAACGGCAGATCCAAGAGCATGTCCAGGAAGAAGGACGCATTCGATGCCCAGGCGTTTTTAGATTCCGCTGGCCTGTCGAGAAAGATGAGACAGTTCAAAAGAGCAGAGGTTGTTTTTTCTCAAGGGGCCGCCGCCGAAAGCGTCATGTACATTCAAGAAGGCGGCGTGAAGATTACGGCGGTTAGCGCCAGCGGCAAAGAGGCAATCATCGCCATCCTGGGACCCGGCGAGTTTTTTGGCGAGGGGTGCCTGGCCGGCCAGACGCTGCGCATGGGGAATGCCACTGCGATTACAGCCAGCACGGTTCTAGTGATTGACAAGAAGGAAATGCAACACGTGCTGCACGAACAGCATGACCTATCCGATCTGTTCATCAATTTCGTGCTGACCCGCAACATCCGCGTGGAAGAGGACCTGGTGGATCAGCTATTCAACTCGACGGAGAAAAGGCTGGCGCGCACGCTTCTGCTGCTGGCCCGGTACGGCAAGCAGGACCACCCGCAGAGAGTGCTTCCAAAGGTTTCGCAAGAGACGCTGGCGGAGATGATTGGCACCACACGCACGCGAGTCAATTTGTTCATGAACAAATTCAGGAAGCTGGGTTTCATCAAATACAACGGCGTGATAGAAATTAATACGTCACTCTTGAGCGTCGTGCTGCACGACTGATTCAAGGCCCGGTCCAGCGCAGGCGAAGCTAAATCTCGCCTTCCGCTTCGTTGTGACGCTTGATCGCAACAGCGGCTAAGCACGCTGCCCGTTCAATCAATGGAGCGTCGCTGACAAGAGGGCTGCGAGGATCGGAACAGTACATTTCCAGAGACCCAAGCAATTCACCATTGCCGTCGACAACATCCTCCGAACAAAACTTATACAAGCCAAAGAGTTCTGCGCTGCCGGCAATCGCGGCGAGATCGGTGTCAGGGTCGCCGGGGAGGGCAAAAAACGAAATCAGGTTGCCCATCTCTAAATTGAGAGCGTCACAGATTTTGTGCAGGATTTTCGGGAGAGGCGCACGGCCTGAGATCGAAAGGAGAATCTGTTCTTCCGTCCTCAACAAGTGCTCAATTTCGCTTCCAGAGTAGCGCCGCGGCCAGCGTTCTTGCGTTCTGTCGTGTAGCGGGAGATGATTTTCAGACATCGAAGCTCCTCGTTGAGCGTCGTTTCGGTCAATCACTACTGCTTCTTCAGGCCCGACCGGCCCGAGCGATTCGTGGTTGCTTGTCCTTCATCGCATAGAGGGCGCGGTCTGCCGCGAACAGCAGAGTTCCGACGGTGTCGGCATCCTTCGGGTAACTGGCCACTCCCACGCTGACGGAGAGGGCCGGCTCTTCACTATCTTTGGCAAGAAGCTCGCAAATGCGTCGCGCTACCAGAGTGGCCGCGGCGGCGCCTGTCTCCGGCAGGACCAGCGCGAACTCGTCGCCGCCTTGCCGGGCGGCGGTATCTATCGACCTGCAACAGTCGGTCAGGACCTGCGCCAACCTGCAAAGCGCGCGGTCTCCGGTGAGGTGGCCAAATCGGTCGTTGATCTCCTTTAACGCATCGAGGTCCAGCAAAAGAAGAGAGAACTCCCGCTCGGTGCGCTTCGAGCGGCAGATCTCCGCGTGCAACAATTCGAAAAGGCGGCGATGGTTGGCTAATCCAGTAAGCGAATCACTGGATGCCTGGCGGCGCAGATGATCTTCGAGGGCGCGCTGCTCGGTGACGTCGACAACGATGATCTCGTAGCCGGCAAAATCCCCATGCTCGTCATAGACACCCCGGCCGCTGAGCCGCGCTTTCAGAACGGTGCGGTTTTTGCGGTTCCACTCTATTTCGACAGGTTCGATCCGAATCGCCTCGGGGGATCGGGCGGCCAATGGCACTTGCTGACCAAGATCCAGGACCACTTCGAACGCACGATTGGCTACCAAAAGCTCATCTTCGGTTGTGTAGCCGAGCATCGTTACCAGCGCCTGATTGACGTCCAGAAACTTTCCTTCCGCATCGCACCGGCATATACCGTAGGTAGGATTGTCCGCCAGGGCTCGATACAACGATTGTGAATGTCGCAAGGCCTTTCCGGCTTCTTCCAGCTCGGCGCGCAGATCTCTCTCGTTGAGCGCGCGGCGAATGGCCATGGGCAACTGCGCGAGGTGTTCCTGTTCGACGTAATCGAAAGCCCCGCAAGAGATCAGTTCCGCGAGGGATTTGCTGCCCATCGCGGTGGTCACGAAGACGAGGGGGATGTCCTGTAGAGTCTGCTGAAGGAGTTGTAAGGCTTGCGAGCCTTTCCAACTTGGGCTGGGGTACTCGGCAACAACGACATCATAAGACTGGAAGCGGAGCTGTTTAGTGCACTGCGCCAAAGTCAAGACAACATCGGCGCCGACGGTGAATTGCGCTTTCTCGAGCTCTTGCAAGCAGGCGTCCACCGCATCTGCTTCGCGGTGAATGAAAAGGACGTGGAGGGGCCGGCGTCTGTGGGACGCCGCGCCGTCCGGACGGACATTCGTCCGATTCGACTGGATTTCGGTCTGACCTAGTCTTGATATGGAAGCCATACGCGGCTCCATCGAAGCCGCGATGAGCGGCTAGGATGTGGACCCCTCCAAGCTCAGGATATAGCGGTGAGAAAACGGAGTCTGTCCCGTTTCGGACAGGTACGCTATTAGTCATTTCCAGCAGAGGCGGCCCGAACAGTGACGCCGGGCAGCAATACCAGAAAATCGAAGGGCAGTCGCGGGCCCAAGAAAAAGAACACATTTCCACGACTGACTCAAACCGTTCCGCATGCAAGCTAATCGCTTCTTATTGGCGTTTTGCAAACCCGACAGGATCGACCGCGTCATTTTTGTCGTCGCTCGCAACTACAGCCAGGCACCAAGCTGCCGGTTTGCGGGGGCGGTGCATTTCATATTCTTAGCGCGCCCCCTCGGCCGATCGATGCGTCTTCCCTTGCGCACGGGGTGCCCTACCAGCTAGCGCCCGTTGTGATCGTGATCCGGATGGCTGTGACGCCAATTCCAATACGCCCGCTGCGTCCTGCTGTTCATTTCAGCAATAGGACGATACGATCTGTGATTCTCCTCCAGGTACCCGCGATAAGCGCGGTCTTCGCCGTCATCCCAATTGTGATAGTCCTTGTGGGAGCGGTCGTAGACCCTATTATTGTTATGGTCCTTATCGTCTCGACGATTGTCTTCTTGACGTCCGTTGTCTTGCGGCCTGGGCGCGGCACTCATTGCCGAGGGTGCAACAAGAGCTGCTGTAAGAAAAAGGGAACTTAGAAAATATCGATGACTACGGTGCATTTCGTCTTCCTCCTGGCTCAAGGGTTCCATCGCGGAACCTTTGGCCCGGCGGAGTATGGCGTAATCGCTCCTGAAGCGATGTCCCGTACCGCACACTCGTGTCGGCTATTTGTGTTTGCTCCGTCGCCGCCATCTTCCTTCACGGATGCTTGGGTACGGCGTCAACGTCTTGATCGCCTTTCCCCTTCGAGAATATCGGGCTGCTGATCGTTCCGCCGACCCGAAAGGGAAATTGCAACTTGCCATCCTTCAGCGAGGCTCCGGACATCCGGGCGACGGTGTTGGTGAAGAAGCTTTCCTTGGTTGTAATCTCCGCCAACCCGCGATAGTTCAGCTCGTCAGACCCTGACACGCTGACGCTTCCTGAGCCATCCACATCGACTCCGTAGCCGTCAATATCTATTACCTTGCTCGAAATCCGCTGATTGGCCAGTTCCATATCGGTGGCGATCAAGTTAAACGAGGAAGGATCATTTTTCGCCGGCCCGAGGTCGTTGAAGTGCGCCAGCTGCATCAAATTCGCATTGAGCTTGAGGCTTGGAACCTGGCCGTTTCGCACCGTTACATGCCCTGCTCCGTGGATTCCCGCTAGCGGCCGAGGCGTATGCTCTATCTCGCCGGCTAACTTTACGTTTCCTTCCATCTTTCCGGTCATCTTTCCGCCACCGTTTGGAAAGGCCGCCAAAAGCTGGGCCACATTAATTCCGCTAAATCGTGCCTCAGTCGTAAAACTTGCATTCTTTCCAGACAGATTAAACGAAAGCTCGCCGGTGGCCTTCCCTCCATAAATTTCCGCGTTAACGTTTGTGAAAGAAACGTGTCTTGACTTCAGGAGTAATTTAGACTCCATGTCTCTCGCCTCCACCGAGCCGAAGCGCAGAAGACCCGCTTTCAGGCTGCCCCGGCCATCCATCGAAGAAGACGAAGGATTAATAATTCCCATCAAGTTCACTTGCTCCAGGTCACAGGAGACCTCGTGGGCTTCGAAAAAGATAGGACCCGCCGCGTCAGATGGCAGGAGATTCGAAGCGACTAGCTGGCCCCGCTTAATCTGAACTCTCGAAATCACGCCGAGAGGAAAGGTTTCGTCCGCGGTCTTGGATTGAGGATTCTCAAAGTTCCATGGGCCGTCCGGATCGGAAGTCATATTCAAGACGGGCTCTTCAAGTACGATCGACTTGATGACCACCTGCCGATGCAGGAGCGCGCCAACGCTAAGTTCAGCATCGATCCGCGTTACCTGGACGACATAACCGGACGGAAAAATTGGCGGGTTTTTCACGCCGAAATCGTCGATGTGAATCGCCACCGGGAAAAATGTGAGTGCCAGCCGTCCGATCTCGACTTGCTTTCCAGTTTTCTGTTGAAGATAAGAGATCACCTGCGGCCGGTAGCGATCCACGTTAATGAGAGCAGGTACAACAAAAATAAGCGTCAGCAGGAGTACTGCGGTGATTCCAAGCAGAATTAGACCCTTCTTGCGTCCGATCATGATGGCGACCTTCCGTTCAAGTATCCTCTCGTCCTTTAATGGATCCCCACGCGTCGGCATTTGAGTTGCTCGAAGCCACAACTCACGATCTGCGTACGAGACGCCTGGCTGCTTCGGGGCTTGTCCGGGTTGCAGCTTTGGGCGAAGAGCGTGGTTGAAGCCGCAACCATGACTAAGAACCCTTGTATGCCGGATTCAGTCAGGATTTCCATTTCTCATGTGAGGGAAGAAGGACAGCCGGAGAATCCGGATTCTTGAATAGGCTAGCGCGTCGAGGCGTTCAGAGTCTGTCCGGAAAGGAACACATCGAAGGCGCGTCGAGGATATTATCGAGAAACGGATCGACGTTCCGATAAGCGTAGGCGCCCGAGACTCTCAGTGCGGGCAACGAGACAAGCCTGGGTTTCACGCCGGAGGTCTCGGGTGCTGGGCACAGACGTGGGACAAGAACTCTTTGTCGCGCTGCTCTTCGTAGAGCGATTTCATCTCTTCAATTGATTTGCCGACAACTGGCCCTACGGGGGTGAACGCCCATGCGCATTCGGAACAAACCCACCCCAGGAAATCCGGCCGTTCCACCCATACCAGTTTGCGACGCATCGCCTTCATAACACACCTCAAGATTTGGTGCGGTTATGCTTCCTTGAAAGATGGTCTTGCATTGGTCTTCGCAGTCCCTCGACGATAAAAAGCAGCTCATTGGATCGCCCTGAGCGAGGTTGTGGCGAGTCGCTGTTTTTCGGACACACACCAAGACCGAATGAATATACAGGCTTGGAGATTAGCGACAGAAAGAAGTTGCTGTCTGTGGGCTACCCGACACTGGCAAGAATTGCTATCTCAATCCGAGGTCATCCTCGAATTGTTGAATGACACCGTAGCACTCGCAGGCGGAAACCTGGAGTTTCCTGCGGTTCACGATCTTCACTGTACCTCGCACGTATTCAATGATTCCCTTCTTTTGCAATACGGCCGCCGCCACGCTCACCGTGGATCGGTCTGTACCCATCATCGTTGCAATGAAATCGTGGGTGATCGGAAGTATACCCAGATTTACGCGATCCTGAGTCATCAGTAGCCAGCGCGAGAGACGCTGCTGTATATCGTGCAGGCGATTGCACGCCGCGGTCTGCGCCACTTGCATCGCTTGAAGCCCCGTATGTCTGGCCAAGATCATTTGCAACTGTGGAGCCGACTGCAGAATCCGTTCTAGCGCGCTCCCAATCATTCGGAAGCCATCGCCGGCTATTTGGACTACTTCACGTACGGAACTTCTGCTCAAACCAACTGCCAATCCAGCCCCAACATAGCCCTCGCTCCCCACTACGCCAACTTCCACCGTTCGGCCGTCTTTGGTCACTACCACTTGAGAAACCATCCCTCGGTTCGGAAAATAGACGAACTCGATATTTTGGGTCGGCTCATGCAGGCTAAGATGACCCGGCATATCGACGTACGTCAAGTCAGCACGCATCAAGACGTATTCATTGTCGGGCGTCGCCAACAGTACTTTGTTCGTTACATGTTTTCCCTCGCCGTTGGTCCGTTTGCCTGTGTGTGCGACTCGAAAGTTTTTCCCGCTCATACCAATCCTCGACGGCACCAAAATGCTGTGCATTCACTGGTGAAACGTGATGGCCTCTGAGATTCCATGTCAATTCAACCAAGAAAAGGCCCAACAATCTGTGCGAAATGCGACACCTCCAATCGATTAAACAGAGGTTCATCCGCATTTGATGCTTGCGCCGTACAGTGAACCGGACCATCGCATCACAAAAGGTTGCCACCGAGCGTCTGCCGCCCCTACTAGCGGACAATCTGAGGTCGTTTCGAGAGTGTCCAAAAGGGGACAGATCCCGGTTTTGCGCGGTTGTTAGCATTTTCCTCGCTTTGGAGCTCGAGGTCACTCGACAATGTCCGCCCCGCACTGTCAGCGACAATGACGAGAAATCCAGCCAAGGAGCTTCGCTATGAAACGAATTTTGTTGATCATTTGCATTTTGAGTATGGGCAGCCTGGCACGGGCGCAGACCGCGCCCTCACTGGGCGCAGCAGCAACCTTCGCAGTGCTGGGTAGCGCGGTGACCTGTACCGCCCCCGGCGTGATCAGCGGAGACGTGGGCGCCACCGGCGCGTTCACAAATACCACCGGGTGCACGATTGCGGGCGGGACGCCCCCTGCGACCAACGCGGCCGCAATCCTGGCGCAGACGGCCCTCAACACCGCGTATCAGAATGCGCTTGTCGCGAACAGCAGTTGCACCAGTGTCCTGGCCGCTGCCCCGGGCGCAAATTTCACGGAACCGCCGGGTGTGTATTGCGCGACCGCCGGGTTAACGTTCACTAACATCACCTTGACACTCGACGCCGGTGGCAATGCCAATGCGGTCTGGGTTTTCAAAATCGGCGCAGGCCTCACCGGCACCGGGTTCCAGGTGGTCATGGCCGGCGGCGGTCAACCCTGTAACGTGTATTGGCTCGTCGGCACCGATAGCACACTAACCACTTCGACGTTCCAGGGAAACATTCTCGCCGGCGGGGCGGCCAGCGCCTTCACCAGTACCGGCGGAACCTTAATCGGACGTGTCTTGGCGAATGGCGCCGTGGCCCTGACTGGCCCCAACATCCACGGTACCTGCGCTCTGGTGGCCCAGGGGGGTGGAAGCTGCCCTGTGGACGATGATGATAAACATCATCATAAGGATAGGGACAAGGACAAGGACAAGGACAAGGACAAGGACCGGGATCACGATAAGGACAAGGACAAAGACCACAACAAGGACGACAACAAAGACCACAACTAATCTGAGAAGTGTCTAAGAAGTGTTCGGAGGCGCGGACCTGTTTCGCGCCTCCGAGCCGTTTTGAAGCTGCCACCGCCCGACCTTCCTTCAATGGTGTTGAAGGGCCTTGCGTAAGAGCCAAGTGCTGCGGTGCGGGCTGTGCTGCGGGTCGTTCTCAGATATGTGCTGTAGGGAACAGATATCGCGTCGCAAGGGGGACATAGTAATGCCAACCGGGGTTCTGCACATAGGCATCTCGGATTTGGAGGATTACTTCATGCATCACATCAATCGCTACATCGGTTCTCTGTTGTTGGCTGCGGTTATCGCCGCACCGACCGCAATCATGGCGGCCCCCAGACCTCAAGAAGCCGGCGTGCAGGTTCGAGTCTACGACCGGGACCACCGTGATTACCACAATTGGGACGACCGCGAAGATCGCGCCTACCGGCGCTATCTCGGAGAGCAGCACAGGACATATGTTGAGTACCACAGGCAGCACTATAGGGCGCAGAGGCACTACTGGAATTGGCGGCACAGTCATCCAGACCGCGATTAGCGCCGCCGATAGAGGGCAGAGTTTTGGCTGCCTCTGAGACCGCGGTAGGCATGCATACCAAAGAAAAGAGCCGGCTCCTTTCGGGAGCCGGCTCTCTCTTTTGCGGTTCGATTACTGAGGTGTGATTGCAGCGACAGGTTGCACGCTCAGGGAAACGATCTTGGTACCGATCACTTCACCGGAGACGATCAACTCGACGCGGCGATTTTGCTGACGGCCTTCGGAGGTATCGTTGGACGCGATGGGCCGAAGCTTGCCGAAGCCCGTTGCG
>Ga0210407_10001323_pt1 | contig 23641 bp, 19 predicted proteins | sample IncBWC27MmetaG_FD_150860 | JGI IMG/M metagenome (GOLD analysis project Ga0210407, IMG submission 150860) | Forest soil microbial communities from Barre Woods Harvard Forest LTER site, Petersham, Massachusetts, United States - Inc-BW-C-27-M | ecosystem: Environmental > Terrestrial > Soil >... | reverse complement strand
CTCGATCCGCATGGGTTGACCACGAGTGTTCACTTCCAGTATGGCCCAACCACCAGCTACGGGTTGACCGCTGCGGCCCCGAGTCAGACTGGAAACACGTTCCGGAATGTTAGTGCCAACATCAGCAGCTTAAGTGCGAACCACATTTATCATTACCGAATCATGGCTACCAACACCGCCGGCACCAGCTTGGGCAGCGACAAGACATTCACCACGCTTACCGCGACCGGACCTCCCGTCGTCACGACCAGCCCGGCGACCAATGTAGCTAGTTCTTCAGCGACGCTCGCTGGCTCCCTCGATCCGCATGGATTGACCACGAGTGTTTCTTTCCAGTATGGCACGACGACCAACTACGGGTCTACCACCCCGATGCAGAATCAGACTGGGAGCACCTTCCGGAATGTCAGCGCCAACATCAGCGGCTTAAGTGCGCACACCATTTATCATTTCCGAATCACAGTCACCAACAGCGCCGGCAACAGGCTCGGCAGCGACAGGACCTTTACCACGCCTTAGTGCCCCTAACTAAAATACGAAAAGGAAACAAATATGAAAAAAATGAAGAACCAAGGAGTAACAATAGTCGCGCTGACGACGGTCATAAGCGGGCTTGTGCTAGTGTCAGCGTTTGGAGCCGGTCTGCCGAACAACGTCGCGGTCTTTGCCACCGGATTGAACAATCCGCGCGGTCTGAAGTTTGGGCCCGACGGCAACCTTTATGTCGCCGAAGGAGGAATTGGCGGATCGAACTCGACTGTGGGCTGCTGCGAACAGGCTGCTGGTGTTGGGCCGTACGCAGGTAGCATCACTGGCTCGCGCATCTCCAAGATCAATGCCAACGGCGTTGTCACGACAGCAGTGGATAATCTTCCGTCCAGTCAGACAAATCCGGATACTGGCAGTCTGGTCAGCGGCGCAGCCGATGTTGCCTTCATCGGAAACACCCTTTATGTCTTGCTCGCCGGAGCCGGCTGCTCGCACGGGGTGTCGCAGGTGCCGGAGATGCCCAATGGCATCATCCGGATTAATGGCAACGGCACCAGGGATCTCATCGCTAATCTGAGCGCGTTTGGGATGGCTTTTCCTGTCGTGCATCCCGATCCGGACGACTTTGAACCTGACGGAACCTGGTACAGCATGATAGTGGCCCACGACGGTAATCATCAGTATTTCTATGCCGTCGAACCAAACCACCAGGAGATCGACCGCATCTCCCCGACCACAGGTCAAATCAGCCGCATCGTCGATGTCTCCGCAAGCTTTCCCCCACCCAACCAGACGAATCGCAACTGGGTCGGCCCGACGTCGATCGCCGTCCGCGACGGTGATAACTTCTTCTTCGGGAACCTCGGTCCTTTTCCGATCGAGGCCGGCACCCAGCAGATTCGATCGCTGAATGTGCACACCGGCCAGTTCAGGGTTGTTGCTGAAGGGCTTTCCGCCGTTACCGGCGTTGCCTTCGATAGCCAACATCGAATGTACGTGTTGGAGATGAGCACATCGGACGGCGGCCCCAACCCTGGGGACGGTAAAGTGGTACGAATGAATCACCCAGACGGCGGGCCTCACGATCGCGATCAGACAGTGATTGCCGACGGACTCACCTTTCCCACGGCGATGACCTTCGGTCCAGACGGCGCGCTTTACGTTTCGCATAAGGGATTTGGCTTCCCACCGGATGGCGAGGGGGAGATTCTACTAATCACAGTGCCGCACTGAGCCGGTCCCAAGAGTCGCTTTTGTTCTACTCCGCTTTCAGGCTGCCATACCGCTCTTTTCGGTAGGGCAGCGCTGTACGGAGCTATGAAATCTCCTGCCCCTTTCGGTTTGTCTGTTCGGCTCCGAAAGCTTTCGCCCGCCACGGCGGGCAGGCTGAGCAGGCTAGAGTCTCGCCCTACCACGCCAGGTTAGAAGCGTTTTAACGTCCAAGTAGAAGTGCCAACGGGAGAAATGAGTCGGCCTAAGCCGAGCGACATAGACGAAGCCCGTAGGGTTCGGAAGTTGGTAGCGAGCGAATCAATCGGCCTCGAATAACGTTTCAGAAACGTCCAACGCTCAACGCCCAACATTCAACGTCCAATGTTCAATCAATCCGCGATCCCTAATCCGCAATCTCAAATCAAAATGCCAGGGGGGAGAATTGAACTCCCGACCAAGGGCTTATGAGTCCCCTGCTCTACCGCTGAGCTACCCTGGCATTGCGGCGACAAGATTCAATGGCACGCCGCCGGGTGTCAACGGCGCCGCCTTATTCCTTCGTTTTCGAAACATATGGCGTCAGGTCTTTTTCCCGGCCATGCAACGCCGCCATAAAACAGACACCATTTCTCTCTTGCACCACTCCTGTCCAACCTTCCTGCTCGACATGACGCCAGCCTGAAAACGACAAAGCGGCGCCGGTCTTGGCATTTCTCTCGGCGGGAAAGAGGAAAAACTGCATTCCTTTTTCGATCACCCAAATCTGTGCCACACGATGCCCTTCATCGTCATCGAAGACCCGGCATCCTAATGTGCGAAAATCAGCAAACTCCGGCGGCACATCATAATGTTCGAGCTGGTGTTTCATAAAAAAGAGATCCCCCAGCGCGCCGGCGTCGGTCCGAACCGGATCGAGCAGGACCGATCGGGTGGAGGCAGCGGCCATCAAAAGTTTCCGCGCGGCTTCGGCGCCGGGAAAATCGTGCCGATGTTCGAGGAATTGGAGGACGAACACTCCGGCGATGACGGTGAGGGCGATGGCAACGGCCAGAACAGCCGGATTTTTCGCCATCTTCCATTTCCACTTGGAACGCGGGGCGAGATTTTCGCTGGAAAACCATTCCTCGATCTCGGGTGGAACAGGAACATTGCGGACCAGAGTCGCAACCGCGCGATCGAAACTTTGTTGATTGGCAAATTCGCCGGAGCCGCGAGCGCAGAAGACCGCTGCACGCATGGAACGGTCGTTCATCCGTTCCTCGCTAATGGGCGCGCAGTTAGCAAGAAGACGTTGCCTGCGAGACAAGCGAACGATTTTCACTTCGCCTCCTTCTGCGGAACGGTGGTATTCAGCCACGCTTGAAACTGGCGCCGTCCATTCGCCAGCAACCGGGAGAGTTCGCCGATCTTGAGCTCCGCTAACGAAAGAATTTCGCGATGATTGAACTCATCGAGATAAAAAAGCGCGAGCGCCGTGCGCTGCGGTTCGGGCGCTGTGGAAATCCAGATCGCAAGCTGATTGACATCCAGCCGTTCGATTTGTGCCGCAGCGGAAGGAGAGAGGTCATGCTCCTGAAGGTTGACCTCCTCCGCCTGCAAACCGTGCTCGCTGGTCTCGAGACAACGCCAGCGCGCATCGCGAAAAAGCCAAAACGGATCGCTCGGAGTCTCTCCATTTGCGGAACGCAGCATCGCCTCGCGCAACGTTGCCTGAAGAACTTCCTGGGCTTTGCGCGCGTCGCCCAGCATCAGGAAACAAAAGCGATAAAGTTGCGGAAGATTTCGTTTTGATTCAGCCACGCTGACTTCTTTCCCAAAGCGGCAACGTTACGCGTCGCGTTCGCATGGACAAGGGGCGATTCGGTCTGTAGCCCCGGCGCGCTGTCGCCGTCCTGACAAGGCCTCGACCCGCCTTTGCCAAAGGCTCCCGGCGCGGCAGGCAGAGTGGGCGCGGCTACAGCTTCTGCAAACGCCGCGCGACTTCTTCCGCATTCGCGCGACTGTTGAACGCGGAGATGCGAAAATAACCTTCGCCTTGCGCGCCGAAACCGCTCCCCGGAGTGATGACCACATTTAAATCGCGCAGCATTCGATCGAACATCTGCCAACTCGTTAAGCCATCCGGCGTTTTCACCCAGAGGTAAGGCCCGTTCACGCCACCGTAAGCCTTCATGTCGATCTTGGCGCAAGCCTCGCGCAGGATCGCCGCATTACCCATGTAATGCTTAATGAGCGCGCGCACCTGTTTGCGCCCGTCGGATGAATACAACGCTTCGGCGCCGCGTTGCACAGGATAACTCACGCTGTTTGCCTTTGTGCTCCAACGCCGATGCCAGAGCGGATGCAGTGGCAAACGGCGGCTGTTTTCCGTGCGCGCCAGCAACGATTTGGGCATGACGGTGAAACCGCAGCGAACGCCGGTGAAACCACCGTTCTTGGAAAAGCTGCGCAATTCGATTGCGCATTCGCGCGCGCCGGAAATTTCGAAAATCGAATGCGGAATGTCCGGGTGCGAGATATACGCCTCATAAGCGGCGTCAAACAGGAGAAGAGCTTCATGCTCACGTGCGTATTTGACCCAGTGGGCAAGCTGCTCGTGCGATGCGACCGCGCCAGTGGGATTATTCGGAAAACAAAGATAAACAAGATCGACATGTTCCTTCGGCGGCTCGGGAACGAAATTGTTTTCGGCAGTGCACGGGAGATACACGATGCCTTCATAACTGCCGTCTTTTGTCGCGGGGCCGGTGTGGCCAGCCATGACGTTGCTATCGACATAGACCGGATAAACCGGATCGGTAATGGCGACTTTGTTTTGGTCGCCGAGAATATCGAGGATGTAACCGCAATCGCATTTCGAGCCGTCCGAGACAAAGATTTCCTCGTCCTCAATGTCGATCTTGCGATCGCGATAATCGAGCTGCGCGATTGTCGATCTTAGAAATTCATAACCCTGCTCAGGTCCATAGCCGCGAAATGTTTCGCGCCTGCCCAGTTCATCAACCGCGCGCCGCATCGCTTCCACCGCCGCTCGCGGCAGCGGCTCCGTGACATCACCGATTCCGCATCGGATCAGTTTTTTCGCTGGCTCCGGATTCGCATCACAAAATTCGCGGACGCGTCGCGCGATCTCCGGAAATAAATAGCCAGCCTGGAGCTTAAGGTAATTTTCGTTCAGGTAAGCCATCTGGAATGGAGTATGGGAGTAATGGAGAGTTGGAGAAATGGAAAGTCCACTACTCCATCACTCCACTACTCCGCTTTTCCATCCCTTTACGCGGGGTCAGTAGTTCTTCGCCACCGCGTCCCAGTTCACCACGTTCCACCAAGCTTTGATGTAATCCGGCCGGCGGTTCTGATAGTTGAGATAATAAGCGTGTTCCCAAACGTCCACTCCGAGAATCGGCTCGTTCCCGTCCATCAGCGGACTGTCCTGGTTCGGCGTCGAGATGATCTCGATCTTGCCGCTCTTGCTTTTGATCAACCAAGCCCAACCACTGCCGAAGCGGCCGACGCCAGCGGCGGCGAATTTTTCCTTGAACGCATCGAAGCTGCCAAAGGTTGACTTGATGTCATCGCCGAGTTTACCGGAAGGCGCGCCGCCGGCTTTCGGGCCCATGATTTTCCAAAAGAAAGAATGATTGGCGTGGCCGCCACCGTTATTGCGCACGACAGTACGGATGTCTTCCGGCACGGCCTTTAGATCGCTGATCAAATCTTCAACCGATTTCTTTTCCAAATCGGCTTTGCCTTTGATCGCGTTGTTCACGTTGGTGATGTAAGCCTGGTGATGCTTGGTGTAATGGATTTCCATCGTGCGCGCATCGATGTGCGGTTCGAGCGCGTCGTAGGCGTAAGGTATTTTCGGTAATTCGTATGCCATAATCAGTACTGTTAGATCGGATCAACCCGAAGAACAGGATTTATTTTTCTCAGGTGCGCGACTGCTTGCGATGGCAAGCCCGGCGGTCGCGCCTACCGGTCGCAGCGATAGAAGCTCGGGCGAGACCCGAGACCGCTACGATAATTGACATAAGTCGCGAGCGCCAGCAGCGGGAAATTCTGGCGGTACATGTCGTACTTGAGGTAGAAAACCCTCGGGAACCCGGTGCCGGTGATCTGCGGCTCGTCCCATGAGCCGTCCGGTTTTTGTAAACCGAGCAGGAAGCGCAAGCCGCGCTGGATGCTTCGCCGGTCAAGATCGCCGCAGGCGCAAATTCCCATTACCGCCCAGGCGGTTTGTGATGCGGTACTTTCGCCTTTGCCTTTGAATTCGCGGGTTTCGTACGAGGCGCACGTCTCGCCCCATCCGCCATCGTCATTCTGACAGCTCTCCAACCAGTCGCGTCCGCGCAAAATCCAGTCCTGTGTCATGTCCTGGCCGATGGCGCGCAGACCGCGGAGCACCTGCCACGTGCCGTAGATGTAATTGACGCCCCAACGTCCATACCACGAGCCGTCGTCCTCCTGGGTATCGATCAAATATTGAATCGCCTCCCGCACAGAGCGTTTCTTGAGATCGAAGCCGATGTAACCGAGCAACTCGATCATTCGCGCCGTCAAATCGCTGCACGTGGGATCGAGAATGGCGTTGTGATCGGCAAACGGCATGTCTTCGAGCCAACGTTTGGTGACGTCCTTATCGAACGCGGCCCAGCCGCCGTCGCGGCATTGGAAACTCAATTGCCAAGCGAGCGCGCGCCGGAATAATTCATCGAGCAATTGCCGCTCTTTTGGCCGCACGAGCCGCAGCGCCATCAGCACCATCGCCGTGTCATCCGTGTCAGGGTAATAAACATTGTTGTATTCGAATGCCCAGCCGCTCGCCTCAGGATGCGGATTGTTCACCGCCCAATCGCCGCGCACGCGCACTTCTTTGCCGATAAGCCAGTTGGCCGCTCTCTCCAGCGTCGGATGCTCGGCCGGAAGACCCGACTCCGCCAGCGTGATGATGTTGATCGCTGTGTCCCAAACCGGCGAAAAACAAGGTTGAATGCGAAAATCTTCCGGATCGTCAACGAAAAGTCCGGCGAAATCATTTCTCGCCTTTTCATAAATCGGGTGCGTCTTCGCGTAACCGAGCGTGCGCAAGGCAATGAGCGAATTCAGCATGGCGGGGAAAACCGCTGCCAGGCCGTCGCTGCCTTCGCCAACGCGCTCGACCATCCAGCGCTCCGCTTCTTCGAGCGCGACCCGGCGCAGCGGGCGGAACGGTAGGTTGTCGATAAACTTGAGGACATGATCGGCGCGAAGGAAAAGATTTCGCCACGCGAAAAAGCGCGGATCGCGCGGCAAGGTGAAATCTTTGTGCTCGGTCCCGAGCGGATAGAGCTCGTGCAGTTGTTTCAGCCCGGGCAATTTCCGCGTGGGCTTGAAATGATTGATGATGGCGAGAGGCACGAGCATGGCGCGGCTCCAGGACGACATTTTGTAGATGTGAAACGGCGTCCAGGCCGGTAGGAGAACCATCTCCACCGGGATGGCCGGCAGATATTTCCAGGGAAACTGACCAAGTAGCGCGAGGTAAAATTTGCTGAACGTGTTCAAGCGCGGGATGCCACCGAGACGCAGAATGTTCGCGCGCGCTTCTTGCATGAACGGCACATCGGGCGAATAACCGGAGAGCTTGAGCGCGAAGTACGCTTTGACCGATGCATTGATCTCGCTCGGGCCGCCGTAATAATTGTTCCAGCCGCCATCGGGCAGTTGACGTTTCAAAATGTGACGCACGCAGCGTTGCTCCAAATGCTCGTCCACTTCGCCGAACCAATGCATGAAGAGGACGAAGTCTGAGCAAAGCGTGCTATCGACAATCAGCTCACCGCACCAATGACCATCCGGTCGCTGTTGTCGTAACAGATTTTCCTGCGCCCGCGCGATCGTCTGCGAAATTTCTTCGTCGGTCGCGGAATAGGACTCCGCGACATCCGGAATTGCGCTGGGAAGCGCGATGACCTTAGTGGACGACTTCACCATGTCGATCTTACGACGCTTGTGCGGCAACCTCGGCCCGCTTGCCGGTGACGTGCCCATTTCCACAGCTGACGCCATTAAAGGCGAGAATTTCGCTGCCACGGCCGGTCGGCTTCGGTTTAGGACCGAAATTGAATCTGATATTTTTCCAGGTGTCGCCGAGCTGTGCCTGCAGCCCGAGGCTTGCGGTCGGTTCGTAACCGCAGTGCACCATGCAGTTTTCGCAGCGGCTGTCGCGCGCCACGCCATTGACCACACCGTAATTGTCCCATTGCACCTTCTCGAGCAATTCGGCATAACTCGAGTAATGCGCGTCGGTCATGAGGTAGCAGGGCCCTTTCCAGCCGCGAATGTTACGCGTCGGGATCGCCCAGGCTGAACAGGTCAAGTCCCGTTTACCGGCGAGAAATTCAAAATAGATCGGCGTTCCAAAAAACGTGTAGCGGTTCATCCACTGGTCGATTTTCCGGAATTTCTCGACCGTCATCTGCCGCGTAAGGAAAAAATTCTCCGGCCGCAGATTGAGCCGTTTGATCATGTCCTTCTTGGCCGCGTCGTAATCGTATCCCGGTGTGATGGTGTGCCCGTCCACGCCGAGATCGGAAAGATAATCGAACATTTGTTCGATCTCTTGCATGTCGGTTTCCTTGTAAACGGTCGTGTTCGTCGCGACCTGGTAACCAAGTAGCTTCGCCATTTTCATGGCCAGAATGCACTCTTTGAAGACGCCTTCGCGCTCAACAATGAGATCGTGCGTCCGCTCCAGCCCGTCGAGGTGCACATTCCAATACATCCAGCGGCTGGGCCCGACCGTTGGCTTGGCCGGATCTTTCGGCCCCTTTCGAATTTCCGCCGCGTCTTTCTCGCTGAGCAAACCCGCCCCGAGCAAGGCCACGATTTTTTCTTCGACGAAATTCGGCTGGACCGGCAATCTCGACGCGAGCCACTCGCGCATTTTCTTGCGCATGAACATGGCATTGGTGCAGATGTAAACGATCCGGTCTTGCTCGAGCAACCCTTTCACGAGCGCTTCGATATGCGGATAGATGAGCGGTTCGCCGCCGCAGATCGAGATCATGGGCGCGTTGCATTCCTCTGCCGCCGTCAGGCAATCCTCCAGGCTCATTATGTCCTTGAGCGAGGTGGAATATTCACGAATCCGGCCACAACCGGTGCAAGTGAGATTGCAGGTATGCAGCGGCTCGAGTTGAAGGACGGTGGCGAATTTCTTCCTCCCACGCAGCTTCTGCGCGATCATGTAGGCCGCGATCTTCGTCGTTAGGGCCAAAGGAAACCTCATAAGAGCGGGATAGTAACAAGGGTCGCCGATGTGTCAATAGACCCACGCCGAATCCAATTAGAGCCACGGCGGACCACAACGCGAATAAATCGTCCGCGACACCGAGCGAGTTTTGCGGTTAAATATACCACAAACAACAACGTCTTAAGCAGACGAACCCAAATAAGATATGAAACAATTACTGGCATTACTATTGACCACTGGTCTTTTTGGCTGCACAACGGAGCCGCCACAACAGATCACAGTCGCAAATACTCATTATCCTAATTCGCGGTATTCAACCTCAGCGGAGGTAACGGGGCCCACAAACACCCCCTATGCGACTTGGACCACCGCGGCATTGCAGAAGCGCCGGCTCGATCTCTATGCGATGGTCCCGTTGGCTCGAACACGCAATGAGGTGCCCGCGTACATCTACGAGGGCATACCGACGCGTCAGCAGGACGAGATCAGAGCGATCGAGGCCGAGTTGAATCGGCGTTATCAGGCTGGCGACCGAGCCGCAAGAATCGAGTCCGCTTGGCCCGAATCCCGCCGCCACGCCCTCGGCTAAGGATCAGCATCGACTAGAGGGGACGAGGAAGGCGAGACCGACGTACGGTTCGCCCGCGAACTACGCTGCTTGCCAGCCGCGCCGTATCAAACTGATGGCGATGGCTGCGAGAAGGAGGGCGATCAACTTGGAAACGCCGCGCAAGCCTTGCTTGCCGATCCAGCGCGTGAAACGATCCGCGTTGCACAACGCGACGGCGACGAGCGCGAGATTCATCAGGAGCGAGACGATTGTAAAAACGAGGCCGACACTATCGATCAGAATGAGCAGTGCCGTCAGCAACGCCGGGCCGGCGATGAGCGGCATGCCGAGCGGAACAACGCCGAATTCATCGCCGCCGCCTCGATCCTGCGGTCCGATCCCGACCAGCTCGCGAACGGCCAGGACGAGCAAGATCAGTCCGCCGGCCACTTGAAAATCCGCGACCGTAATCCCAAGTGCCGCAAAAATTATCTTGCCGAGAAAAATAAAAACGACCGCGACGCAAAGCGCGGTGAAAATTCCGAGAAACGCCTGACGTTGTCGATGTTCGCGCGAAGCGGCCGTGCCGAGCCCCATAAAAATAGCGACCAGCCCGATCGGATCGATCGCGACGAAGATCGGAATAAACGCGAGAAGGAATTTTTCGATCACGGGATTATCGGACGCGTTTTCGCTTTACCGGCCAATTCTTCTACACAATCATCGTTGTTTCGATCAACCAAACCTTTCCGCATGAAAACCTTGTACCTGTCGGTCTTTCTTTTTGCCCTCATGATTCATCTCTGCACCGCCGAACTAAAAACCGTGGATGATTTTCGCGCGGCTGCTGCCAAAGCAAATGCCGTTCTGACGATTCCTGATTGGGAGCAGACGCCGGAAGCGGTCGATGCCGCGATGAAAGATGCAATCGCGACAGCGAACAAGGCGCTCGATCAAATCGGGGCGCAAGACCTGAGCAAAGTCACATTCAAGAGCACAATCGTCGCGCTCGATGACCTTACTTATCAGGCCGGGAACGCGGCGAACAAGGCAACGATCATCAAGGAAACGAGCACGAACGAGAAAATGCGCGCCGCCGCAGAAAACGCGGTGAAAGTCTTTCAGGATTGGGTGGTGGGCATCGATTATCGCGAAGATGTTTATAAAGCACTCAAAGCTTTCGCGAACACAAATCCAAAAATTTCCGGCGAGGACGCGAAGTTGTTGTTCGAAACGATGCGCGATTATCGCCGCGCCGGTCTCGGGTTGTCGCCGGAGAAGCGCAAGGAAGTCGAGCAGCTGCGTAAGGAATTGTCGAAGTTAGGCACCGATTTCGACACCAACATCGTGAACGCACAAGCGCCAGTCGTTTTCACAAAACTCGAGCTAGACGGGGTACCGGAAAGTCTCTTCGCCTCGCCCGGAATCAAGACCGGCGAGGACGCTTATACCGTAAAGGCAAACGTTACCTGGCAATTCGTTATGGTCGAAGAGAACTCCAAAAGCGAAGCGACGCGCAAGAGGCTTTATGTCATTCACGACAGTTTGGCGAAGGACACGAACGTTTCGGTTCTCAATCAAATGCTCGCCTTGCGCAACAAGATCGCGTTGCTCCTCGGTTACAAATCGTGGGACGATTTCCAAACTGAAATCAAAATGGCCAAGAGCGGCGTGGGCGCCAAATCCTACATCGACCGTCTCATCTCGGGCATTCAGCCGAAGTTCGACTCGGAAGTTTCCGCGATGCAAAAAATGAAAGCTGCCGACGTAAACGACCCGAACACGAGGATCGATGTTTGGGATTGGCGCTACTACGACAACCAGCTCAAGAAACAAAAATACGCCGTCGATAAGGAAGCGCTGCGCAACTACTTTCCGTTCCAAAAGGTCCTCGATGGAATGTTCGCCATTTATCAGAGCATCTTCGGGTTGAAGTTTGAAAAGATTGCAGCGCCTTACAAATGGATCGACGATCTCCAGCTTTATCTCGTGGCCGATTCCACCACGGGCGAGCCGCTCGGCACGTTTTACCTCGACATGTTTCCGCGCGAAGGAAAATTCAATCACTTCGCCGAGTTTGAGATCATTGGCGGCAAACTACTTTCCAATGGAAAATATCAGCGGCCTACCGTCGCTTTGCTTTGCAATTTTCCGCCGCCGAGCGCCGACAAACCGTCGCTAATGGCCCATTCCGACGTGGAAACGCTCTTCCACGAGTTCGGCCACGCCCTGCATTCGATCACCACACGCGCCCATTACGGCCGTTTTGCTGGAACTCACGTGCCGGGTGATTTCGTCGAAGCGCCCTCGCAAATGTTACAGAACTGGGTTTGGGACAAAAAAGTGCTCGATACTTTCGCGGCTGATTACCGCGATCCGTCAAAGAAAATTCCGGCCGAGATCGTCAAGAAGATGAACGACGCGAAGCTGGCGACGGCGGGCGTGTTTTACCGGCGGCAGTTCGCGTTTGCCTCACTCGATCTCGCGTTACACGATGTTCATCCGGAAAATGAGCCGTACGATTGCGTCGGGATTTCGAACCCGATTCTCGAAAAGGTTTTTCTTCCGATCGACCTGAGCACAACGTTCGTTTCCTATTTCGGCCATTTGAATGGCTACGATGCCGGCTACTACGGTTACGCCTGGGCGGATGCGATCGCCGCCGATATGGCGACCGTGTTCGAAAAAGCCAAAGCAGGCTATCTCGATCGGCAAGCAGGCTTTAAGCTTCGTCACGAGATTTACGAACAAGGTGATTCCCGGGACGTCGCTCTCTCCATCGAGAAATTTCTCGGCCGCAAGCAATCGATCGAGCCGTTCCTGAAGAAATTGGGCATCGGTGCGCCAGAGAAAAAGAAAGTGCCCGCCCGTGCGCCTCAGGGAAGCGGATGATTCTGCCGAGCGGTCGCCGTGGCGACCAGTTTGCCGCGTCCTCGTGACAAACTTCTTCTGCTGCGCGGCTGGTATCTCGCCATTCTCGATCATCATCTTTACAAATACGGGCGGTTGGAATGACGAAATCCGAATGACAAAGAAATGACAAAAACAAAAGCCTAAGGGTGCGATGACTTTTGGGGTCATTCGAGCTTCGTTATTCGTCATTCGTCATTCGTCATTCGTCATTTGTGCTTCGTCATTACCTTGCGACGCTCATAGAGCGCCGCTACAGAAGAAACATGAAAACAGTACGCTGTTTGGGGGCCATTCTTCTCGTGACGGCAATGTCGATCTTCGCGGGGGACAAGCCGGAAGAGAAATTGAAACCCGCGCTGGACGCGATCACGCCTGACGGTCTGCTTGCTCACATCAAAGTTCTCGCCTCCGATGAATTCGAAGGCCGCGCGCCGGGAACGAAAGGTGAAGAGCTTTCGATCAAGTACATCTCCGACCAATTCAAAGCGATCGGCTTAAAACCGGGGAATCCAGACGGCAGCTATACACAGGAAGTTCCGCTTACGGGGATCAAGGACGATCCGAAGATGTCGTTCACAATTGGCGGCAACACGACAGAGCTAAAATATCCGGATGACTACGTCGCCTCGTCCGCACGATTGCAAAACGAAATTAAGATCGATAATTCCGACGTCGTCTTTGTCGGTTACGGCATCCTCGCACCGGAGTACGGCTGGGACGATTACAAAGATGTCGATGTCCGGGGTAAAACGATCCTAATGTTAATCAACGATCCGCCGATTCCCGATCCCAAAGATCCATCAAAGCTCGACGAGAAAATGTTCAAAGGAAAGGCGATGACCTATTACGGTCGCTGGACTTACAAATACGAAATCGCCGCACAGAAAGGCGCGGCTGCGGCGATCATCATTCACGAAACGGAACCGGCTGCCTATCCGTACTCAGTGGTCAAATCGAGCTGGGGCAAGGAAAATTTCGAGCTCGACGCGCCGGACAAAAACAAGGACGCGGTGCAAGCGCGTTCGTGGATCACACTCGATGTGGCGAAGAAATTGCTGGCCGATTGCGGTCAGAATTTCGATGCGCTCAAGAAATCGGCGATTTCGAAGGATTTTCGACCGGTTACGCTAAATGCGAAGGCGAAGATCGAGATCAAGCAAACCTTGCGCTCCTTCAAGTCGCACAATGTCATCGGCAAGCTCGAAGGAAGCGATCCGAAATTAAAGGATGAATACATCATTTACACCGCGCATTGGGACCATCTTGGCCGGCATCCCGAATTGCCAGGCGATCAAATTTTCAACGGCGCGGTCGACAACGCTTCCGGAGACGCAGCCGTCATCGAATTAGCACGGGCGTTTTCGAAATTAAATCCGCCACCAAGACGGTCGGTTCTATTCATGTGCACCACAGCGGAGGAAGCTGGATTGCTCGGCGCGAAATTTTACGCGGAGCGTCCCCTTTATCCACTGGAGAAAACGCTGGCCGATCTCAACATCGACAGCATGAATGTTTGGGGAAAAGCGCGTGACATTGAAGATGTTAGCTTCGGTATGTCCACGCTCGACGACATGCTCGCCGACGCGGCAAAGGCACAAGGGCGCGTCGCCATCCCGAACAGCCGGCCAGAGAAAGGGAAGATTTATCGCGCGGACAACTTTGAATTTTCAAAAATTGGTTTGCCATCGCTTTACATTGGAAACGGCGAGCACTTGCTTTCGCGTCCGGCTGGCGCACCGCTTCGGTCCGATGAATTCGATCTGCACGATTACCATCAGGTCTCGGACGAAGTGAAACCCGATTGGGACCTCACCGGCGCGGTGCAAGACGTCGATCTTCTTTTCGAAGTCGGCTACCAAGTCGCCAACGCCGCCAAATTCCCGGAATGGAAACCAGGGATCGAATTCAAACCGAAACGGGATGCGATGATGAAAAGCGCCAGCGGATCAATCTGATGGCCTCGATCCATTGCGCCCTCGTCCTTAATTTAGATTGGCGCTGCTTGCCTAGTTGATAACCATCGTGTCAAGTTCGTTGACCTCGATGAAATTTCCCGTTCCGATTATTGGCCTCATTATCGGCGCGGTAATTCTGCTGTTCGGGCGCAAATTGTTTTGGCTGTTTGTGGCGGCGGTGGGATTCGCGGCAGGCGTCGAGCTTGCGCCGCATCTGATTCAGGAACCATCGCCGTTGCTGGCGCTGACGCTTGCGCTTGTGCTCGGATTTGTTGGCGCATTGCTGGCAATTTTCTTGCAAAAGATTGCCATCGCCGTCGCCGGTTTTCTTGCCGGCGGCAAACTGGCAGTCGCAATTGCGGCATCATTTTTCGTTCAGCTTGCGCATTACGTCGGCATCACGTTTGTGATCGGTGGAATTATTGGCGCGCTGCTCCTGCTCGTCTTGTTCGATTGGGCGTTGATTATTCTCTCCTCAGTTGTCGGCGCGCATCTAATTCAGAGTGCGCTCGTGCTGCCGCAATCAGGATCGACAATTCTATTTGTTGGCCTCGCTGTGGTCGGCGTGATCGTGCAAGCAGCGTCGATGCGGGGGAGTCGGGCAGCTTAAAACGCCTAACGAATAAAACAGCGGCGCGAGAGAGTGGCGACTACAGCAAAAACGCTCGCGAAACGAAGATGTCGGTCCGGCAATGCGAATGCCCGCGCATTTTTACTGACAAATAAAGACCGACGTAGAAAATACAAACATGAGCTCACAAACGACTGGATTACGTGTTGCGGCAATAGTTTTTGGCATTTTTGCGCTCGGTCACGCGGCGCGGCTTTACACGCATGCCAAAGTGATCGTTGCCGGTTACCACATACCGATGGAGGCAAGCTGGGTGGCGCTCGTCATTGCCGGCGTACTCTGCATCTGGTTGTTGACACTCTCTTCCGCCCGCGGCGGTTGAGGAACATTGCGAGATCGGTCAGATGGGCTCGCATCGCGCTGGAATTGGTCAAGCCAAGCCTCGAACTGATCGGATGCAACTGATCCGGGCGTTAATGAATCTAATGGCGGAAATGGCGCCTGCCGGTGAAGATCATCGCGAGATTGCGCTCGTTGGCGGCGGCAATGACTTCTTCGTCGCGAACTGAGCCGCCCGGTTGAATCGCGCACGTTGCGCCTGCATCGGCCGCGGCAATCAAGCCGTCGGGGAACGGAAAGAAAGCGTCGCTCGCGACCGCGCTTCCTTTGAGTGAAAGCCCGGCTTCCTCCGCTTTCCAAATCGCGATGCGAGAAGCATCGACCCGCGACATTTGGCCGGCGCCAATGCCGAGAGTGCGATCCGCCGCCGCATAAACAATGGCGTTCGATTTTACATGCTTAACCACGCGCCAGCTGAAAAGCATAGCGTCCAATTCAGCTTTTGTTGGCTCGCGCTGTGTCACGACACTTCGCGCGATTTGGTTTTCACGGTCAGCGTCTTGCACCAGCACTCCTCCGGAAACCGAGCGGATGTCGATCTTTGGCCGCGCCTCAGCAGCCGGCGAAAGCAGGCGGATGAGCCGCAGATTTTTTTTCTTCTGCAAAAGGGCGCGCGCTTCCGCTTCGAACTCGGGCGCGATGATGACCTCGCTAAAAATCTCGCTGATCGCTTTGGCTAGCGGTTCATCGATGGGCCGGTTGCAGATGATGATTCCACCGAAGGGCGCTTGTTTGTCGGTGGCGAACGCTTTCTCCCACGCCGCGCGCAGATCCATATCGGAACCAACCCCGCAGGGATTGGTGTGTTTCAGAATCGCCACCGCCGGTTCCTCAAACTCAGCGATCAGATTAGTCGCCGCGCTAATGTCGAGAATGTTGTTAAACGAAAGTTCCTTGCCGTGGAGTTTTTCGAAATATCGATCGAAGTCGCCGTAGAGCGCGGCGGTTTGATGCGGGTTTTCCCCGTAACGCAGACGGATGGCAAGTGGCAATGAAAGCGAGAATGACGCATCGGTGGTTTGTTCCTTATTAAGAAAATTTCCGATGGCGCGATCATAATCCGAGCTCTTGATGAAGGCTTTGATGGCGAGACGCTCGCGCACCTTCAGCGTGGTCTCCCCATTGTTATCGCGCAGGTTCTCGAGCACCAAATTATAATCCGCTGGATCGACAACCACCGTGACAGATTCATAATTTTTCGCGGCACTGCGAATCAACGAAGGGCCACCGATGTCGATCTTTTCGATCGCTTCCGCCAGTGTTACGTCTGGTTTCGCGATCGTCGCTTCGAACGGATAAAGATTCACCACGACCAGATCGATCGGCTCGAACCCACACTCGCGCGCTTCAGCTTCGTGTTTGGGATTGCCGCGTTTGTAAAGCAAGCCGCCGTGGACGCGCGGGTGCAAAGTTTTCACGCGGCCTTCGAGCACTTCGGGAAAGGCGGTGAAACTGGAAATCTCGCGCACCGGGATTTTTTCTTTCCGCAGCAATTCCGCGGTGCCGCCGGTGGAGATAATATCGACGCCTTGACGCTCGAGAGCGCGCGCGAAGGAGGCGATGCCGGTTTTGTCGGAAACAGAAATGAGTGCGCGGCTGATTTTCATGCAACGTCAAATCGTGAATCGTTAAATCGTTAAATCGTTACACCGATTCACGAATCTCGATTCTCGACTCTCGGCTCCGCGTCAACGGTCGAGAATCACATTCTTCGCCGCCGGGTAGAGCACTGGGCAGCAGCCGATCGTTTCGCAAAATGCTTTGCTGAAATGGCTCAGACTCGAATATCCCACTTCGGTCGCAGCCTCGGTGACGTTGTAGCGGCCGGTACGCAAGAGCTCGGCCGCGCGCTCCATCCGCAAATTGCGCAGGTATTGTGGGATGGTGAGCCCGACTTCGCGCGAAAAAATGCGGCTGAGATAAAACGGACTGCAGCCAACCTCGTGGCCGAGCATTTCCAACGTAGGCGGATTGGCCAGATCGCGGGCGAGCAATTCCTTGGTGCGCTGAACGCGATCGCGCGCGACGCGTTTCTGCCGCATGCAAAAAAATTCGGGATCCTTTGGCGCAAAAAGAAAATGCGCCATAAGCTCGAGCGCCTTGCTTTGATACCAAAGAATCTGCGCTGTCTTCGCAACCGGCGGATTCGCCAAGCTCGCCACAACATCCCGCTGCTGGATCGACATCGGGCGCGTAGGCGCCACTACGCTCTCCTCTTTGCCGCCGAAGATGACGCGACGAATCTCCGGTTCCAGATCGGCTTCATTTTGCGCGAATTGCGCTTGCAAATGCTCGCGGGAAAATTCAAGCGTGACGAATTGATGATGATCCCGCCCTTGCCGCGAGGCGGGCAGCGAGTCGTCGCCGATCGCGTAGTAGCCGCAATTTCCCGGCGAATAATCAATTTTCCTGCTGGCTCCGATCTCGCCATGCCCTTGCAAATTCAAACAAAACTCAAGGCTGCGCGGATGAAACGTGCGTCCCCAGTTAAACGCATGCTCGGTGCGGAAGTCGTGCCACTCTACTGCAACGCCCGTTTGATCGACATCGCCGTAGAGTGGTCGCCATCCGTCCTTGACCTTACGCCAAGCATGCTGTTCGGCCGCGCAACCGGGGTTCATCTCGGCTAATTACGAATGTTGCTTTGCTGAATGCAAGGCTGGTTTCTTTTCCTTAAGAGCGCCACGGTCCCATTTCCCGAGCGTGGAAGCGGCGTCGTAGGTGCTTTGGGCAAACTCCAGCAATGTGTCGTCAGGCGATTTCGCGGTGCGAACGGCGTCGTAAGGCAAAAGAAACTCGCGCATGGTTGCGTTGTAGGAGGCAGCCGGGGGCTGAACCTTTGATTCCGCGAATCCTGGCGGTTCGGGATAGGCGTAGGAATAAAATACCGGCGTTGACGCCGCGGCGTTGCCCGGCCAAAAACCGAGGCTGCTCACTTCCTGCGAGTAGGCTTCGCGCGTAACCGCATCAGGCAAATGCGGAATACCTCCGGGATGCGGAGGCGCCGGACGGCCGGAAAAACGAGTCACTGCCAGATCGAAGCTGCCCCAGAAAAAATGAACCGGGCTGCATTTGCCGCAAAAATCCGAACGAAAATCCTTGAACACACGATCGGCCTGGACAAGGACGCGCCAGAAACGATTCGCGTATTCCGGGTCGTACGATCGATGCTCTTCGTCGCGATCGAACGGAATCGGATTTTGGATCTCGTTAGGCACGAGGTCTATCTTGACCGGCAAATCAAGCTCGGTCAGCGCTTTCATTAATTCTTCATAAAATTTGGCCACCGATTGCGGACGCAGCTTCAAAACTCGGATGGCACCGTCGCTCTTCAAAATCCGTAGATCGTGATCAATGAAATCAAACCGAATCTCAAAAATATTATTCCCATATGGGATCGGCGAAGTCGTTAAGCCACGCGAAGTCACGTAGAGCGTGACATGCCAGGAATGGTTCGTCCACGATGTGAGCGTCAGCCGAATCTTCCCGACGATCTGCGTCCACATGTGAAGTGTGGTGCAGGTCTCCTTCCACAGCTCAAATGGCAGAGCCGGCCAAGTTCCAGAGTCCGCAGCGCCAGTTCCCATCAGTTGATCATCGGGCACACCTAATCGCCATTAATAAAGTCGCTGAACGAACGCTTTACGCGCTCGAAAGTGTCGTGCGCTTCGTGCTCCGCGTGAATGAAACTTTCACCGATCCGTGTTCTGACTCCGTGAAATGGCGCATGCTCCGTATCCGATTTTTCCTCTGCGTCCCGCTCCGTTTCCACGTCGCTCATTTTTGCGCCGGCAAACATTCCCTCGGCGCGCGTGACGTTTCCGCGATTCGCGCCGATGTAAATGGTGCCGACCGGCCGCGAGGACTTATTTTGCAGCGTGACGATCCAAACCGGATCGCCATGCTCATCAGTTCGCAATGTGTAACTGGCGGTGGCGAAACGCGTGTTCGATCTTTCCGCGGTATGACTGGCCACCGCGTAGGCGCCGCTCGAATCGAGATTCAAGCGCGCGGTGTTGATCGTGGCGCCTTCACTCGAACCGGCAATGGAGCGGACCGGCGTTCGTTCCGAATCAATCCGTCCGTGCCTCACTTCGACTTCGCGTACACCGCCCCGGGCCTGCGGATCATTGAGAAGAATCTTCCAGGTCCCTGGTTGGGGATTGCCATCCACCCCGGTCACGGAAATAATGTGGTTCACGAGCTCGCGGCTCAATTGCGCGCCCACCACGCGCAGGGCATCATACGCGGTGGCTTGCTCCTCTTCCCGCGCAAGCGCTGGCGCAACGAGAAATAGCAGCGCCGCCAGTATCTTCCACATGCGCAAAACTGAACAACCGCTTTCGCCGACTGTCCATCAGGTTTTGCGAAATCAAGGCGTGAGCGGTGGATCGGCCCCGAACGCTTTCGGGGGTGATGCTAATCATTATGCGGCTTCGCCGCCTGATTTTTAACATCGAGCTCGCCACGCGACGAGTCCCTCCATTAGCGGCCAAGGACTGCGCGATTCACCCGCGCGGGACGATGTCGATCTGGCAAGAGTTTGCTGTTCCAGACTTGATTGAACGCCAACGTCTGTTCAGTTCTTTAATGGCGCGATGAAAAAAAAGAAGATCGAATTCAGCAGCCACACCGCTAATCTCGCCTTGATGCGCAGTTTCGTAAGAACCTTCCTCGACGCTTATTCGTTCTCCGAAAAAGAGCGGATGCTGATGGTGCTCGGGGTCGATGAAGCCTGCACCAACATCATTCGCCATGCTTATCAATTGCGCGACGACCAACTCATTGCCTTGTCGATCGAAGGCTTGCGCAAATGTGTTCGCATGCGTTTGCGCGATTACGGTGAGCAAGTGCCGACGCACAAGATGCGGGGCCGTTCCCACGATATCGTCGAACCCGGAGGGCTCGGTTTGCATCTGATGAAAAATGCTTTTGATCGGGTCGATTACATCTTGAAACCGCGCGGAACCGAGCTCGTTCTCACGAAAAACCTGGAATGACGACGCGTGCAATCGCACGCCTTCTGGGTAGCGCATACGTCTCGCGTGCTGGCAAACGCGTCGTCGCGGTTGCGAACTTGTGCGAATGCGTCACCTCGTCCCCGCCGTTTGTGTTTATAGGAAAGATTGTTCCGGCGCGACGCCGAAACCAGCACGCGAGACGCGCGCGCTACCCAAGCATTCGCAATTCGCGCTGCGCATAAGATTGCTTCCGATGATATGACAACGCACAATCAGTTAATGAAACCGCCGGAACCCGATCCCGCGTTCGAAATCTCACTCCGGCCGCCGGTTTTCAGTGAGTTCACCGGCCAGGTGAAAGTGTGCGAGCGGCTCGAATTGATGGTGGCAGCGGCAAAGAAACGCGGCGACGTACTCGAGCACATTTTGTTGAGCGGACCATCCGGTCTCGGAAAAACCACGCTCGCCTACATCATCGCTAACGCGATGAGCGTGAATATTAAGAACACCAGCGGACCAGTGATTGAAAAGGCGGGCGAGCTCGCCGGGTTGCTCACGAGCCTTGAAAAGGGGGACGTCCTTTTCATCGACGAGATTCATCGCCTCCAACCGACGATCGAAGAGTACCTTTACCCGGCGATGGAGGATTACCGGCTTGACATCATCATCGATCAAGGGCCGCAGGCGCGCAGCCTTCGATTAAATCTGCCGAAGTTCACCCTCATCGGCGCGACGACGCGCGCCGGCATGGTGAGCGCCCCGTTGCGCTCGCGCTTCGGCATGAGCGCGCGACTCGATTATTACAACGCCGAGGAGATGCAAAAGATCATTGTGCGCAGCGCCAGATTGCTCGGTGTCGAAATTGAGCCGGCGGGCGCGGCTGAGATCGCCACCCGCACACGCGGCACGCCACGCACGGCAAACAATCTTCTGCGCTGGGTGCGCGACTATGTGCAAGTGAAAGCTGAAGGAAAAATCACCGCCGAGCTCGCCGACCGCGCACTCACCATGCTCGAAATCGATCGTGATGGCTTCGATCAATGGGACAAGCGGATTATCGAAACCCTGATCCACAAATTCAACGGCGGTCCGGTCGGTTTGAATTCACTTGCTGTTGCGGTCGGTGAAGAAGCCGGCACGCTTGAAGAAGTGAACGAGCCATATTTGATCATGGAAGGTTACATCAAACGCACGGCGCAAGGTCGCGTCGCGACGCCGAATGCATATCGCAAGCTCGGGCTCAAGCCGCCATCCGGCGCACAGGCTGAGCTATTATGACTTGTGAATAGTGATCCGTGAATTGTGAATCGAGACTCGTGATCCGATGTAACGGTGTAATGCTTTAACGCTTCACGTTGCTCTCTATGCAACTAACCGCCGGCTTCTTCCAAACATCAAAAATTCTCACCGTCGGCGAGCTCACGCGCGCAATCCGCAGCACGCTCGAAACGAAATTCGGCGCCGTCTGGGTGCAGGGCGAAATCTCCAATTACAAACTGCATCCCAGCGGGCATCAATATTTCACACTCAGGGATGCTCGCGCGCAAATCGCCTGCGTGATCTTTCGCAACACGATGGCGCCGTTGCGGCAGCCACTTGTCGATGGAGCGCAAGTGCAGGTTTACGGCAACGTTTCCGTTTTCGAAGCCCGCGGTCAGTACCAATTGAGCGTGCAGATTTTGCAGCCGCGCGGACTCGGTTTGCTGCAAGCGAAGTTCGAAGCGCTCAAACGAAAACTCGAAGCGGAAGGACTTTTTGATCCGGCAAGAAAGCGCGTGCCCCCAAAATTTCCGCGCAGAATTGGAATCGTTACTTCGGCAAGCGGCGCCGCGATTCGCGACCTGCTGAATGTTTTGCAACGGCGGGCGCCGTGGTTACAAATCCTGATCAATCCAGTGCGCGTTCAGGGAACAGGCGCAGCCGAGGAAATTGCTGTCGCAATTCGCGAGCTCGCCACGCCTAACGAAAATTGGTTGCCTCTTGATCTAATTGTGGTCGCCCGCGGCGGCGGCAGCATTGAAGATTTGTGGGCTTTCAACGAAGAGATCGTCGCGCGAACGATTGTCGATGCTGGCGTGCCGATCGTCTCGGCAATCGGTCACGAAATTGATTTTACTATTTGCGATTTCGTGGCTGACCTGCGCGCGCCAACGCCAAGTGCGGCCGCCGAATTGGTCGTGCCGGATATTATCGATCTTCGGCGACGAATCGATGTGCTCGCCGGATCTCTTGACAAATGTCTGCGAAATTTTTTGGCACATCAACAAACGCGGCTCCGTTTTCTGTCCGAGCGCACACTCGCGCGCGAGTTGCTCAAGCGGATGCGCGACGCCCAGCAGGAATTCGATCTCGCACGCGAATCGTTACATCGCCATGTCGCGCACAAGATCGACGATTACCGCCGCGGATTCGTGCACATGGCGAGCGCGTTGCACGCGCGCAGCCCCGCGCGCGAGCTGACCATAAAACGCAATCACTTTGCCGACCTTCAACGGCGCTTCGCCGCATTACCGCCACGTTTTTTGGCAGACGCGAAGCAACGTTTCGGTCGAATGGAAGGAATTCTTCGCGTGCTCGGCCCTGACGCGACATTGCGCCGCGGCTACAGCATTACCAGGGATAAGAATGGAAGGATTGTGCGTTCAATCGCTCGTGTGAAACGCGGAATTCGATTGCGCACCCGTGTCACGGACGGCGACATAGAATCGGAAGTGTTGGCAGCCTACGCGCAGGATCAGCCGGTCTCACGGTAGAACGAGACTTTATACCCGACAAATTGGCTCCGCGGCGCAAGGATAATCCGCCCGCGCCTCAGCAACGGCGAATTGGGGTTGATGATTAGAGCAGCTACTTCGGATTGACAACCGTGTTCGCAGTCCCGAGCCAGCCATTGGAGGAATTTGCTGTGGTAAAAATGTCGCCTTGTGTTCCGCCGCTGCCGCCATTAGGCCCGTGAATCGTCAGGTCAGCATTCACTTTTTCAACGGTTCCACTACTGTCTGCGCGAATCACGATTGCGTTCACACCTTTCCAGACACCGCCCTGTACGGTCTGATCCTTGGAGTATCTGTGACTTGTTTCGCCGCCCGCTATGAAACCGTCGGCGAGTAAGGGAAGGGCAGGGTTCGAGGTCTCGTTTAGACCGACCACATAGGCCCATTCATTCTCGCCGCTCTTAAGCGTTTCGCTAGATGGTACGGTTAGAGTTGAATCCTGCGCCTCGTCAGGGGAACCTGTGCTGCACCATTTAGACTTCGACAGCCAAAAAATCGCTTCGGATTTAATGTAGTTGGGGAAAAGCTGGCAAAAGGCGTCATTGGAAGAGGAGACGGCGGTCGGAGGGTTCGTAGTCGG
>Ga0210407_10001322_pt1 | contig 23676 bp, 22 predicted proteins | sample IncBWC27MmetaG_FD_150860 | JGI IMG/M metagenome (GOLD analysis project Ga0210407, IMG submission 150860) | Forest soil microbial communities from Barre Woods Harvard Forest LTER site, Petersham, Massachusetts, United States - Inc-BW-C-27-M | ecosystem: Environmental > Terrestrial > Soil >... | reverse complement strand
TCTCGTGCAGCATTGCAACACACCTGCTGAGGACAAGAACATCACTATTCCCGCCGCACCCGACGGCGTGTACGCACTACCAGCCGGTTCAATCACCGTGATTCGCGGGAAGCTGCGGTAGTTTAGCCGATCTATCGTTCCCGATTGAGCCTACACTTCTAAGAACGAATACTGCGGAAGACACCTATGACGGGTAAATCAGAATCAGCTTCCCAGTTGCCGACCATCCGTCCAGAATCGGTTCGCGAGCCACCGTCTGAGAGGAGAACTTCTTCGTCGAGTGATGGCAAAAGCTAATACACGCGAGCTCAAACTCGGTGCTGAAGTCTCTCAAATTTTGTGGGCGATCTCGACCGGTGAGGCGTCGGCACATGCCCTCACAACACCATCAAGTCCCGCGCAACGAAAATTTGTCCCTTAAACTGCTTCGCAGCGAGATCGCGCCATTTCTCATCTGGAATTCCGTCGATCCCGGGCGTCAGGTGCGAGAGGACGAGCGTTTTCACACCGGCTTCTTGTGCAATGCGGCCGACATCTTCGACCGGGGAATGGTCGATCCTCATGTGCTCCATGTAATCATCGAAATGGATCGGTGACCCTTTCGCAATGCGATCGCGGATGTACGCTTCCAGCGCAGGAAGGTAGAGGGCCTCATGCACGAGGATGTCGGCGCCCTTAGCCAACTGTGCCACAGTCTTGATCGGTGCGGTGTCGCCGGAAAATGCGATCGAGCGGTCCCGGAAATCGAAGCGGTACGCCAACGCCGGCCGAACCGGGGGATGCTGAACCATGGCAGCGGTAATTTTCGCGTTCTCGTCCTGCATGACGGCTCCTGCTACCGAGATCTCCTTCACCTCGGGTGGCACGAGTGGCTTCACCTTCAAATCCTCGACCCAGAAATCAATCGTGGCCTTGTAGGCACGCAGAAAATCGTCGGTCATCTGCTTGAGCGGCGGCGGACCGAACACACGCACCGGGTTCGGCACGCCTTGTACCCAGCCGATGAGGAGGAAAGGACCGTACTCGATATTGTGGTCGGGGTGATGATGTGTGATGAAGATCGAGCGAACGCTAGTGAATGGAGTGCCAGTGCGGGCGAACTGGTTCGTGACGCCAAGCCCGCAATCGAGCACGTACGCTGCACCGTTGTTGACCATTAGGTGAGCAGTCATGTGCCGCGTGCGTCCCGGTACCATCGGATGTGGTCCTGCACCGGTGCCGAGAATGACAAGGCTGGTTCCGCTCGCATTCTTCAAAGCGGCCTGGGCCTCTTTGGCCGCCGCATCGCAGCCAGTAGTCTCGGCAGCGTTGGATCGAGTGGCGGTGAACAGAGCGGGGATCGTCGCTAGGGTGGCCAGTAGACTGCGCCGAGAGAGCCGGGATCGTTTTGATGTGTCAGTCAGGAACTGATCTCCTTTGCGAGTCGCTGTGCGAACACCAATTGTGCGCTTAACAGGAGTGCTTAGCTGAACCGATTCACTCAAGGTGTTTTACCCTGGACGTCAGCAAATTCTCGATTTATTTCGCCCGTTCCCACACGATCCGGCGGAAATCCGTTTTACCAGGGAACAATATACTCGGCGCGGGCGCCGATTCTATAAAGAGTTTGTTGCCCTCGATTCTAAAATGACGCCGTTGCTCGCTCCCATTCCATTCCTCGTTCCAGGAGACCTCTACCTTAGTGATGAAGTCATCTCCTTCGACGCTGTAAACGCCGGTGTAAGCGAGCATTGACTTGTGTAAGGCCGCTCGTTCGGATTCGCCCATTCCTGCATGGCGCTTCTCGGCAGTGGTGAGCACCATGCTTCGCCCTTCGCGCGATCGAGTTGAACCCTGGCTATCCGCTCGCTTATGTCATGTACGGTCAGTACTTGACTATGGTCGGACGGCAGTCGGATGCCATGCCGTATTTCGAAAAAGCGCACCGGCTGGATCCGCTTTTCGGCCAGAGCTACCGGGGTGAAGGTTATTCGTGTTTTATGGCGCACAAGTACGACGAAGCTATTGTTCAGTATCGGAAGGCGCTTGAACTCGAACCCGATGCGATTACCTATTTCGGGCTAGTGTTAGCGCGTGCGGAGGGGGGAGATTATGCTACTGCCATTAGTGAGGCAGAGAAGGCCTCGAAAGTGGACAACAGTCCACTGCTCCTGACGAGCTTGGCGAGCGCTTACGCACGCGCCGGCAGACGCGCTGACGCAAACCACGTTTTGCGGCGGCTACAAGAGCTTTGGCAGCGTCATGGCACAGCGCCGGCTTGGCACACCGCCCATAGTCCTTATGTCTGTCCCTATGAAGTCGCTGGCGTTTACGCGCAACTGGGAGAGAATGATCGGGCATTTGACTGGCTAGACAAGGCCTATCGAAACCGTAGCTGCCTGTATTGGCTCCGCGTTGACCCAAGGTTCGATTCCATTCGCTCCGATCCGCGCTTCCAGCAACTTCTGGCGAAAATGAACTTTCCGAAATAACGACGCCAACGCCAATGCGCTTCTCATGGGCTGCTTTTGTCCTGATTTGAGAGGGTCCTTTCGTCCTGGGAGCGCCTGCGATTCTTGCCCATCCAGTTCGGCACGGTACTTGGCGTATAACGGGCAACTCTGACCGAACCGGATTAGGGAAGAGTTGCCGACCAACCACTCCGAACCATGGGGCAACCCCGCTTGTTTCTCGATATTGGTCCCGAGGATGTGGCCTGTCCTCCATTGGCCAATTCCAGAACCTGAATTCGATGTTCGTTTCCGGACAATATAAATTCGACTTCGGACACCGTTGCGAGCACAATCTGCAGTTCAAGAGGGCACTTTTACGCAGAAACAATAACTTAGGCTTGGTAAATGTTGGCTGGGCACTTGCACTTTTTCTGATCGCAAAGGAGCGTGGTGGCAATGAGTGGCCTGATGCAAGACCTGCGTTACGCACTGCGGAGCTTTCGCAACCATCCCACGTTTGCATCGGTGTCGATTCTAACGATCGCCATCGGTATCGGGGCGAACACCACGATCTTTAGCTGGCTGCGCTCGCTGGTGCTGAATCCGTTTCCGGCGGCTGTCGAACCGGAGAGGATCGTCGCGATCGAGAGTACCGCGCCCGACGGCGAGCCGATTACTACTTCCTATCTCGACTTCCGCGATTTCCGCAACAACTTGCGGCTGGTCAAGTCGGTGACGGCATATCGGGGTTATCTGTTCTCGGTCGGTGAAGCGCCGAATGTGGAGCGCGGATGGGGAGAATTGGCGTCGGGCGGCGTGTTCGAGATGTTCGGTGTTAAGCCGGAGGCCGGACGGTTTTTCTCTCCTGAGGAGCAAGACGATGCGCAGAACGCTCATGCGGTCGTCGTCATCAGTCACGGCTATTGGAAGTCGCACTATGGCTTGAATCCGTCCGCCGTCGGGAGCACGCTACGCATCAATCAAACGCCTCTGACGATTATCGGTGTCGCCCCCCAGGACTTCCACGGAGCGCATGCGGGCCTGGACTACGACTTCTGGATACCGCTCACTATGTACGGCCAGATGACGCATACCGGCACGTGGATGTTGAGAGACCGCAATGCCCGACCCTTCATGCTGCTGGCCCGCCTGGCGCCGAGTGCGAGCATCAGTCAGGCGCGTGAAGAAGTGCAAGCGCTGGCGAAACGCATGGCGGAAGAGGATGCGGATTCCAACTTGGGCGTGGACGCAATCGTGCTTCCCGTGTGGCAATCGCACTTCGGCACGGAGGCCATGCTTCTTACTCCTGTTGTCATCCTGATGGGGGTTGGGGGTGTAATTCTTTTGATCGTGTGCGCGAACCTTGCCAATCTGCTTCTAACGCGCGGAATGGGCCGGCAGCAGGAGTTCAGCATACGCTTGGCGCTGGGAGCTAAGTCGGGACGCCTGACAGCTCAGCTTTTGACCGAAACATTGTTGATCTCACTCGTGGGAGCCATATGTGGTCTGGCATTAGCGGACTGGCTCGGCGGCGCACTGCGTTGGCTCCTGCCCGCTGTGTCTCACCCCGTTGTGCTGGCTCCGCCTTTGGACGCTCAAGTTTTTTCCTTTACCGCAGGGCTTGCGCTGGTCGTGACTGCTCTTGCGGGCCTGATGCCCGCTGTGCACTCATCGCGGGCCAATGTCAATGACGCCCTGAAACAGGGCGGACGCACCGGCACATCGAGCACCCAGGTGCATCGCCTGCGCGGGATGATGGTGATTTCAGAAGTGGCTCTGGCGGTTGTGGCCCTGGTGGGCGCGGCGTTGTTTCTGAAGAGTTTTGAGCGCTCACGCGCGATCGACCCCGGCTTTTCACCGGACGGAGTCGCGCTCGCCCAATTTGACTTTTCCACCACGGGCTATGATGCGCAACGAACCGATACGTTTTGCCGCCGTTTGCATGATCAACTGGAACAACTCCCAGGAGTGACCGGGGTCAGCTACGACGATTCGATGCCGCTAGGCTTCCAGGGAGGTAACTGGGAGACCCTCGAGGTGGAAGGATACGTTCCGGCAGCGAACGAGAACATGAAGATCTATCGCGACCTTGTCTCCCCGGGTTTCTTCGACTCGATGAAGATTCCGCTCGTGGAAGGCCGCGATTTCGATTGGCATGACGATCGCACAACGCAAAAAGAGATGATCGTTAACCAGGAGTTTGCCCGTCGCTTCCTGCCGAATCGCGATCCGATCGGCCACAAGGTGCACGGATGGGGCGAGTGGTTCACTATTATCGGAGTCGTACGGGACAGCAAATATCATCGCGTTACTGAGAATCCGCAACCTTATTTCTATATTTCGATCCGGCAGATCTTTCGGCCGGAATATGGGCTGACGTTTCACGTCCGCACTTCCGGTTCCGTCGGCGAGGCGATCGCGGCGATCCGTCGTGAAGCAGCCGCGATCGACCCGGCGATCACAATTTTCGATGCTGAGCCGATGACGGAGTACATTTCGGCGTCGCTATTCGGCGCGAAGATCACCGCCGACCTGCTGAGTCTGCTTAGCGGCATCGGGCTGCTGCTGGCGGCAATGGGACTGTACGGCGTGATGGCCTATTCGGTGGCTCAGCGCACTCGCGAATTCGGTGTGCGTTTGGCGATGGGGGCTCGGCAGACGGACATTCTCAGCCTCGTCCTGAGGGAAAGCGGCAGGCTCGCGCTCTTCGGGACCGTCGTGGGGTTGATCCTGGCAGCTGTGTCTACACGAATCGTTGCTAACCAGATTTACAGCGTTAGCCCGTTGGACCCTTTGACATTTGCCGGAGTGGGCTTGGCGTTAATGGCGATTGCTTTCCTGGCCAGCTACATTCCAGCATACCGAGCCGCGAAGGTCGATCCCATGGTCGCGCTGCGGTACGAATAGCTTCTCGCTCAAAGCCCCCGCAAACGAATGTTACGGTCAAGAGAAGTCGCACAATCTCTAATCATTGAGGTTAATCTGTCTGCAACCGGTGATCCCTGATTGGCCAACGTCAGGTGCTTTCGATGCGAAATTCCGTACCAAGTGAGTGGCTCTCCCGGGAGGTGATTCGGGGGGGCCGCATGGATATTGAGCCGCTACTCTTAAGCCTTTTCCAAAAACGTCTCCGCTGCCGCCAGCCAACCACTTGATTTTGCTCCATCGATTGCGGCGTGTATGCACTTTCCAGAACCACTCGTTTCTGGAATACGGACTGAAAGTTTTCGGCTTGGTTCCCGGCTTGCCGACGACTCGTTCAAGAACTAGAAGTTTCTTGCCACCGGCAAGTGGCACTACGAGATTGTTCACGAGTGCGCGAAGCAGCGTTTTCTATCGTGCACATTTGCCTAGTCCGCCACTATCGCTTGTCCCAGCCTCGCACACGCGGCCACCATCGATCCACGTTCCGGCAATACTGTTCGTAGTCTGCCCCGAATTTGCCGCGCAGAGTGGGCTCTTCATAAAAGAGAACGAACAGATGTATGGCGAGGGCAACCCCTGCCACGCCAGCAATCGCGGCTGGGTTGGCGTGCCCGAAAATCACCCACAGCCCAATCCACCCCACGGCGAAACCCAGGTACATGGGGTTCCGAACATGGCGGTAGAGACCAACCACGACCAAGCGTTGCGGCGGGGCGAACGGCGCGGGCGTGCCGCGTCCCGTCCATCCGAAGTCCCAAACGCAGCGCAGGGCAACCGCAAATCCCAGCACCGAGGGAAGCGCCGCCAACCATCGCCAACGTGCTGTGCCCGTCGTATCCACCCTGAACCCGAGCCACTGTGGCAGCAGCCAGAACCACAATGCGAAGAACGCTCCACCTACTACCAGTGACGCTGCCGCGGTTCGATATTGATGCCCGTGAGCAACCGTCGAAACGCCTCCAGATTGGCCCTGCGACATACACCCTCCAGTTGCCTGCCATAAGTTCACTACTCCGCGATTCCTGCCACTTGATTGAAGAATCCGATCAGGTACTTCCAAACCAGGTAATAAACAATCAGCACCACGGGAAAGATAATTGCCACGTGCGCGTAGTGCACGTTCACGACGCCAAAGTAGAGGAAGCCGTGGTCTGTCGCCTTCAGGAAACCCAAGGAACGCCCGAGAAGAAATCCGAGAGGGGCGAGGATGAAAGGAAGGACTGCACCGTGAATCCCCAGCGGCAAGTGTGTGCGCGAGCGCGAAGCCAGGTGCAGCACGTTCCACACGCCAAACAGGTTCGGGATGATTGCCATAGGAAAAATGATGACCCGCTCTACCGGGATCGGGACGTCATAGACGAATCGCGCGATGCTAAACAGCGTCAGCGCGACCAGCAAAAGCGGCGTCGGTACCGAGATTCCCGACATGTAAGCCCGCAAGTACGGATGACTCTTCATAAGGCCTCCTTCCACAGCTACAGGTGGTAGGCGAACACGAGAAGCAGTTGCGGGAAGAACAGAAACACGCTGGCGCTCACGCCGATCAACGCCCAGTCGTACCAGGGAACCGGGTTCGGGCGAGCGTCGAGTTTGCGCAGTACCGCAGGCCAAAGGTCGCGGCCAAGTTCGGTGTGGACTGGCGGGAACGATCGCTTCAAAGCTTGGCCGATTTGCCTTTCGTCGTGTTCGTTCATTCCTCTACCCTCATCGTTTTTCACTCAGGGCCTGACCCCAAGGTGGTTCAGTTGTTTACGCAGTACGCGAACCGCGCGGAATACTCGTAACTTCACTGCGCCCACCGATATTCCTAGGGCATCAGCAATTTCTTCATAAGGCTGCTCTTCCAAGAGTGCTAACGTCGCCGTCACCTGCAGCTTGGCCGGCAACCGGCGAAACGCCTGCTGGATCTTTTCCCGAGTCTCCTGCTCGACGAGATGATCGCTCGGCGGTGCTCCAGCGGGCTCTGCCTGCAGACTCTGTTCCGGACGTTTGCGGCGGAGATGGTCGATCGCTAGGTTGGTGGCAATCCGTCGCGACCAAGCTGCGAAATTTCCATCCAGCCGAAACTGTTTCCGCGCCCGATAGGCGCGCCAAAGTGTTTCAACCGTCAGGTCCTCCGCGATGCCTGGATCACGCACGATGCGCACAATCCACGCGTAAATGTCGCCCTGGAACTGCCGAACCAAGGTCTCGAAAGCATCGATCTCGCCAAGCACAAATCGCTGGAGAAGATCCATGAGCATCTCTACTGTCTATTACGCGTCCGGAACGACTCGGTTACAAGTTTTTTAATGTTCGCGCCAAACAACGGGAGACCGCGATGAGTCGAGAGCACCGGTCAGACGGAAATGTCGATCTATGGGATGTCGCACCTTGTCTACTTATGTACCGCATTCTGAGTGGATGACCCGAGATTTGACCGGAGCAAAGCCGTCTTTCCGGTACCGAGCCGCTCAGCGCCCATCTGGATTAGTTCAGGTTTGCCGACTATACGGACAAGTGGTTTTGTCTTACGATGGCGGGATCATAGAGAGCGCATGTTCGTCGGACACTTCGCCATCGGTTTCGGGGCTAAACGCTGGGCGCCAAAAACTTCCGTCGGCACCCTCATGTTCGCTGCCCTGTTGGCCGATCTGTTGGTCTTCGTCTTCGTCGCCCTGGGGATTGAGCACATCAGCATTCGACCCGGCATCACCCGCGTCAACGCGCTGAACCTCTATGACTTTGCCTGGAGCCACAGCTTGCTGATGGACGTTGTTTGGGGCGCGCTCCTCGCCGCTGCTTATTTCCTAACTCGCCGCCACGGGCGCGGCACCTGGGTCCTGTTCGCCGCTGTACTGAGCCATTGGGTCCTGGATTGGGCCAGCCACAGGCCGGACATGCCTCTGGCGCCCGGCTTTCATCGTTATTACGGTCTCGGCCTCTACAACTCGCCACTCGGATTACTGATCGTCGAAGGCGGACTTTGGGTGATCGGGATCATTCTCTATCTGCGCGCGACGCACACGCGCCGCTTCGCTGGTCATCTCGTACTCTGGACATTCATTGTGGTGTTCACTGCGCTTTGGTTACTCAGCTTCAACGGCGCGCCACCACCAAGCGTCCACGTTCTCGTGACGGTCGATCTCATCCTCTTCCCGATCGTGCTCGGTTGGGCATATTGGATCGATCGTTTGCGACAGCCGAACGAGACCTCCGCGCACGTATAACGCTAATGCTGTATCGCATGCGCCCACACTCAGGCGGATAGCTTCCGAGCTCCGAACTATGGCGCCTTCGATACAGCCGTTTGCAGGAAGCCACTAGCGGTGGCGGCGGATGCGGGATTCCCTATGGGATTTCAATCGATTTTCGCTTGGAAAGCCTTGCCAGAAGCGGCTTCTGTCAAAAAGGCAGTCATTGATGCTCATCGATCTAAACATGAATCCATCGCGTCAGGATGGCTTCATCGTAGCGCAAGACCGTTCCTTCCTCAAGCCTCGCCGGTCTGGAAAGTCTGGACCTCCCAGATTGTTTCCCTCGAGCACGCGAAAGCGTCCGCCGCGCTAGCGGCTTCGTGCAAACGCGCAAATCGGAAATTATCCTCAACTCCCGATCACCGCCAATTACCCTCGAGACTCCGGTCTAGGCCTGCCTGAAGATAGCGACTCCCCCGAACAGCGCCGCCTGCAAAATTCGTGTGCGGCGATCCATGGATCTGTCCTTCCTTCGACGGCTCGCGTCGCGTCCCAACCGTAGCCCACTCATGTTCGCGACAGAGGAGGGCATGGTACCGGCGACTGCCCGCATGAGGGCAGCGCCCGTCGACCAGATATGGGCATTCAGCAGCATTCTTGGACGCCCGTACTTCTGATTCAAGAACTTGCAGTGAAGTCCAGGTTGGTACGGAACCTGCAATGTTGGTACACACGAGCGACAACACGATTCGCTCAAAGTTCAAAGTGCCGTCAGGCCTCAACCGAAATTCCAGGTAGAAGAATGATGAAATCGAACCATCTCGCACTGCTTCTTGCAATTCTCGTCTTTGCATCTACGCTGGGGTCATTTGCCCAACAGGCTATGCAAGACGTTCCACTTCTCACGCTCGACGACGCAGTCTCCATCGCACTGTCGAACAATCGGCTCGTGAAGAACTCAGCATTGGAAGCGCAAAAGTATGACTTCCAGGTGAGCACGATGCGCAGCAAGCGGCTGCCGCATTTTCAATTTTCAGTTCTCGGTGGCGAACTGCTGCAGCCGTTTGACTTCACATTCGCAAAGGGAACCTTCGGGACCTATCCGGGAGTTGGGCCTATTCCGTCAACAGATGCCAAAGTTCACACACCGGCCAGATTGACAGCCTTCCTGAACGGCAGCATCGATCAGCCGCTGACACAGCAGTACAAAATCGGATTGGGAATTCGCGCGACAGAACTTGGGCGCGAGATCGCCAAAGAAGACGTTCGCGCAGAGAGGCAGAAGATCGCGGCGGAAGTGCGGAGTGCATACGTCGAGCTAGTCGCGACTCAAGCCGCTGTGGATGCGGCGGGGGAAGCAGTAAAGACGCTGCAAGAAGCGCAACGAGTTACGCTGCGTTACATCGCAGAGAGAACCGTGCTCAAGGGAGATGCGTTGGAGGTCGATGCTCGTTTGGCCAAGGCGAAATATGACTTGTCAGTTGCGACGAACGGACTCGCCTCACAGCACGAGCACCTGAATCAACTCTTGGCACGGGATCTTGAAACCCCCTTTCGGGTTGACTTCATTCCCGAGGAGGACACCACTTCTCTGAGCCTGGAGGAGGCGCGCCAGCAGGCGTCACAGAATCGGCCTGAGATCCGCCAGGCTCATCTCAAGGAAAAACAAGCCGAGTACGATCGCCGTATTGCGAAGGCCGAATACATCCCGGACCTTGGTCTCGCGGTTAGCTACCAGGGGGTCCAGAACGTGCAGGTCCTTCCCACGAATGTCGGTGTGGCCGGCTTTGCATTGAGTTGGGAACCGTTCGATTGGGGACGCCGCCATAATCGAGTACGCGAGAAATCGAACACACTGGCGCAGGCGCGCAACGGTGCCCAAGAGGCAACATCGCAAATCGGAGTTGAAGTCGCTGCGAAGTACCGCAAGTGGAAAGAGTCTGCGTTATTGCTGAAGGCCACCCGCACCGGTCATGAAGCCGCTGCCGAAGACTTCCGCGTCACCAGCAACAAGTACCAGGAACAGGCAGCGCTTGTAAGAGATCTCTTGCAAGCTCAGGCTCGAAGTTCGGAAACCGCTTTTCAGTATCAGCGGGCGCTTTCTTCTTATTGGAGTTCCCTTGCAGATTTGCGCCGCGCGATGGGAGAAGAATAAACGTGAGAATTACAATCGCAATGTTTTCATTGATGTTCGTGATGGCCGGTTGTGGCTCGAATAGGCCACTCATTCAATCCCCGCAGGGGGTCCAGGCTCAAGCCATTGAGAAGCAACCAGGCTTCAGCGGCGACGGCTTGCGTTTCTCGGCGGTGGTGACGCCCGATTCGGAAGTTCCCCTGACATTCAGAATTCCCGGATATGTCATTTCGCTCAAACAAGTTCGCGGCCAGGATGGCAGGATGCGCGATGTTGCGGAAGGGGACCGGGTCAGCCGGGGAGGCGTGCTCGTCCGCATCCGATCGTCTGAATACGAGGACAAGGTGCACCAGGCATCCTCGCAAGCAGCGGCTGCAGAAGCTGTTTTTCAGAAAGCAAAGCTCGACTTTGATCGGGCTACGCATCTTTATGACACGCAGAGCATTACGAAGCCCGACTTCGACGCAGCTCGCGCGCAATACGATGCAAGTCAGGAGCAGCTGAAATCTGCTCGTGCTCTTACGAGTGAGGCGGAAATCGCTCTGCGCGACACCTCTCTGCTCGCGCCCTTCGACGGCGACATCGTGAAGAAAGCCGTCGAGCTTGGCGCGTTCGTTGGGCCAGGCGTCCCGGCATTCGCGGTGGCTAAAACCGACACGGTAAAGATCGTCGTCGGCGTGCCCGATACGGTTGTCCGTTCCGTGAAGGTAGGGCAGCCTGTGGATGTCGCTATCGACGCGTTCCCCACACGAACATTTCATGCGCGAATCAGCCGCATGTCATCGGCGGCGGACACGATTACACGCAATTTCGAGGTCGAAGTCGCGATACCGAATCACGATCACTTACTGAAGGTCGGGATGATCGGCTCCTTGCAATTTGCGAATGCTGAAGGCGCAAATCGACCGTCGGCGCTGCTGCTGCCACTTTCGGCAGTCGTACAAGCGAAAGACGGGAAATATGGCGTGTTCGTCGTCTCCAACTCGAGTGCCGGAGAAGTCGCTCGCCTCCACAGCGTAGATATCGGCACGGTGAATGGCAGTGAAATCACCGTAGTCGGCGGGCTGCAAACCGGAGAACGCATCATCACCACGGGCGCCAATCTGCTTAAAGATGGTCAGAGGGTAGAGGTCCTCCAATGAACGCTGAGAATTCCAACAAGAATCGTAACGTCGCTCAATTCTTTATCAAGAATCGGCAGATTGCCTGGGTGGCGTTGTTCGCAACTCTGGCCTGGGGCGTATTCGGGTACATGAACATGCCCAAGCGGAAGGACCCCGATATTCCTGTGCGCATAGCCCTGGCAATCACCGCCTGGCCAGGTATCTCGGCGGACAAGGTTGAGCAGTTGGTAACGCGGAAGGTCGAGCAAGCTGTCACTGGAAACAGCAAGGTGGATCGAGTGGAGTCCACCACCCAGGACAACATTTCTGTTGTGCAAGTCAGACTCTTGGACAACATCAAGAACACCCAGCAGGAGTTTCAGGACATCGGACAACGACTGAACCAGATCACGGACCTTCCCGACGGTGCGGGACCCATTACTTGGATCAGCGATTTCGGAGACACGGCAGCGTTGATGCTGACCGTCGCGAGTCCAACCATCCCGGACCTTGAAATCGCGCTGCGCGCCCGCGGTGTGCGGGATGCGATTGAAAAAGTGCGCCAGGGAGCTACCAGCGGGCGGGTGACCGTTCTGTACTGTTACCCGGCATCAGTGTCACCTGCGGTCATTGAACGTCCATTTGTAATCCTCTCTGCGCAGGCGGAGCGGGACGGATTCGCACGTGATGTGCGTTCCATGTCGGTCGGAAGCTGTTCCGGAATCGATTTTGCGACGGTGAAGTCGGATGACGAAATCCGCGCGTATGGACAGCAATTCATTGAGAAGAAGCTCCAGGAGTACGACTTTCATCCCGACGCGTGGGGCCCCATTATCGTTCGCGATCCTCAATCCACGAAAAAACGAATCGCAGAAGTAGCCAATAACCGGTATTCGTATCGGCAGCTTGATGACTTTACCGACCTGATCCAGCGCACGCTGCAACGTGTACCGGAGGTAGCGAAGGTCCAGCGTGTGGGTGTTCTGCCCGAAGAGATCTATCTGGAGTACTCGGACGCGCGACTGGCAGCATTGAAATTGCAGCCGACGAAGATCAAAGACGTCCTTAGCACGCGGAATGTGACGGCTCCGGGTGGAATCGTCCAGACCCAATCACGAAATGTCCTGGTTGACGCAACCGCCGAGTTCAAAAGCACAAGGGACATTGGCAACGTACTCCTGGCATCCTCGCCGAGTGGGGCGCCGCTTTACTTGCGCGATCTTGTCGACATATCGCGGGCGTATCAGACGCCCAAGCGGTACTCGAACTATATGGTCGCTCGCGATGCGAACGGATCGTGGCATCGTAATCGGGCCATCACCTTGGCTGTGCAGATGCGATCGGGGGAGCAGATCTTCAAGTTTGGGACGGCGGTCGACAAGGCCCTAGGCAACGTGCGTCCGCAACTTCCAGCGGACCTTATTGTGGCTCGTACGTCGGACCAGCCGCGGCAAGTGAAGGAGCTTGTCAGTCTGTTGATGGGCAGTCTCTATGAGGCCATTGTTCTCGTCGTGATCGTCGCCCTGGTTGGATTCTGGGACTGGCGTGCCGCCATGCTAATGGCAGCCTCCATTCCCCTGACGCTGGCGATGACCTTCGGGATCGTTCACGTTCTTGGGATTGACATTCAACAGGTCTCGATTGCGACTTTGATCATCGCGCTCGGACTGTTGGTCGATATGCCTGTTGTAGCAGGCGACGCGATCAAGCGCGAGTTAGGTTCGGGTTCTCCGCGCGATCTCGCATCCTGGATTGGACCGACGAAGTTGGCGAAGGCGATTGTGTTTGCCACCATCACGAACATCGTTGCGTATCTCCCGTTCCTGATGCTGAGCGGCGATACAGGCTTCTTCCTTTACAGCCTGCCGGTTGTAATGACCTGCACACTGATCGCCTCCGTTATCGTTTCTTTCACCTTTATCCCGTTAATTGCGTATTACATGATTAGACCGCCCAAGCGTCTGGAGCCGCCCATGTCGGAGCGGCGGAAGCATGGGTTCCCCGCGCTCTATTACCGGGTCGGTAATTTCGCGCTCAGACATCGTTGGGGTACTTTCGCCAGCTCACTCATCGTTCTGGTGTTCGGCGTGGTGTTTTTCCGAATGCTGAAACCGCAGTTCTTCCCCAAGGATCTGTCCTACCTTTCGTATGTGGATGTCTGGCTTCCGCCTGATGCCCCGCTGGGTGCGACGGACGCCGTGGCACAACGAGCAGAAACTGTCATTCGGCAAGAGTCGGAACGCTTTGGAAACGAACATCATCAGAAAGACGTTCTGAAATCTCTGACCACTTTTGTCGGCGGGGGAGGTCCCAGATTCTGGTTCTCCGTCGATCCGGAGCGACAACAGCTGAATTATGCGCAAATCCTCGTCGAGGTTGCCGACAAGCACCTGACCAACGAACTGGTTGGTCCGCTGCAGACGGCGCTAAGCCGCGAAGTCCCAGGAGCCCGGGTCGATGTGCGGCAGCTCGAAACCGGCAAGCCCGTTGGCATTCCCGTTTCCATCCGAATCTCAGGCCCGGAAATCGAGGTTCTGCACCGTCTCTCTGGCGAACTCCAGGCAGTCTTTCGGGCCCAACCCAAAGCGACTCGGGTACGAGACGACTGGGGCGAGCCTGCGATGAATGTCCGGCTGAAGGTTGACCCTGACCGCGCCAACCTTTCCGGAATTACGAATCTGGACATAGCGCTCTCATCCGCCGCAGCGGAGAGTGGATTACCTGTGTCAACCTACAGGGAGGCCGATAAACAAATCCCCATCGCTGTTCGTTTGCGGATGGAAGAACGCGCCGGACTCTCAGACATTCAAAACGCCTATGTCTACTCACTGACGAGCAATCAACGCGTACCCCTGAGACAGGTATCGAACGTCACAACGGAAATGGCGGTATCGAAAATCAAGCGCCGCAATCAATTCCGGACGGTTACGGTATCCGCGTTCCCAATTCCGGGTGTTTTGCCGTCTCAAGTACTCACGCCGCTGCTGCCGAAAATCAAGGAGTTTCAGAAAAACCTGCCTTCCGGCTATTTTCTCGAGATCGGAGGCGAATACGACGAACAGCAGAAAGGTTTCAAGGAACTTAGCGTGGTCATGGCGATCTCCGTGCTGCTGATCTACATTGCGTTGGTGATGCAGTTCCGAAGCGCCGTCAAGCCGCTTCTGGTCTTCGCTGCAATCCCATATGGAATGACAGGCGCTCTCGCGGGGCTCGTCGTAATGGGTCAGCCCTTCGGATTCATGGGGTTCCTGGGAGTCGCGAGCCTTGTCGGCGTGATCGTCAGTCATGTCATCGTTCTCTTCGACTTTATCGAAGAAGCGCACGAGAGAGGGGAACCTTTGCAAGAAGCTCTGCTCGATGCCGGCATCGTGCGATTGCGGCCGGTGATGATTACGGTCGGAGCGACTGTGCTTGGGCTCATACCTCTGGCCATTCACGGGGGACCTCTCTGGGAACCTCTTTGCTACGCCCAGATTGGTGGTCTCACGATCGCGACGTTTGTAACGCTACTGCTTGTCCCGGTGATCTATTCCATCTTTGTGTTGGATCTGAAGCTGATTAAGTGGGACGCTCCTGCAGCAGCCGAGCCGTCGACAGCTGAACTAACGACCGCAGAGTTTCATTACTCGCATTAGCCATGGAAAGTAATTGTTCATAGAGGAGATCGTCATGATTACTTGCAGCAGCGCCGCCAGCCTATTCTCAGAGCTGAAAACCAGAATTGAAACCCGCCAAGCGCGGGTAGGCGTGATAGGTCTCGGTTACGTGGGCCTGCCGCTTGCTTTGCTCTACACCGAAGCGAAATTTCGAGTAACGGGTTTTGACATCGACCAGCATAAGGTCGGAACTCTCGGCTCTGGTGGATCCTACATCTATCGAATTCCACCTACGGAGATCCAGGCGGCGCGCTCACAAGGTTTCTGTGCAACCGCAGAGTTTTCGAGCCTGACCGACATGGACGCCATCATTATCTGTGTGCCCACGCCGCTAGACGAATATCGAGAGCCAGATCTCAGTTTTGTCACGAATACAGCTAAGGCCATAGCACCCTATTTACGTGCTGGTCAATTAGTCGTCCTCGAGAGCACAACCTATCCCGGCACGACCGAGGAAGTTCTCGTACCAATTTTGGAGGAAGGTAATGGCTTCGGTTTGCAGGCAGCCCGCAGCACAACGGCTGACGGAGCCGATCATTTCTTTGTCGCCTTTTCTCCGGAGCGAGAAGACCCAGGCAATGACAGCGTCGCGCGCCGTGACATCCCGAAAGTCGTAGGAGGCTTGAATTCCCATGCCTCAGAGCTGGCCGGGGCCCTATACGGATCAATCTTTAACCGAGTTGTGCCGGTGTCTTCACCCGCCGTCGCCGAGATGACGAAATTGCTGGAGAACATCTACCGGTGTGTGAACATCGCGTTGGTCAATGAACTAAAGCTTCTGTCATTGCGGATGGGATTGGATATTTGGGAAGTCATCAATGCCGCGTCCACGAAGCCGTTCGGTTTTCAGCCTTTTTACCCTGGCCCAGGTTTGGGCGGACACTGCATTCCGGTCGATCCTTATTATCTGTCGTGGAAGGCGAAGGAGTGGGATTTCCAGACACGCTTCATCGAACTCGCTGGAGAGATCAACAGCGCCATGCCCTATCACGTGGTCTCATCCGTCAGCAGGGCACTGAGTGGACAACGGAAAGCTCTTAACGGCGCTAAGGTGCTGGTGCTCGGGGTGGCCTACAAGAAAGACATCGATGACCTGCGCGAGTCGCCGGCGCTGACCATTATTGAGTTGCTACAGAAGGATGGCGCCGAAGTCAGCTACAACGATCCCTACTTTCCGCATATCGGCAAAGGGCGCCATTACGATCTGCAGATGAAATGCGTCCCCGTGAACGACGTCGCCAAGTATGACTGTGTGCTGATCGTCACAGATCATTCGGATTACGATTACGCGTGGATCGCGCAGCACGCACCCTTGGTGGTGGATACCCGCAACGCGATGAGAGGCATTCAGAGCGATAACATTGTCCGCTGCTAGACATTCGGTGGTCGGTGCGTTCGGCACAAATTTGCTTCGGTAGTGACGCGGCATTTCTGGTTGCTCCATGTGTGTGTCCGTTAGAAACCATCCGACTGAGCGGATGCCCTCATCGTTTGAGAATGATCTTGAAAATGATTTTCCTCCAGAAAACCGGCGCAGCTGTTCTTCTGGTATTGATTACGCTCACCATTCAGTGTGGGGGCGCCGCTGCGCTCATCATTTGGATAAGAAGTATTCCAAGAGAGATTCAGGAGGTGCGGGTGTTTCGCTGCGCGGCACTCGTCATGCAAACTACGGTAGCCGTCATCATTCTGCACGGAATCGTCATTTTGCTGTGGGCGAGTTGCTACCGATGGCTTTGCCTGCCGTCTTGGGAATCCTCGTTTTACTTCTCAGCGAGCAGCTATGCGACAGTTGGATATGGAGATGTGGTGCTTCCGTCGAAGTGGCGCCTGCTCGGCCCGCTCGAAAGCATGGTTGGCATGCTGATGTCGGGAGTTTCCATTGGACTTCTCTTCGCGGCGGTCACTCACCTGGTTGACGGCCGGTCACGATTCCGTTCACCACTTCCCCCCGACCCCATGAATCGAGGTTAGATCCGTATGGGACCAAGGCGAGCTGTCGTATTTAAAGCCACGGCTTCAATCCATCGTCGTCAAATTAACGAGGGCCCTGAGCGACCATGCTCCGATTGGCGGACTGAAGATGGTTGCGAGATCTAGCTGGTTGGCGGCTCGCCCTCCGGAACGGAGAAACATTTACAAGATCTATTCCGAAAGCTTCAAAGACAATCCCATCTGAAAGGGGATCATTCGCGAGGTTCAGGAGATCGTTAGAGTAGCGGAATCACACAGACCTGCGCGGGCATTCATAACTCCTGATCCCGCAACAAATTGTCGAAGGCGTTCGCATCCAGATGGTCTAGAGAGCGCACCACAATATCAGCCGGCAAGTGCTTACCATTCTGGCTCACGCCGATGCTTTTCATCCCAGCGGCGCGTGCGGCTTCGACGCCGTGCAGTGCGTCTTCTACAACGATGCAGCGCTCGGGTGCGACACCCAATTTGCTGGCGGCGACAAGGAATACTTCCGGGTCAGGCTTTCCTCGCTCTACATCTTCAGCGGACACGATTGCTTCAAAACACTCCCTCGCGTGCAAGACATCAAGGATCGTTTCTACATTAGCGCGGGGAGCCGCCGATGCAATCGCTTGAATCCAGCCTTGTCGGCGCAGCAGGTTTACCCACACCAAGGTGCCCGGGAGCGGCGCAATGCCGTGCTCGCGCACAAGTTGCCGATAAAGCGTTTCTTTCGAGCTGCCGATGCACTGAATCAATTCGGGACTAGCCTTTTCGCCGAGCCACTGGCGCAGGATAGAGTCGTTCCGTTGTCCGAAGGTGGCCAGGAATTGTTCGTGGGTGACCGGGAAACCCTCGCGGGACATAGCGTCGCGCCAAGCCTGCCAATGGTACTCGGCAGAGTCAACGAGGGTCCCATCCATGTCCCAGAGTACTGCTCGAGTTGCAGCTTGTTCAAATCCCATACGGATTTCGGTTACGATCTTCGCTGACCATTTGCGATGCAAGTCCGCTAATTATTCCCACGACGCCCGTTGTTTAATGTTCCACGGAGAGTTCGCTTGTGATAGGAACAGCTGGAATGCTATCAAGAACAGTCGGATCCGTGCGAATCGCGCTGACTTTGGCAAGGCGACGACGGTGCCGTTCCGCCCCGCTGAACTTCGCCGCAAGGAAGCTTTTTACGCAGTTCCAGGCAACGGCAACACCTGTCGTCAAACCGCCGAGGCAAAGGATGTTCATATCGTCATCCTCCACGCCTTGGCGCGCTGAAGAGTCATCGTGACAGACTGCCGCGCGCACGCCTTCAATCTTATTGGCAGCGATGGACGCCCCTATGCCACTGCCACAGACCAGGACACCTCGTTCCACGACTCCGTCTGTGACGGCGCGAGCAAGCGGGATAGCAAAGTCGCGATAGTCATCGTCCCGGTCATATTGCAAATTGCCGAAGTCCACAACTTGGTGATCTTCTGTTTCATTTCGTATCCGCCATGATCAGCGGCTATACCGACTTTCATCTGTTCACCTCTAATTTTGCTGCGCTGCGCGCTCCCGCATTGACCTTTCGCAGGTTGCACTCATTGGGCCAAACGGGAAGCGCGGCATTTTTGGGGATGACCAGCATTGTCGCGCACGATGCGCCACCGCGCTGCCCACATTGGGGCACTGCCCTGTGGCAAGGGGCGCCGATTCAACGTTCACTCCTCGAACACAATCAAGATTAAAGCTTTAAACCTCCCTCACGATTGGCGATTCACCTGCTCTTCTCAATCTCCAGGTAGGTAAATCGACTGAAAAATGGGGAGAGTGATGTGGGAGCCGTTAACTCAATTATTGAATGTGCGCTGATGGGGATCCAGCAGACGCACAAAACGAAGAAGGCACCGATGTGGAGAAGAATCTTCAAGCGGGCGTGCAAGGGCGGTACTGCGCCCAGACCACGGTCTCTCATTCAGGGCACTCTCCGGTTCTTCGCAGCTCTGCTAGGTTTTGGTCTACTCGGCTACTTGGTCTTTCGAAGCGGCCCGGGGGCCGTTTGGAAACAACTGCAGGCAGTCGGTTGGGGATTCTCTCTCGTCATTCTCTTGGGAGGACTCTCACAATTGGCCAAGACATACGCCTGGAGACGAGCGTTTACCTGCGACATCAGCGGTCTTTCCTGGTTTCGTAGCTTCGTCGCGCAATTGATATCGGACGGGATCGGACAATTTGGTATCGCTGGAAAGGTCGTTGGCGAGGGCACGCGCATATCGTTGCTACGTCGCGCAGTACCCCTCTCGAATATATTGTCGGCCGGTGCGATCGACGGAGCACTACATATCTTCACCGCAGTGCTTGTCACTGTTTCCGGAGTCTCAGCCACCTTACTGCTTGCCCCGCTTTCTGCCACGTGGCGAGTCTATGCAGTTCTCCTAGTGACTGTGCTCATATCAGCGGTCATCCTAGCTGTTGTGTCGGTTAGAAACCGTTGGCAGTTGTTGGGGCGTGCCACGCGCGCGATTGGACGATTGCCTCGCCTTAACGGGTGGGTCAGCAGCAAACAGCCAATCATTGACTCGGCAGAGGACAACCTCCTGAACTTCCGTGATCAAGCTCCCGCCGCCTTCTGGGCAACATTGACCTTCAATCTTGTATGGCACGCGCTGGCAATCCTGGAGGTTTACATCATTCTGCGGTTTATGGGCGCAAGAGTAGCAATGAGCGGTGCTTTTATCGTGGAGGCGCTGACCAAAGTGATCAACCTCGTGGGCGCCCTCAACCCAGGCAACGTTGGGACCTATGAAGCCGGAAATATGCTGATTGCCAAAATCTTTGGCGTGACAGGCACTGCTGGATTGACATTGGCACTGTGCCGACGTGCGCGCACCGTCTTCTGGGCCGGAGTTGGTGCCATGTGCATGATCGCTATGAAGAGGGCGGAGGTGCCGGGGACGATAGCGGCGAATCTGGATCCGACAGTACAGCCCTCCCATGGCGAATAGGGCTGCGCGAATACTCTATGCATAGGAACAAACCATCTTCGAATCGGCGCAGGCGTGACCAGATGAGGTCCGCGTGCCCGTTACCGGGCAGGGTATTGTCGTCCGGCACCAGGTTTATTGCACAACTACACGATAAGAAATGATTTGGTTCTGAGATGAGTTCGGTAACTGGCGTGCCTACATAATCTGGTGCACTACTTCCGGTCTTTTCGAAGAGCCGTCCACAAAATTGTCCGAGCGCACAGTGCCGCTGCGCCGGGGGATGACACGAAGCAAGCGGCCCGAGGAGTTCAGTCAATGATAAAGAATTGTGCGTTACTGATGATTACGTTCGCGACGCTCGCATTTTGCCCCCTTGGCCGTGCTCAAGATCAGGAGCCCAGTCTGGACTCTACGATCGCGCTGGTGAGGGCGAATATGCAGGCCGACCGGAATACCCTCATCACAACAGGAATGAATTTCAGCGACAAAGACGGTGCGGCATTCTGGCCGATCTATCGCGAATACGAGTACGAACGATCGAGGATAGATGATCGTCGCGTTGCCGTGATCAAAGAGTACAGGCAAGAGTATCCGCATGTGAACGACGCAGAGGCGAAGGCCATGGCAACACGGATGTTGGACTGTGATTCGCAGCTGACAGAGTTAAAGAAGAAGTATTACAAGAAGCTCAACAAGGTGCTTCCGGCGTTGACGGTGACCAAATTCTTTCAATTGGAGCGCCGGGTCGATTTGATGATGGATATGCAGGTCGAAGCGTCATTACCCCCGCTCACCCAGGCAGAGTATGCCGTGCAAGGGGATAGCGCGCCACAACCTCCGCCGGTGATCGCGGCAGAACCGCCTCAGCAATGAGGCGGGCTGCTCTTCGACCGCGATTCTCACACAGGGAGCACTCAATGTTCAGAATCATGAAGCGGCCCGTGATTGTTGGGGCAATGCTAATGTCCGCCGTCATGGTAGTGGCGCAAACACAGGCCCAGAGAAAAACGCTCATGGTGCAAGGCTACCAAGGCCAGGCGACAGTCATTCGAAACCAGGGACGTATGTTTGTGGACGTGCAGGACCTGGCGCGAATCACGAAGGGCTCTCTGAGCTTTGAGGAGGACCGAATCATTCTGAGACTCGCTACGAGCGACTCTTCGGAGCCGGCCGGCGGCCCCGGCACGAAGTCGGGATTCTCACCCGCATTCATGAGGACCGCGATAGAGGCGATGGCCTCGATAAGAGAATGGGGCGGGATGCTGCAGGTGATCGTTGAAAATGGATATCCCGTGGGGAAGGCCACGGCAGGAAACACGATTCGCGCGTACCAGGGTCGAGCCGCCGACAGCGTCGCATTGGCCCAAGCCGCTGCATCGTCGGATGATGACCACCGTGGGCTCGAGTTGTTGAGGAATGAGTTCGACAATGTGCAGGGCTGGGCTGAGAGCTTTGTTGATGCTCGAAATTCGTTGAGTGCGGCCAACCTGTCGACATCAGAAAACCCAATCAAGGATGATCAGGACGCCCAGAAGATCATCCGTTGCGGCCAATTCCTGGTTCAGATGTTCGCTGGCGGTACTTTTCAGGATAATGCGGCCTGTCACTAACTTATTAACACGTGGAAAACACACTTCCCCAATCCATTGCGGTCAGCGACTTCGTGTCTGACGCAGCGTCCGTCTCGGCAACGTCACCGCAAAAACGTCGCACGTGGGCACACATAGAGGGGCTTCCATTGCCGCTGGGGGTTACCTGGATCGAGGAAGACCAGGCCTTCAATTTTGCTGTGTGTGCTGAGCACGCCGAGAGTGTGAAGCTGTTTCTCTATTCCGCTACCGATTTCACAAATCCAGTTTTGATGTTTCAGTTTGATCCTATCCGCAATAAGTCAGGGCGGATCTGGCACTGCAGGATCTCGCTCGATCAAATGTGCGAGGCCCGCTATTACGGTTACTCGGTTTCAGGGCCGGCCGTCGCTGGTCTCCACGGTTTCGATCAGGAAAAGGTTCTTCTCGATCCGTATGCGAAACGAGTTTTCTTCCCACCGGAGTTTGATCGCAAGCGCGCGATGGGTTCAGGCCCCAATCACGCACAGGCACCGCTTGGGGTTTTGCCTGAACAGCATAATGCATTTGATTGGGCAGGAGATATTTCACCTCGGCCCGAATCGGACGCGATCATTTACGAACTTCACGTCAAAGGATTTACGCGCCGTCCCAATTCCGGTGTGCATCCATCCCAAGCCGGAACCTACACCGGGTTGATCGAAAAGATTCAATATCTGAAGGACCTTGGGGTCACCGTCGTCGAACTGATGCCCGTATTTCAGCGCGATCCTCACGAAGACGATTATTGGGGCTACATGCCTTTGAACTTCTTCGCGCCTCACGCGCAATATGCATCGTGTGATGAGGACGAGCAGCATCTTGAGTTCAAGAAAATGGTCAAGGCTTTTCACAAAGCCGGAATCGCCGTTGTGCTCGACGTTGTTTACAACCACACCTGCGAGGGCGATCATGTGGGCCCTACTTACAGCTTCAAGGGTTTCGACCCTTCGGGTTATTACATGCTGTCATCCGACCCACGCAGCCCCTACGCTAACTACTCGGGCACTGGCAATACATTCAATTTCAGCCAGGCGCACGTGCGCAAAATCGTCATGGACAGCCTTCGGCATTGGAAGAACGAGATGCACATCGATGGTTTCCGCTTCGATCTGGCATCGGTGTTTAGCCGTAATGCCGATGGCTTACTGAACTGGGGAGATGCTCCCATATTCAGCGAAATCGCCGCCGATCCGGAGTTGGGTCGATTGGCTTTGATCGCAGAACCGTGGGACGTCGGAGGATATCAACTGGGACGCGGGTTTCCCGGCACGACCTGGCTGCAATGGAACGCCTGCTATCGTGACGATATCCGGCGTTTCATCAGGGGTGATGCGGGGATGGTTCCGGATTTGATGCGTCGCATCTATGGCAGTGACGATCTATTTCCGGACAGCCGCGAGCATTCCTATCATGCCTTTCAAACTGTGAACTACATCGATTGCCACGACGGGTTCACGCTGTATGATCTTGTCTCCTACAACCAGAAGAACAACTGGAAGAACGGCCATGACAATCAGGACGGCATGGACGCGAATTACAGTTGGAACTGCGGACATGAAGGAGAAACGGGTGCGCCGGCGGATGTTCTCGGTCTGCGCCGTAAACAGGTGAAAAACTTCTTTTGCCTGCTGATGCTCTCAAACGGCATCCCGATGTTCCGCGCCGGCGACGAGTTCCTGAACACCCAGTTCGGGAACAATAATCCCTACAACCAGGAC
>Ga0210407_10001320_pt1 | contig 23690 bp, 36 predicted proteins | sample IncBWC27MmetaG_FD_150860 | JGI IMG/M metagenome (GOLD analysis project Ga0210407, IMG submission 150860) | Forest soil microbial communities from Barre Woods Harvard Forest LTER site, Petersham, Massachusetts, United States - Inc-BW-C-27-M | ecosystem: Environmental > Terrestrial > Soil >... | reverse complement strand
CTCTGCATCTATAAAGCTGTAGTTCTTAACACAGGCGTACTCGGATACGATTTGTGATTTTGAGTCCTCTGCCATAAAAATTGATATTATAGAAAGCAGGCACAATACAAGCAGTATTGCCGGACATGCTATTGCGTAAGTTCGCATGTGACCTCCTTGCGATACGTTGTGACGGGATCAGGGTCATCCATACTCAAGTACTTAACGTGGCAAGGAAAAACATCATCTCCGTGCGTCAAGTTCTCGGGAACATATGTGTAATTTCCCTGCGCCCAATCAATAGCTTGCTGTTTGCTGTGGAAGCTTTTCTTCTGGCTTCCGTTGTAATCGTCGGCATATTCGCAAACGTCTCGGTTCCACTCGCAGTGGTACGAGAGAACCCAAGGGGTGTGGTGCGAAAACATCAAAACAAGGGCTAGAAGCAGATTCACTGGGAGGCCTCTTTCTTCTGAGCGAGTGCTAAGGCTTCCTCTGCGTCTAGACGGGCATTCTCCGCGTCGTGGGCCTCCTGCGCCAGTTGCCACGAAGTTTTTTGTGGGGTGTCGAAGAGAAAGCTCGGTTGCTTCTTAGCAGACAACTGGGAAGCGGTTGGGAGGCCCGCTCGGAGACGATAAAGGGTAAGCTCTGCTACGAGCTGGGCTTTTTCTTCTCGGAGACTTGCAATTACTTCGTTCTTCTCTTGGATACGTTGCTCGGTATCCTGTCTGAGTTGTAGAATCGAAGTTTCTAAAATCTCCGAGACACGGCTTCCAAAAAGCGAGCGGAAGAACTGTCTAATGTTTAAACCGAGATCATTAACCATTGCTAATTTGCCTTAGGACTTCCTTGCCCATGCGTACCTGTGCAGGTAACGATGTTTCCCATAAATGCCGCACTTTGTTTTTTAAATCATACATAGTAGAACCTATACCACGTTCTGGGTCTCCGTGCAAAGTCCCATTAATACGCCAGACAAAGTTAGCTAAATCTTTAACAGAAGTAGTTAAATTTTTTACATCTTCCGACAGCGCTTTGAATTCTTCTTGGGTTACTGGTTCGTTCACTGAGTCCTCCCTTTGTTGTCCCAATATACCTTCTTACCATAGCAAGATTTGCATAAACCAAAAGCACCATGTTTTCTATCTGGGTGGCACGTTGGTATTCTGATAGTTCTCTTTTTTGCGCCCTCTATAATGCTGGCAATGTGCTCTTTTGAGAGTTTTTTGCCCTTTTGTGCGGCACTCATTTTAATAAGGTCTTCTTTTGTATGCTTTCTGCCCGTCATAGCAATGCTATGAGCACGATTCTGCGCTTCTGAATGCTTTTTACCTGTATGCCCCTTACTTATCTTTCTTTTGGCCTCATCTGATAATTTCCTGCCTCTGTGAGCATCTCCTATTTTCTTTTTGGTAATCTCTGAAAGTTTTTTCCCTAACATGCTTGGAGGATTCTCTCCCCCGTCAGTTAAATTAGAAAGACACCCTGTACCTAAATCTATTCTTCCATAATACCCTATGAAGAATATTTCTACCTCTAAAGCTTCTTCCTCGCTGGGGTGGTATTGTATTATAATTCTGTCTTCAGGAGGACAAGAAACTCTATGCCCCCTACTTTCGAATCCACGTTTATCTTTTCCCTTACCAACATAATAAGGAGTTCCGTTTTCTCTTAGCCAAAAATACGTATAAAATGTTTCTCCCACTTTTTTCTCCATATAAGATGCGAGAAGGGAGATGTATATGGCATCTCCCAACTCTGTCTCAAGATTCGAGGTCTTGAGCATATTTTATTGCTGATTTAATTTTGATTGCCACACGGGAATTTCTGATGGTTTGAACGTTGCCGACTTATTTGCCTGCGTTGCTAGCTGCTTCTGTAAATAAAAAAACTTTGCGAGTGGATCAAGCCCGGCGGCGTGCTCGTGTATTCTTTCTACATCTGGCTTTTTCTGTGCAGTATATTGTCCGTAGTGCGCGTAAGAGAAACCATCATAACAATCGTCCCCCTTAGCGTCCGTCTTACTCACGTCGTCCAAATTGTCAACGTCCCGCATCAAATTTGGTATTGCAAGGATTATCTCTCTGCAATTGTCTGTGATTACTAAATCCCCATTTTTGAAGGAATTATATAAAAGGCTGGCTCTTCCTATGCGATCTGTTGTGGCTCTTACTACCGGAGGCAACCCTAAAGCTTTTAATTCTCTGGAATATTCGTCCGCCGGTGTATGACCAAATCCTGCCATTTGCCTGGCAAACTTTTCGTGAGAAAAATAAATAGCGCTTGGCTTTATCGGTACACCATTAGGTAACTTACAAGCATTAGCTAAGATAGCGGCCCACTCTTTATGGGTCTGTCCAGCAGTAGTAACCATCTCTCTAAAGCATACAGTCTTAATTCTATAATTATCTCCGCCAGTTGAATCCCTTACTAAAGCCTTTGTAAACAAATATGCCGCACTGGCGTGACCACCGGCTCCTGCGCCAAAGTCGTGCCCGCACCAAACTTTTTGATAAGAAGGCTGCCATATAATGGCTTCCGGGTCTTCACGCAAATTTATAACATGATAGTAAGGATCAAAGCAGTCAAAATATGCGCCCTCATAACGCCCGTCAAGTCCTAAAAGCTCTTTATCACGCTTAGCTTTTGGTAAGCTATTAAGCTTATAAAGAATTCCAGGATCGCGCTTAAGTAATTCCTTGTTATCTAATACTGTTGTTCTCTGGTACGCATACTTACTGGGGTCATATATGGGAAGCCATTCACCAGCTTCTGGTCTCCACCAAATTCCAGTTAGCTCATCTTTCCTTGCGTCTTCCGGCTTATTCCATGGCTCCTTCTGTACAAACAAAGTTCTATAGAATTCATAGTGAGGACCAATAGGATTTGTGCAGCCGACAATCGCTGGGATTGGTAAGTTACCCCAAGCGTCTGGTTTACAAGTAGCATTAACAATAGTTCTTGAATATAATCTCAACCAAGCATCGGAAGAAAATTGACCGCACTCATCGACGACGCAAAAACTATAAGCCTGACCTAAGAAGGCGCTTATGTCTCTTTCAGAAAGATTTTCGCAGTGAGCAAATACAACTCTTGATCCGTTTAAAAACTTCATCACGTGCCGCGTGGTGTCATAGGAAAATAATTCCTTAGGAGTGAAATTGAGTGCATCCCGTATCGCACCCGATTCCAATTCCTTATACGTTCGACGCAGCACTAAAATATCACAACCATCAAACGCTAAGCAGTAATGCATGATTCCATACATCACCCATCCGAGAGTTTTCAATGATGTTACAAATAAGCCGCGTCCGCTTACTCTCTTATTATTACTAATAAGTCCAGACTATATCTTGATCCCTTTGCAGGACCCCTAGTGCTTCGGGAACGCTGTTCCCTACTCTCTTTCGAGATAGTCGTTACACCTTCTTCTTTTCAGAAGCTCGGCTCGGTATTGGCCCTTACGGGCGTTCCACCGAATTCTCTAGGTTTACAATTAGTTATTACTAACTAATGCAGCAAATAATACTACCGCCTCGGATACCACCAACCGATAAGCACTGTTCTGCTACCGGCTGCACGTAAGTATGTCCGTTTCTTTCTACGTTTCGTAGTAATTCCGTCTGTTTCGGTTGGAATTTAAATATTTTCGAAACGTCAAGAACACCATCAGCATTTATATATGATGGTCTTTCCTTAACTTCTTTCGCCATTTTCCTTGGCATCTTGAGTCCTAACTTTTATTCTCAACAATTTCTGCTTCAATAAAACTTGGTCTATTCGTTCCTAACTCTTTTGGTTTTTCTTTTACTACTTCTGGATTCATTAATTCCGGCGAACTCACGACCACAATCTTCACTCCAGCGATGCGTAAAGCATCCATTTCCTCATCACCGGGCTGTACCTTACCAAATCCGCGCTCCATCAACGCCTGATAAGCCTTAATAGATGCCATAGCCATCTTCGAGTCCCTGGTCAACAGTGGCTTTCCATCTATTAAAATCGGCTTTCCAAACTTATCAAGAACTGGAACGCGAGAATCCGCAGTCATTATATCTGCCAAATTCTCGAAGCCTTTTACAAATAAACTTTTTGATTCCTTAGTGATCCTGCCGTCTTTATCTTTTACCGGCACCATCAACATCTGCCGCATCATGCGGGTTATGTCTTTGGTTTCTACGGCGTAGGTCTTCTTACTGCGAATAAATTTTCCGCTAGCATCTTTGCGCTGAATTCTAAAAGAATTGTCGTGGTTCCGAAGGGCTATTTCAGAATAGCCGCCTAAATCTTTTTCCTTCTTAACTATTACCTGCGCATTCTCCGTCTTCGGCGGAAGATTAAACTCCTCCGTAGGTTTCTGCTCCGAGTCCTCCTCCATTACCGCTCCTATTTCTTCAACACAAATGCGGACGAAACATTATCGTACACGTATTTGTCCACGGAGATTCCATACTTATCAACAAGGGTTTTAATGGTCTCTGGAAATTTCTTCGCCGCATCTTGAATTGCCTTCTGTGTTTCTTCGGCGGCCTTCTGCAATCGTGAGTACTCCGCCGTCGCCTTCAACCAATCGTTCTCAATTTTTGCAAGTGAATACTTTTCTGCGTCAGTAAGATCAACGCGCTCCGGCAAAGCTTTAGTGGCGGTTTTTTCTTCTTTACCGCTAAAAATCTCCGAAACCTGTTCGCCTTGATTAACAACTACTCCATTTGCCTTCTGTACTTCTTCTGCTGTAACTTCCATCTGAGTCGTCTCCTGTTAAAATATAGTTAACCCTTTTCTAAGGGCGTTTTTCTTAAAAATTCCGCGATCTGCTATCAACTGTCTCTGCGCCTCAAAGGCCGGGCCGTGGTCGTCTTTTAATTTCGTGGCGAGGTGACACATTTCGTGGCATAGAGTCATAAGCTTAGTGGACGGGGAATTTTTGTTTACTCGACTAAGAACAATTACATACTCATGATAACCGTCAGACGCTAAGTCTGCCCACCCCATATACTTCTCTTCGCAGCGGGCTTCTTCATCGTTATCTTCCTCATTTGCCCATCGTACACAAACCTTATCCGTAATTTCATTGCCAAAAAATCTCTTATTAATTATGCGGAACCATTTTCGGAGAGTAGGATCACTTTTCATGTGCGTCTCCCAGAGGCCCACAGCACCGTCTGTACATTTGGGCAAATAAAAAAGGCCCGGCGAATTTTCCATCGCCAAAGCCTTTAGTTTACTGCTTTCATTGTGTGGAATATCTAAATCAAATTCAAAGCCGTACCGCACTTAGAACAAAACAATGCGTCTCCCTTGTTAACCTTTCCGCAAGTACTACACTTTGGCTTTCTTTCAATCGTAACCGGGGCAGAAACCTTCTTTCCGGCCACCACGCCTCGCAACTTAATAACAATCACTTCACTCTGCGATTCGGTTTTAAAATACGCGCCAGAAACAAACCTCTGAGAACTCTCACTTCCCGGAACGGTAATTCCGGCGTCATTAAAAGCAGAATCTTGTACCGGTTCGGAGCATTTGGAAAGATTCATCGCCATCATATTGCCGGAAGAATGGGCGTTTCCAACAAAATTTGATGTTGAGGAGAAGGTTGAAGAGTTACTTAAAGAATTGGTTCCGTACCAAATCTTATCATAATAAGGCCAACGCCTCGGATATGGATGGTATGGCCAGTATGGATCATAGTAATAGGGCCTCTCAACAGGGACCCACTGATCGTAATATTTTGTTCTAATAACAGGCTGCTCCACAACAACCTGCTCCATCTTGTACTCTACTCTAACCAGCCCATCCTCAACACCAATTCCTTTGTGGTCTTCGATGTCTTTGGTCCGCTCAATGAATTTAAAACGATTTCCGCGATCCAGATTACCATCGCGTATATAACGCTCTAGGTCAATGCTGCCATTAGGCTCAACAATCAGCCAAGTTCCCTCGGTAGCATCCTTCCCGTCCACAGATACCTTTACCTGTGCACGCACCGAATTCAAGTTCTTCAACAGAATGCTGTATTCAGAACCAAAGGGAATAGAAACCGAGTCCGAAGTTTCACGAAGAACCTTACCGCCAACTTTAATGGCGGCTACAAAACGATTACGATAAACCATACTGCTCCTTAAGGTTCACCGACTAGGAACCTAGTGCTTAAAGTCGGTTAGATTTAACAACAATTGGCTGGTCCCGCAGGATTCGAACCTACAACGGTCGCATTAACAGTGCGGGGCTCTGCCGTTGAGCTAGAGACCAAAACTTTTACCTATAAACCAATAAACTACCGCCGCCCATAAAGACACTGGGCAAACTGCACGACGTTTGTGTGTACCACGCGTGGAGTCCTGTACGGTATGAACTATTCACCTGTAAAGTAGCATTAGAAATCTCAAAGCTGATCTGTGTACAAACACCGCCTAGACTGGTGTTTAGTACGGACTCTACTGTCCCATCGAAGTTACACACCGAGGAACATAGGCCGAGACCGCCAACTTTGTGCAAAATAAATTTACTGCCGCTGTCCCAGCAGAAGCCGTTTCCTAAATAACATGGGCCGGATGGTCCTCCACTAGTCAGTGTAAACAACGTTCCACCTTGGATAAGGAAGGCGGATTGCACAGAGCCTTGGTGCACGGATTCAGCAATTAGTGGGAGAGCAGAGAAAAGAATAACCGCGAGTAACCCGCGAAGGAACTTTAGCATTTGAAAATTTCCTTACTTAGAATGGTAGCGTTCGACGGACTCGAACCGGATTTTTTGATTATGAGCCAAAGGTGATCCTATTCACTTCCACGCCATAAAATTGGAGCCCCAGGAGAGAATCGAACTCCCGACCCGCAGTTTACAAAACTGCTGCTCTGGCCTGCTGAGCTACAAGGGCAAAAATTGGCAGAGGATACTGGACTCGAACCAGTGTTCCACCGTTTTGGAGATGGGCCGATTAGCCGCTATCTTAATCCAATGTTGGAGCGGGTTATCGGAATCGAACCGATACCACTGGTTTGGAAGACCAAAATGCTGCCGTTAAAACACCAAACCCGCTTTAAAAAGGTGAGGCCGTTTTGTATCGTGCGGCCTCTATCACGTTCCTTGTCAGGAAATTTGTTTCCGAACATGTTTTTCTGCATTTATTGAATTGACTGCAACAGTCGAAGAAACAAAATGAGTTATGGTGCCTCGGGGCCATGTACCGAAACCTTAAGAAATGCTCAAGGCGCACTTCTCCATAAAAATGGTTGGGAAGGTAGGTGGTTATTGAACGGAAGGTAATGTCTTGCCGACTTGCGTCTCCGGTTGACCTACGTCCTCAGCCCCTCATGGGCTGCGCGGACCACATCTCCGCCTCTCCCCAAACTTTAATACTCCCTAAATAATCGTACAGAATACGCTAGGGTATTATGCTCAAGCTGGAGCACCCCTCGCAGGTTCTTACTCAGGTGCTCAAGCCGATGAGATTATTCGTCGTCATCTAAATCGTCTTCATTTTCTTCCGCGAGAATGTAACTAACAATGGATTCAGACCAGCCGTCTACGCGGCTCCAGCCATCCCCGTAGGCAACTCCGTACGTGTTGGTTGCCACGTTGACCATATATGCCTTCTTGCCGGTTCTAGAAAAGGGATTAGTTACCCGATCTGCGGCTTGTTCATCCGAAATAACAATAACTCGATCAGCGTTCCGCTCGGCACTCGCCACGGCCCGCACGGCTTCCCCTAGGGCTGTTCCCATGTGCGGCTGCGACGACTTAATCGCCTCAGCAAGAGCAAAACCTCTGCGCGGCGGAACCCCGGCGACTTTGTTAGAAAAACTATATACCTTTACTTTCTCGCAAATTTCACGCAGAAGCATTGCAAGACCGACGGCTGCATCCAAGCGCTGTAAGTCGGACTTTGCAGAAATTGGCGCATCCATAGAGCCCGAAACGTCAACCAGAAGGACGGTTTCTCCTTCAAGTTTCTCGTGGTCTTTGAGACACTTGAACATCGACTGCTCAAGCTCTGACTCGAACTGAGGGCCGTATTTTGCTGCTGCAATAAATCTAAATGGAAGAACTTTTTCTGCGTTCGCACTAACAAGTGCTTCTCGGATTACATCGTCGTCTACCCCGGATTGGGTCATGTTTCGCAAATTGCGAAGCAAAGCCAACGCGCCGAGCTTTTCTTCTTGAATAAGACGAGTAAATGTTTCTTTTTTGTCCTTACCGGCGGACAGCGCGACTTCCCACGTATCCGGCGTCTCCAACTTGGAAAATTTCCCTAACTTTAGGGCCTTCGGAAAGTGATCTTTATTGACCAACTGAGCAAACGTCTTAGCCTGCTCCTTGTCCTTGGGCGCGGGATGAGACAAAAACGCCACGTCTCGTAATTTGATTTCTGCGTCTCGGTTATATTTTGCAAGGTTGTAAGCGGAAAACTTGGTGAATGCGCGAGCTAATCCCTTCTTAACTTGCGCGGACAAGGGCTGCTTACCTTCTTTCCAGTAAATGGCAAGGAATTCAGAAAGTTCGTCTGGCCGTTGAATAATCTGTTCCAGCGTATCAGCTACAAGTAGGCGATGAGCCACAGATGCACGCGCCATCTCCCTAGCAACCAGCAAGGGCACATGACGAAGCTTCTGCTCCGTACGGGCCTTTACGGCAATGGTCTGCGCAACTTCAGGAGTAACCTCGTGGACAAGCTTAGCGATCAAATCGGCTACGCTCTGCCCGTCAATGTAGAAGTTATCCTCCCAAAGCAAGCACGCGTTGACTAGCCGAGCGAGTGCCTGGCCTTTGGTCGATTTTACCGCTAATCCGCCTTCGGCTGTACGCAGCGTCGGAGAGGATTTACGTCGTGCTACATTTAGTCCTGCCATACAGCCTCCTGAGTAAGTGCTGAATTTATGTCGAGGAACAAACGGTCAGTGAGATTTTCGCGCTCTAGTCAATTGAGCTACAGATTCCGAAGAATCCGACGGGACTCAAACCCGCAACCTCGTCATTAGCATTGAAGTAACACTGTCCTACACCATCGACAATCTTAAAACTTCGCATCCGAGAACAAGCGGCAAGAGATATGCCCACTTAAGGGCGGTTCTATTATGGAAGAAGTAGCCCTCGCCATACACTACGGACGCCTTGAACTTACTGTGAGGAACAAATAGCGGGAGTGTTTTCACCATAGAAGTAACTCACCGCAAACGCCATCACAGTTTAGAATACGCTTGGGCGTGCCGGGCGGTTTGCCAGGCACATCTATTGAAAGATTAGCCCAAAATTAAAATCTGGCCGATTTCCACGGGCCTCCAATACGGTAAGCGTAGGTGCTCATTTATCGGCCTATGGAATTGTCATGACCAACTTGTCCTTCCATAGGCGCTTATAATTTCCGCCTTCCTGACAACTTAGGGTGGCCACCCTCTGGACAAGTCGTCATCAAGTTAACGGGGAATATGCGAACCCTTGCGGAGTTCGTTCTTCCATAGTAACAATTCAAATAATAGCAAATTCTTAGGAGCGTGTCAAGTAGAAACTACCAGTCCCAATGCGCCACAACTTTTATCTCTGTGCCGGTCGGCAGCTTGCGCAGTCTCTGCCAACGATTGTAAATAGTAGTTACAAACTGACTTTCATGTAGAAGAATCGAGTTATCTCGCATCCAACTGAATTCTTCCGGCGAAACGTGAAGCTCTGTCTCTGGAGCGTTCCAGACTTCCAGAATTTTCTTCAAATTCCTCTCCAGCGTATACGTGTACGTTTCACAGCAAGACCTCCTTGCAAAATATGTGCGCCGTCGGGAGGCGCAGATGGTTGGCTGGGCGGCTTCGGGACCTTCCCGGCAGGATATGTGGAAAGTCAGGCGAAGCCGCGAGCCGTATTTGCCCTATTGCGGGGCTGTGTTGAAGATGTTGAAAATATGAGGGTTAGTGTTAGAGGCACCAACCCTCTTCCCTTGTAAGGAGGGAAAGTTGACATTAAGTATCTATAGTTTAACAGATAAATCTTGCTCTGTCAAGCGGTTGCTCCTAATTATTTGAAACAAATAGGCTTATGCGCAGATTACCTACTTATTAAATTCGGCGGATTCTGCTGCCTCTGCAAAAGCCTTGGCCCACTGCGGGCTTCCGATCTCCAAAACCTTTCGTTGTAGGTTTATTCTTTTTCGCCTAAGTGCCCTTTCCTCTATAGACATCTCCCTTATTTTTCTATCAATTACCTTCATTCTTTTGTCTGCCCGGTTGACTTCTACCACTTCTTTCAGGTATTCTTTAATCAGTTTAACACTTCCTGACATCCCCCTGTTTACACAGTCGGACCACCAGGATTGCTCGGAATAATTCATTGGTAACCTCACTTTCTAATGCTATTATACCACGCACTCTAAAGGAATTCAAGAATAAAATACATGGAATTTCCACAGATTTTCCACAGGCAGATTTGACAGAGTAATTTTTAGATGATAGAATTAAGATTAAGGTCCTCCGCCAAGCATATACTAAACAAATAGTAAGAAGAAATTATCAACAACTTAGGGAGACTTTATAAAAATGGTTAAAATGACTGCTAAGCAAATCTCTAAGAAAAGATTTATTTTAAGCCAGCAACTCTCCCATTGGGTTAACCAAGCAAACACCCTTAAGCAAACGCTAAGTTTTCCAAGCGGAGAACCAGGCGAATCACTAGCGGATTTACAGTTCGTGTTCTGTAAGGCAGAAGAAGCTAGAATTCGATTAGAATTGAAGAAGTTAGAGACTAGAAGCAGAAGGTGGAACAGTAGGGGTTTCAAAACACGTGGCCGGGTTTAGAGGCGTACGGGCGTACGGACAGGAGAAAATATGACAGAAAATACTGAACTTGAAGAAGAAAAACCGCATGGCCCTGCAATTGCTGGATACAGTAATATGACATGGCCGCAAACTCCTTGGATTGAATGCCTTTGCGGGTGGGAATCGAGCATGGGAAACCATACTTGGAGAGATGTCGGAGAAGAATTTGACAGCCATTTGAATGCTTAAAATATGTGCGCCGTCGGGAGGCGCAGATAGGAGAATATGAAAATAGAGGAAGCAATAAACGAGGTGTTCGAGGAGTGGGCAAAATCTGGTTCCCGCCATCTACAATATAAATTCGAGAAGGCAGCAAATGGGGAATATTTCTGTGAACGTACAGAAAACGATTGGAAAGCGTATTTGGCCGGATGGAGGAACGATAACGGAACGTATGGATTTTCCAAAAAGAAAATAATTTCTAAAAAATCAAAAACCGGCCCTCGGTGCACGGCCTGCAAGCACTTACTGTCCAAGCACTCTACTACCGGATGTCAGGAAATAGTATGCGATGCGGCAGGAGACATAGACTGGTGTTGGTGCAATGCCTAGCACTCGCCTGGCTAATCTCTGTGCGAATACCAAGGGTGTGCTAGGCAGAATTGAGGAGATGCTATGATTGAAGTCAGGCTAGATGATTTTGTGGATTTTCTAAGCAGGAAAGACAACTACGCAACCCCAGGATCAGAAGAATTTCTGATTACCGCCGATAGAATCAGGCGAGAAGTCTTGGACAACGTTGACATGTACTCAAAAACGCTACAAATAAAAATAGAATGACTACTAGTCACACATAGAATTGTCCTTGACATGTGCTTGGGTAATAGGGTAACATAAAAACACGTGGCCGAGATTTGGAAACGTACATTATACGGGGAGATAAAATGAAGAAGTTGACTCTAAAATTTTTAGAGAACGCAGTACATCGCCTTGATCCCAAGATTAAATCTGAGGATTCTAGTTTTAAAACAGCGGTACTTTTACTTTCTGCACTTCAGGTGGGAGCAAACATAAATCGCTTAGTTAAATTCACCGGCTACCCAAAGAATTTTGTGCGTGAACGGGCACAACGTTGCCGCCAAAACGGCATCTTCCAAGGTGGCAAGGTCGCCTGTGAATGGTTTGACAAAGACAACGGTGGAATCGGCCTGCGGTGCGATGTTCTTGTGGCAGAAGGGGTGTTGGAAAGAAGCACAGAAACGGCACGCGCCTAGCAAATGCAAAGCGAGTGCCTAGCGAATGCAAACTTAGAGAAAAGATAAACGAAAGCATAGCGAGTGCCTAGCGGATGCCAGGCAGAAGTGGAGGTTATAACTTGGCAGATGCCGTGCAGTACCCAGTGCTTGACATTGCTAGTCTCTCCCCACCGCTAAATATCGTTCTGGTCCAGGACGGGGCGGGGCTAGCGGAGCTGAAGAAGTGGGCGGATCGGAAACCAGAAGTGTTTGGGCTCGATTTGGAAACTAATGTAGTGCAGGATTGGGTACCGCGCAGGGTAAGAACGGCGCAAGTAGGAGACCGTGACGTTCAATTCGTCATAGATTTTTTAGCGTTTGCCGAGACGGCGGAAAAGTTAGTAAGTACACAAGGGTTTTATGGGCAGAATAATGGGGAAGTTTACAAACCAATATTTGATATCTTAGAGCCTCTAATCTGCTCCAATGCGGCGGTTAAGGTCGGGCAGTTTTTGCAGTTCGAGTATGAAACTCTCAGATGGAATTTTGGTAAAAGAATCTGGCACTTATATTCCATAGATTTGGTTGAAAGGGCCATACAGGCAGGGGCTATCTCACTAAAGAAGTATGATGAGTATTCGCTAGAAGCTATTTTCAGGAGATACTTTCGTAAGCAGATTAGTAAGGAATTACAGGTATCATTCGACCTTTCCTCGGCGCTTACTACGGCGCAGCTCGAATACGCCGCGCTAGATATTAGGCTTCCACTTGCTGTTCGTCTGATGCAAATGAGAACACTTTCTAGTGCACAACTTGCTACGATTGCACAAATAGAGAATGATTCTCTCGTAGCGTTTTCAGATATTTTTTTGAATGGGCAGAGATTAGATACAGAAAAGTGGTTGAAGAGACTTGATAATTTAAAAGCACAGAGGGTAGAAGCACTAAAAATTTTAGACCGAGGTTTCATCCCCTTGGTTGGTCGCAAAGACTCGCAGATTGACGAAGAAGAACTTTCCCGTAGAGAAAAAATATGGAGAGAAGGATTCGAGGAGGCTACTGCTGAAGAAAAAGAGTTGGCTGCAAAGAAGAGGTTAGAAAAAGACAAGATTAAGAAATCAGTGCTAGGTGTAGAACTAAAGGCATTGGAGAATAAGAGAAAGGTAAAAAAGGCAGACGCAAGAAAGCAATATTCCGAATTGAGTAAGAAGAGAACAGATGTAGTTAAAAATTTGGAGCGCTGCGAAGGCGAAGCGTATATCAATTATTCCTCGAATGACCAGTTAATTTCTGCTCTCAATAAAATAAAAGGTATAAAGCTTGAAAGCGCTGCCGATGACGCGTTGTTGATCTATAACGATAACCCTCTTATTCAAGAACTTCGTAAGTACAGGCTAAACAGCAAGCAATTATCGACCTACGGAGAATCGTGGTGCCGCAAGTGGCAGGATCATCCATGCAAAGAACAGGGATTCTTGCATCCGTGGGATGGGAGATTGCACTGTCAGTGGAATCAGTACGAAGCGGAGACCGGGAGGACTTCTTCGTCAAAACCCAACGGACAGAATTTGCCGTTGATTGAAGAAATTAGATCGTGCTTCATTGCAAGAGAAGCTGACGAAGATGCGCCGGAAGGTTATGTAATTGCGACCATTGACTTAGAGGGCTGCGAACTCCGCATTATTGCTGACCTCTCCGAGGCAAAGAGTTGGATTGATGCCTTTAATTCCGGCGCAGATATTCATAGCGTCAGTACAGAAATACTTTGGCCAGATAAGTGGCCATCCTTGGCACTCGCTTCGTGCGCTTACTACGCACTTGTTGATGGGAAACCTAAGCACGCGAAATGCGAATGTCCGGGGCACATAGAACTGCGGCAACAAACTAAGGAAATTAATTTCCTGATTGCCTATGGGGGTGGGCCACCAGCACTTGCTGACGCGCTTGGCATATCCATAGAGAATGCCAAGGTACTAATGCAGAAGCACGAGGCCGCCTTCCCTGACGTGTGGAAGTTCTTGGAGCAGGCGGGACGGGAAGCGAGGGAGCAGGGGGAAGCTAGGGATATGTTCGGCAGGAGGCGGATACTGCCACATCCCAGCCAAAAAAAGGCGGAGGACTGGTTCAAATCTGAGAGAGAGGAAAAGTTAAGGCTGCCAGATGAGGTTGTAAAGCAGAATTTATTTTCCTTCAAAGCCAAGAATTTACGGGAGCCGCGAAAAGAGGAACTGTGGCAGTTATCTCATAGGCCCATTAACAAATCTGACATAAATTATGCGGTAAGGGCGCTAATGGGTGGGTTAGAAAGGCAGGGGCGCAACATGCCCGCACAGGGGACAAATTGCTCAATCGTGAAACTTGCGCTTTCTTGTGGCTTTGATAGAGATGGAGTGCCGTACCTTTGGCATACTCTGCCAAAGTATAAAGCAAGGGTTTTATCAATGGTCCACGATGAGTTGCAGATCGAATATCCTAAGCGTTTTGGAAATATACCAGCAGAATTAGCTAAGGACGCATTCAAGCGGGCTGCCGCCCAGGTTATGCATAAAGTCGTTATGGAAAGTTCGTACAAAATTGGAGATTGTTGGAAAAAATGAGAAGGTTAACGATAGAAGAAGCAGAGCATCGGTGTCCAGATATGGTAAAAGGACAAAGATGGAACAATGTTGAGTATAAATATTGGTTTATTTGCAAAATTCACGGAAAATATTTGCAAAGTTACATGAGTCATCAAAGCGGTTACGGATGTGATGCGTGCGGAGGTTCAAAAGATTTAGATATAAAATCGGTAGAAACTAATTTCCCTGAAATGGTAAGAGGTCAAAAATGGATTGGTGCCAAAGCCAAGTATTGGTTTGTTTGTAATACCCACGGAAAATATTTACAAAGATATGACAACCACTATAGTGGACAAAGGTGCGATGCGTGTGGTGGTACAAAAGATTTAAACGCAAAAGAGGTAGAATCCAAGCATCTAGACATGATAAAGGGGCAAAAATGGTTAGGTAATAAGGCTAAGTATTGGTTTGAATGCAAAGCTCATGGGAAATATTTGCAAACATACCATAATCATGATATGGGAAAGGGATGTTCTGCGTGCGCGATAGAAAATCGCGCCAAAAAGCGTTCTATTTCTGTGGAAGAGGCCGAAGCCAGATTTCCTGATATAGTAAAAAATCAAAGGTGGAATGGGGCTAAAGGTAAGTACTGGTTCGTTTGTACAACCCATGGTAATTACAAGCAAAGATACTACCAACATCAACAAGGAAACGGTTGTCCTAGGTGCCAAGAATCAAAAGGAGAAAAGAGGGTAGCAAAAATACTCGTAGGGCTGAACGTTCAATTTTCTCGGGAGCTTCGTATTTCAGAGTGCAGAGACAAAAGGCCTCTACCGTTTGATTTTTCCGTGGATTTAGATAAAAAATATCTCATTGAATTCCACGGAGGACAACATTATAAAAAGTGTACATTTTTTGGTGGAAACAGGGCGTTAAATAAAATACAAAATCATGATCGCATTAAGAGGCGTTTCTGTAAAAGAAACGACATTCCCTTGTTAGTCATAAAGCATACTGAGAAGAACATGGAAGAAAAGATTCGTAAATTCCTAAAGTTAAAGGGGGCTGACTAAATGAGTTTACATCCGGGAGAGCAAGGTGTATGCAGTATTCATGGCTTATACGATGAATACTGCGGTGAGTGCACTAACGACAAACAGGTAGCGATGGAGAAACTACGAAACGCTAAGCGCAGTAGGTACTACAATTGCCCGGCATGTCCTTCGCAAACCTACATATCTCCCGTGCAGCCTAACTTGGTATTTACTTTGTACGTCTGCAACACTGGACATAAGTTTTATATTAAAGAGCAGCAGAAACCTGAGTCAGAGAAAGAGAATAACAACAATGCAAGTGATGTCTAAGTTTAGCTCAGACATAATGTTTCAGAAATACTCACATGAACATAAAGACGGAACCAAAGAAACTTGGGAGGACATCGCAGAAAGGGTAAGCCGAACGGTGTTAAAAGCTGTAAGCGCTCCAAAAACTCTTATTGAACAAACCAAGCAATGCATTGTAGACAGAAAGTTTATACCTGGAGGTCGCTATTTATACGCAACGGGTAGGCCTTATCACCAAGTTAATAACTGTTTGATGATGAAAGCCGAAGATAGCCGTGAGGGCTGGAGTGAGCACGTACAGAAGAACACCATGGGCCTTATGACTGGAGCGGGAATAGGAACAGATTATTCTGCTGTTAGGTCAGAAGGAAAGTTAATCCGTAAGACAGGAGGTTTCTCTACGGGGCCGTTGGCCCTAATGCAGATTACGAACGAATGCGGACGGGGAGTAATGCAAGGCGGCAGTAGACGCTCCGCATTATGGGCTGGACTAAAATGGTCGCACGCTGATATAATGAAGTTTATAGTGATGAAGAACTGGATTCCAGAAGTCAGGGAGATGAAGGCCAAGGACTTCAATTTTCCCGCGACGATGGACGGAACCAATATCAGCGTTCAATTAGACGATGAATTCTTCGCTGCATTTGAAGATGAAAAACATTCTAAGAACACTCAAGCCAGCATGGTCTACTGGGCAACCGTCGAGCGTATGCTTAAGACCGGAGAGCCTGGGTTTAGCATTGACATAGGTAAAAATAGAAAGGAGACACTTCGAAACGCTTGTACAGAATTATGCAGCGAGGACGACAGCGATGTTTGCAATCTTGGCTCCGTCAACCTTGCGCGTATTGAGAACTTAGAGGAGATGAAGGCAGTTATAGAGTGTGCAACAGCATTCTTATTGGCAGGAACGGTTTATAGTGACGTTCCGTTTGCCAAGGTAGACATGGTTCGTACCAAGAACCGCCGTCTCGGGTTAGGCTTGATGGGCATTCACGAATGGCTACTTGTTCACGGAAAACCTTACGGCGCAGATGCGGAGTTGGATGCATACTTGGAAGCCTATACGGAGAGTACAAAGATTGCCGGGCAGTACGCCGATAAGTGGGACCTGTCACACCCAGTAAAAACCCGAGCGGTTGCTCCTACGGGGTCAATTGGAATCTTAGCAGAAAGTTCCACGGGTATTGAACCAATATTTTGCTCCGCATACAAGAGACGTTATCTTAAGGGCAGCACATGGAATTATCAATACGTGCTCGATCCAACAGCGAAGCGTCTGATAGAAGAGAAAGGGGTGAATCCAGACAACATAGAAGATGCTTATGTTTTGGCAGAAAACGTGGAACGTAGGCTAGCGTTCCAAGCGCATGTTCAGAAGTATGTAGATCATGGCATTAGTAGTACGATAAATTTACCTCAATGGGGCAGCGAATTAAACAATGCAGACACGGTACAAACGTTTGGTAAAACGCTTATCAAATATTTGCCTCTTCTTCGGGGCGTTACTACTTATCCTGATGGAGCTAGAAGCGGGCAACCTTTAACGCCCGTTCGTTGGAACACAGCAACAAAGCACGTAGGTGAAACTTTTGTAGAAGCAAGTGATATTTGCGAAATTTCAGGAAAAGGCGGTACCTGTGGCTCTTAATTTCGATGATTACCAAGATTTGGCCTTGTCAACAGCGGTGTATCAGAGCGTAGGTGAGAACCTTGTTTATCCAGCTATGGGTTTGGCTGGGGAAACGGGGGAATATGTAGACAAAGTTAAGAAAAATTGGCGTAATGCGGGCAGCATGTCTTCCGCTAATCTTTCTTACGAACAACGTAAGGAATTTGCTAAAGAACTTGGAGATGTTCTGTGGTATATTGCGGCTTCTGCTCGGGAACTGGGCATGGACCTAAGTGAAATAGCCGTGCAGAACATTACTAAGCTTTCTGATCGTCGCAACCGTGATGTAATAAAAAGTGAAGGAGACAATAGGTAAACTCAGGAGAATAAATGTCAACTAAAAAGGTTAGCGTCAAGGACAGAACGTTTAATGTTACTGCCCGTATTGTAATTATTAGCGATGTAGAAGTTGAAGCTTCATCTTTTTAAGAAGCCGTAGAAAAATCCAAATCCCTAAAAGAAACAGACTTTGTAACGGTAGATGGAGAATACAATGACGGCAGCATTCGCATTGTTTCAGTGAGCAAACCCGGAGCATGGAGTACCGATGACTACTGATCTAGGAGTCCTATGAGCTGGGACCAAATAACCTGCCCGCATTGCCATTGGATTTTCACGGCTAACCTTACCGATCAGTTGCAAAAGGACCTAGTACTTTTGTACGACACGGCAAAGCACTACCACGAAACCACGGGAGAAGATTTCTACTTGCTTTCCCCAACGGAACAGCGTAAACTACTGGAAGAAATGGACGAGAAAAGACAGGAGGCAACAAAATTATCTACCTCTGGGACCTAGACGGCACACTAAGCAATATAGAGCACCGCCTGCACTTCATCCAAAGCAAGCCCTCTAACTGGTGGGCATTCTTCGCGGCAGCCGATAAGGATTTACCTATCAAAGAAACCATAGCGGTTAACCAGGCATTGAACTCGGTGGGCTATACCCAACTTGTGGTAACCGGGCGTAGTGATGAAATTAGAAAGCTGACCGAAGATTGGCTTCTTAATAACGGCGTCTTCTTTGACAGATTGTACATGAGAAAAGAAGGAGATTATAGGGAAGACAGTATAGTCAAGTCGGAGATACTGGACCAAATTAAAAAGGATTACAACATGGATTTGCACAGCATCGGCGGTGTGTTTGAGGACAGAGACCAAGTTGTCAAGATGTATAGGGATCGCGGCTTACGCGTTTTCCAAGTTGCCGAGGGGAGGTTTTAGGTGGACAGCGGCTACAAAAAGTCTCTAGAAATACGGGGCGTGAAATGGGTTGAGCACTGTTCGTGCGGGAAAATACTCAGCCAATCAAAACCTAACGCTTATGTATGGGACAGCAAAACCATAGTTACTCCCAATGGATGCGAGCAATGCAAAGACGTGGCGGATGCCCAGCGAATCATGGGGAGACTAGGTTTGTCTAGTAAAGTAGAATAGTATAGAACCGCAGTGGGTAGATGGACAAAAATAAACTCAGGAGAGATAAATGGAACTTTCTTTACCTATGGATGTGCAAGGCCAATACATACCTAGAACGCGGGTAGAAAAGCTTTTAATGGAAATTTTGTTTCAGAAGCTCAGGGGCGATAGCGATAGGTATAAAACAGAACGCCTGGCACTCGCCGGGCTCACCCCAAGCGAAATCCAGGCATTAACAGAGTAACTTAGGAGAATCTATGAGAAAAATACTTGCTTTAGTAACGCTAATGCTCGCATCTATTGTTTGCCTTGCTCAGGGCAACAGGTTGATGTTCACCGGCAATGTAGATCGCATCCAGTACAACACAGTTCAGGTCTTCAACCCCGATCCGGCGGGGACGCCGCTCACGATTCCGGTCATCGGCGTGGAGTACCATTATCTCGATCCAGCGCCGGGATTCTATCCTGTGGACCTAAAGATATTTCTGCCAATTCTGACAGATGATCCGAGAGGTATCGAGAACTGCGTCGAGTGGTTTGGAAAGACACAGGAGCACGAGCTTGCTTTGAATACTAATCGGCAACCGGGACAATGGGACCCGTTGAAATCGCCTTGGCCGTATCTGCAAGTAAATTTTAACCCACGCGTAACTCAGGTCCAGACTTGGGTGGTAAATCCAGACGGTACTCAGGGCGCTGAAATCTGGTTATGGAAGAACACCGACGTGCAGTGCCAGCAGATTGCGGATAATCTCTGCCCCTATGACACGTCTGACTCGGACCAGACTCAGGATGCGGTGCTGACGAAGCACGACGAAATTGAGAAGCTCATGGCGCATTGGCACATGATAGTTCGGTGGAATAGAACTTATGCGCCGTACCGAGTAGTTGCTAAATAATTAGGCTATACGCTACAATACCCGGCATTCGCTTAGCAATCGCCTACACGGGGTTGCTGGGCGAGTGCTAGGGGTTTGGATTGGTGGTGCCTGTCGGTATGGCTCAGCGGACTGTGAATCCGTCTTATCGTTGGTTCGACTCCAACCCTTTCCTCCATTCCAGTGTGCCTATATAGTACTCAATTAGGGAACAAACGTCCCCTATATGGGTACAAGAAAGGAATTACCAGTGAAAGAATCTCAGGAATTCTGGGTAAACTCCTGCGACGTTGTTCAGAATCCACAGTTGCTGATTGAGTGGGTGAGGGAGTTCCTTGCGGGCAGCACTACCGGGGTTATTGTCATTACACTGCGTAGGACCGGGAGCTCCGACCTTCCAGAACTTAAGGGTCCAGACGCCTTTTGGAATAAGAAAAATAATACTTGGGAAGTACCAGACGTGGAGCAAATAAAGAAAAACGAGGCTCGCTCAGCAAATGCTAAGGGAGTGCCAGGGTGCGGAGAAAATGCATGGAAACGCCTGAGTGCTGTAACATTTTGATGTCGCGTGGACACAAGAATTGGCATTGTTTTTGTTGCGGCTCTGAACTGCCTGAACAGGAATGCCCGCACTGTAGAGAAAAGTATGTAGAATTTCACATGTGTCAGGATACGCAAGAATCTAACTGAGCGTACGTAATACGCCTTGAAACCCGGCCACGTATTCGGGTTTGAGACAGGAGAAGAAGCATGGAAGATAAGAGAGAATGCCAAGCTATAGATTACGGACCTTACTCGTATGGGGCGCAGTATCCGTGTTATCTTTTGGAATGGCATAAGGGACCACACCAATGCTTAGACAAAGACGATTGCCCACATAATTGGTATACACCAGGAACGGAATCAAGGCGAAAGAAGAAAAGTTCCTAAGAGAATGCCGGGCGTATAAGCGTACGGAACGTAAATTCGGCCACGTTTTGATTTAAACTCAGGAGAGAACAGTATGAAACTAATGAACCTAGTTGAGGGGCTACAGATACTAGCCCCTTTCTATGAAGGTGGGGATGGTTACCATATTGGAGCGGAGCACGACACGTTCTTTGCGTATAGTACAGACAAACCTTTGCCTTCGGCAGCGGTAGAAAGATTAGTGGAACTAGGTTGGTTTCAGGAAGACGCTGTGTATGAAGACGAGTTTAAGGCTGAAAACTATAACGCGGAGGAAGGCTGGACGGCTTACGTATAAAGTGCTAAGCGAATGCCTAGGATGTGCCAAGCGGGTGCCAAGCGAGTGCTCACTAAACAAAAGCAGGTTAGTGAGCAAGATAGCTTTAGCGAATGCCAAGCGTATGCATATACGTTCAGGTCCCCATGTAAAAGGGTGAAGTTCTGTACGACTGCGCCCGCCAGCAGTTGACGGTCACGTTTCGGGTGGTTACCCCATCGTAAGTAGCAGACTACAAAGCACTTAGCACTCGCTTAGCACTCCCCAAGCACTACACCGCATTACCTTGCATCTATCGCCATCCATTCGCTGTGTAACTATTACATACTGCTAAGCATTCGCTTTGTGTTCGCTTATGTATTCTAATAGCTTCCCTTTGTGTTCTCCCTATGAGTGTTCTGCTATCAACAAAACACGTGGCCGATTCTCAGACCGTACAGCGTACGCTAGGCGGGTGCTTAGCAATTCCATTGCCAACTATTTATGCGGGAAGGCTTGACAAGTTGCCAAGGGTGTGCAAGGATTCGAGCAGGAGGAAATATGAACAAGATTCCGAAAGAATGCTACTTTGAATTGGCTGTATTCCTCATGGACTATCACAGCGGGCAGTGGTCACGCGGTTATCGCCTACTGTCTAAGCTTCGGATGACAGGGAGCTGGTCATCTAGACTCTGCGACGAAATGCGTCAGTCTGAGACCTACGAGTATCTGGTAGCAAACTATGCGGAGTCTGTATGACAGACCTACAGATCGTTTACCGTAACGAGCAGGATAGGTCCGGTACGTACACATATACGCGCCTGTCCTACAACCCGGCCACGATTTACCGCGTGGATGATTCTACAGACTGGCACTACAGCCTTGAGGTAATACAAGGCGGAAAAGCCAAAGCAGCATAGCCGTACAAGCATACGCCGACTAAGGAGCGGCCATGTTTTATGACACGTAAAGATTACATCGTACTAGCAGGGGCACTGCGAAACGCTGTTTCTAGACACACACCTAGCTTTGACAGTTATCAAGGGGCAATGGACGCGGCCTATCAAGTTGCTGTAGTCCTCGCGGAGGATAACCCAAGGTTTGACCGTGAACATTTCCTGTCTGTAGTCACGGGCATTAAAGAACTGAATAGCAGACCATCCCACGTACACGATACGGCCAAGAATCGGCCACGTCTTGTACAGACTGAGGGATGGCAGTCAGACGGACAGTTGAGCAGATAGGCGCACCCCTAGCACTCGCCTTACCTAACCCTAGCCTAACCGCTAGGGTTTTTTGTTGTGTATAAGGCTATGGGAACTGCCTAGCAATCGCTTAGCACTCGTCTGGTAGATCTCTAGGGGGCATTGCTGGGCGAGTGCTAAGCGAGTGCCAAGCGTACAGGGATACGCTAAGGGAGTGCTAAGCAAGTGCGGGATTCGGCCACGTGCTTGTTGTAAGGACAGGAGAGTAGCAGGCCGCGCCTGCTTAGCGCGTGCTAGGCAAAATGCTAAGCTATACCAGACAAAGGTATAGCAGTCGCTAAGTTATGCTAAGTAAACGCATTGCGAGTGCTAGGCGATAGACCCAAGCGGGCAGTGGCACTCGCCTTGCACTCGCTAGGCAATCACCTAAGCCATTTGTTTAGTTATACTTGATTGGAATGTACTACTACGTATAGCGTAGCACGACGGTAGGATTGTCTCACATTGAGACGCTAAGCAGTAAGCAACTAATTGATTAGTTATCTCATAATGAGACAGTTATGCATAATCTCATATTGAGACTAACTGCGCTAAGCACTCGCCTAAGCCATTCGCTCAGGAAGTGCCTAGCAGACGGCCTAGGACGCGCTAGGAACGCGTTACTGTCCCTGTAGCAGGGTATGGAGTCATTACGGGTGAAAGCAAGTACGTGGCCGCGACTGGAAGCGTATGAGTGTACGCCTAACCACACTCCAAAGTGGGGGTGTCAACATAATACGTTTCCGGCCATTCTTGCTTTGCTCTGTCCAGTGACATAGCTTTCCTCATTTCCGTACCGTGTACGCTTTTGCCTAGCACTCGCCTTGCAAACTACGCACGTTCTAAGGCATACTGGCACCCTAACCCGCAGTCTGCTCTACGCAACTTAACGTGTTTGCCAGTGAGCAAGTTTTTAACAGTGAATGCAGTTACGTCACCACGGTTAGGTTGCTTGGCGGCATCCTTAGCCGTAACGACAATCTGTTCCCGCTTGTCTGGGTCATCGTCTGTACCTATCCACCACCGCACCGTTCCCGCTTTGTCAGTCATATTGCTCCCTTTCTGTGATTAAAACAAAACACGTGGCCGGATTCGCCTAGCGTACGCTTTATACGTTATGAAACCGCTTTGAATTTCCCGCCTACCAGCGAGTAGAACGTGTCCGCCTTAATTTTTTTACCGTCTACCCTTTTCATTTGGGCGTCAATAATCTCGCCATCCTTCCATTCTGATAATACTAACCAGCATCCGATTGCACCCTTGGCTTTACTTTCAAAACCCCAAGCTAGGGCAACCCCTTGCTTGCCGGTGTTGGTGCTGGCGCTATAAGAGCCGGTGTTGGTGCTGGCGCTATAAGAGCCGGTGTTGGTGCTGGCGCTACGGTCGCCGGTGTTGGTGCTGGCGCTATGGGCGCCGGTGTTGGTGC
>Ga0210407_10001319_pt1 | contig 23716 bp, 36 predicted proteins | sample IncBWC27MmetaG_FD_150860 | JGI IMG/M metagenome (GOLD analysis project Ga0210407, IMG submission 150860) | Forest soil microbial communities from Barre Woods Harvard Forest LTER site, Petersham, Massachusetts, United States - Inc-BW-C-27-M | ecosystem: Environmental > Terrestrial > Soil >... | reverse complement strand
CGGGGCGTGCAGGAGGCGGCGCACGTGCCAGATGAAGGCGACCAGGTCGCCGTAGCGGTAACGGAAACCCTTCGGGCGGCCGGTCAGGTTCGTCACGGGTGGACCGAGGCCCTTCTTTCGCCACTTGACCAGCGTTGCGGCCCTTACGCCAAGCATCACTGCGGCGTCCTGGTTGGACAGGAGCGTGTTCGGGTCGTAGGGGTAGTCGGGCAGTCCTTCGGTGGTTCGGTGCAACTCCAGCGGGTCGTAGACGGGTTCGGGCAGGGATTCCGACTGTGGATCCGATACAGGGTGTCGGGATGGGTCGTAGGTCACATCAAGTCCGTGTGCGGGCGCCGGACCAGGCCAAGGTAGCCTTGGACACCCGCGATGCCATCCGGCGTCATCTTGCCCGCGCCTCCGTCCATTCGTTCAACCTGGCGCGGCTGCGAGCCCAATGCCACGAGGAAGAAATGGTGGACGTTTTGTATGGTATCGCGACCGACCCCGACATGGCGCCGACGCTGCGGCGGCAGTGCGCCATCGACGTGCTGGAGCAGGCCAGGGGCAAGATCACGGTGCAGCTGCACGACGGACAGAGCATAGTCGCTTCTGACCCTGCCACCGACGGGACCGACCGCACGGTCGGCGAGCAGATCGAGGCGGCGCGGGTGGCGGCGAGCGAGATGACCGCGATTCAAGAATGGGCTTCGGTGCCGTACCACCAGTGGCCGGAGCACGTCCGCGCGCTGCTGGGGCCGGACATGGGGACCGCGTTTACGGAGGGGACGGTGGTTGATGAGCGCAGCCCGCAGCGGAGCGAGGCCGAACCGGTGGCGGTGAAGCCTCCGGTTCGGGTCAATGGTGGCGGGGACTGAGATGGTCATGGTTCGGTCAAGCCGCCGGCTTGCCGGATGACGGATGTAGCGGCTCGCCGGTCAGGTTCAGGTAGGCGGCGCCGAGCGTTGACCAGGCCAATGGCGCATGGGCGATCGTGCCGGGGCCGGTGGCAACGGCCTCCCATCGGTGAGAGTTGACGCGCGTGACGGCCCATATGCCGATCTGGTAGCGGCCGGGTGATTCCTTGCGCAGCATGGTCATCACCCGATTACCTCCACGTCCGTGCCGCTTCCTCGCTTCGCGCTCGCAAGATCGGACACGCGCCCTGCGGGCGCGTGTCCGGCTCGCACGAAGCGAGGAAGAGTTCGGCCCGCGCCTGCGGCGCGTGCCTCACTCCACCAGGATGTGATCATCCGATCACCTCCACGTCCGTTGAACCGCTCCGGCCGCCATAGATGGCCGACACCTCATCCGCTGGCACCTTGGCGCCGTTGGACAGGATCAGGGTCTTGATGTCCGCGAGGCTGATCTTGCGGCCGTTCTTCAGGGTGATGGACGGCAGGGCGTCTCCTCCCACCTTCACGGTCACCATGAGGTCCCCGCACTGGGCGATCGGCGAGCCCGCCAGGGCCTCCACGATCACGTCGCGTGAACCGTCCGCCAACTTCTTCAACTCGCGGGCCTGCCGGTCCACCTCCCTGCGGTCAGATTTCAAGGTTCGGTAGCCTAGCAGGCGATCCCTCCAGACTGTTGGGTCCAGGCGGGGGTAGTTGGTCGGTGAGTTTGCCGCGGGCATGGATTTGATTGTGGTCAAGTTGAGAGACATTGGATGGGCCTTTCTCGGGTGAGCCTACCCCGAAAATCCGGGGCAGGGCAGCCATAGGTTACTTTTTTCGGGCAGGGAGTCGTCGCGGGCAGGGGAAGCCGTCCTGGGGCTTCCTGGTGGTGGTATTATGTTACTCAGGCGGCTTTTAACGTATCGGCGGCGCGCATGAGGTCGGCGAGCGAGTAGTGGAAGGCGCCGGTATCCTCTGGTCGCGGCAGGTCGCCCGGTCGGACGAAGGCCGGCGGCGGGATGTCGGAGCCTGCCGGCGGCGGGAACAGGGGCGCGAGTGCGCGGGCTTGCGCCCGAGCGATGCGGCGGTGCCGTGCCGGGTCGAAACTGCCCGAGGCGTTCCAGATGTCCGGTTCGGTGGTGCCATAACTACCCCATGAGAGGGTGCCGCCCTTGCGGAAGTGCGCGATGCGGTGCGCGAGCAGGAAGCGGCCAAGGGCTTCGTGCGTCTCGAAGCGGTGCCATTCGCCTTTGTGGCCGACGTAGCCCATGCCGTCGATGCAGAACCGGACTTCGTAGCCGTCCGGCGTGCCGCTGATCCATGGGCCGGTCCAGCGGTCCGCGTGCATGACATCCATCGGGATGTCGAGGATGTTTGCCTTGGCGGGGACGGCCTGCCGGGCGGCGTTCAAGCCGTCAAGGAAATTGGACCCTTTGCCGTCGGACGTGACGGCGTGCGTTTCGGTGACGCTGGACAGGTAGCAGAGGCAGGCGGTCACGGCCACGTCGTACGGCTTGCGCGCGGTCTTGCAGAAATCCAAGCCTATCCGGCCGCCGTTGTACGCCTTCTGGCGCCTGCTGTGCACGATGAACGTTTCGTGCGAGTCGTCGCCCACGCCGTTGAACATGATGGCGTCTGCGTCGAACACCGGGCGGGTGCCGGGGGTGCCGTTGCCGTCCGCAAGCGGTACGCCGAGCAGGTTTTCGGTGTAGGCCAGGATCTCGCGGATGGAGTCGGAGGTTTCCTGCCATTCGTCGGTGGTGAACGATTTCGTTTGAGTTGTATAGTGTGTGTATCCCAAAATAGTCTCCTGTTGGGTTATGGTAAGTGGTTACGTATTTCATCTAGTAAAGTGAATAACTCACTTATAGATAGGTTTTGTTTTACTCTGTTTACGATGGCCGTGCAAAGAACTATGTTGTCTTTTATGTAGCCTTCGTTTGGTTCTATTCGGTCTACTGTGGCGGCGGAATCGTCTTTGTGGTATCCACCGTTGAGGGTCATGTCTCTGCCGGTGTAGAAGCATTTTCCGTTTTGTCTGTGCCATAGTTCTAGAAGATGTGTGCTTAGCTTAGCCATGATGGGAGTGCTGTTGTTTTTTGTTCTATGCTTTATGTCAGCAGCTCGCGTCATAAGCAAGAATTGTGGGCTACGTGTTTGTCTTTGTGCGTTTTGGTATTTTGCGCATGTTGAACTATTGCATAACTTACATGAACTCGCGTACAGGCGTTTGGCTTTGAGGTAGTAAAATTCTGATATAGGTTTTTCGACCATGCATTTGCGGCATGTTTTTGTTTGACCTGGGTCTTTTTGTGATCTGGGCATCTGTTCGGGGTTCGGTTGAGGGTTTAGGCGGTGACAGGGACAGGCTGGTTCAGGCGGTGTACCTCGGTCATGAACCTGTTGCGCAGCGTCCGGTTCATGCGCTGGTAGACTTTCAGCCGGTAGCCGTAGGGCGCGGATTCTAGTTCGGTCTTCAGGTCGGTGTATTCGGCAGGCTTCGTCGGCCGTGTGGTGAGGTACCAGCCGTAGTCGCAGCCGCTGTGCTGGCCGATATGGGCGTAGCTTCCTCGCTTCGTGCTCGCCAAGATCGAACACGCTCGCTTCGCGAGCGTGTTCGGCTCGCACGAAGCGAGGAAGAGTTCGGCACGCGCCTGCGGCGCGTGCCTCACGCAGTACCTTTTCATGTCCGTTCAATCCGCACGAGGCCGGGGCTCATCTGCTCGCGCAGCGCGCCGTGATCGAGGTCAACGACGCGCCAGCGCGGCTTGCCGTTCCTGTAGCGCCATTCGATTTTGGACATGTCCACGTGGTTGAACGGGAACGGTACGTAGCCGGTGCGATGGCCGAAGTTGTTGTATGTGACGATGCCGAGTATTTTCCACTGGCCGCTCGGTGCCATGCCGATTGCAGGCCGGCCGATGTTGCCGCCGGCGTCGACACTGTAGGTCTCACGTTCGGTTATGATGTTGAACGTGCTTTGTTTGGTGTTGGTCGGTTCGGTGCTAGGCATTTGGTTTATCCTTGTTCGTGGCGTTCGGTTCAGTTGCCGATGTAGTACCAGATCCGGCCACCGTCGGCTTTGTATACGTTGCCGCTGATCTCGCCGGCTTCACTTTGCTGCCGGTACGCCGTCCAGTCGAATTCGTCCGGAAAGCAATCATCCATCCCGGCCTCGCGCATGTCGCTGGATATCAGCTGGATCAGCAATGCGTTGCATTCGTCATCGGACCAGGCTGCGATGGCTTCGTCGTCCCACGCGCCGTAGCCCTTTACGTACTCGCGGAATTCCTTGATCTGGTCCGGTGTCGTCAAAAGCGGCTTCTCCTTGGCTTCGTTCATGGCGTTGCGCCATGTGTTCGGACCAGCGTTCGGACCCGATTCAGCGATGGATGCGGAATAGAAATGTGGTTCGTTAGTCATGACAAAATCGGTTATGTCGATTTCCATAGCGGGGAATCCCTTGGGCTTGGTTCGGTTCAGGTCGTGCGTTCGGTGATTGGTGCACCGTTCAGCGGCGCGGCTTTTATCAGGATGCGACCATCGTAACGGAGCGGGCCGTCCGATCGGACCATGAAGACGTGCATACCTTGCGCTTGTAGTTTGTCGCGGTGCGCGCGAGCTTGTGTGATGTCTTGAAGACGATAAGATGCGACGGTTTCATAGCGAGTCATGGGTTTGGTCCTGTTCGGTTCAACTGACAGGGAGTCTACCTTGCCAGCCGTTCGGTTGTCAAGTTAATTGTCAGTCTGCCAGCGCGGCCACGTGCTTATAGTTCTCATAGCGCAGGACCAGTTTGCCGGTCGCGAGGTCGCGCGCCATTCGGTTCGCCACGCTGCGAGTCAGTTCATTGAACGGTTCGACGGTCTCAACCTCCCACGCCAGCCGCGGGAACGCCTTGGCGTCGTAGCCTTCCGGTGCGATCAGGACGCGCACGGTGTAGGCGCGCACGTTCCTGGGGCCGCGTTCGGACGTGACAAAGAAGCATTGCTGGCCGTCCGCGGTTGTGTACCCGCCTTCAGGATAGCGCGTGCGGAAATACCTGGTCGTGTCCGCGTCGAACCAGTGGCGGCCGTAGCCGGGCTGGTACAGGTCGCGGATGCGTTCGATCGGTGTGAAGTGCAGTATGGTGCTAGGCATTGGGTTATCCTTTCGAGTTCGGGTTATGGGTTAGCGGTAGTACCGCAAGCCGTCATCGGCGGCCTTGAACCATCGCTTGTGGATCCGTGTGCCGGTATGGCAGCAATCCTCCACGGGAAACGTGCGGTAATGCGTGGCACCATCGCCGAATCGTATTTCGTACGGAGTCGGCGGGCGATGGTACTGCATCTCCGTCACGTCATCGCGGACGGGAAGGCGGTACTTGAGGTCAGGCTTGTACGTCATCGGTTCGATTCCTTTCGATTCGTCAAACTATCCTAGCAGCGTTCGGAACGCTGCTAGGACAGGCTGGCGCTAGTCCTCAGATGCGAGCGCAATCAGATCGGGCGTGAAGGCGTCCTGCAGGCTGTCATACTGCGGTGCGGTACTGCGTTCGGAGTCCATGTCATCGACGGGAAAAACTTCGATTATCAGCCAAGCGCCGTTTGCATCGGACCATGACGATTCGGCGTTGGCCTCAGCTTCCTGCAGCGCTTCATAGGCTTCCTTGACGGCTTCTGTGTCATCTTCGTCCGCTTCGTCGTAAGCCTGCTGGAGTGTCTCCAGGTTCGGTTCGGAACCGTCGGGAGGAGGGTCCAGGATCATGGCAGAGATTCCGAATTCGGCTTCCCCATCGATCTCCATTGCTTCAAGTGCGAAGGTTTGACCCTCGCCTTCCTTGAATTCGGAGAGCATGGCGCAACGCGCCAGTGCGTACGGTTCGCACGTGCGGACGTAGTAGTTCGGCCACGTGCGGCTTACGCCGTCATTGCCGTTGCCGGAGGAAACGCCGTACCAGTGCGGTATTGCGTCTTTCGCGGATTCAAAATCCAAGCCTTCCCATTCGGGCGGGAAAGCCGGTTCGTAAGTGAGGCTAGAGACAAACATGGTTGACTCCGTTCGGTTCGGTTCGGTCAATCGACGGCCGTATGCGTGACGGGTTCGCCGGTCTTTTCGGCAAGTACAACCGTCACCTCGTACGCCTTGCGCGCCTTGAACTTCGCGGCGGCGATCGTTTGCGCTTCGCGAGAGGTTGCGGCGTACACTTCGATTCGTTTGCCGCGATAGAAACAAACATATCCGTTCATTGGTTTACCCTTTCGGTTCGGTTGTCTAAGGCTTGCCGGTGAACCGGGTTCGGTTCGGTTCACTTCGCAAGGCTTAGGCTTGGCGTTCGGTTCGGTTCGGTTCGGTTCGGTTCGGTTCGGTTCGGTTCGGTTCGGTCAGGATGGCAGGATGATATCCGATACGCTTGGGTATATGTAAATTCCTTCTTCGCCACGAAGCGCGGTATTGTAGGCTGACAGGACAAATCCGCCGGTAGCAACATAGCCTTGCGTATCGGTATGGAATGTCTGGTGCGCCACCATTTTCATATAGGAAACGATCGCCGACGGCGTATCGCCTAGCACGTGCGGATTGAACCGCGCGACTATGCGAGCAACGGCTATCATTTTTTCGTCGTCAAATATGAGCTTGTTCATGTTGCGACTCCGCACGCCGTCAGGAAGCGCTGGCGGTCGAAGCGGGAATTGTCGCAGGCGAGCGCGTTTGCCAGCGTGAACGCAATGGCGCGATGCAGCTTGCGTGCCGGATCCGCATGCGCCGGCAGTGATGGGCCAGGCATGGTAGCGCTTGCGGCGCCGGCGATTGCCGCGGCGAGCAAACAGTAGTCTTTCCGTGTCATGTCAAAAATCCTTCGCTCGATTTTGATCCTATCGCGGTCCGATCTCCGATCGGACCGCGCAAGGAATGATTTGCGGGAAACACTGTTTCAGTCACGCCATGTTGGCCTATCCTTTCCGGCCGGTCTGGGCCGATGTCCGCAAGATGGGCCAGCTGGAGCGGAACGTCAAGAAAAATGACAGTCTCATACATTACAAATTTGTAATGTGAGACACTGACAACAATGTTGACAATCTATGGGGTAGGCTGGTAATAGGATGCTGAGGTCGAACGAAGGAGATCACGTTATGCGTACGCAATGGAAATCAGTCTGGGAATTCAATACCGCGCGATTTAGGATCGTTGCAGAGGTAACACCCTGCGATGTAGATCCTGTGGATTCGTTCAGTTTTGATTCTGACATCGAAGCGGTACGCAATGGTGATGTCGCATGGTTTGACGCGCGGGTGCGAGTCCTAATGGATGACGAATGCGTGGGGGCGGACTATCTTGGTTGCTGCGCATACTCGGATCCCGTTGATCTGTTCCGGTATCACTCGACTCTGACATGCCAGCTGCGCCGTTTGCGTGGCCGTACTGATCGCAAGTCACGGCGGGAGCGTAAGGCGTTGCGCCAGTGTCTGTCAAACAACGCCACGCTGGATCCGCCGGTCACCTATATGGAGTATGGTCCTGGTATGGTGCTGCAGGCTATCTCAGAGGCTAGGGCAACGCTGGCGCGACACGGCGCGGTGAAACTACGGCAGACGGAGTCAGTGTAATGGGAATCAGCATTGATCGCAGTCTTAGACTGAGAGATCGCGGTATCAGCATGTGGAACACGCTTGATTCGCAGGCTCGCATCTATGGTCTGTCACATGAGGTTATCCTGCAGGAAACGGATAAGATCCGCAATGCTATTGCCATCGCTCCGCATTGGGTCAAGTCATACGTCGACGGGTACGCTATGGCGTTGCGCAACGCTTGGTATCATCAGCATCTCATATGGTGCCATGTCGCGCCGGATGGTACACGTTACACCGCGCACAAGAATCGGCCGGTATGGGCGGAGGATTCAGATCCGCTCTATAAGGCGGGACGCGGCGGGGAAATTGCGGTATGGAAACATGCGCATTTCTGGCCTAACGGCAAGGCGTTTGTTGAGCCTAAAGCGTTTAAGTAGTCGAAAGCACGACAATAAACTTGACAATATGAAATGTTAGGTTTATCGTCTGCCCTAGACGCAATCGGAGAAACTCAAATGCTTTTCGCTTTTGACTTGGTTCTTGCGCTCTATCTTGCGGTGAGCCTCACGCTTGGCGCGTTGCTTTTCGTCTGGATAAACCCGCCGCATATCCTGTGCTATCGCAAGGTCGGCGGGATATCGTTCCTCCGTATTGCACGCTACCAGTTTTCTTTCTGCCGGTGTCGCCAGCCGCTATCGGCGTAGGAGTCAAAACCATGCAAACGTATAAAGACTACGCCCCCACGGGCTTTGACGTCAAGGGGCTCAATCTCCCGGACCGGCAGGATTGGCTGGTAGTGATTGGCCGCAATCGCGACTCCGATTGCCTCGCAAACTCCAACTTCGATCAGGCGCTTGAAATGCTTGGCGGGGAGTCGGACGATTGTGAGGTCCACTCCTTCGATCATTGGGCGTGTGGCTGGCTGGAGATCATAATCATAAATCCAAATTCCGAATGCGCCAAGATAGCGCAAGAGATCACCGACCGTCTTGCCGACTATCCTGTTTTGAATGAAGAGGACTACTCGGAACGGGAATTTACGATGGCCAGCGACTATTGGCATGGTATGCGCGCTCGTGAGCGCGTGCAATGGGCCGTCGATGCGCGCAAACGTTACCATTGGCTGAGCAAGTCAAACGTCATCCGATACGCTCGAATGACGTATGCGACACTGTGCAATGACGGATCGCCGATAAGCGAGTCAATCTGCGAAAGTCTGAGGAGCAACTAGGATGTCCATATACCTAAAACCCCTGTATCAGCACATGGCCACTGCAATCGACGCTATGAAACGCTGCAAGGCGGATGTCGCTGCGATCAAGGCTGGTAATGGTCCGCATGCTTCATTCCTACCCTTGCGTGAGGAGTGGTCAACGCGATGGCAGGACAGGCTGGACGCCATGCTGCAAGCCCTGCCGCATGGTAGCGGGCTCGACACTGCATGGCGTTACGATTTGGATAAGTGCAGCGCCGAGTGTGTCGTGCTTACAATATCGTATCACAATATGGATGAGCAAGGAGGTTATTGCGGATGGAGCGATTTGGTAATTACGATCCGGCCGTCGCTCATTCACGGCACGGTATTGCGCATTACCGGCGGAGATAGTCTTTTGAAAGATTACCTTTACGATATCCTTACATCGGCGCTATGCGAGGAACATGACCAGTTAGAATTTTGTTCCGATATGTCACCGGAGGAGATCGCAACATTCAAGGCAACGCGCAATGGTGTCACGACATTGTGATAGGCCGCTCCGGCCTATGCTGCATTGCAGCATAGTCACGCTGGCGTGATCTATGCAATGGACATGCCAACCGTGCCTGGCGTTTGCGCTAGGTCTGGTATGCGTTAATGTGTGTAAATTATCTTGACGCTATGGCGTGGATGCGAACATACTATTGGAACGATACGAAAGGGTAGTTGTTATGGCCGACTGCATGCAGACGAATATAAACACCATGCGCGCCATGCTGCACGAGCGGCAAAATTACGCCGGCGTCAACGAATTGCTCGCATGGATGGCAACGGACGCGTGCGATTGGGCTGCATGGCCCAAGGTGATGCGTGAGGCGCTTTGTAAAGTACCAAATGATTTCCGCGACTACCTAGCGGCTCCGATGGTGAACGCCATGCAGGACGTATCGCTGGGCCGCAAGGTGAATAAGCAAACCATAGCCAGCCTGCGCAATCGCATGTCGCGTTGCAGCTGGTCAACGTAAAGGATAAGCCGTTATGACAAACAAGGTTGCGTGTAATTTCATATTTGACGATAGCCCGATATTCGCGGGTTATGCCGACGGCAGTACGTGGAACGGGTTTGACAATGTATGGGTTACGCCGTCTGAGCGCGATCGCATAGTCGCGTACTTCCGCGAGCTATCTCCGGATTGCGCTGATACCGAGCAAGGCAATCTGGACATGCTATCAACTGGAGCAACGCCAATGTTTACCTACTACGCGAAAGCCATCCTGATCATAGCGCGTCACCCCTTGCGCGTCCTGCGCCATGCCAAGGCGCGCGAGATCCTGGTCGGCGTTGCCCGCGCTGAGTTCCGTCTCCATTGGTTGCGGGACGTGGCGCGCGGGTACAACTAGGCCGATACCACACGGCATCGATCGAACGGCCGCTAGGGTACTAGCGGCCGTTTGCATGTACGCCCCACGGCAGGACCTCGACGCGGCGAGAGGCCACGGCAGGACCTCGACGCGGCGAGAGGCCACGGCAGGACCTCGACGCGGCGAACACTGGCGCAGCTGCCAGACCAGGTGCCGGCATGGTGCCAAGATGGTCAGGACGGTTGTCATAAAGCAATCCATCTGTTGCACGCACGGGGACGGGAGGTGGGGAAGGCCAGTCTAATTTTTTGGATTAACCGGCCTGGCCGCGCGAGAAAATAAAATTTCATTATCGAAACAATATATTTCGATATGTAAATATAATTGTATATACTTACATACGCATATACATACGGCGTCGAGAAAAAATACCGCGTCCTGTGCCGCGTGCATGTTTCTAAACTACAACAACACCTTGACACCCCTTGTATCACTGGCTACCATCGGTTTTTCGCAGGCATCAAAGGCACCGACATGCCGTACACGAGCCGCCAGAGACGATATTTTCACCACTTGGCCGAGAACCCGGACGACGCCCGTGCCGCCGATGTCTCGCCTCGCACCGCCGCCGATCTCGCCTCCGAGGCCGACGACCTGGCCCGTGCCGGCCGTGAGCGGAAGCCGGTCAAGAAGCAGACCATCAAGTCCTTCCTCGACCTGGCGCCCCTTTTTGGCCGCCCCGATGCCTGAATCGCCTGTTCCAGCCTCCCTCGCGCAGGCGTCCAAGGCATCCCGCCACCTCCAGCCTGTCGGCGACACCCACCCGCTGCCGTGCCCGTTCTGCGGCGGCGGCGCCATTGTAGACTACGACGCCGCCTACGGCTGCTGGTGCGTGCGGTGCCTCCGTTGTCACTGTCGGACGGTGCTGTCCCGGCCGCGCACGGAGGCCGTCGCCGCGTGGAACCGCCGCGCCCCTTCGATGCGCGGTCCGAATGCCTGAAGGGCCTGCGCCGCCTGTAGATACGTCTGTATCTACGCCAAAACTTGACCTGCCGACCTACTACAACGGAATCCAGACGACGCGCGGCTTCTCGCTCGCGCCGCATCATATTCCCCTTTGTCAGGGGCTGGAAGATAAACGTATCGACAACGTATTGTTTATGGGACCCCAAGGCACGGGCAAGAGCACGATTCTTTCATGCGTATATCCAACCTACGCCCTCGGCCTCGATCCTACCCTCGCCGTTCTGTCCATTTCTGCCGGAGAGCGCCTGCCGCAGACGTTCATGCTGGCGAGCATGCAAATAATTCAGCACGATCCCGTCTTCCGCAGGACCTTCCCGAACGTAACCCCAGACCTCGGCACCGGCTGGTCCCTCGACCGCGGCCTGTTCGTGACCGGCCACCATCCCGGCGACGAGAACCCCTCGTACTTCTCCTGCGGCCTCGCCTCCAAGGCCCTGACGGGCCTCCACGCCCGGCTGATGATCCTCGACGACCTGCACGACGAGGAGAACTCCCGCACCCCTGAATCCAGGGCTGCCGTCGTCGATCGCTACTACCGCACCATCCTCGGCCGCGCCGACGCCCGCGGCTGCCGCCGCGTTGCCGCCGGGCGGTGGTGGGCCAACGACGACCTCTACCAGGAACTGATCCAGTCCGGCGAGTGGGTGGTCATGTCCCTGCCCGCCTCCCGCTCCGGCAACCGCCGGCTGTGGTACGACGTGTACGTGCCCAAGGGCCTTGCATGCACGTTCTCCGAGACCGGCATCCCCGAGCCCAGGGGCCAACTTGACCAGACCGGCGCCATCCTCGACTCCGAGCCCCTCTACGACCGGTTTCGCGTGTACTATGGCGCCGCCGATCCCCTGGCCCAGGGCTTCTACTGGCCCGCCAGTCCGTCCAAGAGACGCGACTACAACGCGGTCCGCCGCCGCCAGCCTCGGATTGCCGCCATCAACTGGAACGGCGACCTGTCCGCGGCCGAGGACGCGGTCTTCACCGCCGAGGATTTCCGCCCGTACGTCCTGCCGTTCGCCCACGAGGAACTCGCCCAGGGCCGGCACTCTCCCGCCGTCCACGCCTTCACGTCCTCCTTCAAGGGTGCGCACGTGGAGTCCGCCTGGGACACCGCCTTCGGACAAAGACAGTCCGAGGCCCTGACCGTGGACATCACGGGCCTGTTCGTCCCCTGTACCCAATGGCACCGGGGCGAGGATCCGACCCTGGTCGGTCCCTGCGACTTCCACTTCGATGTCTACCTGCTGGACATGATGGCCGACACCCTGGATTTCCGCGAGCTGGCCCTCGCGTTCCGCACGCGCTACGGCCTGTGGGGTCCCCGCCGGGTGACCGTGGAGGAGAAGGCCAGCGGCATCTCGCTGCTGCAGACCTTTCGGGGGAGCGCTATCCCGCTGCGCGGCCAGCGCGTTGCCGAGGGCAAGATCGACCGGGCGATCAATCCCGTGTTCACCCCCGGTAGCGCTACGCGCTCCCCCGGCGTGCGGGCGCCCCACGGCGTGGGAGGCGGCGCGGCCTCCGTCCAGGGCTGGGCGCGGATGGGCCGCATCCTCTACCCCGCCGGCGCCCCCTGGACCCAACCCAGCAAGACCGATCCCACTGGCCGGCCCGGCTGGCTGCACCGGATGCTGAACTTCACCGGGGGCACCCGCAACGCGGACGAGTTCGACGCGACGGTCCACCTGATCACCAGGGCCATCACCCTGTCGGTCCGGTCGGGCCGGCTGCCCACCGGTGCCGGAGAAGGCGGTAATCAGGATGTGGGCGCCGTGCCGGATTATCTCACCGACCCGTACGCCGGTGCCCGGGAGGCCCTGGCCGCCATCGCGGCCCTCCAGGCTCCCTCGCCCCAGGCGACCGCCAACTCCTTGTCCGACCCCGCCTCCAACCCGTTCCACGGCTTCTGCGGCGGCGGGTGCGGTGCCTACGGCACACTTGACAACTCGACATTTTGTTTGCGACATAACAGGCGTGTGACAACCTTCGATGGTTGCGCGGACTGGTCCACGACCCCTCCGGCCCCGGAAGTCACCCCCGCGTGGGACAACTCGCCCATTTTGACCTGACCGGCCTCGCCGACCGGTTCGGCCTTCGATCCTTTATCGAGACCGGCACCGGCCGGGGCGACTCCCTTGCGTACGCCTGTCGCTTCTCCCCGCCCCTGACCCGGCTGCACTCCTGCGAGGTCCACCCCGCGCTGGCGGCCGCCGCCGTCTCCCGCTTCGCGGGCAACCCCCTGGTCCAGGTCCACTCCCTCCGGTCCACCGCCTTCCTCGACCGCCTCCTGCCCGTCCTGCCCGACCGTCCCGCGCTGTTCTGGCTGGACGCCCACTTCCCCGGCGCCGACTACGGCCTTGCCCCGTACGACGACACCCTCGACCCCGCCGTCCGCCTGCCGCTCCGATCCGAACTCGACCTGATCCACCTCCTGCGCCCCCTTGCCGCCTCTCGTGACGTGATCCTGATCGACGACGCGCGTATCTGGCTGGACCTGCCGTTCGGCAGCGGCCCCCTTCCCGACGACATCCGGCCCCTGTGTCCCGCTGCCCGCGACATCGCGTTCGTCCAGGACCTCTTCAACGACACGCACGACATCCACGTCGACCTGTCCCACGAGGGCTACGTCATGCTGACCCCGCGCGAGCCCCCCTCGGCGACTGGCAGACCAAGGTCGCTGCTGGCGGCGGAGACCGTCGGGTGAGACCGCATGATGCGACCGACTGGATCGTCGTCGGGATGCTGTTCACGGTCTTCGCGCTTATGGCAGCGGTGATCGCGCTGACCTGCCTCTACGATATCACGATCCATGTCGCCGTGACCGGTCAGGCAAGGACCTGGTACGACGCCGCGTTCCATGTGTTGGTGGCCATGGTGGTCGGCGTCCTGATGTTTGCCGTACTGCGGTTCGCATGGCCCAAGGCGAAGAAGGCGGAGGACTCCCGTTGATGGCCAAGTCACGCATGCTCCGTCATCCCGCCTTGACCACGACGGGCCATGTCCTGATGGCGGTGGGTGCCTTGCTGCCGCTTGTCGCGTCCATCGGCTACTACGCCCTGACGGGACGCTGGGGCCGCGTGGCGGTGGGCGTCGCGACGACGGTTGCGGTCGTCGGCGTCTACGCCGCCATCAGGCTGTGGCCGCGCGTCCATGACGCTGCCGTGCTGCGTCGTCTTCACCGCACCGGAGTAAGGCACCGACATGGTTGATCAGTCCACTGTTCGCCGCGGCATTGTCCAGGTCTCCGGGGCCTTTCTGGCCGAGGCTCTGGGCCTGCCGCCGGATGCGCGCATCGTCGCCGTCGACTGGTCGCCAGGCTGCCTGTACGGCCGGGTCGTCGTGGAATCGCCGGCGCTGCCGCCTTTGGTGCCCGCCACCCCTAGCTGTGGCATGTCCCTGCCGGACGTGTCCTTAATCTTCACTGCCCGCGCCGTACACCCGAGTCGCCTGACCGACCCCGTGTGTATCATCTCTTGCCGCTGGGCGCACGATCCGTCCGTGACGTGGACCGTGCCCATAGCCCGGCTTCGCCACGAAACGGCGGTGGCGCTGAACGCGCAGGACGGCGATCTGTCCTGCCGCGCAGGCGGCGTCACGACCGCTGAGACTTGTCGCGTGACCGGAGATACCATCTGATGGTTGATTTCGTCACTCGGAGTTATAGCCGTTTGCCGGCATCAATTCGCACTTCACCGACGGGCACCGGAGCAAGCTCTTGATCTCCCGTCTCCATGCGCGTTACATCGTTGCCGATGCGGTTCCAGCCCTCCTGGCTGTACCAATAGTGATTCACAGCGGCGTTTTGATCGCGCCCCATGACGTTGCCGCAGTCGCAGTGCATCACCCGTTCCTTGAGGTTCTTCATTTCACGGTGGATTTCGCCACAACAACTACAGGTCTGACTGCCGGGGAACCACGGGTCGATCTTCTCGATCCGCCGCCCTCGCCAATCGGCTTTGTATTCGCAGAACCTAATCAGCCGGGACATCCCGGCATCTGTCACGGATAAGGCAAGATGATGGTTTCGGAGCATGCCCCGGATATTCAACGTCTCGACCTTGAGCACATCAGCCTTGGTTGTCAGTTGATGCGAAATTTGGTGCAGCAAGTCCTTCCGGCGCTCCCGTACCTTGCGGTGGATCACCCCCAACCGCCGGGTCCGGGCACGTCGCCGGGTGGAGCCTTTTTTGCGACGGGACTTGGTGCGCTCCGCCCGGCGCAGTCGCTTCAACGCCTTCCGAAGGTGCTTGGGCGCGGTGATTTCATCGAACCCGGAACCGTCGAAAGTGGTGACAAGAGTGGCGACCCCGAGGTCTATGCCAACGGTCACGCCGGTTGCTTCCATCGGCGCAGGCCGCGCACACTCGAACTGCGCCGACAGCATCCAGCGCGAGCCGTCACGTCGAATGCGAACACCCAACAACCGTCCATTGGGCAGGTCGCCACCGCGCAATTTGACACGGCCAAGTTTTGGCAATTTCGCTTCACGACTGCTGATTTTACTTATGTAATTCGAACAATATATTCCAACTTCACGAATAAACTTTTTCTTCGGCCTGGGGAATCCGTAGTCACGCCCCACCTTGCGCTCCTTGGCCATGCGCTGAAGTGTATAGTCTATTCGCGAAGATACATCTTGTGCGGCACAGGATGGCAGATCAGCCAGCCATTCAAGTCCAGGTTGATATTTCATCGCGGCGGCGATCGGCTGCAACTGTTTATTCCAGATAAATTTGCCAGTTGCAGCGTATTCGGCCTTTTCTATATCCAGCAGACGGTTCCACAGGAAGCGCAGCGATCCCGACCACTGATTAAGTCGGACCACCTGATCCTTGGTTGGATAGAGCTGAGCAACGAAACCGACGACGATCTTGTTTTCCATTATCCGCTCGTGATATCAGACAATATGGTGAGAGTCAACCGTGATATCACGAAAAACCGGCCTAAGCAGCGTGGATTGCTGGTGGCTGTCCGGCTTCAACCTACTGCGCTGAGTCGGCTCGATGACTGGATAGCGAGCCAACGGCAGGGAAAATTGACGCGGCCGGAGGCTATCAGAACACTTGTAGATATCGCTTATGCGTGCGGTGCGAATCGCAAAAAAGGTTATGTTTAATGGTTGATTTTACAACCTTCGCCTCCGATCCCCATGCCGCCCCCTTCGACGTGAACGCCTCCCCGCCGGTCAAGGGCGCCGCCCTGCCGCGGCCCTCGACCCTCCTGCAGGGCCTCATCGTCTCTCCCGACACCTACACGATCGCGCTGGCCGCCGACGCCGGCTCCGACCCCCTGACGGCCTCCTTCAAGGCCGTGGGCGACTCCATCGCGGCGGCCTGCAAGGCCCTCGCCATCCCGCCGCGCGCCTACTCCTACGCCTCGATGTCGTTCATGCCGGACACCGCGGCCCACGGGCTGATCCAGTGGCCCGGCATCAACCCCGATTCCCTGCGCAAGGTCTCGCGCGAGAACATCATTCCGCGCATGGTGTTCAACGCGCGGGTCAACGACATCGCGCGCTACGCCGACTTCGCCCGCTACCCGTGGCAGACCGGCTGGACCATCGGCCTGCGGGACCCGTCGTCCACGCCGACTTCCCAGGACCGCGCCGACATCCGCGAGGCCACGTCCTTCGTCATGAACTGCTGCCGCGATTCCTCCTTCGACCCCGACGCCCCCGCCGACCCGCGCGGCCGCGACGCGCATCGCCTCATGCCCTTCGATACCTTCCTGCGGGCCTCCACCGACGACATGATGACGTTCGACGCCTGGGCGATCTGGACCGACCGGACCCGCCGCGGCGGCGTCAACGCCTTCACCTGCCTGCCCGCCGGCAACGTCCGCCTCGCCAACCCCGCCACCGGCTACCGCAACGACCCCTCCCTCTTTGCGGCCCTGCTGGACGAGACCGGCAACCCCGTGGCGGGGTTCACGCGCGACGATCTCATTTGGCGGGTGCAGTCGCCCCGCACCGATCCGTCCACCTACGGCTACGGCTGGCCGCTGATCGAGCAGTCCGTCCGCGTCATCCAGGCGTTCCAGAGTGCAGTCGATCTGAACGCCTCCACGTTCGACAAAAGCGGCATACCGAACGCGATCCTCAAGCTTACGGGCGAGTTCTTCAACCAGGACCAGATCGACGCAATGATGCGTGAGTGGAACAACATGAAGAAGGGCATCTCCAAGACCTGGGGCCTGCCCGTCATCGCCATCCCGGAGGACGGCGACATTGAACTGCTGAACCTGAACGACATCAAGGGGATGGACGTACGCTACAAGGACCACATGAACATGATGGCGGGCATCTGGTGCGTCATCGCCGGCTTCCCGATCCGCCGGATGGGCTTCTTCGCCTCGGGCCACTCGCGCGACAACATGCCTGTCCCCGACCAGTCGGTGGAGATTCAGGGCGTCGACGACCCCGGCCTGCCACCCCTGCTGTCCCACATCGAGGCGACCCTCAACCCGTACATCATTCAGGCCAACTGGCCGCGGCTCGCACTGTATTTCTATAACAAAGATCCAAAATCCGACGCGCGGGGCTACGAAGCCAGAAAACTGGCGCGGACCTGGGGCGAGTCCCGCGTCGAGGTCGATCAGCCCGTGCTGGCCGATCTCGCCAAAGGTCCCAAGGCGTGGCTGAAGCCCTTGATGGAGATGATGGACCTGGCGCCCGAGGATTCCGCGAAGATGTCGGGCTACTTCTCGCTGGGCCAGCAGTTGCTGGTCGATCGCCTCAAACGGGAAGCGATCGACGACGGCTACGAGTTGGACCCGACCGATCCCCCCGACGCTACCGCCGGCGACCGCACCCCGGCCAAGACGCCGGGCGCCGCCTTCCCCTCCAAGAAGGACCCGGCAGCCTCGCAGGAGCACGGCCACCGCGCCGGCGTCCGAAGGACCTCCCCCACCACCGGCCGGTCCTCCGACACGTCTAATCGTCCTCATGGAGGTGCCACTACGCGCGGCGAGGATAGCCGCCAGACCGGCGGCGGAAGGACCGAGCGGCGGGCGGAGGCCAGCCACTGATGGCGGACCCTGTCGCAGTCGAAATGCACCCGGTGCAGCGCAGCGCGCGTCGCGGTCCGACCCGCATCACCTCGGCGGTGACGCTGCGCGCCTACGAGGTCTACTGCCATGTCTACGGGGAACAGGAGGCGATGGTGACCGGCTGGTGCCGGGGCGGCTTCGGCGACGGTGAACTGATCGCGTTTCTCTATGCGCGGTCGTTCCCGAAGAGCGAATGGCGTGCACGAGTCGATGAGGTGTTCAAGAATTCGGAGAACCTGTGATGTCCGAATACAGCGATCAGGCAAAAGCAGTTTTGGATCGGTTGGCGCGTGAACCGATGCCCGAGTACGTCGAGGCCCTCAAGTGCAATGCGACGCCGGAACAGGTGCGCGAACTTGAGGCGGCGTGGGCCGAGTACCTCAAAGGCCCGTGGCAGAACGTGCCTTTGGAGGTTGTGCCGGACGATCCCGTTGAGCGGCAGGTCGAGATGCTTGTCGCTAATCTCCCTGCTGACTCGACCGGTGTGCTGATCGTCAAGCTCCACGGCGACTGCATACGGCAGGACGATATCGATCGGTTCGGTTGGAGTTTGCGTCAGGCCGTCAGTGCTGCCGGCCTGAGCGTGTCGCTGTTGTTCGTCGTGGATACCGGCGAGGTGGCGTTTGACTTCCAACTGCTCACCAACGACCAGTTGCGCGATATCGGGTTCAAAAGGGTTGAGCCGACACCGAACTATTTCGACATTACCAAGGCCAGCGTGTAGCCGTGCCGGACACACCCAAGACCTATGATGGCGCGGCGGAGTTCTCCCGCGTCACGGGCCGCTCCCGCGAGGAGATCCTGTCGATCTGGGACGAGGTCAAGGCCAACAAGGCCAGGCTGGACGCCTGTCCCCGTCATCGCTTCGCGCCGGTGCCGGTGAAGTTGGGCGACAGGTTCACCTGCATCGCCTGCGGCGGCGTCGTCAATCTCACCGACCTCGGCAACTACGTGAAGGGCTACCGGGCCGGTGGCGGCGATCCGAACGACATCTGGCCCGGCTGGGATACGCGGCATGTGCAGAAGGAAACCGCATGATTTCATCCGACCGACCGCCGTTCATTCTTGTCGTGCAGAGTGATGGCCAGGGTTGTGGTTATTGGCGCTGTCAGATACCGTTAGGACTGCTTGCTGCGTCCAACCTCGCCGAGGGCCGCGTCGAGATGGGCTTCTGGCCCGACGATCTCCTGACCGCGGTAAATCCCGACGTGGTCGTCTGGCAGCGCGCGGTCGAGGACCACCAGTTCGACCACATGCGCCGCTACCGACGCCTCCTGCCCGAGGCGCTGTTCGTCTACGAACTCGATGACCACCTCGGTGCAGTGCCGGCGGTCTCTTTCCACGCCGGCTACATTCCGCCGCACCTGCCGGAGCGGGTCGGCCAGGGCCTGTCCCTGTGCGACCGCGCCACGACCACCACCGAGCCGCTTGCCCAATGGCTGCGCACCCTGTCCGACACGCCCGTGCACGTGGTGCCCAACGCCGTGCCGATGGCCCGGCTGCGCGAGCGCAAGCCGCGCCTCTCCGGCCGTCTCCGCATCGGCTGGGCCGGCGGCATCTCCCATGCCGGCGACCTGGAGATCCTGCGGCCCGCCATGGAGGCGATCGGTGACGACGCTGTCTCATGGGTCTTCATGGGCATGGCCCCCGCCGATCCGCCGTGCCGCTTCCAGCTGCACCCCGGCACGTCGCCTCACCAGTACCTCGACGCGATGCTGTCCCTGGATTTAGACCTCGCCCTGGCTCCGCTTGAGAACAACACCTTCAACCGCTGCAAGTCCAACCTGCGGCTTCTTGAATCTGCTTGCATTGGCGTGCCGGTAATCGCGCAGGCGATTGAGCCGTACTTGACGGGCACCCCGCCGGTTTTCGCGTACGCCTCCGAGCCGTCTACCTGGACCGACGCTATCCAGACCTTCATCGCGGCCACGTCCACCCGGCGCGACGCCTCTGCACGGAACCTTCGCGCCTGGGTCGGCCGCCACCACACGCTGGAGGGGACCCGCCAGGCGCGGCTGGAGGCGTGGACCCTGTGCCCGACTTCGGCATCCTCGACGACCACGTCCCGCTGGTCCCCCCGGCCGCCCGTGATCGGCGGCGCCGGCCACGACACCTTCGTCGTCGCCTGTCCCGGCGGCGTTGACCGCTCCCTCCTGCCCCCCTTTATGCGGACGCTGAAGGCGCACCGCTTCCACGACTCCCTCGCCTCCGCGTGCGCGGCCTCCCTGCGGACCGGCGCCAACGTCCTGTGGCTGCGCCCCGGCACCGGCATCGACGAGACCGGTTGGAACCGCCTCAGTGCCTGCCTGACCGGCACGAATCCCCAGGGTGAGGCCGTCGTCGCCTCCGCCACGCCGCTGTCCTCCGACGGCGCCAACGCCTTTCCCCACCCGTCCCAGTACGTGGTCGTCACGCCTCAGTCCGAGGCCGCCATCCGCCGGATCGCGGCACGTCGCATGGTGGGCCGGACCCTGCGCGTCGCCACGCCGTCCGGCCCCTGTGTTCTCTTATCCGCCGCGGCTCTGGCAGCCTTCGGCGTGCCCGACCCGACCGGCATCGGCGACGAGGCCGCCATCCTGGAGTGGGGCCTGCGGCTGATCCCGAAGGGCATGGCGCACGTGCAGGTGCCGGACGCCTACTGCGCCTCCCTGGCTCCGCCGGCGGCGCTGTCGCCGCTCGCGAACCTGCGCGTCCAGGGCCGCGGCCATGCGCAGTTCGCCCAGACGCCGCCCGAGCCCCTTCTCCCCGACGATCGCGAGGCGATGGAACTTGCTCTCCTGCGCGAGCAGTGGGCGGGACCGCAGCCCGGCATCATGGGCTTCGACAACGACTATGCGACGTGGAGCGCGCTGAAGGGCACGCCTATTACGACCTTCGGCGGCGTGTCGAACGTCGTTCACCGGGTCGTCTTCGGACAGGAGCTGCGCAGCGACACGGCGTGGGCGGTCTACGTGGACGGCGACGTGACGCTGCGTCCGTACGCCCTCAACGTCCTGCACGAGGCGATCCGCCGGGCGTCGCCGGATGCCCGCGTCGTCTACGCCGACCACGACATGCCGCAGGGCGGCAAGTTGACGCCGGACTTCAAGCCCGACTTCGACCTGGAGCTATTCCTGGCGCGCGACTACGTCACGCCGGTCTGCGCCGTGCGCGCGGATGTGTTCTCCGTTGTGCCGAAGGACCGTGCGGACCTGTTCCGCACGGTCCTGGACATCGCCGTCACCAAGGGCCGCAGGGCGTTCGTGCACGTGCCGATCGTGCTGGCCACGGTCGCCGACGGCGAATCGCCTGAGGTCAAGGCGATGTACGCGCTGCAGCGGCAGATCGCGATTCAGGAACACTACAGGGCCGGCGTCACGGTTGAGGCACGGCGTGATTTGCCGGGTGCGTTGAAGGTGGTACGCGATTGGAAAGCCACCGCGCAGGGCGACCCGCTGGTCTCCATCATCATTCCCACGCTGGGCAAGGGCCGGCTGATCCAGCCGTGCATCAACACCATCCGTTCCCTGACCGCCTACCCGAACTACGAAGTCGTGGTCGCCCACAACGGGCCACTAGCGGCTCCCGAACTGTCCGACGACATCCTTGCCGATCCGCGCGTGCGCGTCGTGCGGTGGGTGCCCGAACCGGGGCACACCTTCAACTGGTCGCTGGCCTCCAACTTCGGTGCGCGCCATGCGCGCGGCACCTACTACTGCTTCCTCAACGACGACGCGTGCGTGGCCTCCCGCGACTGGCTCGACGCCATGATGGGCCATGCGGTGCGCCACGACTGCGGCGCCGTCGGCGCCCGCCTGCTGCACCCCATGGGGGCCTACCAGCACGTCGGCGTGGTCTGCCACGAGGGCGTCGCCGGCCACCTGCACAAGGGCCTGCCGGTGGGCAACCCCGGCTACTGGGGCATCGCGACGCTGACCCACGAAGTCTCTGCCGTGACCGGCGCCTGTCTCCTCACCAGCCGCGTCAACTTCAACCTGCTCGGCGGCTTTTCGGAAGCCTTCCCCCTGAATTATGGCGACATCGACTTCTGCCTGCGCCTGCGCAAGCGCGGGATGACCAACGTCGTCGAGGCTGCGGCCGAACTGGTCCATCCCGAGGGCACGACGCGGTCGGAGGGCGTGGACTTCACCGACTACGAGGTGATCCGCGCGCTGGCCGACGACAACCGCCGACTCTCAAGCCTACACCCCGGCCCTGATCCGTACTGGAACCCCAACCTTGCCCTGGGCCTCGTCCAGGGCGGTATGAACATCCAGGGCCTCAACTGCGACGCGCTGGCGTGGCCGCAAACGGCGCCATCGCCCGACGCTACCCGTGTTCTTCTCCTGAACGACCTGCCCGGCATGGCCGGCCGGATCCTGTCGATCGTGCGCGACGGTGCGACACCCTTTGTCGTAGACCTGTCGGGGTTCCACATGCGACTTGTCGCACCCAATGCGGTGAACTGCCCACCCTGGGACGTGCGCGATCCGGTCCGCCTTGCGGCCGGTCTGGGCGCGCTGGGCATCTCCCGGATCGTCCTGCGGTCCCTGGTGGGCAGTGCAGGCGCTGCCGCACCGGTGGAGACGCTGCGGTGCCTGAAGACGGTTAGGGACGTTCACGGTATTACAGTAGAAATTGATGCGATCGACGACCTGACCGTGGCGCCGTGGCTGGAGCCGGTACGAAACAACGACGAGAGGGTGTTTGGCGCTGCTGACCGCGACGCGTGGCGTCGTGCTTATGAAGACTTGGTGCCGTCAAATGTCGAACAGTTGTTTGAATCTGAAAATCAGTCTCAGGACGCGGCGCAGTGAGGAAGATGAAAGCCTACGCGGCTTCCGAGGGACCGCTGCCCGTCAGGAAGCGTGGCACACTGCAGTGGGTGCTGGACGAGGAAGAGGAAGCACTGGGCGATCTCCTTGACCCGTGGCGCGACCGGAATCGGCATGACCGTGATGTGCTCGGTGCGATCAAGGCGGCGTGGTATCGAGGGCTACGGACGGCGAGAGAGGATTCAAAACCAACAGGACACACATCATGAGCGAAACGATCGAGAAGGGCCTGACCCTGGCCCTGGAGAGCCCCGACCCCGTGGTGCGCAACCTCGCCATCCGTCGCGAGGAGATCCAGCGCGAGATGGGCAAACTTGATGGCTTCCTGGGCGCGTACGCGGAACTCTCCGCCGGCCGGCCCCTGGAGTTGCCGAAGCCCAAGCCCCAGCCCGTCGCGCCCCGCGCGCAGGCCGACTTCGGCGAGGAGGCGGTCGGCATCATCATGGGCCACGGCCGGCCGATGTCGTTCAACGACTTCCGCAGCGCCTATGCCGCGATCCACGGCGCCGAGCCGGAGCAGAACGTGCGCAAGCGCCTGAAGCGTCGCGACGACATCATCCGCATGGTCGAGGGTCGCGGCCTGTGGCCGGTCAGCCAGCCGGTGCCGGGCGGTGACAACGGCGCCCCGGCGTCAACGCCGCATTGATGTCGCCCGGCTTTTCTTCCGATCCGACGGTGCATTGGGCGACGATTCGCCAGTTGGCTCTCCAGGCCGAGTACGCCGTCCTCGACGGCCTGCTGGGCGCGTACGTCCGGATCGCCGGCCACGGCAACCCGTTTCCGCTTCGTCTGCCCCAGCCCCTGCTGGGCCACTTCCCGATGCTGGAGACCGACGACTGCGGCTGCGACCTTTGC
>Ga0210407_10001318_pt1 | contig 23717 bp, 38 predicted proteins | sample IncBWC27MmetaG_FD_150860 | JGI IMG/M metagenome (GOLD analysis project Ga0210407, IMG submission 150860) | Forest soil microbial communities from Barre Woods Harvard Forest LTER site, Petersham, Massachusetts, United States - Inc-BW-C-27-M | ecosystem: Environmental > Terrestrial > Soil >... | reverse complement strand
CCGTTCCGGTGCTATCAACCGCGGGCTTCAATCGCCCTTTGCTCGCACTGAGCACGATTTGTCGTTGCCCGAGCCGGTCAAAGGAACGATCCTGGCCCCGAAACCGCGGGAATCTGGCGAATGTCGGTCCATACTATTGGGATGAACCGAATGTCGCCGGCGTTAGACTCAATCAAGGCCATACTTTAGGATTTTATTGATAGTATGCCGGCCTCAAACGTCGTTTCATCGTGGTTCGCCATGCCGCAAGGCACAACGGTATTTGGTATCGTTTTCCTCTTGGGATTGGTTGCGCTCGTATTATTGCCACGTACATATCGCGCAATCGAGCATAAATTCATCCGATTTCCAATCTACATCGTTGCATTGACCGTGTGTTTGATTGATATCCTTGTTTCGGCTGGCTACCTGATCACCCCGTATTATTCTGACCATGTAGAACCTACTGTTGCCGTTAGCTCTGCTCTATTGTTACGGGGCCAGTCACTTTATCCAGATTGGAATACCGGAGAGGGCGTTTACGGTATGATTTACGGTCCAGTTCTTTACTTCATCAACGCGATGGTCTTGATTGCAAACAAGAGTATATTTGCAACCAAATTCGCCGGGGTAGCTGCCGCTTGGACGGCCCTCCTCATCATGACGCTCAATGCCAGACTAATAGTCCGCGACTACGCAATTACGTCACTCGCAATGGGTTGCGTATGCCTTGTTTTCTTAACGCTCATGCCCAGCCAGTTTTGGAACCGGCCCGAACCGTTCTTGATACTATTAAGTGCCCTCTCTGGTTTGGCGCTTCGCTTGCCAATATTCAAAGCAGGCTTTGCAATCGGAATTATCACCGGTCTAGCCGTCGGGCTAAAGCCACATGGTGTATTTTATTGCCTCCCAGCCGCAGCAGCGCTGTTGGAGCGCCAGTCCTCACCATGGATGTCAAGGGTTCAACTCGCAAGCGTTATCTTTGCCACCGCAGTGGCGGTCATGATCGCTCCATTCCTGCACCCTGCTGTGAGCCTGTCCCGGTATCTCGCATATTTGGAAATCGCCGCGGAACACGGTTTGAGACTTGATCTATTTATCCAGAACATCGTCTTCCTGGCATTGATCATGACACCTGGCATTACAATCTATTTTTTCAAGCGGCCAATGCTTTTGCACGAGTTTCCGTTATCAATCCCGGTACTTATTACATCCGGTATCATCACCGCTGCAGTAGGTGCAAAAAATGGCGCTGGCGTGCATCATATGTTGCCGCTTGTGCCAGCTGTAACTTTGGCAACGCTGCAGATTGCTCAACTCAAGAGCCAGGATCCATCCGCGCTGATCAGCAGACAGGCTGCCGCGCTTAGTTTTTTCGTCGCATACTTCGTGGCCTTCATGCCTGTTGTGGTAGACCAGTCGCTTTGGATGGTTCGTGCGATAGTTCGCGCGTCCTCAGAATGGCCCAAAATTGTGGAACTGGACCAGTTATATGGAATGCATACTCGGGCCGAAATGGGAACGACTGACAACGCAAATTACCGTTCGACGTACTATCGTGTAGTCGGAGTACTTCGAGGAGGGCCTGTGCATTTAGAGGTTCCGTTTCTGATAGACCTACACGCCGTGGGCCTCGGTGATGATGCTATTCGGGATCTGCTCCAACATTGCAAAGTTGCGGAGTGGATTCTACCCCAAGCCGGCAACCCATTTTCACAACGCAACAGCTATAACGGCAATGAGTTGTTTTCAGATGGAGTTCGCCACGCTTTCGACAACAATTATCGCTTGATATCGAGCGGAACATATTACAATGTTTGGGGGTGTCGATAATGCGAAACCGATTCTCCAATACCACTGCTTCGAGGGCTTAATTTTTGTGCGACCGTGATCCGTAATTCGCGAAGGCCAACGGCGTCTGCCACCCGAGGCTCGAATGCGGGCTAAAGGCACAACTGAAGATTGAAGGAACGGAAGCGCTACAGGGGCCGCTTCGGCGGCCCCTAATAAGATCATCACAAGTTTATTTTATCACTGCAGGTTAAATTTTTGATGGGCGATTTTCCAGAACACCGATTCCGCGACTTTTGACTGTAGATTACCGATAGAAACGTCACCGACCTCACCGATAGATGGGGTCACGGGCCGGCAACCGACCGCGGTTGTGGGAGTGGCCGTCCCTCAGGATGATGAAGTTGGGTTAAGAGGTGATCAATCCGTCTTGCGAAATACGCTCAGCATGATTCCGGCAGGTATCGGCAGAACGAGCCGTGAGATGGGTCCCCCCTTAAAAGTCCCCTTCATGCCAAAAGTCTGCGCCAGCCGCGTGGCGAGGTGCGCGATCGGTGCATCGTACGGAACCGACTGAATCGCGAGTAGTGTGAACCCATAGCGCGCCATCATCCGTTCAAGCGTCTTCGGTGAAAAATACCAGAGATGTTCGAGCAGCAACATATTCCAGTGCTTTCCCATGACTCTGGCGACGAAACTCTCGCTGTTGGGAACGCTGACGAAGAAATGCCCCCCATTCCTCAGCACGGTTCGGATAAGAGCTAAATCCTCACCAATTCGCGGTAGGTGCTCTAGCACGTCGAACGCGACAACAAAGTCGAACGCGGCCGGCGGGAAGCGCGAGCCCGCGACCGTCGCCCAATCTCCCGTGACAATCTCGCACCGTCCGACCATTCGCCGGCCCTCCGTGCCAATCTCGAAGCCGCGCCCGCCAGGGCTATTGAACTGACGGAGGAAACCGCCGTCACCGCAGCCAAAATCGAGGAACGGTGCCTCGCGAGGTTGAAATTTGCGAACAATTGCGGCGAGTCTCTGGAACCGAGCAGCTTTCGCTGTCTCAAACGACGGATCAAGGTCCGCGGGTGATCGAACCTGCCTGTAAATCCTGTCATATTCTAAATTTGAAAAGCGGGGGCTAGTAAACACGAACCCACAGTCCCGGCAGCGTACGATCGGCCCGTGCGCCGTCGCAGTTCGGTTCGCGAGGAAATAGGTCGCCGCCTCCTCGATCGATCCGGTATAGGTCGCCGGATAAAGTCGCTGCTTAGCTAGGCTTCCACAGATTAGACAGGGGTCGGGCAAACAGCTCCCAATTTTCCAATCGACCGGCCTCTCGGCACTCATAACGTGCCGTCCAAGTGCTTCGCGCGCTGATAGGTTCGATAGGTAAAAAACCGGTGGCCGCAATAACTTGTCAGCATCATCGTTCCCGCTCCGACCAGAATGCCCCCTGGTTCTGCGGCTTCGACTGCCACGCCATGCGCGAGAAGGAACATTCTGATGAAAACGGCTACCATCCAATACATCGCGCAGCCAGTTGCATAAACGATTAAGAACCTCGCCGCTTCGCCGATCGCACGGTTCCACGAACGCGAGCGGAACGCGAAAAACTTCGAAAGCGCGAATGATATTGCAATGGCCGTAGCGATCCCGGCCAGTAACGCAATTTCGAAAGACAGGAAACGGCGCGCCAGCCAGACGGCTACCATATTTCCAATGGTGGCGGTAACGCCACTGAGGACGAACCGGGCGAACTCGCGCACATCAATCGCAGCGGCCTTGACCATAATGGAAGCGTCACATCTTGCAAATGCCAGGTTTTGCTCCCACGATTGGTCAGCGAGCCGTTGTAACACCGGCGCCCCGCTCATCTAGAGCGACACTGGATCGCCGGCGAAGTGCCGCATATGGTCCAGCCTTTAGGAACCGCCACACCCAGAGGCGGTAGAGAACACGCCAGTACCCGCCTCCTACCTTAAGAACCCGAAACGATGATACACCCATATCAACGCCGCGTCCGATCCAAGAGATTGGCACCTCTTTGACGCGATAGCCCATCAGCAGCGGTTGCAATCCGGTTTCGGCGTTGATCGCAAAGCCCGGCTCCCGCAAGAGCAGGTTCTGCGCTACCTCCCGCCGCATCAGTTTCAGGTTGTTCGTCAAATCACGAAACCCGGCGATCAGCACTATACGAGCAATCATGTGAAAGGCGCGATTGGCGACAATCTTCACCAAAGGATAGTTGAGCAAGACGCTGTGGCGAGAGAACCGGCTTCCAACAGCAACATCATAGCCTTCGGCAATCCCATCGAACAGATCTCGAATTTCCGGGAGGAGATGTTGAAAATCACAGTCTAGCGAAAGCACGTACTTTCCAGTGGCGGCTCGCAATCCATCTGTAATTGTGCGGCCTACGCCATTCGGGGGTGCCCTGTGTACCGATTTAATACGGGTGTCCTGGCGTGTCAGCTCATTGATGACGTCGCCGGTCTTATCTCTGCTGTTGTCGTTTAGGAGAATGATCTCGTGAATATAGTGGTCAAATAATTCGATTAGTCGGCGAACCAGCGGACCGACGTTCAGTTCCTCATTGTGGCATGGCACAATCACAGATACCGCCCGTCGAAAAGTATCGTCGAGCGTTAAGTTAACACGCGGATAAATCGTGGGAGCCGGTGGCTTCTGTGCGTGCAGCAGTATTGATCCCGCTAGCGTTCGCAGACCGGGCATATTCTCTAGGATAATCGAAAGGTTACGAAGGAACCAGATCCCTTTTGGAGTCAATGGCGGATAGACGAAGTCGTTGAAGACAGCAAATATCCGAATGAATCCCAGCTCCGAAAGCAACTCGTACAAATCGGGCCGGCTGAGCAGCAAGCGCGGGTCTCGATGCCCAACCAGATACCCTAGGCTTTGGCGGAAGCGGCGAATTACGTTCCACGGGTTGCTCTCGTAGAACAATACACGCCCACCGGGAGTCAATAGCGCGAGGACCTGCTGAAGTAACCAAGCCGCGTTGCGCTTGTCGAGCATGTCATGCGCGATTATGAAACCGAAGTAGCGGCCCTCGAGAACCCCCGGCAGTAACGGACTGGCGAGAAATTCGACGCATGGAGGGAATCCTGAAGGTCGCTCTGAATCAGCGTCGAACGTGACTGCCGTCAAGGGGCACTCGCCCCTCGTCACCTTTGCCAGCTGTCGGGTGAACGCTCCGTCACCACAGCCGATTTCGAGAATACTCTGCCCTGGCAGCACATGCATGACATGCCGGAAAGTCTGCGCCCTCCACAGCATGCGGTCTTCAATAATCGGATCGCGCCGTTTCCAATACACCTCCCGCACGCGTTCTCGTAGAGCCAGCGTGTCGCTAAAAAGATCAACGGACGACATCATGTAGCGACCAAACCCTCGAGCGGCATATGTCATCCTCCCATGGCTCGGAGCCTCCACGCCTGGGCGTCGACGACCTGGGCCAAGATTGCTTCGATGTCGTAGCGATACCGCCACCGTGGGTAGTGCGATTGAAACCGCCTGACATCTGAAATCCACCAGATGTGATCCCCTGACCGAGCCTGGTCGGTGTACGACCAGTTCATCGGCCGGCCGGTCAGCCGCCCGCATACCGAGATGGCTTCCAGCATCGAGCAATTGGCGTAGCGACCGCCCCCAATATTATAAACCGCGCCGGCCCGGGGATCCTGAACAAAGTGCCAGAAGGCATTGACCAGGTCCCAGGAATGGATGTTGTCGCGAACCTGCTTGCCCTCGTAGCCGAACACCGTGTAGGGCTGCCCCGTGACGGAGCATTTCGCGAGGTAGGCGAGAAACCCGTGCAGCATAGTGCCGGAGTGGCCGGGTCCTGTCAGGCAGCCGCCGCGAAAGCACGCGGTTTTCAACCCGAAATAACGACCGTATTCCTGGACCAGGACATCGGCGGCGAGCTTTGACGCGCCAAACAGGCTGTGCAGGCTGCCGTCTATGCTCATCGACTCATCGATGCCATGAGCGGCGAAGGGATGGTCGGTCCGCACTTCCCAGCGCGTTTCCTCTTCGACCAGCGGCAGCAGGTTGGGCGTGTCGCCATAGACTTTGTTCGTGCTGGTAAATACGAAGGCCGCGTCAGGACAGTGCCGGCGGGTGGCCTCGAGCAGGTTGAGCGTGCCGTTGGCGTTGATGCCGAAATCGGTCTGCGGGTCGCGCGCAGCCCAATCATGCGAAGGCTGGGCGGCGGTGTGGATAACCGCCGAAATCGCGCGCCCCTTCCGGTTGAATACAGACTCCAGCAGTTCGGGGTCGCGAACATCGCCGTCGATGTGCTGGTACTTCTTGACCTCGGCCTGCAATCGTTCGCGGCTCCACGCGGTGCTTGCTTGGTCGCCAAACAGAACGCGCCGCATATCGTTATCGATGCCGACAACGTCGAAACCTTCGGCGGCGAAAAACCTGACGGTTTCTGCTCCGATCAGCCCGGCCGAGCCTGTTACCAATACGACGCTCATCTATTGCTCCCGCGGGAGTCGTGCGAGCAAGGGCTCAAGCTCGGCTTGACTCCGACCGAGCCACTCCAACACCTCGTCGAGGGTCGTCTCGACCGTGCGCGATGGCGACCATCTTGTAGGCTGCGTTATCACGTTGGCGTCCGTCTCATAATAGGGAATATCTACGCGTCATCACGGCATTCCGCAATCGCGTGGTCGCCCGTCAATGCCGCCGGAGATCGCCGCGGCTCGGGGAATTGATTGCCTGAACGTTTCTCGCCCGTCTGCGCTCGTCGGCCGAAACCCTCGACATAATCGAGCCTCAGCGCGTGGTTCGACTGCTGGTCAAGGAGATCCTGGTCAGCGACGATAGCATCGTCATCCGGCACTCCATTCCCCTCCCAACCGGACCCTCGCGCCAAGGCCGAGCCAAGAGGGTGCGGGGCAGAGAGCAGCAGTCACGGCGCGGTTTTGGTTAGTGCGCCCGTTCCCTTCGTGACTCACAAACCGATCGCACTACGGTACACAGCCGCAGCTGCTCCGCCGCCCGCTCGCTCAACAGCTTCAGGAGCTCGGCCCACACACCCGGCCGCGGCTCGTCCTGCCCCGCCAGCCAACGCCGCACTGTGCGCCGGTTGACACCGAGATGCTCGCCCAGATCCGTTTGCCAGCGCGACCCGAACAACGCTTCGCCGATTGCTCGGATCAATGCGGGGGTGGAGTTCATCGGACGCGATGGAGCACGCGCAGACTTTGGAACGGGCGGCTATCCGCGGCCGCGCCACCAAGCGCGGTGCGCCGCGAGATTTCAAGATGGCATGGCCGCCAGCCGGTCGAACGGCCGACGATAAACCGCCGCGTCTCACCATCCGCGTCTACAACTTCAACGCGGCATCCTTCCTCCCCCTCAAGCTGGGGATGCAAGCCGGATAAGTCGCGCAGCATCATATCGTTTTGACCAGCTTATACTCGTCCAACGGTATAATCCGATATTCCCCAGATTCCCGAGGGTCTGGACATGTACCGCCGTGTCGCGGCACATGTCGACAAGATCCTCAAAGGCACCAATCCCGGCGACATCCCGGTCGAGCTGCCGACAAAATACGAGCTCGTCATCAACCTGAAGAGCGCGGAAGTGCTGGGTATCACGATCCCGCTGGCGATCCTCGCCCGTGCGGATGTCGTGATCGAGTAAGGCCCAACCGGGCGTGTGCACGAACGTGGCGGCGCGGACGATCACCGGGCGCGCTCCTCAATCGCTTGTGGTACGGGCACGCCGACGAGCCTGGCGAGCGCCGGAAAGTGGCGCGGATGAGGCATCCGGCCCTGTTTGACGTGGATCGAATAGCTCGGGGAGACTTGTAGCGCACGAGCGATGTCAACCGGACGGAGCGTCCCGATGCGCGTTTGCAACACGGTTGAATACCAGCGAACCAGGGCGGCGCGGTTTTCCGCGTTCGAGGCATCCCAGCGGCGGCGCGCCGCATAAGCTTGCCGCGTCTTTTCGGAGCGCCGCTGCATGCTCTCGTCGGAGACAGTCGTGGCGATTGTGGAGAGGTGTCGCGCGGCGAGGGAGAAGGCCGTGGCGCAGTCGGTTGAACAAAACTTCCGCTGTCGCGTGGCAAGCGCCCGCCCGCATTCGAAACATGCTCGCGGTACGGGATCTTCTTGGAGACCGCCCCGCAGCGACAGAGGACGATGGCCGCGGCCCGGCGCGAGGAATGCCGGGAGCGGCACCGCCAGCGGTGGGACCGGACGCCCCTGTTGCAATAGCGCCGGCGGGTTTGTCTGCGGCACCGGGATCGTGCGGTCATCAACGGCCGTCAGCACGGCGCCGATGCCGGCGGAGCACCCAAAGCTTTGCGCGAGCCAAGAGGCGACCGGCGCGCATGCCTGTCGCCATAGTGCCGCAGAATGGGCGAGATGAGAATTGTGCGGGGGCGCTATACGAACCTCGCCATCCGGCAGCTCGGTAAAGTCGCGGTTTGCAAAGACGGAGGAGGCGAGATACGCGACGAGCCAGTAATCAACATAAGGGCGGATTGCCTCGATCGCGTCGAGAGCCAGCGATGATCGGCCAGCTACGTCGACATGGAACATACCCATGCCGGGGTCCAGTCCGACGGCGAGCAGGCTTACCGTCATCTCGGATTCGAGAAGCGCGTACAGGTAATTGAGGAGGGCATTCCCCGGTGTCGTCGCCCTGAAGGGTTTCCCGGTCAATAGCGAGGTTCTGGGGCCGAACCTGAGCCATGGATCGGGTCGGCCGGGGCGCCATCGACCGTTAGGCCCGAGCCGCTTCGGGTTGCGGCGAGCGAACCTTACAGGCAAGTCCTGCCAGAGTTTCCAATAGATCGCTGCGGCGCGGGCTTCAACGGACAGCACCTTGCTTCCATCCGTCTCGCGCGCGATCTCCTCGGCGAGACCACCGATCGCCGCGCCCGCATCCGCCGATCCCATCAATCTTGCGACTTCGGCTTGACCGTCCAATTTGACCCGCACGATTTCGCGGGTGATGGCTACGGCGGCGTTCGGTACGACACCGCTGCAAACGAGAGCTTGTGCTCGTCGGAGAGCCGGCTGATCCGTGCCTCGCGGGCCGGAGGCGATGATGACGGCGCCATCCCAATCGAGTTGGGAAAAGGCGACGCCCGTGTCGCGTAACCATCGCATGGCGTCGAAGGTGACGAAACCACCGGCCTGCCCGCAGACGACGACATGCCGAAGCTTTCGGGAGGCTTCTGCCCGCGTCAAAACGAGCGGCGGCGTCTCTTGGGGCCCGTCGCGAATGACGAGCCGGTTGCCTTCAACACGGATCGCCGGGCCGGTGCCGCTCACCACGACGACGCCGTTCTTAATGACGGTGTAGTTCGTGTCATCGGCGTGCATGCGCGGGCCTCAGTCTCTCGCACGGTGCAGGCCGGCGACGCCGTTCATGGCGCCGTGAGGGCACGGACCCGATTGACGGCAGGCGAGTTCGAAAACAGGTATGAGGAGGGTCACGGTGCGCTCCTATCGCATCGTCGATCAAGTACCGGAGCAGGCGTTCCCGCGCCTGTTCCGGTGCGCCCTCTCGCAGAGGGAATTCGATGCTACTCGATTCAGTGACGATTAAAAATCCGCCGCAATCCCGGGCGCCTCGAAATCGGGGCCGAACGATCTGATTAGGAAGCTGTTGACGCCCGCGCCTGTAGTTCGTCAAGCCGGGGCTGAATGCGGCGAACCGTCGATGGGGCAAGCGGCTGATCGCCGCGCTGCTCCCATTTCCTGACTGCGATCTCGCTGACGCCGAGTGCGGCGGCTAAATCGGTTTGCCGCATCCCGAGCGCTTTGCGTAGCCTTGCGATATCGCGCCCATAGATCGGCGTCGGCTCAGCCTGACTAAGGCGAGCCATCGTTAACCCCAGAAGGGCATGAACGGCCGCCGGCGGCAGAGACGCTTTGCCGCGCTCCCAATCCGACACAACCGCGCGCGAGGCGCCACAGATGTCGGCAATCTCGGCCTGCGATATCCCAAGGCTCTCCCGCAAAGTCCGGAAGCCCTCCGCGGCAACCGGCGCTGCTGCCATAAAGCGCAAGAAACCCATTGCCTCGGGCGGTGGCGATCCGCCTTTGTCGCTTGCCCGCCCGAGAGCAAACCCCGCCTCCAAGGCCTCCTTGACCAGAGGAAGTCGATCTTCGGCGGCCTTGGCCGCCAACTTAACGGCCTTGGAGAGATCGCCCGATTCGAGGGCTGAGATGGCGTTGCGGGTCTGGCGCTTTGTGACCATGCGGCTGTTGTAGCACGGATTTTCTTTAAAAAGAAGCCGACGGCCGATACCTATTACGGAAAATTCCCGCGTGTGGTATCGGCCGTCAGTTCGAACCACCGCGGCGTGGCGACGCCGCAGAAGGGAGAACATCGTGACGCACGCGCTCTACCACGGCGAGCGGGCCGGTGCAATGGCGAGGCCGCGGTTCTCGCCCTACTTGGTTTCCGGGCGTCGGCCCGCTGGCTCCCGAACGTTAGCGCTGCAATCCGTTGCGTCCCTGAGTAACTCCGCGATCTCGACGACGATTTCTGCGGGCAAGAATGCGTCGTGCTCGACCGGGTCTTGCCCGACAGCCTCGTCGATCTCGTTTACCCCGCGCTGGCGGTCGGCCGGTCCGTGTCACGACGTGCGACGCCGACCTGTTCCTTCCAGCAACCGGCGAAGGACCGATCGACGGAGCGCTCCGCTTAGAACGGGAAGCGGCTCATGACTAGCCCCCGATCGCGTCGGCGCAGCCCGTATCGTCCCGGCACGCCGAGCTATGCGCAGTTTCGCGAGAGTACTCTGAAAAAACGAGCCGCGCTCGCCCGAGCGAATGCCGCCCGCGCAACAACTCCGGAAACACGCCGCCGGGCGAAACAGCGGGCATCGGCTGCGCGGCGAGCGCTCCGGGCAGTCGAACGGCGAACAGAATTTCGGTCGCAGCTGAACGAAATCGATCGCGGCGCTTTTGACGACCAATCGATTACGCAGCAAGAACAGATTTTGCGGGTGACCCAGGCATATCCTAATCGCGTTCCCGCCGATGTTCCTGATCCCTTTGCCGGCCCGCGCCGCAGCTCCAGTTGGAGACTTTACTACTCTACCCGCGCCGGCATGCGCCCACGGGCCGCGGCTTAGGAGGATCGAATGACCGATCCCGATGCTGCTGGCCGCATCGTCGAGATGACCCGAGCCCGCGGCGCCGAATATGAGCGCGCCGTCGAAGCTCGGCGCGAGCGAGAGCGCGAGCGCAAGCGGCAGGAGCGTCGACGGCTAACATCCGAGCAGCACAATCGCGAGCGCAACCGCAAGCACAAGGCGCGCACGCTGCAAACGCCCGAACAGCGCGAGCGCGAGCGCGAGCGAAGGCAATACCGTAAGAAACTGCGGCCGTTCTTGGCGATAGATGGGGAAGGCGGCGGAACCGACTACGAGGGACGGCAGAATTACCTGCTTATGGCCGCCGCGAATTCGGAGGAAACACATGTCCGCCATCGAGATGGCGAGCATTTAACTACTCATGATTGCCTTGAATTCCTGTTAACCCTCCCCGCCGAACCAATCCTCGTCGGCTACATTTTTTGGGATATGACGCAAACCAGATATTGCGAGGAATTATGGGAACGAACAACGGATCTACGATACGTCGGATATTAAAGCCTAGTCAGGGTAAATACGGCCCACTCTCTACATACTGGGGCGATTACGCAATTACTTATCAGCCGGGAAAATATTTTCGTGTCTCCCGACTGAACCCTATCGCCCGAAAACCAATCAAAGGATCGTGCCGTACTGTTTACGAACCATTCGGCTTTTTCCAATGCTCGTTTGTGAATGCTATCACCAAGTGGCAAATCGGCGGCGAAGACGAGCGCGCCATGATTGTCGGCTCACGCCCGAGCTCTTGCCGATGATCGTCTCGGTGACGCTCGCGCGCGGTGCCATCCGCATGGCGAGGGCGCACGTAATCGTCAAGCGGCTCGGCGCGATCCACGACCTGGGTAGTATGGATGTGCTGGGTGAAAGCCGCCCGGCTTCAGATCGCGTTCCCAGCGCAGATAAATCTCGGCGGCCTCGCCGCGCAAGGTCTGGGACCAGTCTGGCAGCGTCGCGTTGACAGCTCGGCCGCGGTCGGTGCAAAGATCAGCTGGGAAACTCAGCAGCATCAATTCTTTCTCGCCATGTGCGGTCGCCTCGCGGGCATCGTGCAGGATCGAGCGCCAGCTTTCGTCGGCGATGTGATGGTCGATGAGATCTTTGACGCGATGCTGGCGTTGCTCTGCCGCCGACCGGCGCTCCTCCTCGTGATGCTCGATATTGTGATGCGCGAATCGGCGGTCAGCGCGCGAAAATCGGTCACCGTTAGGCCAGCCTCCGCGGCCGTAGGCAGCGTCTCGCGTGGCGCGCCGGGGGCCACGGCAGCGTTCTTGTGACCAAAGCGGGCATCGATCGCACGAATGATCTCGCCGACTACCCCCGGCCTTCGGAGGTGTGCCCCGACCCGTGCTGCGCCGAGTGCTCCGCCGTAAAGGCGCGAAGCAGATCGGCACGGCTGACAATTCCGACGATGCGATCGTCGCGCACGACCGGAACTCGCTTGATCCGATATTCCTCGAGGAGGCGGGCGATTTCCGGAGCCTCGGTTGTTTCGGTAATCCGGACCACCGGTGCGGACATGACTTCTCGAGCGGTGAGCTGCGGGTTCCGGAGGGTTGCCAGGAAGTCAGGATGCAGCGCTTCCCCCTCTGCCAGCAGCGTCAGCCACCAATCACGCCGCGCTTCGCGATCGGCCTCGCCGCGCCCGAGCAGGTCGCCCTCGCTGACCATGCCGATCGGCGTGCCCTCGCCATTCACAACCGGTGCAGCACTGATCCCGCGAGCAAGAAGCAGCTTCGCGATCTCGGGCGTCGGGGTATCGAGAGAGACGGTAACCGGGTCCTTTGTCATAAACTCGCGCGCTTGCATCGAGAAATCCTCATCGTGTGCGAAGCTGAGTATGCCATCAGGCGAAGCGCTCACATATGCAGCTCGGCCCAGATCGCCTCCCAGACGCCATCACGTTGGAACTTGCGAAAGATGTTGTAGAAACAAGAGCGTATCGCAAGATTAAGCGCCATCTTCGCTCGCGCGCCTGCGTCACAGGGCAGACCTCATGTCGGATAACAAACTTGCAAATCGCGTGGCCATTATCTCTGGAGCCGCGCGCGGTATCGGTTTGGCCGAAGCGCGCATACTTATCGGTGCTGGGGCCAATGTTGTGCTCGGCGATCTTCTTGATGAAACCGGAACGTGCTTGGCCAATGATCTCAATGGTCTGTACGGGAAAATCTGTGCACGATACGTGCACCTGGACGCAACCCGTTCCAGCGATTGGTCGGATGCCGTCCCCATCACCGAAGAAACATTCGGACCCTCACGATCCTCATTAACAATGCTGGCGTCTCGGGCCGCGCAGGTTTGGAAGAAACCTCGGAGGCCGAGTGCCATCGCATAACAGACACCGATGTGACGAGCGCGTGGCAAGGCGGTCCTGTTCCTTATCGCCGACGATGCGTCCTTTGTCACCGGTACGGGGCTTGTCATCGACGGTGGTTGGACGGCGACCTGATTGTGACGAGAGACACGGGCGCCGTTACGCGCGGCTCTGCTTTGTCAGTGGACACGCAACATTGAAGGGCCAAACTAATCTGAAAAACTGATCAATGCTATCATTTCTAATCACTTTTCCGAAAGAAAATATTGACCCATGTCAATACCCGTGCTGCCGGTGGTGTGCTCGCCCGGTGGACGGGCCGCACTAAAGCCGATTGCCGCGACCACCTCATCGGCAGACGCCTGAATCGTCGCAACGCGGGAGAAAGAGATTGACCACCTATCGCCTGCACTACTTCCCGGAGTCGGGGAACAGCTACAAAATTGCGCTGATGCTGACTCTCTGTGGTCAGACATTCGAGCCCATCTGGACGGATTTCGGCGTTGATGTCACCCGAACGGCGGCGTGGCGCGCCGCCGTCAACGAGCTGGGGGAGATACCCGTCCTTGAAGAGGATGGGCAGCGTTTCACCCAAACCGCGCCAATCCTGCTGCGGCTTGCGCAACGATACGGCCGGTTCGCCGCTCGGGATGAGCAGGAGCAGTTTGAAATTCTGCGCTGGCTCTTCTGGGACAATCATAAGCTGACGGGTTACATGGCGACATACCGCTACCAGCGCGTCCTCACACCGTCGCCAAACCCGGATGTACTCGAGTTTCTTAAAGGCAGACTCGATGATTTCCTTGGCATTCTGGAAAGGCACCTGTCTGACCAGACCTTCGTCATTGGTGAGCGGGCCACCGTGGCCGACCTGTCGATACTCGGATATCTCCAGTTCCCGAAGGAAGAAACCGGCTACGATTTCGCCGCCAGCCATCCCTCGATAAATCAATGGTTGCAGCGGGTACGTGCGCTGCCCAGCTGGCAGGGAGCATACGAATTGCTGCCTGGAAAGCACATGCCGAGATACGCGTAAGTGCGGCGCGCGTCCCGCGTTTAGGACCCGCCCTTGCACCACCGAGCGGTCGATCCACAAATGGGACTGTAACCGACTTCCCTGTACGGTCTGGTTCTACTCTCGGCTGTGGCCCATGCGGCCTGGAATGCACTGGTCAAGAACGCCGGAGACCGCCTATTGATGATGGGGGCGATCCGGTTTGTTGGGCTGACATATGGCCTCGTTATGCTGCCGTTCGTGCCCTGGCCGAGTGCGGTCATGTGGATGTGGTTGGCCTTCGCGACGGTCGCGGTATTTGGCTATTACGGCCTGCTGATCCAGTCCTATCGGCTCGGCGACATGAGCCTTGTCTACCCCATTGCCCGTGGCGCGGCCCCCGTCCTGTTGGCGCTGGTCGCGTTCCTTACCATCGACGAGCGTCTGAACCTTCTGCAGATCGCAGCGGTCATTCTGACATCCGCGGGCATCTTGGTGCTCGTGGTCGGCAAGGGCGGCGATCGGATCGCCATCGCGTTGGCACTTTCGACCGGTATTTCGATCGCCGCTTACTCCTTTTTCGGGGCACTCGGCGTCCGCGCCAGCGCCGACGTGCTGGGTTTCCAGGCTTGGTTCGAGATTTTGACCGGTTTCGGGATGCTTTCTTTCGTCGCAATGCGACGATGGTCGGTGATTGGCGCATTTGTCCGGCTGAACTACTGCACGGGCCTTCTGGCTGGCATCTTGTCCGTGGCAGGCTACTTGATCTACCTCGCCGCTGCCCAGGTCCTACCGTTGGGGCCCGTCTCCGCGTTGCGCGAGAGCAGCGTCATATTCGGTACAGTGATCGGCACTGTCACGCTCCGGGAAGGCTTCGCCGCGCGCCGCATTGCCGCGGCGATGATGGTCACTTGCGGTGTCGCCGCGCTTGCTGTGGCCGGGAGCCGATGATCACTCCCGACTTCTTCGGCGGTTGGCTAGAACCTCGGCCCAGGCAAAGTGCCATACCCATTGGTCTCGCGGTGGAGCGGCGCGCACCGCGTAGTGCAGACGGAAGTTCCGGCGCGGTGCAAGAGGTACAAGCCTACTCGGAGTTCCGATCCCAGAAGTGCTGATCGGTGAGAAACGGCCAGTACACGGGAGACCCAAAAGGGGCAGATTATGTCACTGTTACATGGCAGCATCATCGATGCTTGGATGCAACATCCCACGGCCCGGTTTCGCGCTCAGCCGATGTTCGACTCGCTCAGACGATGGTTCCCGGCCGCGAGCCTGGCGAGCGACGGCGAGGCGCCGCTCGCCGCAACGATTGAATCAATGAATGCCGGCGGTGTCCGTCTCGGGTTCGTGTGCTCGTGGTGGGGACCTCGCGGCCCACTGATCGACAATGACGAGGTTGCCGCATTCATCCGTGCGTACCCTGACCGGCTCATCGGCATCGCTTCGGTCGACCTGAGCCGGCCTATGTTCGCTATCCGCGAATTGCGCCGCGCCGTCCGCGAACTCGGATTTCGCGGTCTGCGGGTTCTGCCCTGGTTGTGAAACCTGCCTCCCGATGACCGACGGTTTTACCCACTCTATGCAGAGTGCGTGGAGCTTGAGATACCGTTTTGCCTGCAGGTCGGCCACACGGGACCGCTTGGGCCATCCGAGCCCGGGCGGCCAATTCCGTACCTTGACAACGTGGCGCTCGATTTTCCCGATTTGCGCATCGTCGGCGGCCATATCGGTTTCCCGTGGACCTCTGAGATGATTTCGTTGGCGACGAAATACCAGAACGTCTACATCGACACGTCGGCCTACAAGGTGCGGCGATATCCGAAGGAGCTCGTGGATTACTTGCGCACCCACGGCCGTAAAAAAGTTCTTTTCGGCTCGAATTACCCGGCATGGCCGGCGAAGAACTGCCTTGAGGATTTCGAACTCCTAAACCTTGATGCCGAAACATCTCGGCTCTTTCTGTATGAAAACGCTATGCGAGTATTCAAAATTGAACACTGAACGACGACTGGTCTGATGATGTCGAGAAAATCGACCTCTCGACTTCGGTTGAGATGCCCGTCCGGAACTGCAGGCGGAGGACTTGCGCAATGATGCTCGTCCGTCATGGCGAAACGGCTGCCAATCTGGAACAGCGCTACCATGGGCGGCGCGACTCGCCGCTGACTGAGCGAGGTATTGCGCAAGCGCACGGGATTGGGCGTCGGCTTAACACTTTGCTGGACGCGTCGGCCGTGGAGATCATTTCGAGTCCCCAGGCTCGTGCCCACCGAACCGCGGAGATCATCCGCGAGTGCTTCGGTGGCAATCTATCGCCTGTGCGGCTCGACGATCGGCTGTGCGAAGTCTCAATCGGTGGATGGGAGGGGCTCAGCCAGGCAGAGATCATTGCGCTCGCGCCGGGAACCTTTGAGGGCGATGGGCGACACAACTGGTGCTTTGGTGCGCCGAATGGCGAGACGTATGCAGAATTCGAGGCACGCCTTGCTGGTTGGCTATCGGAGATATCTGATCATCCGGCTCTAATCATCGTGACACACGGTATCGTAACGCGAGTTCTGCGTGGCCTTTATACCGGGCTCCCGCGCTCCCTCATGCTCTCGCTGCCCATACCACAAGATCGAGTGTTCCGTCTCGCCGAGGGCAAGATCGAGGAAATAGATGTCAAGGTCGGCCTCGCTATGCCTCGTATCAGACAGGTCTCTGCACTGCCCGGATGCCGCTTATGCGTCGAGTTTGATGACGGGGTGACCGGGACTGTAGATGTTCGTGCTCTATTGGACTTGCCTTACGAGAGCGGTTTCGAGCAGGTCGTCATCAACGATATTGGTGCTGTCTGCTGGCCTACAGGCCACGCATTGGAACCGGATATCATTTATAACCACATCAAAGGTTAGAGCTTCCTCGCCGGAAAATATGGGCAAGCGACCGCGGCCAGATATCGGCAGGACGGCGTAATCGCCGTACGTGCCCGCCGAGGCATTCGCATTGAGGCATCTGCCCCGTCATCGGGAGACAACTGATGCAGCGCACAACGCGTCCGATCGTTTTCGGTGAGCCTTACAGCGTCTACGTCCGTACCGTTCGCCTTGCGTTGGAAGAAAAGGCAGTCAACTACGAACTTGTTCCGGTCGATGTCTTTGCGTCGGGAGGGCCACCGCCCGAACACAAGGCCCGACATCCATTCGGAAAGATCCCGGCCTTCGAGCACGCCGGATTTTCGCCTCTACGAGGCAGGCGCCATCACACGGTATTTGGACGAGGTTTTTCCCGGACCTCGGCTGCAACCGGAGGACGCACGCGGTCGCGCCCGAATGAACCAGATCATCAGTATCCTCGACAGCTACGCTTATCGGACGCTCGTGTGGGACATCTATGTCGAGCGTGGTCTCCCGACCAGCAGGCGGCGGATCAGCAGACGAGCAAAAGATCGCCAGTGCCTTGCCGAAGGCCAAACTCTGCCTGTCGGCATTATCGGAATTGATGGGTGACGCTCCTTGGCTCGCCGGGACCGCGCTCAGCTTGGCCGACCTCCATGCCGCTCCGATAGTCTCTATTTTCCGACTTGCACCCGAGGGTGCGAACCTGCTCGGTCGTGAGAACCGCCTTCGAGAATGGTGGGGGCGCGTTAGCACCCGCCCGAGTTTTCTTCGGACACAAGTGCCGCCGCGCCATGAATCACACGCGATCGGAGCGGCATGAGCCGAGACACGATCTCACTGGGGTGGCCGCGCCGCTTGGGTTGTCACGCTCTCTGGCTTGAACGAGTTGGCGCCCTGGTCGCCATGACTGGTTACAGTATACAACCGAGATCAGCCGCCGCCTACGGTAGTGGGGAGTGCCGGCGCCCACTTGATGAAACCGCGAACATTCATGGAAAAGAAGCCGAGATTGGCGATCACCATGGCGTAGCTGTGGGCCCAAACTCCGATTCCGGCCCAGCAAAGATTACCGATCATCATCACCACAAAACCGTATCGACTTTTGTTGCCAAGCAAATAGATAGCCGAAAAAGTAAGAACCATCGCCAGCCAATCGAGCCCAAGATAGTCAGTCATAATTCTCTCGTTTACAATCCAGTCGGGAGAAGCTATCACGGAGCGGGGTGAGGTGGACCCCGAACGTGCGACAGCCGGAGCCGTGTTTTAAGGTGTAGCCCCGCGGATTTCGATGTCGGCTCCGATCGCCATTGAGGCGCTGGTTACTCTACCGTCAAAACCCTTTTGATCAATCCTTGTGTTGGTGGTTGTGCCGGTGGGGATGTGGGCGAAGGCGAGCATTTGCCCGCTTTTCGAGCTGGCTCGGGAAGCGGGGGAAGCGCAGCCGGTCGGCAAAGCCGATCGTCCACATATCCACCGGCATTGTGCTTCGTACACTTGCCGCGGCGTGCGATAGCCATTCCCCGATTAAATCGTCAGGGCTTGGCGCCGGTGACCACGAAATCGACCCGCCGGCTGCCGCACTGGGCCGCACACCAGCCGCTTGTGCCAGTCCGGGACGGACAGATCGGCGCTGTAGCGCTCGGCCATCGCGGCCGGGTCGGGCTCGACCTGCTGCCGAGCGTCGCGGGCGGCATCGGCGCGAAACGGCTTCGTGGGAGCATGTGCACAGGGGAGCCGCCGACTAAAGCCCCAAAAGAGGTTTGAAGAACGATAAGAAAAAAATGACGAGTATCATGAGAGCGAGGAAAAGAAATCCGTTAGGGTAATCGTTGACCCACTTTTCTCGGGCATCATACAGCTTCTCTTTCTTTGCCATCTCTCTTATTAGATCTGACAACCTCGACATAGCAGCGCTCCTACGGTTGCGCAGACGGTTTTAGCTTGCGGTCTTCGTCCGTAATCTCGATCCCCAAATCCTTCATCTCTTGCTCGAGCGGGGCGAGCTGGTTCTTCATCGGCGCCCTCGGCGCTGGCCCGGCTTGGCGCGCGGCGGCGCGTACACCTTTCCGTGGCGTCGCTCCAGCCGGTGCCGCGGGCGTTCAATACTCTTGGCATCACGCGGTATTAGGGTGCCGGCAGCGATTTAGCCAAAAATCGCGACGATGATCCGCGACAGCCACGCATGCCCGCTCTCGCTATGGTTTACCAAGGTGACCGCCAGCAGCATGGCCGCGATGCCAGCGCCAATCAGTGAGTTCATCAGGGCCGCGCGCGGATCGTAGCGGCGCAGAAAAACCGCCCAGCTGACGAACATTATCGGTATCGCGGCCACGAAGGAGAGGGGGCGGTCGAATGTGAGCCAAGCGTGGGCACCGAATAAAATCAGCGTCAGCGCGATACCGGACAACCAGATCAAGCGATTGGTCATGGCCGGCGCCCAGTCTGGTTTCGCGGATATAATTCGGGTGTTATGGGCTTCAGCCATGGTCGAGGTCCTTCCTCGATTGTGGTTAGGGGTGGTGCCGGCGGTTCGAAGCACCGGCATCACCTCGCCTGAATATATCCTAATTTCGCGAAATTCGGGACCGGAAAATGATTATTTCCGGGGTTTCCAGGGATAATCGATCCGCGCGGCGAATTAAATTTCGGTAGGGAATTCAGGGGCCGACGTGGTCACGGGAGATCCCTCTATCCGACCGGTGACCGATGCGAGGATGCCGCCGAACAGCGTCTATGTCGGACGCGAGGTGAAGGACAGGCGACGAGGCACCGTCCGGTTCGGGAAGAGCAAGTGGCACAATCCGTTTACGATCGGCCGCGACGGCACCCGCGACGAGGTGATCGCCCTGTATCGTCTTCGGGTGTTGTCACAGCCCGAGCTGATGGCGGCGCTGCCCGAGCTGCACGGTAAGGACCTGATATGCTGGTGCGCGCCCGATCCATGTCATGCGGACGTGCTTGCTCGCCCTCGCCAATGCCTAGTCGGGCCCTCGCGCGAGCGCCATGGTCGAGGCGGATGGTCACTGACGGTTGTGTGAACCCAGGGGGGGACCCGCAATCCGGGTGCTCGGGAGCTGCTGAGCGGCTGGCGCATTTGCATGTGACGGGACAGAATTGGAAACGGGGTGATTGAAATGAGAGGACGCAAACCTGGACTACCGGCGTATTTGAAACTGGTCAAAAACGTGCGGCCAAACCGAATAAACCAGGCTGAAGCCCGGCCACCGCGTAGCCTCCTCTCCCCACCGGAGCATCTTTCGGACGAAGCCAAGGAAGAATGGGCCCGGGTCGCCGAGCAGCTCCACAGTGTTGGTATTTTGACTGCGCTCGATCGCAGCATATTGGAAGCTTACTGCGTGTCGTGGGCCCGCTGGCGAGCGGCTGAGCGCATTCTCGCAGAGTCGGGCTTGACCCAAATGACGCCGTACGGAAGCGTTGTGTCGCACCCTGCTCTCGCAATTAGCCGCCGAGCGGCGGCAGACACCGTAAAATTCGCGACGGAACTGGGAATGACGCCGGCAAGTCGCGGCAGGATCCGCGTAAATCCCAATGCAAAGCAAGACTCGTCGGGCGAGTTCTTCGACACCTGATCGGATCCAGCGAGTCTCGCTCGCAGCGCGCCTAGAAGCAGCGTTCCTTCGTCTCGTCGACGGTCCAGTTGTCGGTGATCATAGTTTTGACCAGCTGCGGCCACATGCGCTCCGGGGCCCGATGGATTGCCACGAAGTTCCCGCATTTACGGGAACTTTGCTCGTGCAGCCGGTCGAGGAACTCGATTTGCGCTTCTGGCGGCCCGTCAAATGGGCAGGCGTTCAACGGGCTGGTTCGGCTCCAGTGAGTTCGCTCGCGGCCCGGAAGCAACGCAACTACCGCAAGCGCCGCTCGTGTGGCGTGGCGGTACTGAGGATCGAGCTGCCGCTATATCCGTTGACCTCGGCGCTGCTTACCGCCGGCCGCCTTACCCCTGAGCAGGCACTGAACCGCGGCGAGATAGAGCGCCAGGCCGGCATGATCCTCGAGGAATGGCGCAAGCAATGGGAAGGGCTCTGCTGACCAAAAACCGTTACCGGTAGCCTTCCCGCGCCCGCGATCGGGTGCGAACCTGCCGGTATGAACACTTCGCTGCCCTCGAAGCCCGAGCGCCCGCTTCCGTTCACGCCCTCGGACATTCCTGCCGACAAACTCGTGATTCGCGCCGTCGCCGCCCATGCAGTGGCGGCGGCCCGCGGCCCCAGTGTCTCCCCTGGCGAGATATCGCGCCAGTTCTGGCCGCGCGATGCCGCCACGCATGCATTGATCGAGCGCGCAGCGACGGCACCGGCCACAACGGTAACGGCCGGGTGGGCGGCCGAATTGGCGGCCAGAGCGACCGGGGCTTTTATTGGCAGCTTATTGGACAGTGCTGCCGCGGCACTCATTGGCGCCTCGCCGCGCTTCGCGATGAACGGCATTTACACGCTGGCATTGCCGCGCCCGAGCAGCACGACGGGCGGTGCCGCCTGGATTGGGGAAGGAAGCCCGATCGTGATTCCGCAGGCCGCCCTTGTCGCCCCGCTGCTCGGGCCGGTGAAGAAACTCGCAATTGCTGAGGTAATAACCAGAGAGCTGAGCGAAGCGAGCCCCGAAGACGTCGAAGGCATCGTCGAGATCATCTTGAAAAATTCCATTACCCGCACCCTTGATCTGACCCTCTTCGATAGCTTGCCGGCGACTGCGGTGCGGCCCGCTGGACTGACCAACGGTCTGACCCCGGTCACGGCGGCCACTGGCGGCGGCCACAATGCCGCGCTCGGCGACGTGCGCAGCCTGGTCGACGCCGCGGTTCTCGGCGGCGGCAGCGGTGCCGTGATGTTCTTTACCAGCTCGGGACGGGCGACGACGCTACTGGGCTACGCACCGGCGCTGGCGGGGCGTGTTTTTGGCAGCGCCAGCATTGCCTCGACCACCCTGATCGCCGTCGACCCTCGCGCCTTTGCCAGCGCGCTCGGCGACGCTGTGGAGATCCGAGCAAGCAAGGAAACCCTGCTGCACATGGAGGACACCACACCATTGCAGATCGGCACTGCGGGCAGCCCGCCCACCGTCGCAGCACCGGCCAGGGCGATGTTCCAGACAGACAGCATCGCCATCCGCGTGATCATGCGAATGGCCTGGGCGATGCGGGTTCCGGCAGTGAGCTTTATTTCAACCGCATTTAGCTGGTGACCAGGATGGATGATCTGGACCCCGATACCGTGCGCATGCGGGCGTGGGAAGCGATCGAGCGCACTGCCGGGGTGAAGGCGCGGCTTGCGGAGCGGGCCGAGCGCCGCCAGTGGCAGCGAAGCGACTTGGCGGCATCGCAACCGCCCCCAGCGCCTCTCGCGCGTGAGCGGGCTCCTACGCGGCCGGAAGGACGTGATTGGCAGGCCGAGGCGATATGGATAAATTCGCTGATCGACGTGAAGATCGCCGGGCTGAGAAGCGAAATCGCCGAGGGCGTCGGCCAGGTGATCGCCAATGAGCGAGCCACCCTCAAGCGAACCCTTGACCGGCTGCGCACCGAGATCCGCGGCGAGTTCGTAAAGGCCCTGGACGAGGCGCGGACCCAGGTGCTCCGAGAATACGCCGCGGATGATCTTGTCGCCCGGTTCGATCGAAGCATGGCGAAGATCGATGCCCTGCTCGCAAGGTTGGAGTGCCGCGACGCCGTGCGCGGCCTCGGGCTTGCCGGCGATCTTTTGCCGAATTGACCGGCAGCGCCCGCTTCGGCTAAACCCCGCGGCGGAAAGCGGGTCTGATGGGCTTAGGCGCGCGTTTTCCTCCCTGACTCGGCGGTCGAAGAGGCACCTCGGCCGCCGTTTTATTTCAGTGCCCGTTGAATGCGGCGGGCTGCCCCGTTCCCGGCTTCGGCCGGCTTGGTCGCGCCCTCGAGCCGCTGCCCGCTGCGCTTCGCTGACGGCATTTGGTGCGCAATTCTGCGTATTTGGTGCGCAATTCTGCGCAGTAGCAGCTAAGTCGTTTCTGATGGTTCCTTCAGCGACGCCAAGCGTTCGGGCGATTTCTCGGTCGGCCACCCGTCGCGCCCGACCAACCTCCCCACGCGTTGTGGGCAGGGCGGTGCGTCGGCCTGCGGCTGTCAAGCGGTGATGAGCCGGACCTACGTGGTTTCGAGGTTTGCCAATTCCCCAAAAAGCCCTTTGCCGCAGGTGCGTGCGGTTAGCCAAAAATGCCTAGGCAAGCTGTTGATTTCATAGTCGTTGCGACACTTCATACCGAAGGCCAACGGCAAACTCAGACCACTGGGCATCTCGAGCGTGCGGGATCGGGTCTGCATGACAGCAGCTCTGCTGGTGCTAGAACCGATCTTCGAAGCCGATCTTCCGCCGGAAATCTACGCCTACCGCGCTGCGCGCAACGCCCAGCAGGCGGTCGTCGAGGTGGAGGAGCTAGTGTTCCGTGGCCACCCGGACGTCGTCGACGCCGACCTCGCAGACTACTTGGAAGCTGCTTCATACTGCCCCCAGCTTATGAAGTGACGTCAAACAGCGTGGGATGAGCCGGTATCGCTTTGATCCGCAAGCCTTTCTTCTTTCCTCGCATGACATGGATGGCATCGAGTTCGCC
>Ga0210407_10001317_pt1 | contig 23741 bp, 23 predicted proteins | sample IncBWC27MmetaG_FD_150860 | JGI IMG/M metagenome (GOLD analysis project Ga0210407, IMG submission 150860) | Forest soil microbial communities from Barre Woods Harvard Forest LTER site, Petersham, Massachusetts, United States - Inc-BW-C-27-M | ecosystem: Environmental > Terrestrial > Soil >... | reverse complement strand
CAGGCCGCTCAGCAGGGCGCCGCCGGTCGGGTAGTAGGTCGGGGGATAGCTCGGATCGGACCACTGGCCATAGGCTGTGTTCGGATCGTAGGTGGGCACGTAGACGACCTGCGGATCGGTCGGCTGGATGGCGATGACGCTCTCGCTGCCTTGTGTCTGGGTCGTGACGGTCTGTTCCTTGCCGGTCTTCAGGGTTCCGGCCGCGGCGGCCTTGGCGCGCAGCCGCTGGATCGACGTGGCCACGTCCGCCTGCTGACCGATCATCGCGTCACCCAGCTTCTGGGTCCAGTCGAGATGGTCGTTGAGCTCTTTCAGAACGGAAGGAAAGGCCACCAGCGACTTCACGCTGACATCCCAGGTCTTGTCGGCAACGGCGCTGACGGCAGCATCGCCCTTGAGGTTGGGGTTGGCCTGCGACCAGCGGGCCGCCTCGACGATCTCGAGTGGGTAGCTCGCGGCCATCAGGACCTGCGAGAGCAACGCATCGTCGTAAAGCGCGATCGGCGCCAGCATCTGATCGAGCTCCGCCGGCGAGTACGGTTTGGGCTCCGTCTGCGCGTGCGGCCGCATTGGCAATCCGAGCAATGCCAAGGTCGCCAGCGAAAGGGCCAGCATTCTGCGCCGGCCGGATAAGCTCATGAATTCTCGGTTGTGGAGTGTCCGGATATCGTCAGCCATGACTACCTCCGGTGGATATTCTAGACGCGCGAACCTCGGTGCGCAACATGGCGGCGTACGAAGCCACAAGGAGACTCGATGACGGTGTTCACGACACGGGCAAACGATTCGAGCGACGGCGGTGTTCGCGCCCAGCAGCCGCTCGCAGAGGTAAGGGCGCGGCATCAGCGAGGAGAAGTTGATCTGCTCGTAGGCGGCCGCCTCTCGATACCGTGCATCCCACCGATAAGCGACCCCGCACAGAGGGTAGCCCATGCGGGGCCTAGCCACCCCACCTGGGAGGGAGGTCAACAGGGGAGTGGCGTTTGCAACCCAATGCAGTTCATCGCCGGCTCCGCGGTCTAGCGGCTGCCGGCTAGCTTCTTGGCGTCCTGCAGAAGCGACTGCATCTGCGGCAGCGTCCGTTCCGCGTGACGGCGTAGAGAGCCGTCGTTGCCGTTCTGGGAAAAGGCGCCGTACTGGGCGACGGCTGCGGTTTGCACACGCAGCTGGGCGTCGGCGTAAGCGGTGTCGAACGCCGCCCCCTGAAGTGAATTCAGGCGGGCCATCGCATCTTCTGCAATCTTCCTGACGTCTTCGTCGGGCGCCATGGTCACGCCCGCTTCGTTGCGATTTCTCGTCAGATATTCCGCGTTTGTCGTGTATTCGGCAATCGCGCGCGTGGCATAGGCGCGGACGAGTTCATTCGAAGACTTGGCGAGCGCCAACTGGCCTGATTTTATTTCAAAGTCGTTGACGGTCTCGGCGAAGCCGACGAACTTCGCGTCGGGCAGGGCATCCACGGCGTACACCAACGCGACGTGCGAGATTGGCGCGACGGCAACGGCGACAAGAAAAGTGCGACGAATGATCGGAGTCATGAGCGTCTCCTTGTTTCCGGATAGAAACGACTTGAGAACGCGGACTGTCGCCCACAGCTGAAGATGGTGGGCCCTCGCCTTTTCTACTTAAATCTCTTTGGCGATTAACTTATTTGTGTGACGACGCATTCCTGCTCCGTCGCAACCAGACTTTCTGGCCGCTTCACTGAGGGTTTTCTCTCCGGCGCCTGCAGATGTGTCCCAAGCACCTGCGGGGCAGGAGACCTGGGGCTCCAAGAAGCCCCGCGTGTCCTTACGACTTGGGCGTGATCGAGGCCACGACCAGCCGGCTGTTGATCTGGGTCAGGCTGTCACCCTGCTTTACCCGCGGCAGTTGCTGACGGCCTGCGTCCGTGGTCACGTCATAGGTGCGCACTTCGCCGCCACCGGGATTGACCAGCGTGATGGTGTTGCCAGCGGGGTTGACGCTCACAACCGTCCAGTTGCCGATCGACATGGAGGCCCTGGCGCCCGCCACGCCCTGGCTGGTTTCCACGGCGCCTGCCACGCTCGCAGCGCCGGGCGCCGGCGTCTGCACACCGGGGCTGGAGAGCACGAACGTGCGCGTATCCTCAACGCCTACTTCAACGTTGTCGCCGACCTTTGTACTGGTGATATTGGCGGCCATCGGGCTCACGTTCAGCATCCGGTTGGTGCCGTCGGCAGAGGTGATGGTCAAGGTACGGGCATTGGTATCGACGGCCGCGATGCGCCCGACGATCGAGTAGTGGGTCGTCGTCTGTATGCCTACGGTCGCCTGGTCCTGTGCAGAGGCATGGCCGCCGGCCAGCGCCGAACCCGCGAGAGCAACAGCTATCAAGGACCTCCTGCTCAACATGATGGCTTCCTCCTTTGCGCAGCAAGACGCCTGAAGCACAGCGTCCACTCACATTACTTCAACGACACTTCAACGACGTTGTCGTCGGAATACGGTCACAACTTTATCGCGCATCCAAGACAAGGTCATGAGTGCTGACCAAATGCGGCGGAGCGGTAATCAAGTGAGAATGGCTGGCCGCACGGACTGCTTGCCTTTCAAGATTGGACCAATATTGGACAGGGCACGCAGGTCCAAGCAGGTTACGGCCACACGACACTCGGATAACGAAGGTGGCAACCCATGAACGCTGCCAAGTACGCCGCTACCGAAAACCTGCATAACGGGGCATCGCTGCAGATCCGCGCGCTGCTGCCCGGCGATCGTGCCGAAATGCTTGCCGCCGTCGGACGGTTCAGCGAGCAGACGCTGTACCGCCGCTTCTTTGCGCCAAAGCGCAGCTTCAGCGAACGCGAGATCGAATTCTTCCTCAATGTGGACTTCATCGGCCACGTGGCGCTGGTGGCTGTGCTGAGCGAAGGCGGACGACAGGTGATCGCGGGCGGCGCAAGGTACATCCGCTCAGGACCGGGTTGTGCCGAGGTGGCGTTTGCGATCGACGACCCGCATCAGAAACTGGGCATCGCCACGCACCTGATCCGCCACCTGATCGAGATTGCGCGCGCGAACGGGCTTGAGGAATTCGTCGCCGAGGTGTTGGCCGAAAATGCACCGATGCTTAAAGTATTCGAGCGAAGCGGGCTTGCCATGACGACGCGCCGTGAAAGGGGCATCGTACACGTAACGCTCTCCCTCTCGTGACGCCGCCCCTGTATTCGTGGGCATTTTCCGCGTCGAACCGCGAGCCAATGCCGTCATCGCAGCCGAGCGTCCCAGTGTTTGATCCCGGTGGTTGCACTGATTTCGGTCGAGGCGCGCAGCGCTGCGTCAACATGGGATCGGATAGTGGACTGGGCATGCACGCTTAACCAGGTTACAGCCATGCGGGTGCGTTTTGCCCGACGATGTGAACGGTGGAATTTGTCCGGTACGCCGCTTCTCGACAGCTTCATCGCACGGTCCTGATCGTGTCCATGCGCGACCTGCTGCTCGGCCTGCTCGAGTTTCGCGAACAGAGCCTGCTGCTCTATCGCGACCGCTTTCGAGAACTAAGCGAAGGCCAGGCGCCCGACACACTATTCATTGCCTGCTCCGACAGCCGCGTCGTTCCGTCCTTGCTCGCCTCGGCCGAACCGGGCGAGCTTTTTACCATGCGCAATGTCGGCAATCTCATCCCGCCGGCAAAGGCAGACGGCACGTCGTCCGGCGACCTGTCCGAGGCCAGCGCCATCGAATATGCCGTTTCCGTCCTCGCGGTGAAGAACATCGTCGTGTGCGGCCATTCGAATTGCGGCGCCCTGCGCGCCGTTGTAACCGGCGCCGCCCTCGACGACGCCCCCAATCTGAGCCAATGGCTCGATCACGCGCGACCCGCTCTCGCCATGGCGCAACAACAGTCCGGGGCAACGAGTGATCGCCCGCTGCAGGACAAGGTCTCGCAGAGCAACGTCCTGCTGCAACTGGAGCACCTCTCCACCTATCCGGCTGTGCGTCAGGGACTGGCGAACAAGACACTGTCCCTGGCCGGCTGGTGGTTCGACATCGCCACCGGCGACATGCACGTCTACGATCCGGTCACCCGGTCGTTTGAGCTGCTCAACAAGGATTCAATCGACAGGCTCACCGGCTGACGTCCGGCCGGCCGAGAAAATGAGGGGCCTGGTTATCGCAATATCGACTGGACTTGCCCTCTCCTGCGCCGTGGAGTTTGTTGTTTGGTGTGCGCAAAGAGAGGGGGGACAGGATGGAGTGGAACCAAAAGTATTCTCTGCGCAGTTATCTTCGGTCGGCGCTGTGGGTCGTGCCGGTACTCGCCTACGTGACGTCATTCATAGCCATACGCATCGTCGGCTTTCTGGATGACTGGCTCGAATGGTCCTGGCAATGGAAAATGGAAGTCGGCACGGTTCAGTCCGTGTTGCAAGGGCTGGTTGCCGCAACGATCTCGTTCATCGTCTTCGCCTTCAGCTCTCTGTTGGTTGCGATCCAGGTCGCCAGCGCGCAGTTGAGTCCGCGAATCATCGCCACGACCCTGTTGCGCGACAACACTATCCGGCTCGTCGTCGCGCTTTTCGTGCTGACCCTGAGCTTTGGCCTGGGCACCTTGGCAAGATCCCAGGTGCACGTTCAGTATCTGCTCCTCAGCTGCGCGGTGGTTCTGGCCGGCATCTCGACAGTCGCCTTCATCTACCTGATCGACTACGCGGCGCGGCTGCTGCGGCCGGTCAGCATCGTGTGGCGGCTGGGCGAAAAGGGATTGTCGGTCATCGAGGAGGTCTATCCTTCGAAGATCAAGGGAAGGCACATACCGTCCAAGCCGCACCCGCCGCTGGGCACGCCGGAGCGGATTGTCGTGCATCATGGCATGTCCGCAATCATCCTGGCGGTTGATATCGAGACGCTTCGCCTCGAGGCCGAGCGCACCAACGGCATCATCGAGTTCAGCCGCCAGATCGGCGATTTCCTTGCGGTGGGGGAGCCGCTGTTCCTGTTGTATGGCGGGGCCGCAGAGGCGGACGATCGCGTACTGCACGGGGCGGTCGCGACTGGCCCGGAGCGCACCATCGAGCAGGACGCGACTTTCGCGTTCCGTGTCATCGTCGACATCGCCATCAAGGCGCTGTCGAAGGCAATCAATGATCCCAGCACAGCCGTCGTTGCGCTCGACCAGCTGCACCGCCTGCTCCGCGTCGTGGGCCGCCGACATCTCCATGATGACGTGATCATGGACAGCTCGGGCAAGCCCAGGGTCATATTCAGGACGCCCGGCTGGGACGACTTCGTCCAGCTGTCCTGCCGGGAGATCCGGCTGTACGGAGCCGAAAATTATCAGGTGGCGCGGCGCCTCAGGGCGATGCTCGAAAACCTCGTGCAAAGCCTTTTTGAGGCGCGCCACGCCGCCCTGTTGAAGGAGCTCGAGCTTCTGGACCGCGCACTCGAGCGCTTGGATCTTCTGCCGGACGATCTTGCGCTGGCGCGCACTTCGGATCTGCAGGGGTTGGGAGCGCCGATACGCGATCCCCGACTGAAGGGAAGCGCACCGATCGCGCTCTCCTAGCGCTGGCGGCTTCGACCCCGCGCAACAGCTCGCCTTTCTTCCCGGGTGGGAGCCATTGCCTCACGAAACGGCACAGTCGAGCAGCACAGCTCGGCTACCGATCATTGGCCCATTGGCAATTTCAAGTCAGTGCCACGAAGCGCCTGGCCAGATCCAACTCCGATGCGCCTTATGATAGACATGGCTTCGACCATCGTGATGCTTAGTGGCCGTACGCGGTCAGCCGGAAGATACATTACATTTCCGGACATCGGCGTCGGCGCCTGCGGCAGGAACACACTTAACCAGCCATTCTCGAGCGGCTCGAGCAGGTAGCCGATCTGCCAACCGCCCTCGATGCTAATCAGTGTCGGCTTTATACCGCTTGCATTTTCGAGCTGGGCGAGGCCTTCGGCCATGCTCTTCACCATTTGGTATTGAGGCAAACGGCCAAGCAAAGAGTTCTCGAACCAGCGAGTGATGTACTTGCCCAAGTATGTGCGAGCGGTAACGCCCGCGCCGAACGAAACGATGACCAGCACCAGAGCCGAGAGAATTGTGACAAGCCCAACGCCGGCCACGTCGCTCCAGTGCAACTGAAGTCTATCGGAAATCGGCTGGGCCACCATTGAGGCCAGGCGAAATGCGTAACCCAGTAGCATGAGGACAATGGCGAGCGGCAATAGGAACAGTACGCCCCCCACGATCGTTGTTTTCAAGAATGCGGTCATGACGCGGTCTCCATTGCGGGCCGGTACGACTCCTCGCGGGCACGCGACATGATCTTCGAGCATACCGACACCGAGCACGCACATCGCCCAGGATCTGGTCGAAGAACTCGTCGAGCAAGCGCTCCGCCAGCCGCGAGGCGACATCGCCTCGGCGCGCGTGCGGCTGAACACCGCCATCTTAGCGCATGTGCTCCCAAAGATCGCGCTCGTCTTCGAGGTTTGAGCGATCGACATTGGCATTCTGCATATCTTCGGACTTCGTGACTTGATCCACCTCAAGGTGCGGGATACGTGTGGTGGACAGGAAGAAGGGTGAGCAGTTCCACCATGCCCGCGATCTACCGTCTTGCCGCCGCCACTGTCCTTGTGATGTTCATCGGCATCGCTCCGGCAAGTGCCTGGTGGTCCTATGCCCAGTGGGGATTGAACGAATCGCAGATCATGACGGCAAGCAGCGGGCAGGCCGTGCCGTGCCGGCAGGATGCGCCGGTGTGCGCCACGACGCCGAATGGCAACCAGCCCAGGCTGTTCGTCGAGTCGATCCAGATGCTGGGGATGCCGGCATCCGTCTCCTTCAGCTTCGATGCCGCCGGCAAGCTGACCGAAACCGTCGTGCGGTTCTCGAATGCCGACTTCGCGCTGGTCAGCAACTTGCTTCAGGGCATCCATGGTGAACCGGTCGAGGATCGTCCGGGGACGCCGCCGGTCAAGGTATTCCGCGATCAGAAGCGAGGCTCGACCATCTCCGCGACCCCAATCGGCGCCGGAACGCAGATGGATTATCGACCGGCCAACGGGCAGGGCTGAAGGCCGCTGCAACGCAAACTTCACGCGGCAGGCCTGCGCCGCGCGGTATCTTTGACCAGGATCAATGTCGACGTGCCTCTCGATCGCTAGTCAACCCTTCCGCCGATAGGAGCGCACATGTCAGCCAGCCCGAATCTCAACTTCGCCGCTGAATACTGGATCGATGCCTGGCAGCGATCGATCCTCACTCTCGATACACTGCGTGAGCGCGGCAACACCAGCCTGGAGCACAACGCCCAGAATGCGCCGAACGTGCTGAGCTTCGCGTTCGAACCGATTCGCGACGGCCGCACCCTGCCCAAGCCGGTGAACTACGTGCTCGTTCGTATCGTCTCGCCGGCCGACAAGCCGGTCGATCCGGCCAAGCCGCCCTTCATCGTCGTCGACCCGCGCGCGGGCCATGGACCCGGCATCGGCGGCATGAAGCAGGACAGCGAGATCGGCGTCGCCATGGCGGCCGGGCATCCCTGCTACTTCATCGGCTTCTTCCCGCAGCCCATGCCCGGACAGACCATCGAGGATGTGTGCGCGGCCGAAGCGGCGTTCGTCGCCGAGGTCGCGGCGCGCCATCCCGAGGCCGACGGCAAGCCCGTCATCGTCGCCAACTGCCAGGCCGGCTGGCAGGTCATGATGATGGCGGCGATCCGGCCCGATCTCGTCGGTCCGATCCTGCTGGCGGGCTCGCCGCTCTCCTACTGGGCGGGCGTGCACGGGCGCAACCCGATGCGCTATCTCGGGGGCACGCTGGGCGGCACCTGGCTGACCGCGCTCACCGGCGACATGGGCAACGGCATCTTCGACGGCGCCAACCTGGTGGCCAACTTCGAATCGCTCAATCCGGCCAACACCTACTGGGGCAAGGCCTACAACGTCTATTCCAAGGTCGACACCGAGGCCGCGCGCTTCCTCGATTTCGAGACCTGGTGGGGCAGCCCGGTGCTGCTCAATGCCGGCGAGATGCAGTGGATCGCCGACAATCTCTTCGTCGGCAACAAGCTCACCTCGGGCGAGATCCACACGTCCGACGGCATCCGCGTCGACCTGCGCAACATCAAGTCGCCGATCATCGTGCTGTGCTCGTGGGGCGACAACATCACGCCGCCGCAGCAGGCGCTGGGCTGGATCACCGACCTTTACGGCCACGAGGACGAGATCGTCGCCAACGGCCAGACCATCGTCTACACGCTGCACCAGACGATCGGCCATCTCGGCATCTTCGTCTCGGGCAAGGTGGCGACCAAGGAACATGCCGAGTTCGCCTCCTGCATGGAGATGATCGACCTGATGCCGCCCGGCCTCTACGAGGCGGTGATCGACGAGGTCGACAAGACCACCGAACATCGCGACCTCATCCACGGCAAATATCTCTTCCGCCTGGAGGCGCGCAGCCTGGACGATATCCGCGCGCTCGGCGCCAACAGCGACGAGGACAACCAGCGCTTCGCCGCGGTCGCCCGCCTGTCGGAGGTCAACCACGGCCTCTACCGCACGCTCGTCCAGCCGACGGTGCGGGCGATGACGACCGAGCAATCGGCCGAGATGATGCGCCAGCTGCATCCCAACCGCCTGCGCTTCACCATGTTCTCCGACAAGAACCCGATGATGCAGCCGGTCAAGGCCCTGGCCCAGTCGGTGCGCGAGACGCGCCAGCCGGTCGCCCCCGACAATCCGCTGCTCTCGCTCGAGAAGGTCGCCTCGACCTGGATCACGACCTGGTGGGAAAGCTATCAGCAGGCGCGCGACGCCATGACCGAGGCGATGTTCCTCGGTGTCTACGGCTCGCCGCTGCTGCAGGCCATGGTCGGGCTGGGCACCCAGCATGCGCCGACCGAGCGCCGGATCGACCGCGAGCTGGTGCACGAGGCCGACGAGGCCAAGATGCGGGTCGAGCTCGAGCACCGCTTCGAGGTCGGCGGCCTGCCGCAGGCCGTGCTGCGCGCCCTGATCTATGTGCGCATGCCCGAACGCAGCGTCGACGAGCGCGGCTTCGCCGCGCTGCAGGCGATCCGCGCCATGCAGCCCGTCAACGACCGCATGAGCATGGCCGAGCTGAAGGCCTGCCTGAAGGAGCAGTATCTCCTCGTCCGCCTCGACGAGGAGCGCGCCGTGCGCGCCATCCCCCGGCTGCTGCCCGACAGCGAGCAAGCCCGCCGGGCCGCGCTCGACGCCTTGCTGCAGGTGCTCGGCGCGCGCGGCGCCTTGCCGGAGGAAGGCCTGCGACGCCTGGGACGCATCGAGGAGCTGTTCGGTGTCGAGGCTGGGCCGCAGGCGCTGAAAGTGGCTCATGCCTGACGCGACCAGCACGGCCGGCGTCCGGCCTCATGCCAAATACGATCGCCTGATCGAGGTCGCCGGCAAACAGCCGGCGGTGGCTACGGCCGTCGCGCACCCCTGCGACGCCGTCTCCCTGGAGAGTGCCGTCGAGGCGGCGCGGCTTGGCCTGCTGAAGCCCATCCTGGTCGGACCGGCGGCGCGGCTCTGCGATGTCGCCGGCCGCGCCGGCCTCGATATTGGCGCCTTCGAGATCGTCGATTCCAAACATAGCCACGACTCGGCCGACAGGGCGGTCGAGCTCGTCAAGGCCGGCCGCGCCGAAGCCCTGATGAAGGGCAGCCTTCACACCGACGAGCTGATGGGCGCCGTGGTGGCGCGCGACGCCGGCATCCGCACCGCGCGGCGCATCAGCCACTGCTTCGTCATGGACGTGCCCAGCCATCCCGAGGCGCTGATCATCAGCGATGCCGCCGTGAACATCGCCCCCACGCTCGAGGACAAGGTCGACATTGTGCAGAACGCGATCGACCTCGCACGCGCCATGGGCGTCACCGACGTGCGCGTGGCCATCCTGAGCGCCATGGAGCAGGTCAATCCCAAGGTGCCGTCGACGGTCGAGGCGGCCGCGCTCTGCAAGATGGCGGATCGCGGGCAGATCACCGGCGCGCTGCTCGACGGCCCGCTGGCGCTCGACAACGCCATCAGTCTCGATGCCGCGGCCATCAAGCACATCGTCTCGCCGGTCGCCGGCCGGGCCAACGTGCTGATCGTGCCCGATCTCGAGGCGGGCAACATGCTGGCCAAGAGCCTGTCGTTTCTCGCCGGCGCCGACGCCGCCGGCATCGTGCTGGGCGCGCGGGTGCCCATCATCCTGACCAGCCGGGCCGATTCACTTCTGACGCGGCTGGCCTCCTGCGCCGTCGCGGTCCTGGTGGCCGCCGCACGCCGCGCCCATGCCATCGCCGCCATCGCCTGAGGACAACATGAACGAGACCCTCCGCCCGGTCCTGACCGGCCGCAAGGCACTGATCGTGGGCATCGCCAACGACCAGTCGATCGCCTATGGCTGCGCCAAGGCGTTCCGCACGGTCGGCGCCGATCTCGCCGTCACCTGGCTGAACGACAAGGCGCGGCCCCATGTCGAGCCGCTGGCGCGCGAACTGGAGGCCGCCATCACCGCGCCGCTGGACGTTGCCGTGGCGGGCCAGCTCGAAGCGGTATTCGACGAGATCGGCCGGCGCTGGGGCAAGCTCGACATCCTGGTCCATTCCATCGCCTTCGCACCGCTCGAGGATTTGCGCGGCGGCCTGCTCGACTGCTCGGCCGAGGGCTTCGCCAAGGCGATGGACGTCTCCTGCCATTCCTTCATCCGCATGGCCCGGCTCGCGGCGCCGCTGATGACCGAGGGCGGCACGATGTTCGCCATGAGCTACTACGGCGCCAACCGCGTGGTGCCCAACTACAACGTCATGGGCCCGGTCAAGGCCGCGCTGGAAGCCGCCTGCCGCTACCTCGCCTTCGAACTGGGGCCGCGCGGCATTCGCGTGCACGCCATCTCGCCCGGCCCGCTCAAGACGCGCGCGGCCTCGGGACTGAAGGACTTCGAGCTGCTGCTGACCGAGGCGGCGCAAAAGGCGCCGCTGGGCGAACTCGTCGACATCATGGACGTGGGCTATACCTGCGCCTACCTGGCAACGCCGTTCGCCCAGCGCATCACCGGCGGCACCGTCTATGTCGACGGCGGCGCCAACATCATCGCCTGAAAGGTAGTGCGGTATGATCGGCTGCGTCGCGGTGCTCAATGCCGGCTCGTCGAGTATCAAGTTCGCGCTCTACGAGGCGGGCCGCGACGGCGCGCTGCTGTTTCACGGCCAGGTCGAAAATATCGGACTCGCGGCGCATTTTGCGGCCACCGACGCTTCGGGCGCGACCGTCGCCGAGCGCCGCTGGAGCAAAGGCGAGCTCGATCACAAGGGCGCCACCGCCGAGATCCTGAAGCTCGGACGCGAGCTCCTGGCCGGCCGTCCCGTGCTCGCGTTCGGCCATCGCGTCGTCCACGGCGGCACTGAATTCGCGGCGCCGGTCCGCGTCGATGCGAGCGTCATGGCCGCCCTCGAGAAACTGGTGCCGCTCGCCCCGCTGCACCAGCCGCACAATCTCGCGCCCATGGAGTTCATCGCCGCGGCCGCGCCCGGCATCCCTCAGGTCGCCTGCTTCGACACCGCGTTCCATCGTTCCCAGGCGGCCCTCGCGCAGGAATTTGCCCTGCCGCGCGAGCTCACGGCGGCCGGCGTGCGCCGCTACGGCTTCCACGGCCTGTCCTACGATTTCATCGTGTCGAGGCTGGGCGAGATCGATCCGGCCCTGGCGAAGTCCCGGCTGGTCATCGCCCATCTCGGCAACGGCGCCAGCCTGTGCGCCGTCGCCCAAGGCCGCAGCGTGGCCAGCACCATGGGCTTCACCGCCGTCGACGGCCTGATGATGGGCACGCGCTGCGGGGCGCTCGATCCCGGGGTGCTGCTCTACCTGATGCAGGAGCGCGGGTTCGACGCCAAGGCCATCGAGGACCTGCTCTATCGCCAGTCCGGCCTACTCGGCGTCTCCGGCGTCTCCTCGGACATGCGCACCCTGCGGCAGTCGAAAGCGCCGGAGGCGGCCGAGGCGATCGCCCTGTTCGTCTACCGCATCGTGCGCGAAATCGGCTCGCTCGCCGCCGCCCTGGGCGGCCTCGACGGCCTGGTCTTCACCGCCGGCATCGGCGAGCACGATGCGGCGACCCGGGCAGAGGTCGCGGCCGGCTGCGGCTGGCTGGGATTGAAACTCGACACTGCGCTCAATACGCTGGGCAACGGGCGGATCAGCGCCGCTGACGCGTCGGTCTCCGTCTGGGTCGTGCCGACCGACGAGGAGCGGATGATCGCCCGCTACACCAGCCAGACGCTGGGCCTTTGATCGCGGTCAAAGGGCGCCGGCCGGGCCGGCGCCAGGGATTGCTGCTACCGACGGAGAGGCATCATGACGAACATACTCAGCGCCAAGGAACTGATGGCGAAGATCGCCAAGGTGGAGGGCGAGAAGGCGTCCAAGGCGATGAAGGCGCATGAAGCGGCGGAGGCCGAGAAGCAGGCGCTGCTCGACCGACTGGCCCGGCCCTCCGGCCTGTCGGACGACGAGGTCATGGAAAAGGCCGCAATCATCGTCAACCGCGCGGTCGAGAGCGGCATGACGTCCGTCCAGGTGTTCCGCTTTCCCAATCATATCTGCACCGACAACGGACGCGCCATCAACCAGGTCGAGGACGGCTGGGAGCAGACACTGACCGGCGTTCCCAAGGAGATCTATGAATTCTGGAAGCGCCAGCTCAAGCCGCGCGGCTATCACATCCGCTACGAGATCATCGACTATCCGGGCGGCATGCCGGGCGATGTCGGCATCTTCCTGAGCTGGCGCTGAAGGCCGGCCGGAACGACACCGCCGATCGATTGGAAGTGCGTCTTTGCCGGGTGCGCCCCCAATGAAGGGCGGGCGGTATCTCGTCTTGCCTCGCGTCACGCGCATGACACTCCCTTCACGCGCACATCAAAGGAATTTGCAGCCCCTCTGCTATGCATTAATGAGTTGCGCTCAGCAGAGCATGCAATACACACCGGCTTTTCACCTGCTCAGTTTGCCTGCATTTTCGGCCCTCTCGCCCACAGACGGGCGTTCAGGCATAGGAGTGAAGCGCCATGAAAATTGTGAGTTTTTGTTTGCTGACGGGCCTGGCTTTCGGCCTCCCGTTTGCTGCATCCGCGCAGCAGAATGTCGCCGGGTCGCCCGGGGACGTCAAATACTGCAACGCGCTGGCCAAGTCGTACCAGAGCATGTGGTCGATGCAGGAAGGGATGCCGGTCGCCGATGTCGTTGCTTTGAGCAAGTGCGATAGCGAACCGAAGCAGACGATTGCGCTGCTCGAAAAGAAGCTCGCCGACAAGAAGATCGACCTGCCGCACGACGACAGGATCGCGCAGCCGGCGGGTTCAACGAGCAATACGCAGTAACGGTCCGGGCATCGGCCTGAAGGAAAATCCCGACTCTCGTTCCGGCTCGTCGTTGGTGCCTCCCTGCGACGGGCCGGATTTTTTGACGTCATTTGCTCGTTTCCGCCAAAAGGGGCTCGATCACCCTTTTGGGCTTCGGCGGCTCACGGCCGGTGCGCAGCATCTCGATGAGCGCGCGCAACGCTGACGGGACCTGTCGGTGTCCGGGATAGTAAAGGAAGTATCCCTCGTAGGGCGGCAACCAGTCCTCGAGCACGGGGACCAACTGGCCCGATCGTATGAACGGCTCCGCCGGCGGCAGGATCGTATAGGCAATTCCCAGCCCGTCGACCGCCGCACGGACCGCCAGGCCGGGGCTGTTGACTGTCACCGGGCCCCGCACCGAAATCCGCCGTGACTGGCCGTTGCGCTGGAACGGCCAGACGAACACGCCATCGCCCCAGCGATATTGAATGCAATTGTGGTGGGCGAGATCGTCCGGCGTGCGCGGTGCGGGCCGCCGCGCAAAATAGGCCGGCGCGCCGACCACCGTCACCTTCATCGGCCCGGTGACCCGGACGGCGACCATGTCCTCCGCCGCCCGCTCCCTGATGCCGATCGCAGCGTCGAAGCCCTTGGCCACGATGTCGACGGGCGCGTCGTCCACCTGCAGCTCGAGATGGACGTCGGGATAGGTCGCGAGAAAGCGATCCCACACCGGCGCGATCGCCGACGCCGCCGCCCCGGCGCTGGCGAGGATACGCAGCCGCCCGGAAGGCCGGCGGCGCTCGCGGTCGAGATCCTCCAGGGCGCCGGCAATCTGGGCGATCGCGGGCCGCAGCCGCTCCAGCAGGCGCCGGCCCTGGTCGGTCAGCGCGACGCTACGCGTCGTACGATGCAGCAGGCGGACACCGAGGCGCTCTTCCAGCTGTCGCATGGCGTGGCTGAGGGCTGAGGGCGTAACGCCGACCCGCGCCGCTGCGGCCCGGAAGCTCAGTTCATCAGCGACGGCGACGAATGCCGTCAGATCCGCGAGGTCGCCGCGGTGCATTCATGAGTCCATCTCGACACCCAATGCATATAGGCAAGGTTTTCATCGAAATCGCCCGCCAATTCGCCTAGGCGCCATGCTCGCCCATCAAAGCTTCGTAATCGCTGCACGCTGCGGTCGAATTCAGGTAGAGCGAACAATCCAAGGCAAAGAACAGCGTTCACCGGCAGTTAGCCGAGTTCAGGACCTGCAAGGGCAAAGACGTGGGACGGATCATCCAGCCTTTCGGCCTCGCCCAGGGTCATGCGCATGTAGTCGCGCGGCGTGATCGCTCCCTGCGCCTCGAGCCAGGCGCGGACCGCGCGATGGGCTTCCGGCACGTCGATGATGAAGGGCCCGGGCGCCGACGCGGCCGCCTTGGCGATCAGCGGCAGCGCGATCGCCTCGCTGTCGGCCACGACGGGACCCAGCGACGTCGCCGCCCTGCCCTCGCGGCCCAGCACGAAACCTGAAATTTTTCCCGCGGCATCCTCGGCGATCCAGGCACGGCCGGGCTGGCGCAGCGCAAGATGCGCCAGTATCGCCGGCCGCTCCATGCCGGTCAGCGGCCGGTCATAGAGAGCGAGCCTGGGCAGGTCCGCCGGGACGCCCGGACGCAGCCTGGTGCCGGCGGGCGGAGGGAGGACCGCGTGCTGTACGCGGTCGACGTGCCAGCGCGAGATCTTGTAGAGATCGCGGAAGCCCAGCGGCAGGTAGATCGGCCGGCCTTGCTCCGTGGCATCGAGGCCTGCGACCGCACCGGCCGATGTCACCTCGTCGATGCAGTGCTTCAGGAGTGCTGTGCCGAGCCCGCCGCGCCGCCGCTCGCGGGTCACCAGAACCATGCTGATCCAGGCGAGCTGCCGGCCGAGCGGCAGGACCAGCGCGCTCGCCTGCCATTTGCCGCCGGCACCCGAGCAGCCGAAGCCGCGGCCGGCGCCCAGCATGAAGCGCCAGTCGGCGACGTTCTGGTTCCACCCCGCCTCGACCGACAGCGGCCACACCGCTTCGCACTGGTCGGCGTCGATCGGCATGACATCGATCGCCTCAGTACTGGCCATCGCGCACCTCGTAGTGCGTGGGCTTGTTGAGGGTGGCCATGTCGCGGGCAAGCCAATCGGCGGTCCATTCGATCATTTTCGCCAGCGGCACGGCGGGCGGACCGAACGCCTTCACCATGCGGCGCGAGTCGTTCAGCCAGCCCGTCAGCGCTTCCTTGCCGGCGAGCTTGGGGGTCTTGCCCAAGAGCTTGCCGAACTGGGCGGCGAGCCACCGGATTGAGAGGGTCTCGGGGCCGGTGACGTTGATCGGCGAGGTCGGTGTCGTGGTGTGCGCAAGACAGCGCAAGGCGATCGTGTTGGCGTCGCCCTGCCAGATCACGTTGACATGGCCCATGCTGAGGTCGATCGACTCGCCGTCGCGCACCTTGCGGCCGACGTCGTGCAGCACGCCGTAGCGCATGTCGATGGCGTAGTTCAGCCGGAACAGGCGGCCGGGCGTACCGTGGCGGGCGGAGAAGTATTCGAACATGCGCTCGCGGCCGGCGCATGAATTGGCGTAGTCGCCGGACGGCGGCACCGGCGCCATGTCCTCGTTCGACCCGCCGCTGTCGACCGGCACGAAGGGATAAACGCAGCCCGTCGAGAAGACGACGATGCGCGAGGCCTTGAACACCTCGGCGACCATGGCCGGCACCTGCACGTTCATCGCCCAGGTGAGCGGCACATCGCCGGTGGCCCCGAACTTGCGGCCGGCCATGAACACGACGTTGGCAGCCTGGGGCAGCCGCTCGAGCGCGCTACGATCCAGAAGATCGGCGGCGATCGGTTCGACGCCTGCGCCAGCGAGCGCCTCGCGCACGCCGGGTTCGCTGAAACGCGCGACGCCCATCACCCGCTTCGACGGCGCCGCCCGCTTGGCCAGGCGCGCCAGGGTCGGGCCCATCTTGCCGCCGACGCCCAGCACGAGGATGTCGCCCGGCGTCGCCGCGAGATCGGCCGCGAGCGCCTCCGACGGTGCGGTCATGAAATCCTCGACGGCCTCGACGCTGTCGAAGCGGTCGGGAAGCTTGGCGTGGCTCATGTCGCGGCTCCGCTGGTCATCGGCTTCATCGACTTGAAATCCATCTCCGCCCCGACGGCAAAGCCCGGTCCGCCGAGCGAGCCCAGCATCAGTTTGCCGCCACGGGCCTTGAGGCGTGCCGGCTTGCCGTCCTGTTTCTCATATAGATCGGGATGGGCGGCAACGAAGGCCTTTTGCTCGCCTTCCGGTGCGAAGCTCATGCCGTCGATGAAATGATGGGCGTTGCGCTCGACATGGGTCAGGCCGAGCAACGACACCAGCGCCAGGTCCTGCTGCACGCTCGTGCCGGGCCAGGTCGTGAGATCCTCGGCCGACATGAAGTGCCCGGCGCCCAGCTTTGCCACGCGCGCGGCATTGAGGATCGACTTGTAGAAGCCCTTGCAGTTCTTGCTCGACACGCCGGCATAGCCCAGCTTCAAAGCCGCCGGGAATGACGACAGCTCGCCGTCCGATTCATCGATGATCACCGGCCGCAGCCTGGCCAGCGGCTCGACCGACCGCGACAGCGCCACGGCGCGCTTGATCGGCTGTTCGATGAACAGCGTCGACTTCACGAGCCTGGCCAGCGCCGGCCTCTCGCCGACCCTGCGCCACAGCTCGACGATGCCCTCGACGTCGTCATATTGCTCGTTGCCGTCGAGCGTGGCGCGATAGTCGCCGGCGCCGGCGTCGAGGACGGCGGCAATGCGGCCCAGCCGGTCGAGGTCGGCCTCGATGTCGCCGCCGACCTTCAGCTTGTAGTAGCGACCGCGGTAATAGGCGACGACCTCCTCGAGGGTCTCGGGCAGTCCGTCATTGACCCGCTCGGACACCGGACGATCGGCCGCCGTCAGCGGATCGACGAGACCCACGGTATGGCGGACGTCGATGCTCTGGCCCGGCTTCAGGCCGGCGAGGAACGGCGCCAACGCTGCGTCCGTGATATCGGGCGTCAGCGACGTGGCCCGGATACCGGGAAGATTGCCGGCGATCATGGCGGCGAACGACTTGCCGGCGGCGCGGCCCAGCGCATCGAGGATGGCGCGGTCGAGCAGCGCTGGCCCATAGGCCGCGACCAGCGGATTGAGTCCCCGCGCCCCGCCGCGCTTTTGCTGCTCGGCATAGCAGCCGGCGAACAGGTCGAAGGCGTTGTCGAAGCCCTGCGCGCGATAGAGCTCGATGGCGAGGTCGAGCGAGCGGCGGAGCTGGTCGAAGTTCTGCTCGTCGGTGAATTCAGGACTCTTGTCGAACCATTTGGCCGCCAATGCCTCGGCCGCCACGCCCTGGCTGGTCCGCCCGTCGGGCAGCGAGACGCGGACGCGGATTACCGCCTGCGTGGCATCCGTGACGGTGATCACGCCGAAGCGGAAGGCGAGGCGCATCTTCACATGCCGCTCGTAGCGCTCGACTTCCTGCAACTTCACTTTCATGCACCCGGCTCCAGCAGGCCCGCGACATAGCCGATCATGCGCGCCGCGCAGGTCGGCCCGTCGGGCTCATAGACGAAAGGCTCCATGGCGATCCAGCCGCCATAGCCGGTTTCCCTGAGCGCGCGCACGATGCCGGCGAACCTGTCGTTGCCCTGACCCGGGCCGCGCCGGTTGCGGTCGTTGAACTGGATATGGCTCAGGAGGCCGCTCGGCATCCATCGCCGGATCGCGTCGGCCACCGGCTCGGGCTCCATCAGGCTGGCGGCCAGCGTGTCGACCATGATGCGCAGCGCCGGATTGCCGATCCTGCGCGCGATTTCCGCCGCCTCGCCGAGCGTATTGACGAAATTGCAGTCGGGCCGGGCGAGCGGTTCGAGGCAATAGGCGACCTTCGCGGTGGCCGCCTGTTCGGCGGCCAGGATCCACGCCTCCTCGGCCCGGGACGCATCGTCCGACGCGGCGACTCGGCGCTGCGCCGGCGAGCCGTGCACCAGGTAGGCGCCGCCCAGCTCGGCGCACAGGTCGACCGAGGCGCGCAGGACGTCGACGCTCTTCCGCCACACCGTGCGATCCGCCGTGGTGATCGAGAGGCCGGCCGGCGCGGCCAGCAGCCAATGCAGCCCGCTCACCTCGAGGCCTGAATCGGCGCAGGCCTTGCGGATATCGGCGCGCCTGGATGCCGGCATGCGCCACGCATCGTCGCCGAAGGTGAAAGGCGCCAATTCAAGGCCGCCATAGCCGAGGCCTGCCGCCAGCGCGCACTGACGCTCGAAGGAAAGCTCGCGGATCACCTCGTTGCAGAGAGAAAGCCTCACCGATGATCCTCGCCTCGCGGCCCGCGCCTTGACGGCCAAATGCGCGTTCGTCAGTCTGACTGAAATGCGGGGCATGATATCAGCGGGACCAAAGCGATGAACAGTTTCGTCGCTCGGCGCGCATGACGAAATTCTCGACCCTCAGCCGTCAATACTGGCCAACCCTTGTCCTGTTCGCCCTGCTGCTCGCGAGCTGGCAGCTCGCGGTGAGCCTGGGCGGCATCCGCGAATATCTCCTGCCCTCGCCGCTCGCGGTCTGGCACGCGCTATGGCACGGCGACACCCAGTGGGCGCAGCATCTCTGGACGACGACGCTCGAGATCATCGGCGCCTTCTTCCTGGCGGCAGGCGTCGGCGTGGCGCTGGGCGTGGCCATCGCCTGGTCGCCGCTGATGGCCAATGCGCTGGTGCCGTTTCTGGTGTTCGTCAACACCTTGCCCAAGGTGGCGATCGCCCCCTTGTTCCTGATCTGGATGGGCTACGGCATCTTCCCCAACATGCTGATGGGAGCGCTGATCGGCTTCTTCCCGGTGGTGATCAACACGGCCGTTGGCCTGAGCCAGGTCGAGGCCGACATGCTGGATCTCGGCCGCGTCTTCAACGCGCCCAAATGGAAGATCTTCGCCAAGATCCGCATCCCCAACGCCCTGCCCTACATCCTGAGCGCGCTCAAAATCACCGCCACGGCGGCCGTGGTCGGCGCCATCGTCGGCGAGTTCGTGGCCTCGCAGAAGGGGCTGGGCTACGTCATCGTCACCACCCAGAGCAGCATGAACACCTCGGTGGCGTTCGCCTCGCTGATCTGGATTTCCGTCGTCGGGCTTGCCCTCTACGGCGCCGTCGTCGTCGCCGCGCAGCTGTGGGCGCCGTGGGCGGAGGGGATCGACTGAATCGGGGAAGGCATAGGGGAAGGGAAAAGGGAAAACATCATGACTCGCACATTGTCACTGGCGCTGGCCGCGCTCCTGGCGGCAGCCGGCAGCGCCTCGGCGCAGGAGAAGTTCACCTTCGCGCTCAACTGGTTCGCGGTCGGCGACCATGCCGCCTATTGGGTGGCGCTCGACAAGGGCTACTACAAGGCCAAGGGCCTCGACGTGACCCTGGAGAATTCCAAGGGCTCGGGCGATTCGATCGCCAAGGTCGACACCGGCCGCGCCGATGCGGGCCTGGCCGACGCCGCGGTGGTGATCGCTTCGGTCGGCCGCGGCACCACCATCAAGACGGTGGGCATGGTGTTCGACAAGACGCCGCTCAACATCTTCAGCCTCAAGAGCAATCCCCTGGCCAAGCCCAAGGACCTCGAGGGCAAGACGCTGGGCGCGCCGCCGGGCGACAGCCAGCGCCAGATGTTCCCGGCCTTCGCCAAGGTGAACGGCATCGATGCCGCGAAAGTCACCTGGGTCAATATCGAGCCGGCGGCCAAGATCGCCGCCGTCGCCGAGAAGCGCATGGACGGCGTCGGCGACTACAACACCGGCCTGCCGCTCTACGAGAAGGCCGCCGGCAAGGGCAACGTGGTGATGATGCCGTGGGCCGATTTCGGCTTCGACATGTACTCGATGTCGATCATCGCCAGCGCCAAGACCATGAAAGAGCGTCCGGCGGTGCTAAAAGCCTTCCTCGAGGCGTCGTACATGGGCTGGCGCGACGTCATGGCCGACCCGAAGGCTGCCATGGAGATCCTCAAGAAGAGCGTGCCCGAGGTCGATGTCGAGGTGATGACGCCCAACATGATGATCGGGCTCGACCTGATGAAGACCGAACGCTACGCCAAGAACGGCATCGGCTGGATCGACCAGAAGAAGATGTGCGACTCGGTCGACCTGGTGAACACCTACATGGGCCTGCCCAAGAAGGTCGACTGCAAGGACGTCTACACGACCGACTTCTTCACCAAGGTCGAGATGCCGAAATAGAACCGATCCCGGCGTGAACAAGGAACTGATCGGCCTCGATAGGGTCGGCATGACATACGAGGCGGCAAGCGGCCCGGTCGAGGCCCTCGCCGGCATTTCCCTCAGGGTCGGCGCCGGTGAATTCGTCTCGCTGGTGGGGCCGAGCGGCTGCGGCAAGTCCACCTTGCTGCGCATCGTGGCCGGACTCCGGCTGGCCACCGTCGGCTCCGTGACGGTCGCCGGCCGCGCCGTGCGCGCGCCCATTCCCGATATCGGCATGGTCTTCCAGGCGCCGGTCCTGCTGAAATGGCGTTCGATCCTGCAGAACGTGCTGCTGCCGGCGGAACTGGCCGGCCAGGACGCCGGCGCCCTGCAGGCGCGCGCCGAACAGCTTCTCGACATGGCGGGGCTGAAGGGCTTCGCCGACAAGCTGCCGCGCGAGCTGTCGGGCGGCATGCAGCAGCGCGCGGCGCTCTGCCGCGCGCTGCTGCTCGATCCGCCGCTGCTGCTGATGGACGAGCCGTTCGGCGCCCTCGATGCGATGACCCGCGACGACATGGCGCTCGAGCTCTTGCGCATCTGGGGCGAGCGCGACCTCGCCCGCGAAGCGCGCAAGACGGTGCTGTTCGTCACCCATTCGATCGCCGAGGCGGTGTTCCTGTCCGATCGCGTGGTGGTCATGTCGCCGCGCCCCGGCCGCATTGCGGCAGACCTTTTGATCGACCTGCCGCGTCCGCGGACGGTGGAACTGCGCGCTGGAGGCGTTCGGCCGGCTCAGCCTCGATATTTTCCGGGCGCTTAGCGGGCGATCATGATCTTCCGGACCGCGGGCGTCCAGTTGGCGCGGCCGGCAGCGCCTGATAAGACGCGGCGGACAACGCCAGGAGAATCCATGTCCCTCGCCGCCACCCCGATCAAGAGCGCCGCCAAGGGCATCAGTGCCGATGCCAAGCCGTTCGACTGGGAGGATCCGTTCTTCCTCGACGAGCAGCTCAGCGAGGAGGAGATCGCGATCCGCGACGTCGCGCGCGACTACTGCCAGGACAAGCTGATGACGCGCGTGCTGGAGGCCAACCGGCACGAGAAGTTCCACCGCGAGATCATGAACGAGATGGGCGCGCTCGGCCTGCTCGGTTCCACGCTGCCCGAGAAATACGGCTGCGCCGCCGCCAACTACACGACCTACGGCCTGGTCGCGCGTGAGGTGGAGCGCGTCGATTCCGGCTACCGCTCGGCGATGAGCGTGCAGTCCTCGCTGGTCATGCATCCGATCTATGCCTACGGCAACGAGGAGCAGCGCCTGAAATACCTGCCCAAGCTCGCGACCGGCGAATGGGTCGGCTGCTTCGGCCTCACCGAGCCCGACCACGGCTCCGATCCGGGCGGCATGATGACCCGCGCCGTCACGGTGCCCGGCGGCTACAAGGTCTCGGGCTCCAAGATGTGGATCACCAATTCGCCGATCGCCGACGTGCTGGTGATCTGGGCCAAGCTCGATGGCGGCGCGATCCGCGGCTTCATCCTGGAGCGCGGCATGAAGGGCCTGACGACGCCCAAGATCGAAGGCAAGTTCAGCCTGCGCGCCTCGGTGACCGGCGCCATCATGATGGACGAGGTCATGGTGCCGGCCGAAAACATGCTGCCCAACGTCTCGGGCCTGGGCGGTCCGTTCGGCTGCCTCAACAATGCACGCTACGGCATCGCCTGGGGCGCCATGGGCGCCGCCGAGTTCTGCTGGAAGCAGGCGCGCAACTACACGCTCGACCGCAAGCAGTTCGGCCGACCGCTGGCCGCCAACCAGCTCATCCAGAAGAAGCTCGCCGACATGCAGACCGAGATCGCGCTCGGCCTGCAGGCCTGCCTGCGCGTCGGCCGCCTCAAGGACGCAGGCCACGCCCAGCCCGAGATGATCTCGCTGATCAAGCGCAACAACTGCGGCAAGGCGCTCGACATCGCCCGCGTCGCCCGCGACATGCATGGCGGCAACGGCGTGTCGGACGAATACCACGTGATCCGCCACGTCATGAACCTCGAGGCGGTCAACACCTACGAGGGCACCCACGACGTGCACGCCCTGATCCTGGGCCGCGCCATGACCGGAATCCAGGCTTTTACCGGAGCGTAAAAGCGTGCCCCTGCCGCCGCTCGGCGACATCGCGATCGTTGTCGCCGGTGCGCTGGTCGCCGGTTTCGTCAATGGTCTCAGCGGCACCGGCTACGCGCTGCTGGCGCTGGGTTTCTGGCTGCAGGCCATGTCGCCCCTCACCGCGGCCCCCCTGGTGGCGCTCTGCTCCGTCGGCGGCCATGTGCAGTCCCTGCCCTCGATCTGGCGCGGCGTGCGCTGGTCCCGCCTTTGGCCCTTTCTCGCCGCGGGCGTCTTGGGCGTGCCGCTGGGCACGATGCTGCTCGAGCATGTGCGCGTGCAGCCGCTGAAGCTCGGCGTCGGGCTGCTGCTGATCTTCTACAGCAGCTGGATGGGATTGATGCGCCGCCCGCCGATCGTGACCGGCGGCGGCCGTGTCGCCGACGCGGCGGCAGGTTTCGCCGGCGGCGTCATGGGCGGCATGGCGAGCATCAGCGGCCCCGTACCGACGATCTGGGTGCAGCTGCGCGGCTGGAACAAGCACGAGCAGCGCGCCGTCAACCAGCCCTTCAACATGGCCGTGCTCGCCGCGGCCCTGGTGTCTTCTGCCATCGCGGGCTTCCTCGACCGCACATTTTTCATCTGGGCAGCGATCACCCTGCCTGCGACCTTAGCCGGCGCACAGCTTGGCCTCAGGCTCTATGGCCGTATCGACGATGCTCAGTTCCGCAGGATCGTGCTGGCGCTGCTGGGATTGTCCGGAGTGACCCTGATCGCGTCGTCACTCTGATGAAGCTGGTTGCCACCCTTCGAGACGCGGTCCTGCGGACCGCTCCTCAGGGTGAGGTCAAGTATGGAAGGCAGCCGCTTTCCTTGAGAATCGCCTCGAGACCGGCTGCATCCTTTGCCGTCGCGTATTTGCGGCGGACCTCGGCCAGCGAGCGGGCGTGGTACTTCTGCGGCTCCTGCGACCAGGACGCGCCACCCAAGGCCATCTCGAAGCTCTTGTCGCCCCGCTCGATGGCCGCCGCGTTGGCGGCGGTCCACGGCAGGAATAGTGCGGCGACCTCATCCTTAAGAAGCG
>Ga0210407_10001316_pt1 | contig 23748 bp, 24 predicted proteins | sample IncBWC27MmetaG_FD_150860 | JGI IMG/M metagenome (GOLD analysis project Ga0210407, IMG submission 150860) | Forest soil microbial communities from Barre Woods Harvard Forest LTER site, Petersham, Massachusetts, United States - Inc-BW-C-27-M | ecosystem: Environmental > Terrestrial > Soil >... | reverse complement strand
GAATCTTCGATCAGTTCAGCTTTCCCGACTGCGGTGCAGAATTCTCTCCAGTAACGATCCGGCTGAAGCATTGCGAGCGAGATCCATTTGTCGTCGGCGCATCGATAGTGGTTCCAGAGCGGATTGAAAGCGTTGGCGCGCGTGTTGCGCGGAAATTCCTTGCCCATGATCGTGCGCGCGACGACGTTCAGTCCCTGCAACGCCATCATCGAGCCGAGATGGGACGCATCGACCTCCTGTCCGAGGCCGGTGCGCTCGCGCGCGAACAACGCGGCGAGCACTCCGTAGGCGAGCATGACCGCCCCCATCTGATCGGCTATTCCGCCCATGATGTAGTGCGGCGCCGTGGAGTCGGTTCCGACCGCGTTCATGATTCCGGAGCGCGACTGCCCCAGGTAATCGAAAGACGGCTCGCCGCTGTCGGGGCCTTCAGGACCGTAGCCGGACGCGCTTGCGTAGATGATTCGCGGGTTGTGCGCCGCCAAATCCGCGTAGCCGAGACCGAGCCGCGCCGCGACGCCCTTGCGAAAGTTTTGCACGAACACGTCGCTCTTGGCCGCCAGCTGATGCACGATTTCCCGCGCGCCCGGCCGCTTCAAATCGAGCGCAATGCTCTTCTTATGCTTGTTGTTCGCCTCGAAATAAAAATTGCGGCCGAGCTTGACCGTTCCGCTTCCGGCAACCGCGGTGATTCCGCGTCCCGGGTCGCCGCGCTCACGCTCTTCGATCTTGATGACCTCAGCGCCCAGGTCGGCGAGCATCTGGGTAGCGACCGGACCCTGCTGCCAGATCGTCCAGTCGATAATTCGAATACCGTCGAGCGGTCCATTCATGGTTCTTTTCTATACCACAACGATGGGCCGATTGGGTTCGGTACATATCGATAGATTGTAGGTGCTTGAGTTTTGTCGTCGGCAGGACTGAACTACTCAGATGGCTGCGTTCACGCCGGTCCTGAACTTTCTGTATCCGCCTCGATGCGCCGGGTGCGGGGAAAGATTCGCGCTGCACGACGGGCGGCGCGTCTGCGCGCGATGCGTCGCGAGAGTCGAGCGGATGCCGACCGCATGCTGCGAGATCTGCGGCGGGCCGCTCGAATCGGTCGTGAGCGGCGCCGAGCGATGCGCCCGATGCCTCGCGCAGCGCCCGCAGTACCGAGTCGCGCGCACGATCGCACGCTATCGCACTACCGCCGAGGACGAGCCGGGAAGTCTGCCCGCGCTGATTCGGCGTCACAAGTACGGCCTCGATCAATCGGTCGGGCGCGCGCTGGCGGAATTTCTCGGCGACGAGTTGCCGATTAACGCCGGCGATTACGATGTGGTTATTCCGGTGCCGCTGCATTGGCGGCGGCTGTGGTGGCGGGGATTCAACCAGGCGGCGCTGCTCGCGGCGGAAGTCGCGGCGCGGCTTCGCGTTCCGCTCGATACGACGTCGATGACGCGACATCGCCGCACTGCGCCACAGACCGCGCGCCATCATGACGAGAGGATCAAGAACGTCCGCCGCGCGTTCGCGGTAAGCAATCCGGAGCGCATCAAGGGCCGCCGGGTGCTGATCGTGGACGACGTGATGACGACCGGCGCCACAGTTGATGAATGCGCACGGGTGCTGATCAGGGCCGGCGCGATCAGCGTTGACGTATTCACGCTGGCTCGCGCCCTATGAGCGACAAGCATCCTGCTTCGCCCGCGCCCTCACCCGCCCGACGAGATGAAAGTCGTCAGCCGACCTCTGCCGATTCGCGGCTTGCGACGGAGTCGCATGCGCGAGAGAGGTGGGATGCGGAGCCGTTTCTGGTCGAGATGCTTGCGCGAATGCCGCGCGGCATCGTGCTCGACGTCGCGGCGGGACGCGGACGCAACGCGCTCGCGATGGCGCGTGCGGGTATTAGCGTAGTCGCGGTCGATTGGTCGGTGCCTGCGATGCTGGCTCTGGGAGCCGATGCGCGCGCTGAGCGCCTCGCGGTATGGCCCATAGTCGCAAACTTGGATACTTTTCATCTGAAGAGTGAATCACTCGACGCAGTCGTGAATATAAACTTTCTGGATCGCGCGCTGTTTCCGAATTTTTCGCGCGCGCTCAGACCCGGAGGCGTGCTGATCGCCGAAACGTTCTTAATTGATCAGGCGAGTATCGGTCATCCGAGCAACCCGCGCTTCCTGCTCGGTCATGGCGAGCTTCGAGAGTTGGTGGCTGGTCTGGAAATTAAAGATTACCGCGAGGGGTTGGTGAACTATCCTGACGGAGCGCGGGCATTTCGCGCGTCGGTGGTGGCGAAGAGGAAATGGATCTGATGCCGTCGGCGATGACTTACAAAGGTGCGGGCGTCGATATCGCGCTGAAGCAGCGGCTGATTCCGCTGTTCGGCTCGATCGCGAAGTCGACGTCGGGCGCCGAGGTGCTGGCGGGTGTGGGTGGATTCGGCGCGCTGGTGGGCCTGAATGGCGCGCGCAAGATGCGCGAGCCGGTGCTGGTCGCGGGCACCGACAGCGTCGGCACCAAGCTGATGATCGCTTTCAAGACCGGCCGCCATGACACGATCGGGATCGACTGCGTCGCGATGTGCGTGAACGACATCATTTGCCACGCGGCGCGGCCGCTGTTTTTTCTCGACTACATTGGCTCGGGCAAGCTGCAAAAAAAAGTCGCGCTCGAAATCGTGACCGGCGTCGCGCGCGGCTGCAACGAGGCGGGCATGAGCCTGGTCGGCGGCGAAACCGCGCAACTCAGCGGACTCTACAAGCCCGGCGAATACGACCTGGCAGGCTTCGCAGTGGGAATCGTCGAGCGCGCGGACATACCCCAGCCGTCGAAAGTCCGCGCGGGCGACGTGCTGGTCGGCATTGCGTCCAGCGGCTTGCACTCCAACGGCTTCTCACTGGTCCGTAAGGTTTTGCTCGAACGCGCGAAATTCAAACTCAACGCACGACTTCCCGGTTTCGAGTGGACGCTCGGCGAGGAACTGCTGCGCCCCACGACCATCTATGCGCGGGCTATCGTCGAGATGTTCGATAAATTCAAGGTGAACGGACTGGCCAACATCACCGGCGGCGGCTTACTCGAAAACGTACCGCGCGTGATGCCGGGCGACATGCGCGCCGTAGTCGAGCGCGGGAGCTGGCCAACGCCGCCCATCTTCGACGTCATACAGCGCGCCGGCAAAATCAGCAGGCTCGAAATGGATCGGACGTTCAACAACGGACTCGGGATGGTGGCGATTGCGCCCGCGCGCGAGGCCGATCGCATAATCGATCATTTGCGCCGCCGTAATCACGCAGCTTATGTTGTCGGCGAAGTGCGGCGCGGCAGGCGCGGCGTGTCGATCGCTTGAAATACTCGGTGCCTACGCAGAACCCTCACCTAACCTCTCCCGCAAAATAACGGGCGAGGGATTGGAGATGAAGAGCGGAAGCTGAGATGGCGGAAAATCCGGCGATTAAGCTCGGGGTTCTGATTTCCGGGACGGGCAGCAACCTGCAGGCGATCATCGACGCGATTCTGCGCGGCGAGCTGAAAGCCGAAATTCGTATCGTCATTTCGAATCGCCCCGATGCGCAGGGACTCGAACGGGCGCGCCGCCACGGAATCTCGACGAGCGTGATCGAGCATCGCAAGTTCCCATCGCGCGAGGACTTCGACCGCGCCGTCCTCGCAGCACTTCGCGATCGCGGCGTCGAGCTGATCGCGCTGGCCGGCTTCATGCGGCTGTTCTCGCTGGTGATGCTCGACGCGTTTCCGGCGCGCATCATGAATATACACAACAGCCTGCTGCCGTCGTTTCCCGGAATCCACGGGCCGAAAGATGCGATCGAGTATGGAGTCAAAATCGCGGGATGCAGCGTTTTCTTCGTCACGCCGGGCGTCGATACCGGGCCGATTATCGTGCAGGCTGCGGTGCCGGTGATTCCCGGCGACGATGAGCAGCGGTTGGCGGCGCGAATCCTCCAGCAGGAGCATCGAATCTTCCCATACGCGATCCGGCTTTTCCAGGAAGGCCGCCTCGAGATCGAGGGCCGCAAGGTGATCATCAAGGGCGATTCAAGTGCGCATGCGGGTCCGTTGCTGAATCCGACTATCGATTGAATTAGAGGGGGTTCGGGACGACCCCGAGCATGTCATCTTGCTATCAGGACCTTCATTGCGCCCGATCGTCGCGCTCGCATTCGCGATGCTCGTCCTGTCTGACGCCGCAAGATGTCAAGCTGCGTCCGCCGGCCAGGTCGGCGCGAATCGGGACTATCCGCTGGTAAAGCTTGCGGCTGCGAGATTTCCCAACCTGACCCACGCAGAGCGCACTCTGCTTGATTATGCAGACGTCTCGAATTCGGATCGTGGCGAGTTCGCTGCGGTCGGCGTCAGCGCGATTCCGCTCGACTCTAGCAATGATCCGAGCGGCGCCGCCAAATGGTCTCACGATCGAGATATCCGCGCTGGGTTGATTCGGTGGTTGGCGATCGATCACGAAGCGAGCGCTCGAATCGATCCGACCGGAATTCGGGTTCTTGGCGCGCGAATCGTCGGCCCGATCAACCTTTCCTACACACGCGTGCCGTTCGCGATCGCTTTGCTCCGATGCTCCATACCCGAGCGCATCTCGATGGAACAGGCGCAGATCCCGTACCTCGATCTCAATGGCAGCCATACCGGCGCGATCTTCGCGCCAAGCATAGTCGTTGCGGGCGACCTCAATATCGGCTGGGACAATCACGACTACGGCAATTTTGAGGCGTCGGGTCAGGTCTGGTTGGAGTCCGCAAGAATCGGCGGCAGCGCGACTTTTGGCGACGGCCATTTCCACTATGGCGACGATGGTGCGTGGAACAGTTTCCCTCAACGCAAGACGGCACTGCGCCTCGGGGGTGCCGAGGTGAAGCACGACGTGGCACTGTGCTGTAGTTTCGAGTCGGTCGGCGCGGTCGAGCTCGATGGAGCGGTAATCGGCGGAAACCTGGCTTGTACCGGCGGGCACTTCGCCAACCCGGACAACCTGGCCATTCTGCTGGATGGAGCAACAATCGGCGGCACCCTATTGATGTCTCCGTTCGAGCTGAGCGACGCGGCCCAGATCAGCGATCAAGAGGCGGCTTACCGTGCGAAATTCAGCGCCGATGGGCTGGTGACGCTGCTCGCGGTGCACGTCGGGGGCAGCATGGTGGTCGATCGCGCGACCTTCGCCGGCAGGACCACCGAACAACACGGCCTTGACGCGGCGGCCACTAGCGTAAGCGACGTGCTGGTTTTGCATCAGCTCAACCTAGAGCATGGAGCAATTCTCAATCTCACCAGCGCCAGCGCGCGCGTTCTGCGCGATGATGAACAGAGTTGGCCGGCGCCGGGCAAACTATCGATTGACGGTTTCGACTACCACACGTTCGGAGGCGACAGTCCGCGAGATGTGACGTCGCGGCTAAGATGGCTCGGCCTGCAGACAGGCTTCTCTCCGCAGCCGTATCGACAACTCGCCAAAGTGATGCGCGAGAGCGGCGATGACTCGGGCGCGGTTGGTGTTCTGATTGCGATGGAGGACGCGCGGTTCAAGAACTCGAGCATGTTCAGACGTACGTGGGCAGGCTTTCTGAAAAATACCATCGGATATGGCCATCGACCGCTGCTGGCCGTTTTTTGGTCGCTGGTTGTGGTGCTGCTCGGATGGGCGATGGTGACGATCGGCGGACGTTCCGGCGTGATGCGTCCGACCTTCCCCGAGTCTATTCCAGCATCCGCGGACGCCTCGTCGTATGAGGAATTTCATCCGCTGCTCTACTCTCTGGATGTGTTTCTGCCCTTCGTGAACCTGCATCAGGAACACTACTGGTGGCCTGACGCGAAATCCTCTGGCAAGTTCCGGTTCCTGGGCTACCAGATGCGAGTGAGCGGCCGCGCGTTGCGCTACAATCTATGGCTACAAGTGATCGCCGGCTGGTTGCTCAGCGCGATCTTCTTCGCCGGTGTCACTGGCCTGCTAAAAAATGACTAGAGACTCCGATCGAATTGAAAAAGCTTTCGATAATTGTGCCGATGCTCAACGAGGCAGACGCGATCTCGCGCACACTCATCGCGCTTCGCCGCGGCGCGCCCGATGCGGAGATAGTCGTCGTTGACGGCGGTAGCGCCGACCCGTCGGTGCGTCTTGCCGAATCGCTATGCGATCGGGTCTTCGCGGTATCGCGCGGGCGCGCACGGCAGATGAATGCGGGCGCGAAGCTGACGCGTGGCGACGCGCTTGCATTCGTGCACGCGGATACGATTGTGCCTGCGAGCTTCGGCGCCGATATCGCTGGGGCGTTGTCGGATCCCGCAGTCGTGGGAGGAAGGTTCGACGTCGAACTCGATTCGAGCGCCCTGCCCTATCGCATCATCGGCGCGATGATCAGTATCCGCTCGCGGCTCAGCCGCACCGGCACCGGCGATCAGGCGATCTTTGTCCGGCGCGACGTGTTCGAGCGGCTCGGCGGTTTCCCCGAGCTCGACTTGTGCGAGGACCTCGAATTCGCGCGCCGCCTCAAGCGCGCGGGCCGAATCGCGTGCCTCCGTTCGCGAGTCATCACGTCAGCGCGGCGCTGGAATCGCGACGGACTCGCGCGAACCGTGATTCGAATGTGGATGATTCGCGCGATGTACCTGATGGGGGTGTCGCCGGCGCGGCTCAAGCGGATGTACGCCGATACGCGATAGACACTGGACAGGTGTCAGCGCACGGATCAGAATGTTGATGTCGAGGTGTGCCGTGGCGAAAGTCGAAGTCTATACAACCACCTATTGTCCGTTCTGCGTGCGGGCCAAGAACCTGCTCAAGCGCAAGGGCGTGGCTTTCGATGAGATCGACGTGACCGACGACGACGAGTTGCGCGAGAAGATGATCGAAATGTCCGGCGGGCGGCGCACAGTCCCGGAAATTTTCATCAACGGAAAGATCGTCGGCGGCTTCGACGAATTGAAGGCGCTCGACGATCAAGGCAAGCTCGACGATCTGCTGACGGCGCCGGCGCAGGCATAGGCGCTCGCGCGGACTGGTCTAAATTAAATTGAAATGGGCGCATCCCGGAGTGCGGGATGCGCCCATTTTTTTGAAGCTCGATCGACGCTACTGATTGTTGCTGGGCGACGCGACCAACCCTTCGTTCATGTGATGCATTGCCTCACGATCAACCGACGAGTCGTACTTGATCGCCTTTGCGCTGACGGTGAACTGCGTGCCGTCTTGGGATACCGCCGTGTTCTCGTTCACGATTGCGTCGATATCGTCGGGCCATTTATCCATGGCCATCTTCTTCAGCCGTGCAGTGATTTTTGATTCCTCGATCGCATCGGGCGTGACCGGCTCGGTGTAAGTCAAATCGCCGAGCTTGGTGTAGGGCTTGCCGGCGGGAGCGTCCTCGGTAGTGACCCAGATGTGCGCCACGTCCATGCGAACTCTGACCTCTTGTTGCTTCTCCGCTTGCGCCTGACGTTCAGCCTGCATCGCGCCGCAGGCCGAAAGCCCGAACGCGAGTCCGATCGCCACTACGCTTAAAAGTTTCGATGAACGCATGTTGGTTTCCTTCGTTGTCGATCCCCAGTCGATCCAGTTTCAATTATAGTCGCGCCCGCGCAGATGTCTAATGCGTCGTGCGCGCCCCGCTAACACTTATTTCACCGAATGGACCGTGCGGCAAGCGAAGCCAGTGGCGGGGTCTGTCGGGGCGCGGCTGTGACCGATAATATTCCCGCGTGACCAGATTTGCCGCCTGCTTCATCCTGGTGTTCGGAGAACTCGCGTGGGGTGGGGTTTTCGCGCTGTCGATTCCGCCCTTCTTCAACGTCGAGCGCGGCTTCTACAAATCGAGCGCTTCCGTGTACCTGGCCGCGTCGCTCGCAACCGCGATCGGGCTGGGATACCTGGCGCTGCGCGGCGGCGCTCGCGAGGGCCCCAATCCGGGCGCACTATGGAGCGCGGCGTCGTTGTGGGCGCTCTCGAGCCTAACCTTCGCGGCTTACCTGTACACCCTGTGGACCGAAAAGGGCCTTGCCCGCGCGCGGTTCTACCTGGCGAGCCTGGTCCTCGGACTCGTCGCAGTGATCGCCAACGCGACGCTGCTGATGCCTCGCGACTTCGGTGCGATCGGCGCGATCAGTTATGCGCTCACCGCGATCACCTCGGCACTGACGTTGGGATTGGTGAGCTGCGCGATGCTGTTCGGTCATTGGTACTTGATCGATCTCGAGATGCCGGTCGATTACATCCGCTCGTTCGTGCGGATCCTCGCGATAGTGCTGATCGCGGACCTCGTGGCGCTCGCACTCGCGATGGCACTCCCACCGCTGCTCGGCGGCGCGGTCAGTGCGGCCGCGGTGCGCGATCTGTTCGCGTCGCATTCGGGGCTGCTGGCAGTTCGGCTGATCCTCGGCCCGATCGCCACGATCATTTTGGTCTGGATGTGCTGGCAGACGCTGAAGATCCCGCAGACGATGGCCGCAACCGGCCTCCTCTACATCGCCGTGATGTCCGTACTGGTCGGCGAGATGCTCGGCAGGTTCATCCTGTTCCGCACCGCTGTCCCGCTCTGAGCGGCGGTCGGTCCAAATCATCTCTCTTTGGTTCCTCGTATGACCCAAATCAACTCTCCTGCGGCACATACGGATGTATATGGACCGGCACCAGAGTAAAAGTTCAGTAGTCGCTTCAGAAAAAGCGTTCGGCTTTCAACAGGAGTTTCAAATGAAGTACGCATCCAATTCCGCAATCGCTATTTGTGCCGGTATTGCGATGATGTGCATTGTCGGCTGTGCGCCGACTACCCATGTCACCGAGACCACGACGACCAGGGAATACGATACGACCAATCCGCCCGTGATGGCGGCGCCGGTCGCGAATTCCAATACGACCACAACCACCCGCTATGACAACGGCACCGTGCAGCAGACCTACAGCCAGCCCGCTCCGTACGTCGCATATGCGCCAGCGCCATATGTGGCTCCAACTCAGAGCACAACCACAGTGACGACTGATTCAAACGACGACGGAGCCACCCGAAGGCAGACCACCACGACGTACGCGGCTCCGTATTGATTGTCGTTGAGTAGGTTGCGCACTTTTCCTGTGTGGCGCGCCCGGAGGGATCGATTTCTCGCAAGCTCAAGCAATTCCAGCTTTTCGCCATCATCTATAAATGAGATCATCGTGTATAAATGAGATCATCGTGTTCGTAAAAGCCGACAACGATCGAATCGATCGCATAGGTTCGACGAATCGAGCCGTCTCTTTTGGACATCGTTCTGAGTGCGGTCCGGGCACCTTCGCTAACTGCGGTATAGTTGAGGATTGCGGCCTGTTGCGGTTTAGGCCGCCTTGGTGCTATCTGCGAGTCAAGCGGTGAAGGGGTCTCGTAAATCTCGACGAGAGTCAAACTCTAAAGGGGGCCAAAAAACTGGCAGCAGTAGTTCCGGTGAGAATCGGTGTCGATAGTACGTTGATCTCGGTCCAGACAGTCGCCTCTGACCTGCCTACAAGCCGGGGGATCATCGCGGCGCGGAATCTCTTCATCGCCGGGATTGTTGCCGTGGGAGCCTGCATCGGTCCTTTTTGTTCGCTCACTGAGGCGCAAGATTTCTACAACTGGGGCGAATTCGTTAGATGGTGCCATTCCACCAGAGGAGATCCCTTACCCAATCCGCCGCGCTGCATACCGCGCCAACAAACCCCTTCACAGCCGGCCGAATCGGAACCGCCAGGTCCCCATCTAATGTGCGCGGGCGGACAATGTCATCCTGAGGAAGGCTATGACTGGGTGAACCCGTCAGTGTCGGGAGACCGTCGAGTTAAGTGGGTTCCGAATGAGACCTCACAAAATTATCCTAACGTTGTATCTAGCGAAGAAGAGGGCCAATGGCGTCCGAAGGAAGGGTATGACTGGGTGAACCCGTCAGTGTTGGGAGACCGTCGAGTTAAGTGGGTTCCGAATAAGGCCTCACAAAATTATCCTAACGTTGTATCTAGCGAAGAAGAGGGCCAATGGCGTCCGAAGGAAGGCTATGACTGGGTGAACCCGTCAGTGTTGGGAGACCGTCGAGTTAAGTGGGTCCCGAATAAGACCTCACAATCTTATCCCAACGTGGTAGCTAGCAAAGAAGAGGGCTATTGGCATCCTAAGGAGGGGTATAAGTTTATCAATCCACACACTAGCGATCTGCGAGTTGTCGACAATGGACTAGTCGACAATGCCATTCGTGCCACCGACTTCGCGACTAGCTTCAAAGATGAGAAAGCTCACTTGGAAGAACTATCAGGTCTCGATCAATACGATCGCGTTGAAGCTGCCTTGACAATCTTGGCAACAAACTGCGTCATCACCGATCCGTTAGCGGAAAGTGCCGCTCAGCGGGAAGTTGTGATAACGCACACCAAGGCAGAGTTGCGGGACTTAATGAAGCGGGCCGTCCGGGCGTCAGTGTATCAAATGTCTGGTGATATAAAGAGAATGGTCCCCTTTTCGTGGAATCCCTTTGGCGACCAGCAAAGACAAGTGCTTGCACAAACGGATCGCGAGATTTTCCTTTTAGAAGGCCGCGCGGAAGATGAAATCGACGCACCGGCCAATTTTCGGGAAATTCGCTCAGGTTCTGGAAAAGCAGCCCTAGAGTACAATTCCGGACAAGCTTTGAGACAGCTGTTATCGATCAACAGTAATAGACTTGCCCGTGGTAAATGGTGAGGAAAAGACATGCATAGAATTTTGATCGGATTGATCTTCGTGCTGGCGGTTCAGCCCGCATCGGCGCGAGCCAGCGGGCAATCCTCCTGCGAAAACAATGATTCTCCCGACATCGCTATCACGGCATGCAACGCTATAATTGAGTCGGGACACGAGACCACTGCGAACCTGGCTATCGCCTATGCAAATCGCGGCAAAGCCTATGAACACAGTAACCATAATAGCGAGGCCCTCGCCGATTTCAATAAAGCCATTGCTCTCGATCCCGACTGCGCGTTGGCTTACTCGAATCGTGGCTTCTACTATTATGGGAATGGCGGCTCCGCCGAAAGACTCCAGTCCATCGCCGACTTCACTAAGGCGATCGCGCTTCAGCCCGATGACGCTAGGGGGTACGTCATGCGTGGCCAGACCTACGATGAAATGTTGGACGGAGATATACATTACGACGAGGCTATCGCCGATTACACCAGTGCGATTGCGCTAAAGCCTGATGAAGCAGCGGCATACAGCAAACGAGGGCGAGACTATGAGGGGAAGGGCCTCTACAATAAGGCCATCACTGATTATACCCAATCGATATACCTCGACCCTAAGGATTCATCCGCGTACCAGGAACGTGCCCGGGCCTATCACAAAAAAGGCAACGATGCCGAAGCGTTGCTGGACATCGATAAAGCCTTGGCGATGGCGCCCGGCTACGAGGACATGCTGCTGGTAAGGGCTGAAATTTACGAGAGCCTCGGTCAGCCCGAAAAGGCCTTCGCCGACTATCGCGCAGTACTTGACCGTAATCCCCGCAACGACGCCGCGTGGAAGGGGCTAAAGCGCGTTGGTCGTTGAAGGTCTCTTGCCTTCGCTGATCCGCAAGCACCCCCATCCGGCCGTCCCTCTTTCAACGTGCTGCAAAAACCACCTGAGCGATCAGAATGGCTGAGACTTTACGACGCGTTTCGCATCGATCGCGCGAGCCCTGGAATCACTGCCAGACGAGACGATGGTCGACGGCGAGGCTCAACATCGGCTCGACTCTCTTGAAGTTCATGCGGGCCCTTAGCGCCAATCGCGGCGGTCGAATATCTCCAAGCCACGCTCTCGTTCGCGGGCAACCACGGCCTCAGCGTGACGATCGCACAGTTCGATTTGGCGAACGTGCCGGCCGGCAGCATCAACTTTCTCGGACTATCAACGTTGCCCGTTTGAAACACATTCGGGCGCGGCACGCCGAAACATGGCCGCATCGATAGATGCGAACTGCCGTCGGCGCGGGATCGAAGTCGGGCTGAAGCATCTTTTATTGGGAACCGATTGTCAGATAGGTGATGCAACGAGGTATGCATCACCTTTGGCGACGACACGGCATCTCCATGACGTTCGGTCTGTCAACAGGACGAAGTGAACTTTGCCGCCGATTTCACCAAAATGACCTTTATCATAAGCCGCGACCCTGTAACCTCCCGCCTGAAGAGCCTCCTGCATCGACATATCAAAACCGCGATCCTCGATGAGTTTCAAGTTTTCATACGGTCCGTCATAGGCTAGAAACTTTCCGTTCCACTCGACGCCGAGCCAGCCAGAAGGAGCTCTCGTCATCGGATCAGCTTCGCGATTGTTCTGTTCCGCAGCATCTTCGGTGACACTGCTCCCTGAGACGCCAGCTAGGATTGCTCGCAAGGCGTGGAATGCTGTGGTGGCGTCCGGCTCGCCAAACTTAAGTTTCTCGCGCATCTCGTTACCAGGATGGGCGAGGTTGCGATACTGGCGCAGTGGCTCAGGGAGCGCCTCCACAGCTGGAGGTACGATCTTCAATTCGCGAGCGGCTCTAATCAGGCGACTCAGGTCCCAGCGAGTTAGATCGGTGGACGCTCCCGACGCAGCTTTGGTCTTTAGGGCCCGCTTCTTCCGGCGAGCCAACTGTGAGAGCAGGATGGTCTCGACGAGCCCGCCGGCGAGAATCAGTACACTTTTCCAGCACTTCGATTTGAAGGCCCGCTGACACTCGTCCCAATCGCGCGCCGCAATGCTCCGTAGCTTAGCGCTCGCGATGAACGAAAAATCGACAGAGTAAATCGTCTGGTCTGATTCACGCTCTCGCTCCCGACGGCGTAGTCCGGCGACGGTCGCGGTCGGCTGGGGGTTGAAAAGCTCGCCCAATATCTCGTTCAGTGAATCGGAATTGAGACGCTTGTCGAATCCGCGCACGGACGAGCGGAACCACCAACAGTTGGGAGAGTCCAGCTTGCCGTCCCAGTCCAAATAGTAGTCGACTCCAGTCGGGCTTGACGGCTCAAGCTCTATCCGACCAAACGCACCCTCGACGCGAGGCGTCAACGATAGCGGCCTCACGAGCACGTAGTGGTTGGCGTCGGCCGTCAACTCAATTTTCAGTTGATTCAGCTGCTTTTGGGCCCTAAGAAAATCGTCCGTTATGTGGTGCTCGATCTCTGTCGTTCTTAGACGGGTACGGAGCGCAACGTCGCCATGGATCCACTGCTGGATCGTACGGAGGACAGAGGCGCTCGCACTTTGCCACTTCGAATAGTCCGTCTCGAGCGCAAGCCTGGTCCTCTCGTGGTCGGTCTCGCTCTGTTTGATTTTTTCCTTGAAGCCCACTTAGGTAGCGGTACCTAATCGGTACCTTTTCGTAATTGCCTGAAGCGTGATCGTGCAATAAACCCTGATTTTCTTGGCGCGCCCGGAGGGATTCGAACCCCCAACCCTCAGATCCGAAGTCTGATGCTCTGTCCAGTTGAGCTACGGGCGCGTCTGAAGCATCGGTAAATTATCAGATCAACGGCGCTTGTTTAATTCGACGGTGACAGGCCCGCTCACTGGCCTGGCTGGAATTTCCGGATGAATCTGATCGTCGTCGGAAACACGTCGGGTGGTGACAGCGCGAGGTAGTTGTTCAGATCGAAATCGCGACCGTAGCTTTTGAGCACTACCGCACCGTTCTTATGCACTTGCATCAGGGTGAATCCGTAAAATTGTGGCTTGCCGCTGGCCGCCCACAGCGCGTCTATCTTGGAGCCGCCGTTTCCTGCGATGACCTGCACGGTGTGTTGGAGAAGCGAGATCGGAGAGACCGGCGTGGTGAGGTCCCAGAGGTGGGCATGAGCGACAAAGTAGTAGCCGACGCCGTCGTTGATCAGCTCGTCCCAGAACTGGTTGCGAAGATCGGGATTCGAATCCAGCGCCTGCTCGGAGGTAGCGTCGGCCGGTGTGAACGCCTGCTTATGGGCCATCACAAACGTGCGCTTCAGGTGAGGGTCCTCGGCCGCGGTCGTCAAGTCCTGATGGAGCCAGTTGATTGGCACGGTCGCAACCGCGCCGAACGGATCTGTATTGATCAGCACGAAATGCGAGTCGCGGAAGTTGAACGAGTAGGTGAGCTGGCTCTGATCGGTCTGCAGATTGTCGGGGCCGCCCGCGGGAGGGCCATTGTTGCCGGCGATGAACGGTTGCATCACGCTGAGCCATACCGCTTCGGCGCCGGGATTGGACACCTGCGAACCTTTTTCGCCGAACAGCGATTCGTGATTCCCAGGGAGCGCGATCAGCCGAATCTGCGGATCCCGGCCCAAGTCGGAGTTGCGATACACATCGACCCAGCTTTCCAGTTCATGGCGCAGCTCATTGAGATCGGGAGTGAGTCCGAGCACCAGGTCGCCGGTGAACACGACGAACTTCGGCCGCGGCTTCAGCGCCGCGATGTCGGTGAAGCTGCGCTCCAATTGCGCCAGGTTCGCAGTGCTCGGATTGTCGGGCGACTTGTCGGCCTTGAACACCCGGTTACATCCCATGAACGCGAACGAGTACGCGATTTTGTTCGCCGCGGCCGCGTCGGCGCCGTCGTCGTCCGGAATGTCTGAGCTCGCCGCTCTCGCTGCACTCGCGACAAACAGAGCGAACGAGAGCACCGCGACCGCCACCAGAGCGCGCCTGCGCTCCGTGCGCCCTACCCTGTTCCAATCGGACATCTGCCGGCTTCCCCCTGCGACGTGCGCCACCACGTTAGCATGTTTCGACGACGGTTGACTCACTCATCACGACAATTGAGAATGTGACCGACCATGACTGACTGGTCAGTATATGAAAAATATGACGCAAAATTCGCTCAAAAGTAGCAATGGCCATCGACTTCCGATCCGCTTCGAGAAGGCGCCCAAGCGCGAGCGCATCCTCGACGCGGCGCTCAAACTCTTCGCCCACGAACCCTACCAGGCCGTTACGATGGATCGGGTCGCGGCCTCGGCGGGAGTCGCCAAGGGCACGCTCTATCTTTATTTCCCGTCCAAGGACGCGCTCTACCTTGGCGTTCTCAGTGACGGACTCGACAGCGCATACCAGACCCAGCAAGCCACCGCCGATCCGAAGCTGCCGGTGGTCGAGAGGGTGCGCCGTTCAATCGCGGTGATGGTGGAGTTTTACGATCAGCGCCGCGATTTTCTCCGCTTCTTCGCGACCGAAGAGCCGCGCCTTGCCGAAGCACGCAACCGGATTGTCGAGGCGGCGCGCGAGCGCAATTACAATTTTTTCGCGTCGCTGATCGAAGAGGGTATTCGCAGCGAAGCATTTGCGCCGGTCGATCCGCGGATGGCTACGTTCGCAATTCTAGGATCGATTCGCTCGCTCCTGCTCTTCTATGGTACGGGCCGGCCGGTTTCCGAGCTCAGCCGCGAACTCGGGAACCTGATGCTCAAGGCTCTCGGCGCAGACGCTGCGCACCACGCTGAACCGGTGCATCGGTAATGATTCGAACCCTGTTCCGCCGCCTGATCCGGCTCGCGATCTTCGGCGGCATGATCGTTGGAATCTACTTCTTCGGACGGGTCTATCTGTGGCCGCCGGAGGATCGCTCGAAAATTCAAGTCGTCGGGATGATCGAGGCGCCCGAGGTCAATATCACCAGCCGCATCGCGGGCCGAATCAAAGAGCTCAGCCTGCTCGAAGGCGACCGGGTCAAGAAAGGCCAGACGGTCTGCCTGATCGAGGACGTCGATCTGCGCAATCAGCTCGCCAAAGCGAAGGCCGATCAAGCGCACGCCGAAGCCGATCTCGCGGCGGCGCGACGCGATCTGGCGCGCGACCAGGTGCTTGCACAACAAAAAGCAATCGCAACCAAAGTCCTCGATGACGCGATCACCCTCGTCCAGCAGGGCGAAGCGAACATACTCAGCGCCCAGGCCAACGCGAAATTGTATGCGGACCAGATCGTCGATACTGAGATCAAATCGCCAGTCGAAGGCGTCATCGTGTCCAAAGCTCTGGAAGTGGGCGAATGGGTCACGCCCGGCGTGCCGATTCTGACCGTCGATGATCTTACAACGATTTGGGCGCGGGTCGACGTCGAAGAAACCGATCTCGGCTCGCTCTACATCGGCAAGTCGGCGCAAATTCAATTGCCGACCGAGCCGCCGCAGACATTCACCGGCCGCGTGATGGCGATCGGACAAGAGGGCCAGTTCGCCACCGAGCGCGACGTGCGCCGCGGCCGCCAGGATATCCGCACGTTCTACGTCAAGGTGCAGGTGTTGCAAGCCGAGGGACAGCTCAAGCCCGGAATGACCGCGGAAGTCACTTTTCCGAGACAGCACGTTGGAACCCGAGTCACCAGCAATACAGACCAAAGACCTGACTAAGCGCTTCGGCGCTTTCACCGCGGTGGACAAGGTCAGTTTCGAGGTCCGCCGCGGCGAGGTCTTCGGATTGCTCGGCCCCAACGGCGCGGGCAAGACGACGATTGTCAGGATGCTGACGACGCTTATCGTGCCGTCCGAGGGACATGGATACGTCACCGGCATCGACGTCGCGCGCTATCCGCGCAAAGTGCGCGAAAAAATCGGCGTCATTCCGCAGGCGCTGACTTCGGATCTCGATCTCACCGGATGGGAGAATATCGACATCTACGGCGAGTTCTTCGGCCTGTCGCGCCGCGAGCGCCGCGAGCGCGGGAATCGGCTGCTCAAGATGGTCGGCCTCAGTGAACGCGCTCACGATCTGGTCGCGACATATTCCGGCGGGATGCGCCGGCGGCTCGAGATCGCGCGCGGACTGATCCACTCGCCCGACGTGCTGTTCCTCGACGAGCCGACCATCGGTCTCGACCCGCAGAGCCGCCGCGCGGTCTGGGACCTGCTCGAAACGCTGCGCAAGGAAAGCGAGATCACCATTTCGCTGACCACGCACTACATGGACGAAGCGGAGTCGCTGTGTGATCGGATCGCGATCGTCGATGCGGGCAAAATAATTGCGCTCGACACGCCGATCGGCCTCAAGTCGATGGTGCCGGGGGCGGACCGGATCGATCTGGTAGTCGAAAAAGATCCGGAAGCGATCGCCGCGATGCTGACCCCGATGCCCTACCTGCGCAAGGTCAGCCGCGACGGCGGCAACCGGCTGCAACTATCTTCCAACGACGGCGCGCATGCGATTCCGAAAATCCTCGAGGCGGTCGAAGCGGCCGGCGACCGGGTCACCTCGATCACCGTGCAGAAACTCTCGCTCGAAGACGTCTTCATCCACTTCACCGGCCGCACGCTGCGCGATGAGCCCGCGAAAAAAGTAAGCTTCCTCGTCGGCGCCGGGATGCCGCAGCAGCGCTGAGGGGCCACGATGTTCGGACTCAAGTTCCTCGCCATCATGCGCCGCGATTTGAAGAAACTGTCGCGCAATCCGATCACACTCGTTTCGGTCATCCTCATGCCGATCGTCTACCTCGTCATCATTGGCAACTCGTTTCAGGGCCAGCTGCACCATCTTCCAATCGTCGTAGTCGAGCAGGATCACGGATTGTACGCGCGCCGGATCGTCGAACAATTGCTCGCGCTTCAAGCCGGGCCGAAAACGCTGGACGTCAGCTTCGAGAGCGACCCGGGCGCCGCCGTCGATGAAGTCCGCGACGGGCTCTATAAAGGCGCGGTCGTGATCCCGCCCGACTTCAGCCACGACGTCGCGGAGGGCCGCGTCGCGCAAATCGGACTGTTCACCGACAACGTCGACGCGATCAGCTCGGGCACGCTGGAGGCCGCGCTCGATCAGGCCGCCGCAACTGTGCGAGTGACCTTCGTCACCGCTCGCGAGCCCAAACTCAACAGCATCTCGTTGCGCCCGAGCTGGCTGTTCCCCTACGTGGACTACGATCGCTCGCTGATCCCCGGGGTCATCGTGATGGCGATCTTCATGGGCTCGCTGATGTCGGGCGTGTTCAACTGGGTGATGGATAAATTTCTCGGCGTGACGGAATGCTACCTGGTGACGCCGCTTTCGCGATGGGACATCGCGGGCGGCGTGCTCGCCAGCGGTGTGACCGTGACCAGCATCGCCGGCGTGCTGGTGCTGTTTCTCGGCTTGCTGATCACGCGCGGCCGAATCGAGGGCGGACTGCCCGCGCTGCTGACATTGATCGCGATCATAATCGTGAGCTCGACCGGCCTGCTCGCGATGACCTTCGCGCTGCTCGGACGCGCGGGCCATCCGCGGCTGGTCGGCACCTTCTCCGGCTTTCTGAATGTGATTTTATTTTTCCCGAGCGGCGCGATTTACCCAGTCGAGAGTTTCCCGCCGTGGCTGCGCGCCTTCGCCCGCTACAATCCTGAAACGCATTCGGTGAGCGCGATCAAACAAATCCTCTTCAAAGGCGCCGACTTCGGCGCAGTAAGCGGCGACATCACGTTCCTGCTGATTTTCATGTTCCTGATGCTCGTCCTGGCCAGCGTCTCCTTCAAACGCACGCTGTAGAGGTGCCGGTGAAGAGATGGGTTTCCACAGTCTTCCGATCGAAGGCGATCCCGCTGAAAATTCACGAAAAGTGCTCGATCAGATTGAATCTGGCCTGGTCGAACTGCATGCCGACAACGTAGAGCGGGTTGGCAACCGGATCACTTTCTCTGCGGGCATTTTCTCCTTCAAACGATGGGTCGGCCCGCACCCGCTCGCGTTCGTTACCTCGGGTGAAATAGAAATCGAACCGAGCGGCGACGTTTTGATGGTCGACTATCGGTTGAGGTTTTATCAACTGTTCATCGTGTACGCCGTCATGATTTTGTGTGCGGGCGCGAATAGGCAATTCCGAGTCGCAAATTTGTCACTGACTGCGAAGCTGACAATGATGGCGCTTTGCTGGCTACTGGGAGTCGCAGGAAGTGTTGTCGGTGCTATGTCCAGATTTTCTAAGTTCCTCCGCCAGTTCCCGCGCAAGGACTGAGCCGACGCGCGATCAAAAAAGATGACGCACACTGAATTCGTCGCTTGGGTCCACAGACTGCTCTTGGACATCGGCTTCGGTACAGCTGGAGCAATCTTGATCATCGGCGCATTCCAACGATGGAAATGGCTCGTCGATCCGCCACTAGGTTGGTCTCCGTATTATTCTCAGGCGAGGTTGAAGGAAATGTTCGGGCAAACCGCGGTGGTGTACTTCACTTATTTTCTGGGGCTCCTATTCCTCGTGCTTGGCTGCGGCATGATCTATAGCGAAGTTCACTCGTATCAGCTGTACTCGCATCCGCCACCGCCCTGGACAAGGCCTTCAGAGTAGCGTCGCGACGTGGGGGAAACTCAGGCGGTGCGGGCGGATTGGTAGCGCTTCAGGGCGTCGCCGATTACGCGCTTCAGTTCGGCTATCGAGACCGGCTTCAGCAGGCACAGGTTTGCGCCCGCCTCAAGCGCTGCTTCGTTCATACCGCGCGTGTTCGCACCGGACATCACGATGATCGGCATCAGTGCGGATTTGGTGCGCGCGTGGCGGATTACTTCGAGGCCGCTTGAATCGGGAAGACTCAAATCGGTGAGCACGAGATCGGGGGTGTCGGAATCGATCAGTTCGAGCGCTTCGCGCGCGTCGAACGCGCCAACGCATTGATGGCCCGCGCGCTCGAGCAGCCGGACGTACGCGTCAACCAGGTCGCGCTCGTCGTCAACGATTAGAATTTTCGCCTTTTCAGCCATCGCCGAATTCCGCTATCGCCCGGGTCGATTGATTTGTTCGGTCGACGCGGTAAGTGCCGGGTCTTTTTCAGGATCGTCGGCTGCCACTTCAGTTGTCACGGGCAGCGTGATCACGAACGTGGTGCCCTTGCCGGGATCCGATTCGGGGACGATCGTGCCGCCGTGATCCTGGATGATCCGATGGCTCAGCCACAGGCCGAGCCCGGTACCCTTGGGTTTGGTTGTGAAAAATGGCTCGAACAGTCGGCGCAGCGAGTCGGCCCCGATACCGGAGCCGTCGTCGGAGATCGAAAGCCGCAACTGATCGTCGCGGCCCGGCATGCGGCCGGTCTCGATTCGCACCCGATGAGCGCCCGCGTCGCGCGCATTCATCACGAGGTTGATAATCACCTGCTCGATCCCGGTTAATTCGCCCATCACCGGCGGGATCGAGCGGTCGAGCTGGACGTCGAAGTTGATCTCGTCGCTACGCGCTTCGGCGCCCACGATAAGCATCGCCTCTTCGACGGCGCTGTTCATATCCACCGCGGCGCGCGAACCGGGCCGCTGGCGCGCGAGTGAGAGCATGTTGCGCGAGATGCGGCTGGCGCGTTCGATGTTGCGCTGCAAAACCAGCAGGTCGGCGCGGGTCTCGGCGGAAAGGTCCTGGTCCGCCGCGAGCATCAGTTCGATTCGCGAATCCATCACGGCGAGCGGATTGTTCAGCTCGTGGGCGATTCCGGCTGCAACGGCGCCCAGCGCGTTTACCGTTTCCGTGCGGCGCGCTTCGCGTTCCATCGCACGGCGCTCGGTGATGTCGGTGACGAACGCGATCACGACGTTGCCGCGCCGGATGTGAACCACGTTCAAGCTGACCTCGGCGGGAAATTCAGTGCCGTCCTTGCGGCGTCCCGCAATCTCCATCCCGCGCCCCATCAGTCGTGAGCTGGGAGCGGAGAAAAAGGCGCTGCGATGCGTCCGATGACGTTCGCGAAAGCGTTGGGGCAGCAGTACTTCGATCGGCTGCCCGATCAGTTCCATCTCGTGGTATCCGAACAGTTCTTGACCGCGAGGGTTCAGCTGGCGAATGAGCCCGCTGCTGTCGGTGGTGATGATTCCTTCGACCGACGACTCGAAGTAGCCGCGCGCGCGGACCAGCGCTTCCTCGCGTCCCGCAACCGACATCCGGATGGTCTTCATGTAGCGGTACGCGACCAGATAAAGGAGCATCGCGTTTACCGTCACGAACATCAGACGGTTGAGGGTGAGCGAATGCTCCGGCATCAGGGCGAGCACGTAGTCCGAGATAGCGACCCAGATGAGTCCGCCGATCGCATAGTAGAGCGCAATCCGGACGGGACGGCTGCGGGCGAGCGGAAAATGCTGTCCTTCGCCGTCGTGGTGCGCGGCAAAACTCGTCGGATGATTCGTGGGCAGATTGGCAGCCATCGGTGTCGATACAGTCGATACTTTAGTCCTCAGCCTGCCGACAAGGTAGCCGGAGGGGATGCAGGGGATTCAAACCGCTACGCGCGGGGCGGCAGGGGTGACCCCTGCACCCAGCGTCCATTCAATCGCAAAATCCCGAGGACGGTATTTTGCTCTCGGTCCGCCGAAAGCTTAGGGACCTTAGTGGTTGATCGGGGATTCGAGGCGGGGGGCGTGCTTTGGGTCGTGAAGATTCTGCGGGGGTATCATGAGAGCTGCGTCGGGGATCGGGGTGGCGATGCATGCGACGCAAGTGGTTGAGCCGTCCGGGGCGCGGACTGGGACTATCATCATTGCGACGGGGATTTCGGTGCCGTCGCTGCGGATTTGGACGGTTGGGAAGCGTTTGACGATTTCACCGCGCATCGCATTTTCGTGAAGGCGGCGGGCGTGGTCGCGAAGTTCGGGCGGGAACAGAATTTCGAAGGTGGCGCCGACGAGGGCGGCGTCCGGGTATCCGTAGATCCGGCGCGCCGACGGATTCATCGCGGTGATGAGCCCGGACGAATCGACGCTATGCACGCCGTCGGGAATCGAGTCGACGATACTCGCCATCAGTTCGCGCGACGCCTCGCGCTGCTTGCTCTCGAAGGCCGCCCGGGTGACGGCGACCAAGTCCTCGAAGCCGTCGGGCTTGAGCAGGTAATGGTAGAGGCCGTGCTTGAAGGCGCCCGCCACGACCTCTTCGCCGCCGTTGCCAGTCAGCATGATTACCCGCGACTGCGGCCATCGCTCGCGCACTTGTTGCAGCACCGATAGTCCGTCGCTCCATCCGAGCCAGTAGTCGGTGACCACGACGTCATAGCTGCGCTGCCGGAGACACTCTTTCAGTCGGATCGGCGCGTCGGCGGCGAGTATTTCCGCCTTTGGAAACGCACGGCGAAGGCGCGCCTGGATGATCATCGTATCGGTCGGGCTGTCTTCCACGACCAGCACGGCCATTCGAGAATTTCCAGTATCCGCAGTCACTCGGAGAGGGAGGAGCAATCAGTATGCCGATCGATCGACAGGCGGGGGCGATAGGGAGTCTGCGGAAAATATCGAGCGATTGAGGGGCAAAAGTTCGTTGGGGTTGGGTGAGCGTCCGGGGATCGCGTCGATCTGAAGCCATCAGGTGTCCCGCCATGAGACACGGGGTGGCCTTCACACAACCTCAGCTGACATCCGAGCAGAGCAGAGTCTTTGAATTGCGCGCGAAAAGACGCGCGCTGAATAAGGTCCCTCACCTTCAATCCTCTCCCATCTTTCCACCGATTATGCGAAGGTCTTCATCGTTGCTGGATTGTACGCGCGAAATTGACGCGCGGAATTAGTGACTAATCCACTTGTTTCACACGTGTTGGCGTGGAAGTGCTTGCGGAGGTTCTCGAGTTGGACGTCGCCGGTTCGACACCGGTCGTCCGATCCACCAATTCTCATTGGCTACATTGTAACGTTCAGCGGCGCGCCGCGTTCTGCGGAACGCGTTACAGCCTGGATGAGATGGGCGTTGTGAACTGCGTGTGCGAAGCCGGGGGTGATGTAGGTGCCTGCGCGGAGGTCCCGAACGAGATGTGAGTAGACCTCTCCGACGTTGATCGCTGCGCCCATTGGCCCACCTGAGACTGCGGGCTTCTCGGGGGCTGGGAGTGCGATGCTTGAGGTCACCTTTAGATCGCCGGCCTGGAAGCCGTAAGGGTGATCGCCGGTCAAGCTGAGCCATCCTGCGGATCCGTCGATCTCCAAACTGAAGCGAGCGTCCTTCGGGCAAACACCACCGCGGATGTCGGCCCTGAACAGCACACCAGATTGCGTCTTTCCCGATATGCTGACGTGATCGGCGGTATCACGGGTGCTCTCCGCGCCGATGTCCGTCAGTTTGACGGTCGGCCATCGAATTTCGGTGTTGGCATCAAGTTCGACGATCGGTCCGAGGACCGCTTCCACCGCGTCAAGCGTATGGCCCTCCATGATGGTCAACAGGTTGGCGCCAGAAGTCGCCTTATTGAAATAGTCATACGCGGATGGAAGCTCCGGCCCGAAGCCGAAGGTGGTGGAGACAATTCTCGCATAAAGTGGACGTCCAATTTTTCCGGAGGAAAGCAACTCGGCGGCGCGCCGTACGCCTGGATTCAAACGTCCCTGCAATCCGATTGCTGTATGAAGCGATCCTGCCGCGCTCGCCATCTCCTCAGCCTCGCGGACGTTACATCCCAGCGGCGCCTCGCAGTAAACCGCTTTGCCGGAGTTCAGCGCCGCCAGAACTAGGTCGCAATGTGCGGGAACCTTGACGGCGACGGTTATGAGATCAACCTGCTCGTCGCGGATCATCGCGAACGGATCGGAAAACCAGCGATCGGCGCCGAACGCTTCAGCGGCTTCGCGGGCACTATCCTCGTTGCGCGTTGCGACTGCCGCGAGTCTCAGGCCGGGAAGGCCTTTGATCGCCGGAACGTGCGCCGCCTTCGCCCAGCTCGCCGTGGCGTCCGCACCGACAATACCGACACGAATTTCTTTTTGAATCATCGGAACCTCACTACGCTTGGGTAGGTAAGAGCGATCGAGAACGCTCATCGCACGAGGACGAACCCGACGTTTGCCAGTCCGAGAAAGACGAGAGTTACGACCGCACCCGGCTGTTTGCCGGCCAGGGTGTAAG
>Ga0210407_10001315_pt1 | contig 23760 bp, 21 predicted proteins | sample IncBWC27MmetaG_FD_150860 | JGI IMG/M metagenome (GOLD analysis project Ga0210407, IMG submission 150860) | Forest soil microbial communities from Barre Woods Harvard Forest LTER site, Petersham, Massachusetts, United States - Inc-BW-C-27-M | ecosystem: Environmental > Terrestrial > Soil >... | reverse complement strand
AATCTATCACGGCAAGGGCTGCAACACCTGCAGCAAGGGCGGCTATAAAGGTCGCACCGGTTTGTACGAAGTGATGGAAATCAACGACGAACTGCGGGAATTGATCCTAGTCGGAGCCTCGGCACTCGAACTGAAGAAGAAAGCGATTGAGCAGGGTATGCTCACTCTTCGTCGAAGTGGATTGTCCAAGGTGGCTTTAGGGCAGACGACGCTGGAAGAAGTTCTGCGCGAGACCGTTTTATAAGAAGAAGGTGAACAGATGGCCGGGATTACCCTGAGCGAGTTGCTCAAAAAGATGATCGAAATGGGAGGCAGCGACCTTCATATCACCACGAACAGCGCACCACGGGTGCGTGTTCACGGACACTTGCGCGCTCTGGATATGCCGCCCCTGACGGCAGCCGATACAAAATCCTTGGCCTACAGCGTTCTGACCGACGCACAAAAGCACCGTTTCGAAGAGAATCTCGAGCTGGACTTCTCCTTCGGCCTGAAGAATCTGGCGCGTTTCCGCGGCAACGTTTTCAATCAGCGCGGCGCCGTGGCCGCCGTTTTTCGTACCATTCCCTGGGAAATAAAAAACTTCGATGCCTTGGGTCTGCCTGCGGTCGTCAGAGGCCTTTGCGACAAACCGCGTGGTCTCGTGCTGGTGACGGGTCCGACCGGTTCGGGAAAATCCACCACCCTCGCCGCCATGCTCGACAAGATTAACGCCGAGCGCGAAGAGCACATGATCACCATCGAGGACCCCATCGAGTTCCTCCACAACCACAAGAAATGCCTGGTGAACCAGCGCGAAGTGCATGCCGACACGCACTCCTTTGCGAATTCGCTCCGCGCCGCTCTCCGCGAAGACCCCGACGTCGTCCTCATCGGCGAAATGCGTGACCTCGAAACCATCGAATCCGCCTTGCGCATTGCCGAAACTGGCCACTTGACCTTCGCCACGCTGCACACCAATTCCGCGGCTTCCACCATCAACCGTATTATTGACGTCTTCCCGTCCCACCAGCAGCCTCAGATTCGCGCGCAGCTTTCCATGGTGATGGAAGGAATTCTTTGCCAAGCCCTTCTCCCGCGCGCAGACAATCGTGGCCGCGTCATGATTATGGAAGTGTTGATCCCTACGCCGGCTATCCGCAACCTCGTTCGCGAAGACAAGATCCACCAGATCTATTCCGCGATGCAGACCGGCACGGGACAAACGGGCATGCAAACGTTCAATCAGGGCCTGGCAAACGCCTATTTTTCAAAACTCATTACTCTGGAGTTGGCTCTTTCGCGCTCGTCGAATGCGGATGAGCTTCAGGACATGATCAACCGCGGCGTTTCTTCACCGGGTGGCAGCGGTCCGAAGTCGGCAGTGGGAAGCAAGCGGTAGAGATTTGCGAGGGCCATGGGGTCCTGAGCCAGTGGATTTTTAGGATTGAGGAGGAAGTATATGCCGGTTTTTACCTATAAAGGAACCAATCGTTCCGGCGGAAGCGTCAGCGGAGAAGTCACCGCGACAAGCAAGGCGGAGCTCCAGAACCTGCTGCGGCGACAGAACATCACGCCCACCAAGATGTCCGAAAAAGGCAAGGAATTCAACATGCCCACATTCGGCGGTGGTGTCAGCGCCAAAGAGTTGGCGATCTTCACTCGCCAGTTCTCGGTGATGATCGACGCCGGCTTGCCCCTGGTGCAGTGCTTGGAGATTCTCGCGAGCCAGCAGGAAAACAAGATGTTTCAAAAGGTCCTGATCGGAACGCGCGGTGCGGTCGAAGGCGGCGCCACGCTTTCTGCCGCGATGCGCCAATACCCGAAAGTCTTCGACGCCCTGTACGTCAACATGGTGGAGGCCGGCGAGACGGGCGGTATTCTCGACACTATTTTGCAGCGCCTCTCGTCCTACATCGAAAAGAACGTCAAGCTGCAGCGCGCCGTTCGGTCCGCCATGGTCTACCCGGTCGGCGTCCTGACCGTAGCGGGCGGCGTCATCATCTTGCTCTTGTGGAAAGTCGTCCCCATTTTCGCCACTTTGTTTGCCGGCCTCGGTGTCGATTTGCCCTTGCCGACCAAGATCGTTATCGGCATGAGCAACATGGTCGGCAGCATCTTTGGTCTGATGGCCCTGGTGGCCCTTGGGGGTGCGCTCTTCGGATTGAAAGTATGGTACGGCACGCCACAGGGGCGCTACGTGATTGACGCGACGATCCTCCGTTTGCCCGTCCTCGGTATACTCATGCGTAAAATTGCCGTAGCTCGCTTTACCCGTACCCTGGGAACGCTGATCGCCAGCGGCGTACCCATCCTCGAAGGCCTGGACATTACCGCCAGAACCGCCGGAAACGCCGTTGTCGAAAGAGCCTTGCAGCAAGTCCGCAAGTCCCTCGAAGAAGGTAAATCGCTCACCGAACCTCTGAAAGACTCCGAAGTTTTTCCGGGCATGGTCACGCAGATGATCAGCGTCGGCGAACAGACTGGCGCGATGGACGCCATGTTGTCGAAGATCGCCGACTTCTATGAAGAGGAAGTCGACGCTGCCGTGAAGGACCTTTTGACGGCCTTGGAACCCATCATGATCGTTTTCCTCGGCGTGGTGGTCGGCGGCGTAGTCATTTCCATGTACTTGCCGTTGTTCACCTTGATCGGCAAGTTGAGCTCGGCGCACTAATCGCAGCCTCGCGCTGCCGTCGTTATCCAATTGGCGAAGAGCGGGAAAGGAACTTCCGGCCCTTCGCCAGTTCTCGGGGGAACGGCTGGGGGAACGCGGGCGATCCATGGACCAAAGTTCGACAACGAGAGAATGGTTAGGCTGGCTGACCCGTGTCCGCCTGCTCACGATTCTCCTAATCCTGGGGGTCGGCCTGCTCTGGCCGCAATACGTCCCCGCTTCCAGCACCAACCACTCTTTCCTGCCTCTTTTGCTTGCCTGGGTTCTCCTGGGGTCTCTTCATATCGCGCTGGTCCGCTGGGCGCCTGGAGCCAGCTGGCAGGGCGTCCTGCAAGTCGCCGGCGACATCATTATCATTTCGGCGCTCGTTTACACCACCGGCCTCCAGGAAAGCTCTTTTATCTCCCTCTACCTGCTGGTCATCATCGTGGCCAGCATCCTCTTCTCGCGCCAAGTGGCCTTTATCACCACGGCGATCTGTGTCTCCATCCTCGGCGGGATGACCGCTTTAGCTTTTGCGGGAAAAATTCCCCGCACCTTCCTCCTGGTTCCCACTCCGGAGGGCCTGCGCGTATGGTTTCTCAGCAATCTCTTCGGTTTCCTGGCTGTCGCCTACCTCGCCAGCCTTCTCGCGCAATCCCTCCGACGCAAAGGCATCGAACTCGAGGAGAAGCGCGAAGAGCTGCTCGAACTCCAGGATTTCACCGAAGATATCATTCATTCCATGCGCGGCGGTCTGCTCACAACGGATCTCGAGGGCAGGATCGTGCTCTTAAACCGCACCGGAGAAGAGATTCTGGGCTGGCGCTTTGTGGACCTGCGGGGACGCAAGCTCCCCGAGCTCGACGCGAGTTTCTGGCTTCCCGGGCTCAGGGGTCCCAATGAACGCCCCGTGGTCCGACGGGAAATCGACTTCCGCACGCCGGACGGCCAGCAGAGGTATGTGGGCATTTCCGTCTCGCCGCTGCGCACTAAGGATTCCTCGCGCAGCGGCTACGTTTTCAATTTTCAGGACCTGACCGAGCTTCGCCGACTCGAGCAAGAAGTAGCCACGAAAGAGCGCATGGCGGCTCTCGGCAGGCTCTCCGCCGCCATCGCCCACGAAATCCGCCAGCCGCTCACGGCCATGGCAGGCGCGGTGAAGGAGTTGGCTCGCCTGGTACCCCTGGAAGAGGACGAGAAACATCTGGTCAACATCGTCAGCCGCGAATCGGAGCGTTTGAACCATATCATCACGGACTTTCTGAACTACTCGCGCGAGAAGACCTACGAATTTCAGGAAGCTGACGTCCGCGGCTTGCTGGATGAAACGCTTACGCTGCTCGAGAAGAAACCCGAAATCGAGAACAAGTACCACATCGTTCGCACCTTTAACGGAGCGGCATTGCGCGCGCGCGTGGACCCCAACAAGATCAAGCAGGTTTTCTGGAATCTTTGCGACAACGCCCTTCGCGCCATGCCCAGCGGCGGAACCCTCAGCGTGGGCATCGAACTGTTGCCCTTCTGGCTGCGCATTGCATTCCGGGACACCGGTATCGGACTCGACGCCAAACAGCGGGCTAAAATTTTCGAGCCTCTGCAATCCGGTTTCGAGGGCGGAACCGGCCTGGGTCTCTCCATCGTGTATCAGATCGTGCAGGCGCACAGCGGCAGAATCAGTGTGATCTCGGAGAAAGATCGTGGCGCGGAATTCATCGTGGAGTTGCCGCGCACGGCGTGAGGTCTTATGCAGGCTACGAAAACAGCGGCAAAGGAATCACCAAGCGACCTCGTGCACATCCTGGTCGTCGACGACGAGCGCTCCATTTGCGAGCTTCTTGAGATTACCTTTCGCAAGGACGGTCACCGCGTCGAAGTGGCCAACAGCGTCGAAGCGGCCAAACGCAAGCTCGAATCGCAGATCTTTGACATTATTATCTCCGATGTGCGCATGCCCGGAGCCACCGGCGTCGACCTCCTAAAATTCAGCAAAGAGATTTCTCCCAACTCCTTTTTTCTGCTCATTACCGGCGTGCCTACGGTGGAGACCGCCATCGCCGCCATCAATTCGGGAGCGGACCGCTACGTCATTAAAGACCACGAACTGGTGGACCAGCTGCGCCGCGCGGTTAAGGAAGTCTCCGAAAACCTCAAATGGAAAAAGGAGGCCGGCTACCTTCGCAGGGAATTGCGGCGACTCACGGGTCTCGACAATATCATCGGGCAAAGTCCCAAGATGCGCGCCATCTTCGACTTGATCCAAACCATCGCCCCGCAAACCAGCCGCGTCCTGATCACCGGCGAAAGCGGTACGGGAAAGGAATTGGTTGCGCGCGCCATTCACGAAAACAGCCTGCGCTCCCAAGCTCCTTTTATCACCATCAATTGCGGTGCCTTTCCAGAGACTCTGCTCGAATCGGAACTCTTCGGCTATATGAAAGGCGCTTTCACGGGCGCCAACGAGAATCGCCAGGGCCTTTTCCAGGCTGCCCATGGTGGCACGCTTTTCATGGACGAAATTGGCAACATGAGCCTGACCATGCAGGTGAAACTCTATCGCGTCCTCCAGGAAGGCAAAGTCCGGCCCATCGGCAGCACCGAAGAAATCGACGTGGATGTCCGCATCATCGCCGCCACAAACAAGGAATTTGAGAAAGAGATTGCCGAAGGCCGCTTCCGCGAAGACTTGTACTACCGTTTGAGCGTTATTCCCATCCATCTCCCCGCACTGCGGGAGCGCCGCGAGGATATACCCCTCCTGGCGCGGCATTTCCTCGAACGGTTTCGGAAGTCGATGGAAAAACCCGTTGAGGCGCTATCGCCGGAAGCGGTTCGCCGCCTGGAAGCCTACGACTGGCCAGGAAACGTTCGCGAACTCGAGAACACCATGGAGCGCGCCGTTGCGCTCGAGACCGGCGCGGAGATCTCTCTCCTCGTTCTCCCCGATCGAATTGCTGGCTATGTCTCGCCGCTCGCCTCCGGGGCTGGGGCCGCAGGCGAGCCCTCCTTTCCTCCGGAAGGGCTGGACTTTGAAAAAGAGATTGCAGCAGCCGAACGAAGGTATCTCCAAGGAGCCTTGGAGAGGTCGAGCGGAGTCCGGACCAAGGCATCTGATCTCCTGAAAATCAGCTATCGTTCGTTCCGCCACTACGCCAAGAAACATAACTTATAGAATGGGAGGGCTTGGCTCCCGAGCAAGTGCCCTTTTTTGTCTAGCAGAAACGACCGAAAGGGTCATTTTACAGCTTGTGAGGTAGGGAGGAAGCACTGCAAAAGTACTAGCTCGGTTCGGCATTATCTTGTATATACAAGAAAACAAGTGGTTTGCAATATGTTGGGCAACAGCACGGTTATCCCGCAGAGTGGCACCCGCCTTGCATTCTAGTATGGCGTGCTCTGGCACCTAAGACTCTCACACTCTCAAGGAGATAGAATGAAGAAGCAGAAGGGTTTCTCACTTATCGAATTGCTGATCGTCGTGGCAATTATTCTGATCATCGCGGCTATCGCAATCCCGAACCTCCTCAGGTCACGTATGGCGGCCAATGAGGCTTCGGCAGTTGGTTCACTCCGCACAATCAACACTTCAGCCGTAACGTACTCGTCCACCTACCCAGCAACTGGATACCCCACTAATATGGCGGCGTTGGGCGGTGCAGTAAGTACCTGCACGGCGGCTAGTTCGACGGGCGCTTGCTTGCTTGACCAAGTTCTGGCAGCCGGCACCAAGAGCGGCTACACGTTTAATTTGCTGGGCGTTGCAAGTACACCCAGCGTCGGCTATACGGTCACGGCCCTTCCGGTCTCGGCTGGCACCTCAGGTCAGCGCTCTTTCTTCTCTGATCAGTCTGGTGTGATTCGTTATAATACTGCTGGCACCGCTCCTACAGTAAGTGATCTACCGCTGCAGTAGGCTGCCTGATCTCGACTGGATAACCGGTCGGGGAAAGTATCTGACAGGGCACGGGACCACGGTCCCGTGCTCTGTTCTTTTTTCACCGCGAAGTTCTGATTTCCCATCTGGGGCCAAAGTGCAGTCTTTGAACTTGGCGGCGAAGTTCCCAGAAAATCCTTGCTCCGGAGTGCGGAAGCAGGATCCTCCTTACTTAACGAGCAGGTCCAAAGTGAACTGGTCGTAAGGAGCAGCACCTCAGCCAGACCAGCAAAACACTCATCCAGCATCACGCCAAAATCGCCGCTTTTCGTCAGGGCTTACACTGGAAATGACGATTAGTGTCATTCATCAAGGCGAAGCGTTTCTCCAGGTCGAATCTAACCAGCCAAGAATCAAGCAGTTACGTTGGCTGGTTCGCGACGGGCAGTGGCCCTGAGCGTGCTGTTTACAGTTACGACGCAAATCTGTGCTGGCATTGAAAATGGCTGGACGCCTGTTTCCGAGAAACTTCTATGAGAAGAAAACAAGACGGGTTCTCTCTGATTGAACTGCTGATCGTTGTGGCGATCATCCTGATTATTGCCGCCATAGCAATTCCAAACTTTCTCAGGGCGCGCATGGTGGCGAATGAATCCTCAGCTACGCAGTCTTTGCGCACCATCAACACTTCGGTGATTACTTACTCCACGACCTATCCAAACCTAGGATTTCCGACGACTTTGCTGGTATTAGGCGGTGCTTCACCTTGTGTAGCTGGTTCTAGCACTGCCTGTTTGCTGGACTCCGTCCTCAGCGCGGGAACCAAGGCGGGATACACATTTATCTATACGGGAGACGCTCTGACTCCTTCGGTTACCTACACGATTGTTGCGACGCCCGTTTCGCCAGGCTTGTCGGGTCAGCGCCAGTTTTGCTCGGACCAGGTGAGCGTGATCCGCTACGAACCCAGCGGTGGTGGTTGCGCCAGTACTAGCGCTCCTATTCAATAAGCCCTTCGCGCGACTTAGGGAGATTGGGCTACAAAGATCAGAGAGCACACGAAAACCTTCCTGTGCTCTTTTGCTTCGACCGTCGGATGGGAGTGCCAAAGCATCGTTTGCCGCGCCTGGCGGCCTTGATAGACTACCAGTCATGCTAGCCCTCCTAGGCTGCTTCTCCGTGATGCTGGCCACTCTCTCTTCAACCAGCCCTGAGGCGAAGCTCATTGCCAATAAGCTCGAAGTGCGTTACCGCGGCTCGCACACTCTGGCCGCAACCTTTCTCGAGCGCTACTCCGAAAACGGCCGCTTGGTTCGCTCAGAAGCCGGAGTCGCCTATTTCCGGCGTCCCGGCAAAATGCGCTGGGAGTACGAATCACCCGAAAAGAATCTCTTTCTAGTGGACGGCAAGACAGCCTGGTTTTATGTCCCGGCGGATCACACCGTCACCCGTGCGCCAGCCAAGCAAAGCACGGATTGGCGTACGCCGCTGGCTCTTCTCGCCGGAGAGATGAAACTCTCCCGCGTTTGCACACGAATCGAATTCACCACGGCGGAAGAGCCCGACACTCCAGGAAACACTGTTCTGTACTGCCCGCTCCGCGGCGGAGAAAGCAAACCGAACCATGCGGCCGGCGAAGCTACCGATAGCCAGGAAGCAGGTCCGGACGAGTCCGTATTTCTCGAGATCGCGCCAGCCACTGGCGAACTCGCCCGCATCCTGGTGCGCTCCAAAGGGGGTGTCGCAGTGGAGTTCAAATTCGCCGCCTGGCGCTTCGATCCCCCCGTCACCGATTCTTTTTTTCGCTTCGATGTGCCCCCCGGCGTCGCCATTGTCAACGCGGAATCACCCTCCGAATCAAGGCCTTAAAGTCAGAATCCGGTTAAATCCCCGGGACGTTTCCCCAGAGGAACAGCCAACCCTCAGCCCCTACTCCGCATATTAACTAGATGAGGTAAACTGTTAGGCATGGGTGAATTCGTCTGTCGCGTTGCTGACGCAAACGGCCGGGTCTTCTCGCACGTCGAGGCTGCGGGATCATTAGCCGAAGCGCGCCAGAAACTGGTAGAACGGGGTCTCTTCGTCTACTCGGTTGACCCGCGCAGTACGTTCCTCGGCGCGCTTTCCAGACGCCGCAGCGAACGCCAAATCGGCGGCTCCGATTTTCTAATCCTCAACCAGCAATTCAATACGCTCATCAAAGCCGGTCTCCCCATTCTCCGCGCTCTGGATCTTCTCGCCGACCGCGCCACCTCTCCTAAGCTCCGCCCCCTGCTCTCGAAAATCCGCGACCGCGTTCGCGAAGGCAAGTCGCTCTCCGAAGCTGTCTCCGAAGCCGGAGTCTTTTCCAAGGTTTACGCTACGGCCATTCTAGCCGGAGAAAAAAGCGGCAATCTCTCCGGCGTTCTCGACTATTACATCGCCTACCAAAAGGTCAGCACGGGAGTTAAAAAGAAGATTCTCGCCACGCTCGTCTATCCCGTTCTTCTGATCACTATCGCCACGGTCATCGTGACCTATCTCGTCACCTTCGTAGTCCCCAAGTTCGCCCTGCTCTACCGCGACCTGAACGTGGAACTCCCCGGCCCCACGCAATTTCTCATCGCCCTCACGGTTGATTACCGCTACATGGTGATCGGTGCGGTCGCGTTCTTGTTTCTTTCCGTCTTTGGCGTCGTTCTCTGGTCCAGGACCGACGAAGGCGGTGCAGCCTTTGACCGTCTGAAGTTCCGCATCCCTGTCGTCGGCGACACTCTTCTAAAATTCCAGGTCGCCCAATTTTCCCGCACGCTGGCCACCCTCCTCACCGGCGGCACTCCTCTGGTTGCCGGCTTGCAAACCGCCGCGGACGCCATCAGCAGCAGACTCATCCGCTCGACCGTCGCGCAGGCCACGCAAATGGTCCGCGAAGGCGAATCGCTACACAGCGCCCTGGCCTCGAAAGGCACCCTGCCCGAACTGGCCCTCGACATGATCGAAGTCGGCGAATCCAGCGGCGCCCTGGCCCCCATGCTTACCAGCGTCGCCGAATTCTACGAAGAAGAAGTTGGCGTCCGCCTTTCCGCGCTGGTGGCCATCATCGAACCCGTTATACTCATCTTTATGGGCATGCTAGTAGCCTTTATTCTGATTTCACTCTATCTGCCGATCTTCTCCTTCTCTCTATCGGGAACGGCAGCAAAGTAAGGTAAGGAAACTGTGGCTACTCAAGAACACAATTGGACCCCGGGCGACGGCGCCGAGGCCGTTAACGAGAGCGAATTCGCACGCAAGCTCGCCGGCAGATATCGCTGCGCCTTTGTCGATCTCCGCGAACAGCACATCGACCCGGAACTCTTTCGCACCATCCCTGCAGACCTGATGTTCCGCTACAACTTTGTGCCTCTGGAAGTGCAGAACAATTCACTGTCGATCGCCGTCTCCGATCCCAGCCTGGTCTTGCTCAGCGACGAACTTCCGTTGCTGCTGGGAAAAAAGCTGGCCATCAAGGTAGCCACCGCAAGACAAATCGGTGACATCCTCAAGCGCACCGAGCAGTCCCAACGCGTCCTCGAGCAAGCCACCGAGGCCTTCACGCTCCAGGTTTCCAAGGAAGAGGAAGAGAGCGAAGAGACCATCTCCGGCGACCGTCTGACGCGCGACACCACCGTCAGCCCGGTCGTTCGGTTGGTCGAAACCATCATCTTCACCGCCCTCGAACGCCGCGCCAGTGACATCCACATCGAAGCCCGCGACACCGAAGTTGCCGTCAAGTACCGCATCGACGGCGTGCTGCAACACGCCATGCAACCGATCGCGAAAGAGTGGCATTCTACCGTTCTCTCCCGCATCAAGGTGTTAAGCGACTTGGACATCGCCGAACGCCGCGTCCCGCAAGACGGCCGTTTCCGCGTCAAGTACAAAGGCCGCTTCATCGACCTCCGCGTCTCTATCATGCCCGCAAGCCACGGCGAAGACGCCGTCCTCCGCGTTCTGGACAAGGAGACGCTCTCCGAGAAATTCCAAAGCCTGAGTCTTGACGTCGTCGGCTTTTCCGAACTCGAGGTCAAACGCTTCCGCCGCTACATTCAAGAGCCATACGGCATGGTCCTGGTCACCGGACCAACAGGTTCAGGCAAAACCACCACGCTTTATGCCGCCATCAACGAAATCAAGAGCGACGAGGACAAGATCGTCACCATCGAAGACCCGGTCGAGTACCAGCTCAAGGGCATCACGCAAATCCCGGTAAACGAGAAAAAAGGCCTCACCTTTGCCCGCGGGTTGCGGTCCATCCTGCGCCACGACCCCGACAAAATAATGGTCGGAGAAATCCGCGATCAGGAAACCGCCCAAATCGCCATTCAATCCGCCCTGACCGGACACTTGGTCTTCACCACCGTCCACGCCAACAACGTCACCGACGTCATCGGCCGCTTCATCAACATGGGCGTCGAGCCCTACAATTTCGTCTCTGCCCTGAACTGCATCATGGCCCAACGCCTGGTCCGCGTGATCTGTGAAAATTGCAAGCGGCCAAAAAACTTTACGCCCGCCGAATTAAAAGAAGCCGGCCTGGATCCCGCAGCATGGGTCAACGTCGTTCTTTCCGAAGGCGCCGGCTGCCTCGAATGCTCCGGAACGGGTTTTCATGGCCGCACCGCTATCTGCGAACTTCTGGACTTGACGGATCGCATCCGCGAGATGATCGTGGACCGCCGCCCAACGTCGGAAATCAAACGCATAGCTCGCGAAGAAGGCATGATCACCCTGCGCGAAAGCGGCCTGGCCAAAATCCGCGCCGGTCTTACCACCGTTAAGGAAATCAATAAGGTGACTTTCGTTGAGTAGCGCGGCTACATTTCATCAGGGGATCTACAAGAGTGGTGTGGTTCGCCGCGTCGCGCGCTGGCTGGAGGCCCCACCGCATCCGCCGCTGGCTCTCGAAATAAGCCTGGACCGCGTCGCAGGCGCCCGTTGGACGAGGACCGGCAGCGTGGACGGTTACGGCGTCGAGGTTCTTCCGCCGGGCGCTTTAGTGCCCTCCGCTGTCGAAACCAACATCATGAATGCCGCTGCTCTCAAGACGGCCATCGCATCCGTGTGCACCCTCTTGCGCGCCAAGGACGAGAGCGTCGCGCTGATTTTGCCGGACCCGGTGATCCGCGTCTTCGTCCAGCACTTTGACGATTTCCCGCGCTCGAAAGCGGAAGCCGATCCCCTGCTGCGCTGGAAGCTGAAGAAGAGCGTTCCCTTTGAAGTCGACGAAACGCTGATCTCTTACATGCGGCAATCCCCGCGCGAAGAAGGCGTCGACGTGGTCACCGCCTTGGCCCGCCTGCGGGTAATCCGCGAATACGAATCCCTCGCCGAAGCCGCAGGCCTGCGTCCGGGAGTTGTGCTCAGTTCCTCGCTCGCAGCCATCGCGCTAGTCGATGAGCATCGCCCCACACTCCTCGCCCGGATTTCCGGCCCCTCCTTGACCACGGCCATTGTCCGCGAGGGTGTCCTGTGCGGCTATCGCTGCACGGAATTGCCAGCACGCGGCGCGGATCTCACGCCGCACATGCTCCTGGAAGATATCTATCCAGTAGCCGCGTATTACCAGGACACCTGGCACGAAGGCATTCAATCGGTTCGCGTTGCCGGCCTCGGCGCGCGTTTGCCCGAATTTGTGCGGCCGCTCGAAGAGGAGTTTCACTGCGAAGTGCGTGCGCTGCTTCACGCGGCCGCTTCTGACGGCCGCATCCCGGTAGATGCGGGTCCGCTGGCCGACCGCGAACTGGATGGTTTGGTTGGCTGGATGTTGCATCGCGGCTAGAATAGTTCGGTTAGGATTTCGAGAGAGGAAATAATAAGAGCAGAATGAGAGTTCGGCTCAATCTAGCGACCAAGCCCCTCGAAACGCACCGGAAATTTATCGCCGGTTCAACCCTCGTGGGCTTCGTCGGGGCCTTGGTGTTCCTAAGCCTGGGCTGGCACGTCTACCTGGCACGCAAGGCCAACGCCCAAATGCGTGCCAAGTCCGCGAAAATCCTTCAGCAGGTGGCCGAACTTGAACGGCAGCGCGGAGCCTTGGAACGCTTTTTTGCCCTCGACGAAAATGCCCGGCTGCACGACCGCGCCGCTTTCATCAACAGTCTCATCGATGCGCGCAGTTTCAACTGGACCCTGATGTTCATGGACCTCGAGAAAGTCCTTCCCCCAGGCGTGCGCGTCATCAGCATTGAGCCAAAGCGGGAAAACGGCCGCATCGGAGTGAAATTCGTGATCGCCGCTACCAGCGACGACGCCAAACTCAGGTTCCTGAAGGCGCTGGAAGACTCAAAGACTTTTACCCACATCGAATTGGCCAATTCGACGCATCCCCTGGCAGGGCCGAGCGGAGAGCAAATCGTCGTCGAGCTGACCGCGGTGTACTTGAGAACCTAATGCATCGGGACTTCACATTTCAAAAGCGTGCGATCCTGATCGTGGTCGGGTTGCTTCTGGCTGCGGACTTTGGGCTGGCCATCTATAGCTGGCAACTGTCCTCCTCGCCCTACACCTCGCAAAGGGTATTCGACGAGCAAGCTATCAAGCTTGGTGTCTTGAACAACGACATCAAGTCCGCGCAATTCATCAGAGATCATATGCCCGCCACGCGTAAGGACTGCGAGAAGTTCGAGCAATCCCTTGCCAGGGAGAGCACTAGCTCTTCTTCTATCACTGCCGAACTCGATGAAGTCGCCAAGAAGTCCGGATTGCAGGGAGCCACTCTGACCTTCAGGCAGAAGGAAATTCCCAACCGCGGCATGGCTGAAATGACGATCGATGCCACCGTGAGCGGCAGCTATGGCAGCGTCGTGCGATTCGTGAATGGTTTACAGCGCTCACAGAGATTCTACGTGGTCGATGGATTGGCGCTCGCCTCGGATGCGCAGACGCAAGCCGCCACAGGCACTATTCGGGTGGGACTCCACATCCGGACGTATTTTCGGGAAGGCGCATGAAGCAGAAACAGCAGATTATCGTGCTTGTTGCTCTGGTGGTGGTAGCCGCGCTCATTTGGAGTTTCGAGTTTCGCAAGCAAACACCCTCCATAGAAAAGGCCAACCTAATTGGGGACTACAGGGGCTTGGCTGTTGAAAATCCGCAAATTCGCTGGCAAGAACTAGAGCGCGCCCAGAAAACGGAGTACAAGAGCAGCGGCCGCAACCCCTTTAGCAATAATGCGCCGCTCAAGGCTCAAGAGACCCAAGATAAAACGAATCACCCCAAAGGGAAAGAGCTGCCGCCGCCGCCTCCTCCGCCCCCGCCTCCGCCCACAAGAGCGTCACTCCCGCCGAATCTCAAATACTTTGGCTACGGCACAGTCCCGAACGGTTCGCCGCGGCGTGCGTTCTTTACCGACGGCGAGGAAGAATATATCGTCTCTGAAGGGGATACCCTGCTGGGCCGCTATCGCATCCTAAAAATTGGCAATGCCAATGTCGAGTTTCAAGAGATTTCCAGCGGGCTTCCGGGCACCACGCCGCTCGAAGAGCAGGCCGCCCCTCCCTCGGTATGAGAAATAAACCTCTCATGACGCGAGCGCGAAAAAATCAAGGCGGTTACGCGTTGCTGCTGGTGGTGTTTCTCACCGCGCTCCTCGTCGTCGGCACCATGTCCATTGGGTTGCGCATCCTCACCGAAGGCAAGCGCCAAAGAGAACTGGAAATGATCTGGCGCGGCCAACAGTACACGCGCGGCATCAAGCTCTATTACCGCAAACTGGGCCGTTTTCCGACCTCCCTGGAAGATTTGACCAAGCCCAAAATCGGCAACCTCCGCTTCATGCGCCAAGCCTACAAAGACCCCATGAACACAGAGGACGGCTCCTGGCGCCTCATTTATGTAGGCCCCGCCGGACAACTCATCGGCAGTCTTAATCCGTCGTTGAGCAACGTTCAGATGCCCGCTGCCGCGGGACAACCCGGGGGGACGCCAGGTAATGCCACGACATCCACAGGGGGCCAACCGGGCGCCCTCGGAGGCTTTGGGCCGACGAGCACCACCCCGGGCACGCCGGCCACCGCAAATGGACAGGGGACAACCGGGTCGACACCAGGTGCCACGGGAACAGGTACAGCAGCACAGGGAACCGACACGACCGGCACTAGCACGGATGCTCAGGCCGTTCCCACAGGTGACACACCAACGATTGTCGGCGGCAGCATCATCGGCATCGGCAGCAAGATCAATCAACCCTCGATCATCGTTTTTGAAAAGGCCCACAATTACCGCCTTTTCGAGTTCATCTGGGATCCCACGAAAGACCTGGGCATTCAACAAATTGGGACGCCCGGCACAATCCCAGGCCAAAACACCCCCGGGACGCAGGCTCCGCAACCGAACCCGCTCAACCCGCCGGCATCCCCTCCCACCGCTGTACCCAATCCCAATCCCTCACAACCATAGCTGCTGGCGGCAATCCTCCCAAACCACGACCCCTGCGCACGCGGGGGCGCGGCACGAAAGGGTTTGTCCTGTTTTATTAATTTGGGAAAGTTTTCCCGGATTCAATTCGAGAGCTTGGCCTCGGAACTGGCTGGGCCCGAGCCCGAATTCACAGCCGAGGAGCTACTTTTCTTCTTCACGGGGGCGGCCGGTTGAGCTTCAAGCGTCAGACCTGCTTTGCTTTTTGCATAAGCGCGCTTCACCCTTCGAATATAAGAAACTGTTTCAGGGTACGGCGGCACACGCCCAAACTGCAAAACTTTCTCCGGTCCCGCATTATAAGCCGCCAAGGCCAGGACCAGGTCGTTGTCGTACCGCCGGAGCAGGTCGCTCAGATAGTGCGTTCCGGCGTCAATGTTTTCTTGCGGATCGAAAATATTCTGCACCCCGAAGCGCGCCGCCGTTTCCGGCAAGAGTTGCATCAACCCACGCGCATTCTTCTTCGAGACGGCTTTTGGATCGAAATTCGATTCCGCGGCAATCACGCTGGCGATCAGGTCCGCGTCGACGCTGTAGCGCGCCGCCGCAGCCTTCACCATCTCGTGAAAAGGAGCCGTCGCGGCGACCGGTGGAGGCAGTGGAGCAAACGCATCTTCCGGCTCGATGGCTATGACCTCCTCCATCGGAACTTCCAGGATCCCGCCCGCGATTTGCAGCCGGTACTTCTCGCCCAGCAGCTGGTAACCTGTGACATGAAACCGCTGGCCGTTGCGCAAAGCGACGTACTCCGCTCGCAAAGAAGGCGCTACGCCAAACAGGGCCACGCACGATAGCAGGATGCGCCTCAGGCGCATGGAGCAACCTCCCGCAAAGCAAAATGTTCTATCGCCGCCGCAACACCGCCCTCGTCGTTGCTCGCGGTTTGATGCCACCCAAACCCCTTCAGTTCCGCCACGCCGTTTCCCATCACCACCGGAATGCCCGCAAACGTGAGCATTTCCAGGTCATTGTGGTTGTCGCCGATGGCTAGAACTTCCTCCCGTGTCACTCCCCGCAATGCCGCCCACTCCGCCAGCGACGCGCCCTTTGAACAAACCGGGTTGATCACATCAATCATCGAAAAATCTCTGCTTTCATAGACCGTCACTGCCAGCGCGAAGGCCGCCCGAAACTCGGCTCCCCGCAGCGTAGCTTCCACTTCTTGCATCCGTCTGATGTCTCCACTCAACATTACCTGAATGGGGTCTTCGGTCAGACAGCTCTCCAGTGGATTGGCCAGTCCCAGAAACTCGCGATTACGGTTGTAATACGCGGCTCGAATCGGGTCGTCTAAGTTCATAGTTTCAAGCATGATCTGATTCTCGCGCCGGCGATCAAAGACTACTCCTGCCGAGTCCCGCCACGGTCGTGTAAGCTCAAGAACGCGCGCAGCCGTCTCCTTCAGAAGCAAATGCCGCACGTGTGTCTCTCCGTCGCAGGTCCGAATGACCGCGCCGTTGCTGACAATCATGGTCAGCGCCGTCCCGACCTGGCGAGCAATCGGCAGGGCAAAGTCATATCGTCGGCCGGTCACCAGAGCGACTTCGATCCCGCGTTCGGTGGCCGCTCGAATCGCGGCGCGATTGGCCTCCGGAAGCTGCCACCTGCTGTCCAGAAGAGTTCCGTCAATATCCAAGGCGATCAGCCGTACGCTCATCTCAGAATTATACCGCGAAAGGGTGATGCCCAGGGGAGCGCAGCGCATCCCTGACGGGAAAGGATAGCCAAAATCGCCTGTGATAGACTTTTCCCTATGGCGAAGCAGACAAACGTCTTGGAGCTGGAGTGTTCCGCCTGCGCGAAGAAGTTCGACTCCTCGATTGAGCAGCATCTGTGCACCTGCGGTAAGCCGCTGCTCGCTAAGTATGATTTGAAAAAGGCCGCGGCAACGCTGACCCTCGAAAGCCTCAAGTCGCGCCCAGCAAACCTCTGGCGCTACGCCGAGGTGCTTCCTGACGACCCTACGATAACACTGGGGGAAGGGATGACGGCACTGCTGCCTGCCAAGAGGCTGGGAGCCAGCCTAGGTGTCTCTAATCTGTTGGTTAAGGATGAAGGCCTGAATCCTACTGGCTCTTTTAAAGCCCGCGGCATGACGGTGGCGGTCACCCGTGCCAAGCAATTGAACGCAAAGGCTTTAGCTGCTCCCACGGCGGGAAATGCGGGCGGCGCTTTGGCTGCTTATGCGGCCGCTGCTGGCATCCCGGCGGTCATCGTAATGCCCCTAGACACGCCCTCCGCAAACGTTATGGAATGCCAGGCGTTCGGAGCTAAGGTGATAAAACTAAACGGTTTAATATCAGACTGCGGCAAATACGTCGCGGAAAGGAAAGACCGCGAGGGCTGGTACGACGTTTCGACGCTCAAGGAGCCATACCGCGTCGAAGGCAAGAAGACTATGGGCTACGAGCTGTGGGAGCAGTTCGGCGGCAAGCTGCCGGATGTGATTCTCTATCCCACGGGCGGAGGTGTCGGCCTTATCGGCATGTGCAAAGCGTTTGAGGAGATGCAAGAGATGGGCTGGATCGGCTCCGAGAGGCCTCGCATGGTCGCCGTTCAGGCGGAAGGGTGTGCGCCGATTGTCAAAGCCTGGGAAGAGAAGCGTGCGACTTCGGAATTTTTCGAGCATGCCGCAACCTTGGCTTCCGGACTTCGCGTTCCCGGGCCACTCGGCGACTTTCTCATCCTGCGCATGCTCAAGGAAACTCATGGAACGGCACTGACAGTTACCGACCAAGAGATGCTTCGAGCCGGGAAGGAATTGGCCTCGCTGGAAGGAGTTTTCGCTGCGCCGGAAGGTGCTGCAACGGTGAGCGCCACGCGTAAGCTTCGAGCTTCCGGCTGGATCAAGCCGCACGAAACCGTTGTGTTGTTCAATACCGGGACCGGGTACAAGTATTCGGAAGCGTGGCAACGAGCCTTCGAGGCCTCGACTGACTAAACGCTATGAAGACACACCGGATTTATTACGACGACGCGTACGAACGAGAATTCACGGCGCGGGTCGTGCATTGTGAACTCCTCCCGCCCGATGTGAACGCTGGAATTACCACCCAGGTCTTGGGCTTGGTGCTGGACCGCACGGCTTTCTACCCGACTTCCGGCGGTCAACCAAATGATTTAGGAAAAATCGGAGACGCACATGTGCTCGACGTTCGCGACGATGGCGACGAAATCATTCATATCGTCGACCGCCGCCCGGACGGTCCGGACGTTATCGGCTGCATCAACTGGCCGCGGCGCTTCGATCACATGCAGCAGCATACTGGGCAGCACCTGCTCTCGGCGATGTTTCAGGAACGATATGGGAGACCGACGGTCTCTTTCCATCTCGGGCCGGATTTGTCGACCATCGACCTGCGAGGCCCCGAGCCTACGGACGAAATCCTTGAAGGGGCGGAACGCGCTGCCAACCAAATAATTTTTGAAGACCGTTCCATAAATGTTCGTTACGGCACCGCTCGAGACTTGGCGGAACTCGGCGTACGCAGGGAAGTGGAACGCGAGGGGATCTTGCGGGCCATCGAGATCGCCGGGGCAGACCTCCAGCCTTGTGGCGGAACGCACGTCAAGACCACCGGCCAGATTGGAACACTGCTCGTTCGGCGCTCGGCGAAGATGCGGCAGGACTGGCGCGTGGAATTTGTTTGCGGCGCACGAGCGGAACGCGCCGCGCGGCAGGATTTTCTGCGTCTCCGCGCGGCCGCGGAAAAGTTCGGTTGCGCGCCGGAGGAATTGCTGGGAGCCGCGGAGCGCACTCTCGCCGAGCGCGACGCACATTTCAAGAGGACGCGGGCGCTTCTCGAACGTGTCGCGGAAATCGAGGCGGCGGAAGCTGTGCTCGCAGCCGCGCCGGGCTCGGATGGAATTCGCGTGATTCATCGCGTCTTTAAGGACGTCGAACCCGAATTCCAGGGCCAGTTCGCAACGCGCGTCGCGAAAGCGGAAAGATCAATCGCGTTGCTGGCAGGGCTGGGCTCTGGACACATCCTCTTCGCGCAGCATCCCGCCGCAGGCAAAGACATGCATGCCGCGCTAAAACAAGTCCTGGCGAAACTAGGCGGCAAAGGCGGCGGCACGCGCGATTTCGCCCGCGGCCGTCTCGATGATCCCGCGCAGGCTGAGCAAGCCCTGGCACTCGCAAGGGATATGCTGTCGGGCAAGGAAAGAGCCGTCTAGCGCAATGGAAAGAAACGGCTAGAACAGCCGCGTGCGAAGGCGATCCGGGATGTGCTCGAAATCGATGAGCGTCAGAAAATCAATGGTTTTGAATTCGCGGTCAATCGCGGGCGGACCGCAGAGCCGCGCCGAGACGTCCAGGTAAGCGCGAAACAGACGTGGTGTAGCGGGCGCCGGCGTCGCTCTGTTTTCCATGCGGCATCGAAACTGAGGCCAGGGTTTTGTGCGCAGCGCCGGCTCGATTAGATATTTCTCCCGCAACTGCTCATACAGCGCCATGCCCTCGGCTTCGTCCTGTGAGCCGACCGAACTGCATCCAAGCAAGTAGCGCGCCTTCGAACTTACCGCGTACCTCACGATCCCTTTCCAGAGCATGTGCAGCACTGCGGTATTCCGGTAGTCGGTATGTACGCAAGCGCGACCCAGCTCGAGAACTTGCTCGCGAATTCCTTCAAACGGCGCAAAATCGAAAAACTGCTCGCTGTAATAGCCGAGATTCCCTTTGGCGCGGAAGCCACTCTGCAGGCGATAGGTCCCGACCAATTTGCCGGAGGTATCGCGAACCATCAGATGGTCGCAGATGAAATCGTAGCGGTCGCGATCGAGGCCGAAGCGCGCGGAGCTTGCCAGCCCCTCGCCCAGCTCGCAATTAAAGACCAGATAACGCAAGCGCTGGCAATCGATCAGATCCTCGAGCGACTTGGCCAGGCCGGCGCGAAAGTGGTTTGTAGAGGCGAGCGGATTCTCGCAAGCGTGCTCTAAGAGCGCCGGTAACGGCATGCCCGAAGTGTCCGACGAAGTAAATTGCTGGGATGTTAGAGGCGTGTGAATTCGAGGTTTCCGGGGGGTATCGGATAGGCTACAGAGAATTCTGGTGGACCCGCCGATGACTCGGGAGGCGCGCCGAAGGAAGGGGCGGACGCCGTTCCCCATCCGCGTGAGGCGGGGCCGTGGACTGGACGATTATTTTGAAACGTTTTATACTCGCGCCGTTTTTGGGCGCGGCACGCCCTGTTCAAGGAGCGCTTGTGAAAATCCGCCTTTTTCTTTCTCTTGGCTTTTTTTCTTTCTTCGCGCTCCGGGCATTCGCGCAGGACACCAAGTTTCGTCCCACGAACCAGCAGATTCCTGTGCCGGATTGCTTGAACATCAAGGGCTTGCTGGACGGCAGCTTCAAACCTTGCACCTTCGAAGACCATAGGTTGTGGCTTGGGGACATTAGCCACTGGCGCAACGAGCGCCGGATTCGCATCGGCTACAACGGCTCGCGCTATGAAATGCCGGAACTGATGTGGACGCAGTCCAGCTTCATGCAACCGCAGATGATGGTCGAGGACCGTTTTTTCTACGATCCTGTCGGCGGCAAATATACCGTCGACCGCTACCTTGATGATTTGCAGCAGCGCTACGGCGGCATCGATGCAGTCCTCGTCTGGCCGACGTATCCGAATATGGGGATCGACAACCGCAACCAGCACGACATGATTCGCTCGATGCCGGGTGGCGTCGAGGGGGTGCGCCAGATGATTCGGGACTTTCACAAGCGCGGCGTTCGCGTTTTGTTTCCCATGATGATGTGGGATCAGGGCACCCGCGAGCTGGCCAAGTCCTGGCCTCGGGAGATTGCCGAGCTCATGAAAGAAATCGGCGCGGATGGAATCAACGGGGATACCCAGGACGGCGTCCCGCTCGCCTTTTCTCTCGCTGCCGATGAAACCGGCCATCCCCTGGCGTTCGAACCCGAAGGGGGACCTTCTGATGAGGCGCTGGCGTGGAATGTCATGACCTGGGGGCAGTACCAGTATCCGTTTACGCCGCTGGTGGACAAATACAAGTGGCTCGAGACGCGGCATATGGTCAATATTTCCGACCGCTGGAATCGCAGCAAGGCCAACAATCTGCAGTTTGCGTTTTTCAACGGCGTCGGTTGGGAGAGTTGGGAAAATATTTGGGGCATTTGGAATGGAATCACGCCGAGGGATGGGGAAGCCACGCGGCGTGTTGCCACCATCGAACGCGCCATCGCTGAATATCTCGTGAGCCCCGATTGGGAACCGTTGTATCCGATGCTGCGCTACGGTGTTTTCGCCAGCCGCTGGCCGCTCAACGGGCGCACGGTGTGGACCATTGTGAATCGCAACGAATATGACGTGGAGGGAGCGCAGATGGAGATTCCCTTCGCGGCGGGCATGCGATACTTCGATCTCTATGGCGGGACGGAGTTGCAGGTGCAAAAAGACGCGACCGGAAGATCCGTTTTGAGTTTTGCGATCGAAAGCAATGGTTTCGGGGCCATTTTCGCTACCAGTTCCGAACCCGATGCGAAAATCCAGAAGCTGATGGCCGAGATGAAGCAATTGACCGCAAGACCGCTCGCCAGTTTTTCGAGCGAACGGAAAGTCCTGAAACAAGAGATGGTGACGATCGCCTCTACCAGTGCGGTTGGCAGCGCTCCCTTGGGAATGATTCAGATTCCTGAAGCGGATTTTCTCTTCAGAGTTGGCGGCATAGAAATCGAAGGATCGAACGATGTGGGTGTTGACGTCGAGTATCCGTGGGAGAATGCGGCTCGCCGCTTCCATGAGCATGCCATGCACATAAAATCGTTTTACATCGATACGTATCCGGTCACGAATCGGGAATTCAAGAAGTTTCTGGATGTGGTGCACTACCATCCTAAGGACGATCTGAATTTTCTACGAGACTGGCGAGACGGGACTTTTCCTCCGGGCTGGGACAATCGACCGGTTACCTGGGTTTCGCTCGAGGATGCGCGCTCCTATGCTGCCTGGGTCGGGAAGCGCTTGCCGCATGAGTGGGAGTGGCAATACGCGGCGCAAGGTTTGGATGGCCGCACCTATCCCTGGGGCAATCAGTGGGACGCGTCGGCTGTTCCGGAGCCGGAGAAGGGCCGGACGATGCGCGGTCCTGATCCAGTGGGCACGCATCCGAAAGGAGCTAGTCCGTTTGGCGTGATGGATCTTGTCGGCAACGTGTGGCAATGGACGGAGGAGTTCACTGACGAACATACCCGCAGCGCTATTCTGCGAGGTGGGAGTTACTACCAGCCGCAGGGCTCGATCTGGTATTTTCCTCAGGCTTACAAACTGGGCGAGCATGGGAAATTGCTGATGATGTCTCCGAGCATGGATCGTTCGGGCGCGGTGGGGTTCCGGCTTGCGCAAGATGCGCGCTGATCATGGTGGGGGAGACTTCTGATACACGCGAATCCAGTGATTGCGAACTCTGGCTTTCAGGCGCATATCGTCGGCGTCCAAAACAAGCAGGTTGGAGGCTTCGACCGGCATGTGGCAATCGATGCAGTTGGAGGCATTTTGCTTTCCGAGCTTGCGAACCATTCCGCATTGCTCCGCCTGGTGACACTCGAGGCATCGCGCGGAGTATTCCGCGGCGGGGCGCTCGGGAGCGTGAGGATCGTGGCAAGTCGAGCAAGACATCGCGGGTGAAGACTGGAAGCAGCGGCTGCGCGCCAGGAGATTGACCTGATTGCCGTGAACATCCAGGCGGTCCGTGGCGGTGGGCTCGGCCAATTTGACATATTCGGCGAGCGGCTCGCCAGGCCTGAAGGAAAAGGCGGGAGCGATGGGTTCGCCGGCACCGCCGTGGCATTGGGCGCAGACGTCAATCTGGCGATCGCGTGACAATGCGAGTGGCGGCATTGTTTTTGTTGCGCCGGAATGTGCGGAAATCGCCGAGTGATTTTTTACGTGCTCGCTTCCCGAGCCGTGACACCGCTCACAGGAAATTCCCAGGACAAAATTGTCTTTGTTGTAGTAATTGTCGGAAGGCTGGGAACCGGTGTGCTGAAAGTAGGTGGCATGACACTCGAGGCAGCGGGGCGGAACGGGGCGATCGAAATCCGCCGAGCCGTCAACATATCCAGGACTGTTGACCCAGCGATGGAGTTCGGTCCAATAGGAGACCGGAAGTTCGAACAGTCCATTTTGCTGCCAATAGAGATAGGTCTGTCCCTTCGTGGCTGAGCCGATTACTAGACCGATCTGCTCGGTGCGCTTTGCTATATGAGCCTGCTTTTGACGAATGGCCGTTTGGTAGAAACATCCATCGCGGGCTTCCATTCGGAAGGTGAGTTCGGGGTTGAGCGTGGACATTACCTCGTGGCCTTTTGCGAAACTTCCCGTGATGGAGTTCCCATCGGCGAGCCGCGAAGTTTTGTGATGAGCCGTCGCAAGATAGGAGTCGAATTTTTCCTGATGACACGCGCGGCAGGCGAGGTCTCGAGCGTAGCCGCGATTTTCTTCTTCGAGAGAATCGAGAGGAGCGGAAGGCGAGCTTTGTGGAAAGGAATTTGCAGAAGGACACCACCACCATCCGGGGACGGCGAAGCAAATCGCAATGACCAGACGCGAGATGCGAATGACGGGAGTGGCGTTCGTGGGATTTATCCTCCGACCGGACTAGGGTACGGCAATTCTGGGGTGGGAAATATCGGGAATTTGCTGCCGAGGCTCTGTTCTGACTAGACCGGCTGCTTTGTTCCTTCGCGTTCCTTTAGGAATGCTTGGACTTCTGTCCGTGTGGGCATGGAGGGCTGAGCGCCGCGGCGAGTGACGGAAATCGCAGCGACCGCGGAGGCCCAGGTGGCACCACGGAC
>Ga0210407_10001312_pt1 | contig 23784 bp, 26 predicted proteins | sample IncBWC27MmetaG_FD_150860 | JGI IMG/M metagenome (GOLD analysis project Ga0210407, IMG submission 150860) | Forest soil microbial communities from Barre Woods Harvard Forest LTER site, Petersham, Massachusetts, United States - Inc-BW-C-27-M | ecosystem: Environmental > Terrestrial > Soil >... | reverse complement strand
TTCACGTTACAGGCCCTTGTTGCAACCACCCTCTGAAGCATGCGATTGCAAATGTTTTACTCTATCCGCATTTGACCCCCGCCGCTGTTAACAACTAAGATACGAGGATCGAACTGCGCATTTCCACTCTCCAACATTTCTTGGGACCCGTCCACGTTACGGAAGTCCATAACGTGTAGCACTAAATGGCCATCACCAGGATCTCGGTGCGCGGCGCGCGCCAGCACAACCTGAAGAATATTGACGTCGAAATTCCCCGCAATACGTTGACGGTCATTACGGGGCTCAGCGGCTCGGGCAAATCCTCGCTCGCTTTCGATACGATTTACGCCGAGGGCCAGCGGCGCTACGTCGAGACGCTTTCGGCATATGCGCGTCAGTTTCTCGACCAGATGGAGCGGCCCGACGTCGACTCAATCGACGGGCTCAGCCCATCGATTTCGATCGAACAGAAGACCACCAGCCGCAGTCCGCGCTCCACCGTCGGCACCATCACCGAGATCTACGATTACCTGCGGCTGCTCTACTCGTCGATCGGCGTGCCCCATTGCCCGAATTGCGGTAAGCCCATCACCCGCCAATCCGCCGAGCAGATCGTGCAGCGCGTCATGTCGCTTACGCCCGACGATCGCGTAATGATCATGGCGCCCATCGCTCGGGGCCGCAAAGGCGAATTCAAAAAAGAAATGGAGAAGCTTGTTCAGCACGGGTTCTCCCGCGCCCGCGTCGATGGCGAACTGGTCAATCTTGAGGACGATCTCTCTCTCGACAAGCGGAAGAATCACACCATCGAAGTCGTCGTGGACCGTCTGCTGGTGAAGCCCGGAATCGAACACCGCCTCGAACTCTCGGTCGGCTTGGCCATGAAACTCGGTGGAGGGCTCGTCCTGGTCGCCGTCGTCAACGGAGAGGAAACCCTCTACTCTTCTCGCTTAGCCTGCCCCGATTGCGGCATCAGCGTTCCGCAACTGGAGCCGCGATCATTCTCTTTCAACAGCTCCTATGGAGCCTGTCCCGAGTGCCACGGCCTTGGCAGCCGCTACGATTTGGATCCGGCGAAGGTGATTGTCGATTGGTCGAAGCCGATACTCGATGGCGGCTTGGGCCCGGGTTCGGCATCGCAGAACCTGATTCGCAGCATCCAGTTGGTGGTTCAGGCCTACGGTTTCGACCTGGCGACGCCCTTCGAGAAATTTCCCGACAAGATTCAGAACCTGCTGCTCTATGGCGAGCCGCAGCGGGGAGGCAAGACCGGGTTCCTCGGCATTCTTGGCCACCTCAAGCAGAATCTCGAATCTTCTACTTCCGACACCTACCGCGAATACCTGCTCGATTTCATGTCGGCCACCGAATGTTCGGTGTGTCACGGCAAGCGTCTTCGTCCGGAGAGCCTGGCTGTAAAAGTGAACGGGATGTCCATCGCCGATTTCACGAGCCTTCCGATTTCGCGCGCGTTCGACGCCGCGCGCAAGATCAAACTGACCGGCAGGGAACTGACCATCGCGGGACGCATCGTGCACGAAATCACCGAACGCCTGCAATTTCTGTACGACGTCGGACTCGGCTACCTGTCGCTCGGCCGCTCCGCCGCCACACTCTCGGGGGGAGAAGGCCAGCGTATCCGTCTCGCTACGCAGATCGGATCCAAGCTGCGCGGCGTCCTCTACGTCCTCGACGAACCTTCGATCGGTCTGCATCACCGCGACAACGGCCGTCTTCTCGTCGCGCTCGAAAACTTACGCGACCTCGGCAATACCGTCCTCGTCGTCGAGCATGATGAAGAGACCATCCGGCGCGCCGACTATGTCATCGACCTTGGCCCCGGCGCAGGCCGTCATGGCGGCGAGCTGGTCGCGGCAGGAACGCCCGCCGAAATCATGGACTCGCCCGCCTCCCTCACCGGCGCCTATATCTCTGGACGCCAACGCATTGCCATGCTTTCCCAGCGCCGCAGCCCGAATGGGAAAGCCATTACCATCCTCGGCGCGCGCGAGAATAACCTCAAGAATCTCGACATCGTCTTTCCTCTCGGCATGATGACGGTTGTGACCGGTGTTTCCGGCTCCGGCAAATCGACTCTGGTCAATGACATCCTCTACCGCGCGCTGGCCAGGCAACTCTATCGTTCGCGCGAAGAAGCCGGCACGCACAAGGCCATCACCGGAGCTGAGCTGATTGACAAGGTCATTCGCATAGACCAGTCGCCCATCGGCCGCACCCCGCGCTCAAATCCTGCGACCTATACCGGTATCTTCGCGGCCGTTCGCGACCTTTACGCCATGCTGCCCGAATCGCGCGAGCGCGGATACAAACCCGGACGCTTCTCTTTCAACGTTCCTGGCGGACGCTGCGAAGCCTGCCAGGGCGAAGGCCAGCGCCGCATCGAGATGAACTTCCTGCCCGACGTTTACGTGCAGTGCGAAGTTTGCGGCGGACGCCGGTACAACCACGAAACATTATCGGTTCACTACAACGGCTACTCCATCGCCGACCTGCTGGAAACGCCGGTGTCGGACGTGCTGCAGATTCTGGAGAACATCCCGCAGGTCAAGCAAAAGCTGCAAACCCTGGTCGACGTTGGCCTCGGATACATTCACCTTGGTCAATCTGCCGTCACGCTCTCCGGAGGCGAAGCTCAGCGCATCAAACTCGCTCGCGAGCTCGGCAAGCGCCAGACCGGCAAAACTCTTTATCTGCTGGACGAGCCGACTACGGGACTGCACTTCGACGATGTGCGCAAGCTGTTGGACGTCCTGCACCGCCTCACCGATCTGGGAAACACGGTGATCATCATTGAACATAACCTGGACGTAATCCGGAACGCCGACTGGATCCTCGATCTGGGCCCCGAAGGGGGAGAAGAAGGCGGCCGCATCGTTGCCCAGGGCACGCCCGAGCAAGTCGCGCGCGTGAAGAAGTCCTACACGGGGCAGGCGCTGACGTCGTATTTCAATGGGTCGGAAATAAATCGGGCAGCAAAAAATGGGGCAGCAAAGAACGGCTCGGCGAGTCGCGTGCTAGCGCCTACTGGCACGGGAGAACTGGCATGAGCTTTTCTCCTGACAATCCCGAGCATCCAGCGCCAAGTCCAACCCCTGAGGATGCCGTGCCTGTGTGGGGACGGGCGTCCTCTCCCGTCCAAGCCGAGCAAAGCTCAGCCGATGCCGGAGGCCATAGCGACTCTGGATTCGCTGCGGCCGCTACGCGATTTCCCGACCCACAACCCACCGAACTCATCGCGACCGCGCCGCGTGATCCTGCATGGACGGGCTGGGATGTCCTCCGACTAATATTCCTCACGATCGTCGCGCTCTTCGTTGGAGTGTTTGCTGTGCTACTCATCGCCCGCTGGTGGGTGTACCCCCACGCCGCGCTCGGCGATGTCGCACGCATCCCGCTAGTCCTCGTCGCAGGACAATCCCTGGCGTACCTTCTCATCCTCGCCTATATGTACGTTCTGGTAACGCGCGAGCGCCGCCGTCCTGATTTTCTCGCGGCCATCCACTGGAACTGGCCTTCCAACATTGCGGTTTATGTGGTGGCGGGTTTCGCGCTTTCGTTGGGTTTGCAAGTTTTGGCCCATTTCCTGCCGATTCCGAAAGAGCTGCCGATCGACACCTTTTTCCGTACGCCCGCCGAAGCGTGGGCGCTCAGCGTTCTCAGCGTTACTCTCGCGCCTCTGATGGAAGAGCTTTTCTTTCGCGGCTTTCTTTATCCCGTGCTCGCGCGCCGCCTCGGTTTGCCCATTGCCGTCTTCGTGACCGCGCTCGGTTTCGCCCTGCTGCACGGCGCCCAACTGATGTTCTCCTGGGGACCGGTGCTCGTGATTTTTCTCGTCGGCATCGTCCTGACGATAGTGAGAGCCAAAACGAACTCCGTAGCTGCTGGTGTTCTCATCCACATGGCATACAACGGAACCATCACGGTAGCAATGTTCGCCGCCACGGATGGGTTTCGGCATCTGGAGAAACTGAATCAGTGAGAGAGGTCTCAGGTGTCAGGTGTCAGGTCACAGGTGTCAGGTTGCAGGCTTCTGTGTTCGTCGCAGTTGCGAGCCGCTGCCTTGGTTGCCTGAACATCGAGTTGGCAGTCGTCGGCAGTTCCCTATACCCTGAAACCTGACACCTGAGACCTGATCTTTCATGTCAACTACGCGACAAGAGCTCTTGGAAATGCTGGCGCACAAGTCCTTTCGCCTGGGTGAGTTTCAGCTGTCCTCGGGCAGTACGAGCGACTATTACATCGATTGCCGGACCACTACGCTCGACGCCCGTGGCACACAACTCGTTGGCGAAGTCTTCCTCGCGGAAATTCGGGAGCAAGGCTGGGAAGCAGACGCCATCGGCGGACTAACCATGGGTGCCGACCCCATAGTCGTCGCCGTCGCCGTCACCAGCGGAACTATGCACGGCTTCCTCGTGCGTAAGGCGGAAAAGCAGCATGGTACCGGACAGCGTATCGAAGGCTTCCGCGAAAAGGGCGCGCAGGTGGTGATCGTGGACGACGTTTGCACTACCGGATCCTCGACCGTGCAAGCCATCGAAGCGGCGCGGGAATACGGCTTCGAAGTAATCGGTGTCATGTGCCTGGTCGAGCGCCAGGATGCCCACGGGCGTCCCAGCGTGGAAAAAGCGGCCGCGCCGGCGAATTTCATCTCGATCTTTACGGCGAATGAGGTGCGGAAAGAACACTTAGCAATTAGCACTTAGCATTTAGCACTTAGTCCCAACGACTAACGATTAACGACTAACGACTAACTCATGATCCAAACCCTGGAATGGACCAACTCCGGCGTCGTCTTCATCGATCAGACGAAGCTTCCGACCGAGGAAGTGTACGTAACCTGCACCACGCACCAACAGGTCGCCGACGTGATCCGCAACATGGTTGTCCGGGGAGCGCCGGCTATTGGCGTTGCCGCGGGCATGGGCATTGCGCTGGGCGTGAAGAATTCCCAAGCGGAGAACGGGGCAGACCTCAAAAAAGATTTCGACCAGATCTGCGAAACCATCCGCCAGACACGCCCCACTGCCGTCAACCTGTTCTGGGCGATACGGCGCATGACGGAGAAATTTGAATCCCTCCGCGTCCGCCCCATCGCGCAAATCAAGCAAGCGCTAATCGAAGAAGCGCAGCGCATGCACGCCGAAGATATCGCCGCCAACCAGGCCATGGGACGCCACGGCGCGACCCTCATGCCGTCGAGCGGCGGCGTTCTTACCCACTGCAACGCCGGAGCGCTCGCCACCGCCGGCTACGGCACCGCTCTCGGCGTGATCCGCGCCGCCGTTGAAGCTGGCAAAAAAATCCACGTCTACGCCGACGAGACACGCCCCTTTCTGCAAGGCTCGCGCCTCACCGCCTGGGAACTGATGAAAGATGGCATCCCCACCACCGTCATCTCCGACAACATGGCCGGAGTCATGATGCAGCAAGGCAAAATCGGAGCCATCGTCGTAGGCGCCGATCGCATCGCCGCCAATGGAGACGTCGCCAACAAAATCGGCACCTATACCGTGGCTGTCCTCGCCAAAGAGCACGGCATCCCGTTCTACGTCGCCGCGCCGCTTTCGACCGTCGATCTCGCCACGCCCGACGGCAGCAAAATCCCGATCGAGCAGCGCAATGCAAGAGAAGTCACTCACATTGCGGGCAAGCAAATGACGCCCGACGGAGTCGAGATTGAGAACCCTGCCTTCGACGTTACGCCCGCAAAATACGTAGCCGCGATAATCACCGAACGCGGTATAGCCCGCGCGCCGTATTCAGAATCTCTAAAACAATTGTCGGAGGCATCTTACAAGTCTGTGTAGGGCGGACGCCCTCGTCCGCCGCGAGTGTCCGGTCTGCTACAGTTACAGCACAACGCCGTGCCATTCTATCGTTTTGAGATCGATGTAGACGTTCCGCCGCAAGTTGTTGTCGAACGGCTTCGATCAATCGTGCGCAACAAACCTACCTTTCGGGAATCGCTTCGCCGAATGTGGCCGTTCGGTAACCCGGTAGGTGCGCCGTTTATCGGGTCCGTTCAGGATGAATCGTTCAAATTTCGAAGGGATATTCGTTATCGTAATTCGTTCTTGCCGATGATCTGTGGCCGCGTGACGCCGAATGGCGTGGGGGCGCGCGTTTACGTGACCATGTTTATCCACCCGCTCGTTGCGCTCTTTATGATCTTCTGGCTTGGGATAGTAGGGTACGGGGCGGTTTCAGTCCCATCCGCGTCTTCCATGATTCCTGGTGGAATGTTCATCTTTGGCATAGCGCTTACCGTCGGCGCTTTCATTCCCGAAGCAATAAAGGCAAAGCGTCTGATTTCAGACGCTGTCACGAATTCAGCCGCGGGCACTCTGCCGGGAACAGCCACCAATCGATAGCGGACGATAACACAAGCCTCGCACATGTCGCTGATCGCCCAATCCCAAGTGGTCTTCCAAAGCGGCGGCAAGCCCATCCGCCTGAACGCTTTCCTGCCCGAGACACTCGACGGCCCCGTTCCGGCCGTCATCGCGCTCCACGGCGCTGGCGGCAACATCTCTGGCATGGAGCGCTACGCCAGCATGCTCGCGGCCGAGGGCTTCGCTGTTTACTTGCTGCATTATTTTGACCGCACGGGCACTGAACCTGCCGACCTGCAGTCGATGAAGCGCAACTTCCCGCTGTGGATGAAAACGCTCTGGGACGCGATCAGCTTTGTCGAGACACAGCCACTGGTCGATCGCGAACGCATCGCTTTACTGGGCTTTTCGCTGGGAGCCTACCTCTCGCTCGCGAACTCTGCGATCGACCCGCGCGTGAAAGCCGTCGTCGAGTGTTTTGGAGGTATGCCCAAAGAGATGAAACTCTTTATGAGGTGCCTCTGCCCCGTGCTAATCCTGCACGGCGAGGCCGATCCGACCGTCCCCGTCGAGGAAGCCTACCAGTTGCAGAAGTTGTTGGAGAAAAAGGGAATCGCTTATGAGATCAAAATCTATCCCGGCGCCGGCCACGGATTCGAGTCCGAAATCTGGAGTGATGCAGGTCTGCGGAGCCTGCAATTTCTGCGGAAGTACCTTAAATCTTAACCACCGAGGACACAGAGGACACACAGAGGAACACGGAGGACTTCTTTCTCAACCGAGAATTGAAATGATCTACAAGCCACCGCTTTACCCTGTGTTCTTCCCCCGTGTACCTCTGTGTTCCCTGTGGTGAAGATTTTAGCCTGACTCTCCGACCGAACTTTTTTCCCTCAGCATGCGTATTATATTCAGGAGGAGTTGCCCGCATGATCGCATTTCTGCTCTGGTGTTTTCTCTTCGTGTTGTGCTGGCCCGTGGCCCTGCTGGCGCTGATTCTCTATCCGATCGTGTGGCTGCTGTTGCTGCCTTTCAGGTTAGTAGGTATCGCCGTCCACGGAGTGCTTGCCCTGGTTTGGGCCGCAGTGATGCTTCCTGCGCGATTGCTCAGCGCACCGTTTCGTCTTTCTCGCGTCTAAAGGCCGCGAGGTCGGCGACGGTTATACGCCCGGAGGTTCGTCGTCTAGTCTTCCCGCTTTTTTAGCTTACTTGCAAGTTTCCTTATCTCTTTTTCCCGCGGCATATTGACGATTCCTTTCGCATCGTCGTAAAGGCTTTCGCGTAAAAGAGCTGCAAGTCGCGCCTTGAGTTTTGCTCGCTCTAACAGAGGTCTGGGAACGACGATGGTATACGACGGAGAACACGTCACAGCACTCCCGACGTACGCAGTCTTGAGATCAGGTTCTGATCCTCCCAAGACTCCTCCTGGTACTTGTGCGCTAGCCAGGGCAGAAGCAAGAACGACAGACAGCAGAACAGGACTCCCTTTGGCCACATTTCTACCTCCTCCTTTTCTTTCGTGCCCCGAAGGATAGCTCCAACTTCCTCAGGCGGAGGAGAGATGATGTGCTTGAGAATCTGGTTGTTTGCTAGGGTAACGCCGTGTGCGCCGTACTGCTTCCGCGGTACTTTGTCCGGTCTTGGCGGAGCCAAAAGCCGAGTCCTACATCGTCCTCAGCTCAGAACTGACCACCAACCTCGCTTCCGTCGCCTTCTGAATGTCATCGACGGTCAGGCCGGGAGCAATCTCCTCGAGCAGCAAGCCTTCCGGGGTGACTCGGATGTAGGCCATCTCGGTGACGATTGTGTCCACGACCTTTACGCCGGTCAGAGGCAGGGTGCATTTCTTCAGGATCTTCGGCTGCCCATCCTTGGTCGCATGTTCCATGGCGATGATTACGCGCCGCGCTCCGGCAACCAGGTCCATGGCGCCGCCCATGCCCTTGACCATCTTGCCCGGAATCATCCAGTTCGCGAGATTGCCGAGTTCGTCGACTTCCATCGCGCCGAGCACGCTGAGGTCAACGTGGCCGCCGCGAATCATGGCGAATGAATCTGCACTCGAAAAGTACGCAGTGCCCGGCAGTTCGCTGACCGTTTCTTTTCCGGCGTTGATCAGGTCGGCGTCTTCGCGGCCTTCGAGGGGGTACGGCCCGATGCCGAGCATCCCATTCTCGGATTGAAGAATCACGTCCATGCCCGGCGGAACATGATTGGCAATCAGGGTTGGCAGGCCGATCCCGAGGTTAACGTAGAATCCGTCGCGCAATTCGCGGGCAATGCGCTTCACGATGCGTTCGCGTTTGTCGAGATCTTTTGTGGTTTTGGGCAACGTTGACATGTTTTCTTCGAGCTTAGTTCCGTGATGAGGCGGAAAGTCGTTGGTCGATGGTCGTTAGTCGTTGGCGAATTATGGTCAATCGACTTTTCGCTCGCCAGCGACCATCGACTAATGACCATCGACTCCGTGGCTAACTACTCGCTGCTGCCTTCGTCACAGTCCTTTTCTCGATTCGCTTTTCGAAATGCGTACCCTGAAAAATTCGTTTCACGAACACGCTAGGCGTATGCACCATATCAGGATCCAGTTCTCCCGGCTCGATCAGGTGTTCGACTTCGGCGATCGTCATCTTGGCCGCGGTTGCCATCATCGGATTAAAATTGCGTGCGGTTTTGCGATAGACGAGGTTGCCCCACCGGTCGCCCTTCCAGGCTTTGATGAAGGCGAAGTCGGCTTTCAGCGCGCGCTCCATGATGTAAGTGCGGCCGTCAAATTCGCGTGCTTCTTTGCCCTCTGCGACCAGCGTTCCCACGCCCGTGGGTGTAAAGAACGCGGGAATGCCAGCGCCCCCGGCTCGAATTCGCTCGGAAAACGTTCCCTGCGGAACGAGGTCGAGTTCCACCGTGCCGTTGAGCACCATCTGTTCGAGCAGTTTGTTTTCGCCGACGTAGGTTCCGATGTGCCGCCTGATCTGGCCGTTCGCCAGCAGCAGTCCGACGCCGAAGCCATCGACGCCGGCATTGTTACTGATGGTGGTGAGGTTCTTGACGCCCTTGTGGACAAGAGCGCGGATCAGGTTCTCAGGATTTCCGCACAAACCGAATCCGCCCACCATGATGGTGGCGCCGTCGAAAACGTCCTGGATCGCCTCTTCCGCGCTCGCGACAACTTTGTGCATAGCAGGAGAATTCTATAAGAAACCGGGTCATCTGATCATCGGCCATTGGGCGAATTCAAGTCGTCCGATGCCCCGATCACCCGATTTTCTTCGTGCCTCCGCGCTTCCGGGGCGGTGCTTTTCTTAACTGATGCGCTCGCTCAAATTCCGCAGCCAGTTCCCGCGAGTCCAGATTCTCTCGAATGTGCGCCAGACGTTGTTCCAACTTCTGCAACGTGTCAGCAATGTTCTTCTTGTTGGTGATGGCGATGTCACGCCACATCGAATAAGAACTGCCGGAGATGCGGGTCATCTCGCGCAGGGCTCGTCCGCCAATGTCGAGGATGGGCGCGTCGGGGCCGAATTCGTCGACCAATGTGGCCGCCAGCGCGGTTGAAATCATCTGCGGCAGATGGCTGATCCAGGCGCAGAAGCGGTCGTGCTCGGAGGGGTCGACAACGGCGATTTTCGCGCCCATCTTCTCAGCGCAATGGATAAATTCTCCGCATTGTCCGGCGTAAACATTCTGGCGGGGAAGCGGTGTGAAAAGCCAAGCGGCGCCTTCGAAAAGATCGGCGTCGGCAAACTCCACCCCGGCGTTTTCTTTGCCGGCCATGGGATGCCCGGCGAGGAATCTTTGCCCGGCGCTTCGCCCGAAAGATTTCGCGGCGCGCTGCACAACTTCCACCTTCGTACTGCCGACGTCGGTTACTAGTGTCTTGGCCGGCAGCACCGGACCGAGCCGCCCGATCAGATCGAGGATCGCTATCACGGGGGTTGCCAGCACTACCAGGTCGCTGCCGCGCACGGCGTCCGCGGGATCGGTGGTTCCAGCCTCGATGGCGCCGCAGTCTTGCGCCCGCTCCAAAACTGGAGCGCGGTCGCACCCGATGATTCGTCCGGCGAGCCGGCGTTTTTTTAGCGCGAGGCCCAGCGAGCCTCCGATCAAGCCGGTTCCGATGATAGTGACTTGCTTGAAGGCCATAAATAATTTTGTCATCCCGAGCGGAACGAAGGATCTGCATTTTGCGGCGAACTGCGGATCCCTCGCTCCGCTCGGGATGACAATCTCATGTTACGGGAAGAAAGTTTACGCGATCTCGCGCCCAACCGCAGGCGCGATCATGCGGACTTGGTCCATCAACTTGGCAAACTGTTCCGGGTAAAGCGACTGCGCACCGTCGGAGAGGGCTTTGTCCGGCTGATGATGTACCTCGATGAGCATGGCATCGGCACCGGCAGCAATCGATGCCAGCGCCATGGGAGCCACCTTGTCGCGGCGTCCAGTGCCGTGCGAGGGATCGGCGGTCATCGGCAGGTGCGAGAGTTTATGAATGATCGGGATCGCGGAAATATCCATCGTGTTGCGAGTGTAAGTTTCGAACGTGCGGATGCCGCGCTCGCAGAGAATGATTTCGTAGTTGCCACCGGCGAGCAAGTATTCAGCGGAGCACAGGAGTTCTTCGAAGGTGGCGGCGATGCCGCGCTTGAGCAGCACGGGCTTGCGAACCTTGCCCAGTTCGCGCAGCAGATTGAAGTTCTGCATGTTGCGCGCGCCCACCTGGAAGATATCGATATAAGGCAGCATCAGCTCTATCTGCGAAATTTCCATGACTTCGCTGATCACCAGCAGTTTGAAGCGGTCGCCCGCTTCGCGCAGCAACTTCAGGCCCTCAAGGCCGAGTCCTTGAAATGAATACGGAGAGGACCGAGGCTTGAATGCGCCGCCGCGGAGAACGCGCGCTCCGGCTTTTGCGATCAGTTCGCTAACGGTGAATAGTTGCTCGCGGGACTCCACCGAGCAGGGGCCGGCCATGACGACAATTTTCTTGCCACCGATTTCAATACCATTTGCAAATTTGACTATCGTGCCCTCGGGACGAAAGCTGCGGCCGGCCAGTTTATAAGGGGAAGTGATGCGGTGAACTTCCTGCACTCCCGGCATGATTTCGACGACGCCGGTGTCGAAATCGCGGGGAACGCCGACGCCGCCAAGGACCGTCTGATGGGCGCCGGTGGAGCGGTGAACTTCGAATCCGAACTGAACCAGCCGATCGATCACCTGCTGGATCTGACCTTCACTTGCCGAATCTTGCATTGCGACAATCATGAGTAAGCTCGTTTTACCGGCCGGTTCACGCTAAAAACCGCTGAGAGTAAAGAATGCAGCAACGGCGTCCGCGGCGTTCCGGGTAGTTCCTCAGTTCTTGAATCTTGAATCGATCTCGGCGTCTTGAGCTGCCTGCGCGTCGTCGGGAACGATTTCGTGCTTTTGGATGCTGCGCATCACGTCCATGATCCGTTCGTAAATCTGGGCGAGATCGCGCTCGGTTAAGGGACCGGTATTGCTGCGTTGCACGTTGACTATCACCTCGCGCTCGCGCTCGGGCTCGTAAACGGGCAGGCTGGTATTGCGTTTCAATCTTCCAATTTCAACGGCAGCGGCAGCGCGCTCGTTGAGCAGCGTCGCCAGTTTGCGGTCCAGTTCGTCGATCTTCTTGCGCCAATCGGCAATGTCCATAGAGATTTCAGCCATCGGCTATCAGCCGTCAGTTTAACTGCTACGCGAGGCCCTGAATGCCGAAGCCCCACAAGTCTCAAGTTCACCAGACAATTATCGAGCACGCGCAGCTGATGGCAGACGGCTGACGGCTGAGAGCTGCCTCACAAATTCTGCCACAGTTGCGGCTTCCCGTCCGGGATTTTGTTCGATGGCATGGACGATGGCGCTGCCAACGACTGCGCCTTCGGCGAACTTGCCGACGGCCGCGAATTGCTCCGGTGTTGAGATTCCGAAACCGACGGCTATCGGAAGCTTGGTGAAACGGCGGATGCGCTTGACGAGAGACTTGGCGTCTCCAGTCATCTGCTGGCGCGCGCCGGTGACGCCGGTGCGAGAAATCGCGTAAATAAAGCCGGTAGAAACCTGTGCGATCAACTTTAGACGCTGGTCGGTGCTGGTGGGCGCAGCCAGAAAAATAGTTGCAAGATCGTTCTTGCGTGCCTCGCGCAAATACTCGGGTGATTCTTCGACGGGCAAATCGGTGATGAGTGTTCCGTCAATCCCGGCCAGCCGCGCCACCTGGCAGAATTTTGCGAGGCCCATGCGCAAGATGGGATTGAGGTAAGAAAAGATCACCAGGCCGACGGATTGGGAATGTTCGCGAATCTCCGAGGCGAGCGTGAGCACGTGTTGCAGCGACACTCCTTGTTTCAGGGCCCGCTCGCTGGCCCGCTGGATGACCGGTCCATCGGCCAGCGGATCGCTGAAGGGGACGCCAAGTTCAATCACGCTCGCACCCGCATCGATCGCTGCAAGGATGACCTGACGCGTTGTGGCGAGGTCAGGGTCGCCGCAGGTTACGTAGGCGATGAGCGAAGGCTTGTTTTCGAAATGAAAGGGCATGGAATTCAGTAGTGGATCAGTTTGATTTTCCTAGCAATAACGTAAGGGCACTCTCCCAAATTTGGCCGCCTCTATACGGCCCAACCCCTTCGGCGTCGTGCTGCGGTTCATCGAACCAGACCCAATACACAATATTCCTTCCGAGTGCGCTCACTTCCAGCCGCGTCAACCCACCATCCCACATGCCGCTAATTGCAGTAACCGCATCTGGTGGCGCGGAGATGGTACCCGTAGCTCCTTTTGCCCAGAAGAAATGATCCGAGACTCGTACTCGATCTCCAGCAGAAAAGCTCGTTTTCACACTCCCGCTCCTGAAACTTCCTTTCCAACAGTGACAGCAGCTCGGAAATGAGCTAGTAAAACCAAACCGGCAGTCGGTTAATCCAGCTTAAGATTCTCCCGCAGAATTCCAATGTCTTTGTCCCCACGCCCCGAAATGTTGACAATCACAACTTCCGACTTTTTCATCTTCGGCGCCCGCTTGATGACTTCAGCGACGGCGTGCGCGGATTCGAGCGCGGGGATAATGCCTTCAGTCCGAGCGAGCACCACCGTCGCCTCCAGCGCCTCAGCGTCGGACGCGGGAACATATTCAGCGCGCCCCGTATCTTTGAGCATAGCGTGTTCAGGCCCGATCGACGGGTAGTCCAGCCCAGCAGAGACGGAGTGTGTAAGCGCAATCTGCCCCGCCGCATCCTGCAGCACGTAAGAATAAGTCCCCTGCAGAACGCCAGGCGAGCCGCCACGAAAACGCGCCGCATGTTCGCCCAGCGCCGCGCCGCGGCCACCGGCTTCGACTCCAATCAGTTCGACTTTCTTGTCTTTGAGAAAGTCGTAGAAGATGCCGATAGAGTTCGATCCTCCGCCAACGCAGGCGATGATGGCTGTGGGAAGTTTACCTTCAGCCTTGCGAATTTGCGCGCGGGCTTCGCGTCCGATGACGCGATGGAAATCGCGCACCATGGTCGGATAAGGATGCGCGCCGAGCACGCTCCCCAGCAGATAATGCGTGGTTCGAACGTTGGTGACCCAATCGCGCATGGCTTCGTTGATAGCGTCCTTTAGGGTGCGCGAACCGGAATCGACGCCGCGAACTTCGGCTCCGAGCAGACGCATGCGGAAGACATTGAGCTCCTGGCGGCGCATATCCTCGGTGCCCATGTACACCACGCACTCGAAACCGAGTAGCGCGCAGACAGTGGCCGTCGCGACGCCGTGCTGTCCTGCGCCGGTTTCCGCGATCACGCGGTGCTTGCCCATGCGTTCGACGAGCAAGGCCTGGCCAAGGCAGTTGTTGATTTTGTGTGCGCCGGTGTGGAGAAGGTCTTCGCGCTTGAGATAAATTTTCGCGCCGCCAAGTTTTGCGGTCAGGCGGTGGGCGAAGAACAGCGGCGTCGGGCGTCCGGCATATGTCTTCAGCAGGAGATCGAGGCGTTGCTGAAATTTGCGATCGCGCTTTGCTTTTTCGTATTCGCGCTCCAGTTCATCAAGCGCGGCCATCAATGTTTCCGGAACGTAGCGGCCGCCGTAAACGCCGAAACGACCGGCAGTGGCGGCTTTTGGCGGAAGTTTTCCGACTTGGTTACGGGCCTTTTTAGCTACAGTCGCGGTCGCCATCGTTAACTTGCCTCGTCCATGGCCCGCACCGCTTGGACAAAGGCGCGGACTTTTCGGGGATCTTTTTTGCCGGGCTCGTGCTCGACGCCGGAGGAAACGTCCACACCCCAGGGATGCAGGATATGGATCGCTTCCTGCACATTGCCGGGACGCAATCCGCCCGCGACAATCAGTTTGCTGATGCTGTTGATAATTCCGGCCCAGGGCTGGACGCGTTCCCAATCGAACTTTTGCCCGGTGCCACCGCGTTTTTCCGCAGTCGAGGAATCGAGCAGGACGCCCGAGATCACGCCCGGACGGAAGCCGTGGGTTTCGAGGAAGAGATCGCCATTTTTAGCGACGTGAATTTTGTGCACGCGTTTCCCCTTGTACGCCTCGTCGGGTTCTACCAGGCCGACGGCGACCGGATCCCAGCGGACCTTTTGTTCAGCGGGCGCGTCGAAAATCTTTGCGGGCCACGCGCGGAAAATCAAGGGGCGAGGGGATCCGTTCGCGAGTCCCTGGAAGAGGGCGCGGCTGAATTCCGTACTCTCGTCGCCGTGCAATTGCACGGCTGTAAGGCCTAACTGTTGAGCGGTATCACGCACGTGGTCCACGGTGTCGTTGACGAACAGGCCGACTTTCTCGATTCGCTGCGGTAGCTGGGCGACGATTGAGCGCGCGGTTTCTAAAGTGACGTGGCGCGGACTCTTCTTATAGAAGACGAAACCCAACGCGTTCGCGCCTGCATCGGTGGCGGCGAGCGCGTCGTCGAGGTTGGTGATCCCGCAGATTTTGATCCAAGTCATGAGAACAGTCGTCAGCTGTCAGCCATCAGTCGTCAGTAAAATCAACTAACCATCGACCAGCATTCTTGCCTCTTCCTTTAACTTTGTGAGCGCTTCACCGGGGCGGTCTGCTTTCATTAATGATTCGCCGATCAGGAACGCTTCGTAGCCGGCGGATCGCAGACGAGCTATGTCAGCGCCGGATTGGATGCCGCTTTCGGCCACGCGGACGCAGACGGCGGGCATTTTTTCCACGAGCCGGAACGCGGTTTCGAGATTGACTTCGAAGGTGCGCAGATTGCGGCTGTTGATGCCGATCAGGTCACAGCCTGCATCGAGCGCGCGTTGCAGTTCCTGTTCGTCATGAGCTTCGCACAAGACGTCGAGGCTGTGAGATCGCGCGATTCCGGCCAGCGATACCAGTTCTTTTTGATCGAGTGCAGCGACAATCAGCAGGATGGCGTCGGCTCGGTTTGCTCGGGCTTCCACGATCTGGAATTCATCGAGGATGAAATCTTTGCGCAGGCAGGGAAGAGAACTGCTGGACGACGCCTGGCGCAGGTAGTCCAGCGAGCCTTGAAAAAATTGTTCGTCAGTCAAAACCGACAGGGCGGAGGCGCCTGCCTGCTCGAGTTCCCGCGCGAGTTCGGATGGTCTGAAATCAGCGCGGATCAAGCCTTTTGAGGGCGAGGCTTTTTTCAGCTCGGCAATGACGGCGATTCCGTCCTGGTCGACGCGCCGCAGCTGATTCCGGAATCCTCGCGGAGTGTGCTCAGTTGCCGCGCGTTCCAGTGCCTGCAGGTCAGATTTCCGCTGGCTCGTCGATACATGCGCGGATGCGCGCTGGGATAGGCGCTGGCGCGTAGCGGCGACAATGGAGTCAAGAGAAGCGCACATGACAGATTTTTAATTATACGGAAGCAGCCCGATTCACGTGACCCGGGCGCGGGAGGTGCCCGTCATCTTGATAGCATCATTGACCCGACTTCCGGCAAGATGCTATAAACGAGTGCTTTGTGCAGAGGTGTGTAGTCTGATCGAGGGACTATATGCCGACGCGCGAGTTACCGACGCGGCCAAATCGGCAATCCTCTTTTTTCTTATGCCTGGCGGTGGAAGCGTGTTCGGAGCGTGCTCGGAACTCCGGTGGCGGCCGTACTCGTGGCGGATGGAATCCTCCAGCGGGCGGTTAACGTGCCGGGGCAAAATCACACGTCGTGACCCCTGAATGCTTAGGAGGATTTTGATGCGCACCTGGAACGCCAATCTTGCGTCCGTGAGACGCTGGTTCGCGAAAAAAAGTTCTGCGAAGAAAGTCTTTGCGAAGGCTTCGGCAACGCTTGCAACTCTGCTCCTTCTGACCGCCGGCTACGCGCTAGCACAACCCGCCGCCCCGGAAGAAGGCGGCGAGGCGGCATTGAAACTGCCTGACCTTTCCTCGGTTTCGTTCCTAGGCATGGACGGGCATCGTCTGTTGATGATCGGGCTGCTGTTCTGCGTCTTCGGCCTCGGCTTCGGCATGGTCATCTTCATGCGGCTGAAGAACCTCCCCGTGCATCGTTCCATGCGCGAAATCTCCGAACTGATTTACGAAACCTGCAAGACCTACCTGATCACGCAGGGCAAGTTCCTGATGCTGTTATGGGCCTTCATTGCCGCGATCATCGTGCTCTACTTTGGCGTCCTGCGGCATTTCGAAGTTCCTCGGGTTGTGATCATCCTTGTGTTCAGCCTGGTTGGAATCGCGGGCAGCTACGGTGTGGCGTGGTTTGGCATTCGCGTCAACACCTTCGCGAATTCGCGGACCGCTTTCGCTTCACTGCCCGGCAAACCGTATCCGGTTTATCAGATCCCGCTTGAGGCCGGCATGTCGATCGGCATGATGCTGATCTCGGTCGAACTGCTGATCATGCTCTTCATCCTGCTGTTCATACCAGGCGACTATGCCGGCCCGTGCTTCATCGGATTCGCGATTGGCGAGTCGCTGGGTGCCGCGGCGCTGCGCATCGCGGGCGGCATCTTCACCAAGATTGCCGACATCGGCGCCGATCTGATGAAGATCGTCTTCAAGATCAAGGAAGACGACGCCCGCAACCCCGGCGTGATTGCCGATTGTACCGGCGACAATGCCGGCGATTCTGTTGGACCGTCGGCTGATGGTTTCGAAACCTATGGCGTGACGGGAGTCGCGCTGATTACGTTCATTCTGCTGGGAGTGAAAGATCCGGCGATTCAGGTGCAGTTACTGGTGTGGATTTTCGTGATGCGCATTATGATGCTCGTGGCCAGCGCGCTGGCATATTTCATCAATAGCGCGATTGCAAAAGCCCGATTCGGCAACGCTGACCAGATGAATTTTGAAACGCCTCTTACCTGGCTGGTCTGGCTCACATCGATTGTTTCGATCATCGCCACCTACATTGTTTCGTCTCTCATCATCCCCAATTTGGGTGGCGACACGTCGCAGTGGTGGAAGCTGGCTTCGATCATCTCCTGCGGAACTCTGGCGGGAGCGGTGATTCCTGAGTTCGTCAAGGTCTTCACCTCGGTGGATTCGCGCCACGTGAACGAAGTGGTGACTTCGGCGAAAGAGGGTGGCGCATCGCTCGGAATCCTCTCGGGTTTTGTCGCCGGAAATTTTTCCGCGTATTGGCTGGGGCTTACGATGGTTGGCTTGATGTCGGTTGCCTACTTATTCAGTCTGCAAGGTTTGGGCGCGGCGGCCACTATGATTGCCGCTCCAGTGTTCGCTTTCGGCTTGGTTGCCTTCGGTTTCCTCGGGATGGGGCCGGTGACAATCGCGGTCGATTCCTACGGGCCTGTGACGGATAACGCGCAGTCCGTCTATGAGCTTTCGCTGATCGAGCAAGTGCCGAATGTTAAGGCGGAAATCAAAAAAGACTTCAACATGGACGTGAATTTTGAACGCGCCAAGGACTTGCTGGAAGAAAACGACGGCGCGGGCAACACCTTCAAGGCCACGGCGAAACCGGTGCTGATCGGAACCGCCGTGGTCGGCGCAACGACGATGATCTTCTCCATCATCATGGCGCTGACCAACGGACTGACCACGAATGTGGATAAGCTCTCGCTCTTGCACGCTCCATTCTTTTTGGGGCTGATTACCGGCGGCGCGATGATCTACTGGTTCACCGGCGCATCCACCCAGGCTGTGACTACCGGCGCTTATCGCGCGGTGGAGTTCATCAAGGCCAATATCAAACTCGACAGCGCGGCGAAGGCTTCCGTTGCCGACAGCAAGAAGGTGGTGGAGATTTGCACCAAGTACGCGCAGAAGGGCATGTTCAACATCTTTCTCGCAGTCTTCTTCGGGACGCTGACCTTCGCTTTCGTCGAACCTTTCTTCTTTATCGGATACCTGATCTCGATTGCGATCTTCGGTCTCTACCAGGCAATCTTCATGGCTAACGCCGGCGCTGCGTGGGACAACGCCAAAAAAATCGTCGAAGTGAAACTGAAACAGAAAGGCACGCCGCTGCACGACGCCACGGTTATCGGCGATACGGTGGGCGATCCTTTCAAGGACACGTCTTCGGTGGCTATGAACCCGGTCATCAAGTTCACCACGCTCTTTGGACTGCTGGCGGTCGAGCTTGCCGTGTCGCTGACTCGCGACCAGGGTACCGGGCTGACACACATCCTGGCGCTCGCCTTCTTCGCGGTGTCGGTCTTCTTCGTGTACCGGTCGTTCTACGGGATGCGCATCGGCTCAGAGTAACGAGATTTGCAAAGAAAAACGCCATCCAGCGCAACTGGATGGCGTTTTGATTGAGACGGAACTACTGCTTGGTGAAGGTGGCCGCATTCCCGGCGTTGTCTGTACAGACTCCGAAAGTTTGCGTGTACGTGCCCTGCATGTCGATGGGCAATGTTGGGTTGTTGAGAAACGCCGGGTAGTAGGTGAAAGTTCCAGGACTACCATCGAATTCGATCGTGTTGCCTTGCATCACGATGTAGGTCCCGGCAATGAACGCACCGCCGGCGGGGAGAGTGCCGCTGACCGAACAAGTTGAGCCGGTATACGTTAGGTTGCCGGTGAGCGCAAAAGTTCCGTCGGGCGATGCTGTTGCGGCCTGAGTCAAGGCCATCGAGAGAATCGCGTTATCGCCGTTGGCATCCACTATGGGACCACTCCACGTGGCGCTGATTGAGGGGACTGGGGTTGCAGTCAGGGTGCCGCTATCGCCATTGCAGGTCGTGCCCCCGGCAATGCTGTAGGTGCCAGTCAGTGAACCTGCCGTTCCCGAAGCGGCGACGGTGATCACTTCCCCGCCGACGCTGGCCGAAGTCAGCGCGACATTGTTTCCCTTGACGGTTCCGGTGAAGGCCACGGTTTGTGAAGGGCTGTAGCAATTAGAGTTAATGACATACATCGTGCCCACCAGGTTGGTTCCAGACTGCGTCAGATTGCCGCCGATATAGAAGGTTGGGGCTCCGCTGGTGGTTGCGGTCATCGACCAATTGCCTTGGGTGAGCGCCAGATTGCTGCTTGCGCCGCATCCGGTGAGGACCAGGGCAAGGACGCCAGCCAGCAGTGAGAAGAGAGCGAATTTGGGAAAACTTGCGAACTTCATAAAGCCTCCTGGAGGGGCACGTCCCATGGGACTAGCACCAACGGTATGACTTTCGGCGATGCAAGTATCTTTGGGAAGATTACTTAGGTACTCACCACACCCGAGGAGGTAACGAAAGTCACCAGTGAAGCTCTAGTAGAGACGCGGCTTGCCGCGTCTCAGGCAGCGCAGCCGCAGCAAGCCGCCGTTGCGCTCGCGGTGCCCTTGTCGCAAGCGTTGCGATCAGTAGGCGTTGCGCATCTTGTCTTGAACGCTTTTCGCCAACTTTTGGATTTCCTGTGCCTTCTTGATCACGTCCATGGAAAGGATGTTGGCGCCGGCCTTGTCCACGTGCTGCTTGAGTTCGGCGGTGAGAGCCACCAGTTTCTCGGTGTCAAGCCGTAACTGGGACTGCCGGTCTGCGACGGCGCGCGCGATCAGTTCCTGTTGAAGGAGTTGGTGCTGATCGCTGGAGAAGGCATCATTCGCCGCCTCACGCTCGGCGGCAACTTTTTGCCTTTGCTGTACGCTCGCCGGAACTGCTCTCAACTGGGATTTTGCGGGTATGGCGAACAGAGTTAGCGACAAGATCAGGACGACAACATATTTCAACATGGGCCGTGCTCCTGCATGACCGTCGGCAGATTGCCAAGGCTAAACACTGTTTAGCACGGTTCACGCAAACTGCAGACGGGCAAGTGGGTATACTTCAAGACCAAAGTAACGCCATGAGGGTCCACTCGTCGGTGGGGATAGGGTCTTTGTGCTTGCGCAGGCTGGCAATGTAGCCTGAGATGGCGTCCCGGGCCATTTCCCTCGCCTCGTCAACGGTGCGCCCGTAAGTAACGCACCCAGGTAGTGTCGGAACCAACGCCGTGTAGCCGCCCTCCGGTTCGGATCGGAGCGTGATGTTGTAGTGGTATCGGGCCTTGGCCGCCTTAGCCATGGAGCGACACTATCGTGCGATAGAGGAACGGTCAAACCGAACATTCTTCGAGGTGCAGGCGGATTGCGTCCTTGATGTAGCTCAAAGCCTCATCGTAGGTGTCTCACTGGCGGTAACAGCCCTGGAGTGGCGGACAGGAGACATAGAAGCCCTCCGCATTGCGTTCGATGATTATTGGCAGCGTGTAGTTCTTCATGGGGATAATGTGGTGCGGGATTGATTGTCCAGCGGCGAGGGGTTACCATGGCGCAAGATGAAGAAAATAATCCAAGTCCACATTTTCAGAGGCGAGAACCAATTCGTCGCCGAATGCCTCGATTTGCCCGTTGTTACTCAGGGAAAAACGCTGGATGAACTGGCGCAGAATCTGAGGGAAGCGATTGCCCTCCAGTTGGAAGGTGAAAACCCCGCCGACTTTGGCTTAGCCGACAATCCTTCCATCTTGGCGAGCTTTGAACTTGAGCCGCTGGCGCATGCCGAGACTTAAGGTTCTTTCCGGAGCGGAGGTCGTCAGAATTTTGTCGATCTTCGGATTCAAGGTGGCGTCGCAGCGGGGTAGCCATATCAAGCTGCGGCGGATTGAAGCCGGAAGCGGTCAGACATTGACCATCCCCAACCACAAAGAACTGGATCGCGGAACTCTCGGCGCAATCTATCGTCAGGCGTCGCGTTACATTCCAGACGGAGAGCTCCGGCCCCGTTTCTACGTAGAGTAACTCCATTCGGTTTCGGCGGTTCGGCAGGCCACTTCTCGGTTGAGGGCAACGTGCGAGGCATCGGTGATACTAGTTCTGCGGGTTTGCAGAGCCTGCCTTTGAGACACCGTCCAATTTTGGGGCCGACTTTTCCTGCTCCTCCATATACTCACGGAGTTTTTTTACAAGGTTGGCGATGCCTGTGTGGGTGCTCCAACTTGTGCCCACATTCTTGGAGGCAGACCAAATGACTTTTCTGGACGAAGGCTGCCACACATCCAGGATGAAGAATGATTGCCCGACGTTGACGCTTCCCGTGACACCGGGGCTCATCACTTGAACGTAATTGGACTGACCCTTCTCGTACGCGCGAATCACGATGTCCGCGCCCTTTATATCCGGCACCAGCGTGAACCGTCCCCATTTTTCGAGTTCCTTGCGGCAAGGCTCTTCAAAGGGTGTTGTGTCGACGAGTTCCTTCTTGAAGAGGCCTTTAGTTTTGTAGTAGCGCACGTGGCCGGAGATGATATAGACGGTTTTCGCCTGCAACAATGCTCGCGTCACTTCAGGCTGCGCCGGCGCATCCTGTCCTAAGGTTACACTGAGGACCACCGTTAGAATCATCCAAACCAGCCACAACAATCGCGACGCTTTCATGTTCCCTCTAGAGTGACAAACCGCATGGATGGAGTCACGCTAAGGAATATCAGGCATCGCAGAAGCGTGAAAGATTACAAAGGTCATTGAGACCGACAAATCGCGCCAGATTGTTGTTAGCAGCGATTACACCAACTAACAGTCTTTTGAGAAGTTTGGTCGCGACGATTCGGGGAACCTGTTAGCTATCCTTGCGGTAGAGGAGGTCGCGCATCGCTCGTCTCCGAGCTTCGTTCGCTTCCTTCAGAGTCTTGCGTTCGTCGGCGTCGATGCCGGTCTTGGTCACGGCCTCCACCTGTTCGGGTTCGCTGCACGCCGGGCAGCGGTTGGCGAAACCGGGCTTATCGGGCTTCAGCTCGAACTCTTCTGAACAGACGGCGCACACTTTGATAGGGAATGCCATATTGGCCAAGAGACGAAAATTCGTTCGCCCCGCTAGGAAGTTGACGGGCGAGGGCGCCCGTCTCTCCACAATCTACAGCTGGCTCATCTTCGCGAGGAATTCGCTGTTCGACCCCGCCTTAGCCAACCGCTCGATCAGCAACTCCATAGCCTCAACCGGCGACAGCGGATTCAGCACCTTGCGCAACACCCAGATACGCTGCAAATCCTCTTTCGGTATCAGCAACTCTTCTTTGCGCGTGCCGGAGCGCTGGATATCAATTGCCGGGAAAGTCCGCTTGTCCACCAGTTTGCGATCCAGGATGATTTCCGAATTGCCCGTGCCTTTGAATTCTTCGAAGATCACGTCGTCCATGCGCGAACCGGTGTCGATGAGGGCGGTGGCAATGATGGTGAGCGATCCACCCTCTTCGATGTTACGCGCCGATCCAAAGAAACGCTTCGGACGCTGCAACGCATTCGAATCGACGCCGCCCGAGAGCACCTTGCCCGAAGGCGGAACGATGGTGTTATAAGCGCGTGCCAGGCGTGTAATGGAATCGAGCAGGATGACCACATCGCGTTTATGCTCGACTAATCTCTTAGCTTTTTCAATCACCATTTCCGCGACTTGCACGTGGCGGGCGGCGGGCTCGTCGAAGGTCGAGGAGATGACTTCGCCCTTAACCGAGCGCTGCATGTCGGTGACTTCTTCCGGGCGCTCGTCGATCAGGAGCACCATCAGCACGACTTCCGGGTGATTCGTGGTAATCGAATTCGCCACGTTCTGCAGCAGCATGGTTTTGCCGGCACGCGGCGGCGAGACGATGAGGCCGCGTTGTCCCTTGCCGAGCGGGGTCAGCAGGTCCATGACACGCGCGCTGATATTCTCGCGCGTAGTTTCGAGCTTCAGGCGCTCCTGCGGATACAGCGGCGTCAGGTTGTCGAACAGGATCTTGTTGCGAGCCTCGTCGGGCGACTCGAAATTGACCGCCTCGATCTTGACCAGCGCAAAATACTTCTCGCCCTCATGGGGCGGCCGCACCTGGCCGCTGATGGTGTCGCCGGTTTTCAAATCGAACTTGCGGATTTGCGATGGCGACACGTAAATGTCGTCGGGCCCGGGCAGGTAGTTGTAGTCGGGCGAGCGCAGGAAGCCGTAGCCGTCAGGGAGGATCTCCAGCACACCTTCGGCGAAGATGTGTCCTTCTTTTTCACTTTGCGCCTGCAGGATCTTGAAGATGA
>Ga0210407_10001311_pt1 | contig 23788 bp, 19 predicted proteins | sample IncBWC27MmetaG_FD_150860 | JGI IMG/M metagenome (GOLD analysis project Ga0210407, IMG submission 150860) | Forest soil microbial communities from Barre Woods Harvard Forest LTER site, Petersham, Massachusetts, United States - Inc-BW-C-27-M | ecosystem: Environmental > Terrestrial > Soil >... | reverse complement strand
CGACGAAAAGGAACAGCATGGTGAACGTGGCAGAAACCAGGCGAAAAGATTTCACAGACACCCCCTTGGAGCGATTTTTATCAGATTAGTGCACGCGCCGCAATGCACGGACGGACGATGCACTCCGCGTTGGGAATTGTTGCACAAAAGCTGTCAACAGGATCTCCAGGACCTGCTCTACACAAGATTTAAAGATGCGTGAAAGGCGTTTTCTGTTGCTGCTGGCGCAAAGCGAACGACATGTCCGCCAGTCCTTATTTTTCTTCTTCCGGAGCAGTTGGAGTCTCGCCGGTAGCCGCTGTCTGGAGTCTTTCCAGAAACCTGGCCGTATTGAGCAGCGGCCGTTCCAGGCTGGCGTTGTAGCTGGTCCACTCGGCCGCCGGTTCGCGAAGGAAGTGGGCCCGCATGCTTTCCATCTTGGAATCAAGGTCGTCCAGGTAGTGGAGCATGAGCGCTTCGGGAAACATCGGCAGTTTCGGGCTGCCGAATTCATATTTTCCGTGATGGCTGATGATGAGATGTTCCAGCAGCGTCTTGTATTCGCCGGGAAAGCCCGGCACCTGGGTGATTTTTTCCTGCAGCATTTCCAATTCGATGACCATGTGGCCCAGAAGCTGGCCGCGCGTGGTGTAAGTAAAGGAGCGGGAGAAAGCAAGCTCATGGATCTTGCCGATATCGTGCAGAAACGCCCCGGTCAGAAGCAAGTCGCGGTCAATGGCGCCGGGATAGTTCTGGCGGGCCAGCTCACACAACTGGAACAGTGAAACCACGTGGTCCAGCAGGCCGCCGATGAACGCATGGTGCAGCGACTTGGCCGCCGGCGCGGATTTGTACGCGCGCTCGATCTGGGGATCGGCCATGAACGCCATGACCAGCGCCTTCAGGTGCGGATCGCGAAAGCTCTCCACAAATCCGGCCAGGGTCCGCCACAGGGCGTCAATGTCCTTGGTGGTCCTGGGGAGGTAATCGTCAAACTCGACTTCCGACTCCTCCATGGAGCGCAGCTTGTGGACCGTGAGCTGGAAGCGGCCGTTGAACTTGTTGAGCAGCCCGCGGACTTTTACGACGTCGTCCTGGGCAAAGCAATCGATGTGCTCGGTGACGTTGTCCCACATTTTGGCTTCAATGTGGCCGGTGCGGTCAGCCAGAGTGAGAGCGAGATACAGCTCGCCGCTCTTCTTCGGTTTTGCCTGCTTGGTCGCGACGACGAAGGAAGACGTGATGACCTGGTTTTCAAACTGCGCGGCGTCGGCTATATAGAATTCTTTCATGTACCTTCCCGGGGAATTATCTCACTTGTAGTTCCGCGAAGGCCATCGGGGAAGGTTCAGTAAGGATAGGGATCAACCTTCCAGCGTTCGAAAACCCTGGCTGTCTTGAACAACTCGAAAAGGCCGGGATCGAGCTCACCGTCTTTCACCGAGAGCGCCAGGATGTCCAGCGCGCGTTCCACGGAAACGGCCCGCTTGTAAGGACGGTCCGAGGCGGCCAGCGCGTCAAATATATCGGAAATAGTCATCATGCGCGTCTGCAAGGGAATCTCCAGGGCGGAGAGCTTGCGCGGGTAGCCGGACCCGTTCAGCTTTTCGTGATGGCCGAATGCGATATCGGGAATGTTGCGGATTTCCATGGTCCACGGGATCTGCTGCAAAAAATTAAACGTGTGCATGACGTGGGCTTCAATCTGCAGCCGTTCCTCTTCATCCAGAGAGCCCTTGCGGATGGACAGCAGGCGCAGTTCTTCCGGAGCCAGCAGAGGCTGGCTCAAGCCGTCCGTGTCCACGTAGTGGATGTTCGCAATCTCTATCAGGCGCTCAAAACTGCCTTCCGCCAGCACCGTGGGTTCATTGTCCTGGATAATTGCCTTGAGATGGGCATCCAGTTCACCCACCAGGCCGTTCCGTCTGTCGTTAAACTCCCGCTCCGTGGAAAGAAACTCATCGCGTCCTTTTTCCAGCAGGTACTTTAGCTTGGCCTGCAAGGTCTCACTTTCCACCGTGCGTTTTACATAGGCAAACCGCTGCCGGATCAGGTCTAACTGCAAGGGATACAGTTTCTTGGCCTTGACCAGCACTTCTTCCCGTACGCCGACCTTGCCGAAGTCGTGCAGCAGGCTGGCATAGCGGATCTCCCGCATCTGGGTGCGGGAAAACTTGATGTTCCCGTAGGGACCATGGTCACTGCGGTCCACGGCTTCCGCCAGGGCCACGGTGAGGTTGGCGACGCGGAAGGAATGTCCGGAAGTCGTCGGATCGCGGGCTTCAATCGCAGAAACGGAGGCGCGCACAAAGCCCTCAAACAGTCTTTGGATGGCGTCATACAACTGGCTGTTTTCGAGCGCCACCGCCGCCTGGCTGGCGAGCGAAAGAACGATCTCCTGTTGCCGGGCCGTATAGTTGACCACCTGCTCCCTTACCGCAAGGAGCGATCCCAGCGGCGCGCCGAAATCGCGTTTGGCATTGATCAGCTGCAGCACGCCCACGATCTTGTCCTTCTGGTTGCGCATGGGTACGGCCAGAATAGACTTGGTGCGGTAGCCGGAGTCTTCATCAAACTTGCGGTTGACCTTGTACGGAACACTCGACGGCAGATGGTACGCGTCTTCAATATTTACGATGGCCCCGGTAAGGGCGACGTAGCCGGCGATGGAGCGCTCGCTGATCTCCAGGGTAAACTCGCGAAACGGAATATCTACAGTGCTATTCTGCGACAGCTTGAAGCGAAGCTGCTCCTGAAAGGCTTCATCCTGCGTCGCTACGGGCGAGCCGTCCCCGGCACGCGCCTTCCGGCCCTTCCTCGCCGGGCCCTTTTCCACCAGGTAAATGGACCCCGCGTCGCTCTTGGTAAATTCACGGGACTTGGTCAGGATCAGGTCCAGAAGTTTTTCCGTATCATGCTCCGCGGAAAGGGCCACGCCGATCTGATTCAGCTCGTGGATTTCCCCGGTCACCCCGGCCAGGCGCTCACTGACCTCCAACCGCGAATGCACAAGGTGAATATGGTCCAGAGCGTTGTCCACCATGCGTTCCAGCAGGGGCTGCGGCACATCGGGAGGAAGGTAAGCGTACACCGCGCCGTCATTGCGCGGATCTTTGAAGTGCCGGTTGGACAGCGCTATCACCCGGATGTTGGGGACACGGAGCTGGCTGTAGTTCTTCTCGATGACCTCTTCCAGGGAAATCAAGACAATGCGGTCCGTGGATGCGCTTTCCGGATCGAGGTTCTCAAATGAAGTGCGGCGAAACCTTTGTGCCCCGACCAGGTGGCGGGCGGCGATCGCGTCCTCTTCGAAGTAAGCGATGATCGGGATCGCGCGTACGCTGGTAGGCTCCCGTCGATTTGGCAGGACTGGTGTGCTCATCGCAGATGCGAAATCCAACGTGGGGGAAGGTAGCGCGTAGGACAAATCTTACCAGAATGCCCGAATTTTGAAAGAGATTTGCGCCTTTCGAGCACCAGAAGGCACTCCAGCCAGAGACGTTGTTGACGCTCGGGCGCTTGCATATGCATCCGGAGCGAATCTTGAGCCGTCTTGCGGGCGTGACCCTGAGCTTGTCGAAGGGGTGGAGCCCGCAGGCGAAATCCTGAGCGTACGCGAAGGATCTGTGAAGTAATGGTCGGGACGGGCAGATTTGAACTGCCGACCCCTCGCACCCCAAGCGAGTGCTCTACCAGGCTGAGCCACGTCCCGACATGTTTGCAGAAAGGCCGCTGCTTCTGCGTTGGGGTCAACAGCAGCGACGATTGAATGATTTTACTATATCTAAGTCTTCGTCTTGGCTTTCGCCTTGGACAGCACCTTTGCCGGAGCGGGCCGGTTTTGTACGGTGTAATCGCTAAACGAGAGCTCGATGTCAAAAGGCTTGTCCTGGGACGATCCGATCAGCACTAATTTATCGGGCAGTTGCTGGCCGCTGGCTTTCAGGTTTTCAATCTTCACATGCAAGACCACGTGATCACCGTCCGTGGCGCCGTCATACGTGGCGTCGTAGCCGGTAAGCAGCAGTCCCTGGGGGCTCCGGACAAACGTTGGCTTGAGGACGCTGACGAAGGCTGGGGTTGTTACTTTCATCTCGGTAATGACCAGAGTTTTTGACAAAGTAGTGGCCACGTCGGTGGTTTCGCCTTCTTTGTAGGTCAGCAAATATCCCGTTCTTGTCCTCTCCAGCGCGTAAGCATTTTCGACTTCCGGGAACGCGCGTGTAAACATAAATGGTTTCCAGGTATCGAAGAAACCGGTCATGGCCTGTTCCATGCCGGCGTAAATCTCGGTAAAGCCTTTCGCGGCTTCTGGGTTGGGGGCCTCAACATCGGTATGATGCGTTACGGTGACCGCGCCCTCCGGGTCCATGGAGACGGTAAAGTGGATGCCGTTCAGCAGCTTCAACGCTGTTTCCGCCTGGTCCGGATTGGTGGCCAGCATGTCCTTCAGTACCAGCCGCCAGTTGGGGTTCACTGTCGTCTGAAATCCCATCAGGCCGCGGTCTTTCAGGCTGTAGCTCGCAGCTCGGGCCTTGCCAAGGAGCGCCTTCTTGTTGGCGACATCGGCGCCATGCGCCGAAGGCTGTGTCAGTCCCCATAGGCAGCAAAGCAAAACGGCCCAAAGTTTGAGTGATCGCGGTGTCATTTTCTCCCCCAATGCGGTGCTGGAAAACACTACCACGAAATCGTCTGCCCGCAGACAGGATATGGAAGCTGATTGCCGTCGATGTTTATCGCACCACGTGCGCAACGCGGGAATGCCCGGCAATTCATCCTTACTTCCGATGCCGAGCGACTAGTCTATCTTGACTTGCTCCGAGGCTCGCTCCGGATTTCAACATCGGTCTTATTGCAGGTCGCACCGTCCATCGCGTCACGAGCCCCCAGATCAAAATTTAGTTGGTAGCCGCCATCAGGGACAGCCCCGTAGTGACCCAAAGATGGAAGACCTGCCGAAATCTCATTGGCCCATTCTAAGGCAGACAGATCGAGGGTAAACTCAACCTGACTTTTTGCTTTTAGTGGGAGATTCGTTTCCGGATAGGTCCAACCATCGTTTGGGTTGTGCACTGGCTTCAACGCTGACTTTTTATCCAAATCGACCGAAGACCAGTACATCTCCTCACGCTTGTCCCAAACTCTCGAACTCGACTTTGCGCTCGCTCGGAGATGACCCGTCATCGAGGTGATCAGGATGTTCGCTGAAGAAGTGTTTTCGAGCCACAGATGAACTGTTCCTGGGCTGCCCCTGAGGAGCACCGCCTTATCCATCCACATTGTGCAACGGACTCGTTGGTTCTCGTGCGAAATTGCATTACTTCCCTGTGGTGAAGCTATGCGGTTAGCGCAAATCACAGCAATCACCAGAACAAACACCGCCTTTTCTCGCAACATGTTCCTTTCCTCTTACACAACCAACAGGTCTTCTTCTATCCCCGAGTTTCCCGATTTTGCGAACTCAACTCTTAGCCCTTGGTCCGCATCTCCGACGAAAATAGAATATCGAGGGTGTTGACCAACCTCTCCTGGTGTCCATAGGTTGTATAGCGCACCCTCTCATTCCTGGCATCGGTAAACGACGCAAAATCGAGCTTGAGACCGCTTTTCCCCGATTCCACCGAACCTTGGGGGAGGACCACTACCGGCCCAAGGTTGACGCCGGCGCTCCGCGATGTGGAACAAACTTGTCGTAACGCGTGCGGGCAAGCAGCAACGCCAATAGGGCTGCCAGGACCGCGACAGCCGCATATCGTCCTAGAGTGCGAGTCCAGCGAACACGGGAGGAAGCTCCGTTGCCGCTCGGCTTAACACCCACCCGCTCTATGAACCGATAGCCCTTCTTGGGAATGGTCTGGATATAGCGCGCCTGCTTGCTGCTGTCTCCAAGAGCAATCCGCAAGCGGTTCACAAGAACGTCAAGGCTGTGGTCGAAATCCACATTGCTGTCAGGCCAGAGGGTGCTCCTGATTTCCTGGCGCGTGATTAGCTCTCCAGGATGCTCGAGCATCAGGGCCAGAAGTTCCAGACATTGTCCAGGGACCGACGTGCTGTTTCCTTCACGGCGCAGTTGCATCGCTTTCTCGTCAAATTCAAAATCCCCGAAGATCTTCATATTCCCGTAGCCCTTGTTCCGAAATGTCTCCCGGAAAACACCTTTCGCAGCCGGATTATAACGCAGTGAGTTTTCGAGAGGTGTAAATGAGGATAATTGAGTTGACCTGATTTATGGGCTTCCCAATGATGCAACTTGAACGAACAACTCGTGTACGTATACGGAGTCATAAAAGTGCGTCGACTGATGGGAATGTGGATATGGATATTGGCAGTTCTTCTTGGCTTGTTTTTTGTACTCGTGGGTGTATCAAAGCTCACAGGACCTTCTGGAGACCACTGGGCGGTCAGGCTCTTGCAATGGGGCTTCCCGGCAGGCTCGCGATATGTGATTGGCGGAGTTGAGGTGGTGGCCGGTCTTGGACTGTTGGTGCCGTTCCTGAGACGCCCCGCGGCCACTGCGCTGACGGTCGTGATGGCGGGCGCTCTCGTTACTCACTTAATACACGGCGAATTCATTCGGGTTCTGCCGCCGCTGATTTTTGGTGGATTGTCTTATCTACTTTACCGGTGGCAGTCGCGTGTCTTCCAGAAAGCGTAAGGCAGGCTGGCGTCCATTGACAAAAGGCCATCGTGTACTTGTGATTCCGACCCTGAGCCTGGCAAAGGGGAGGAATCTGCTTTCCTTCAGCCTTAATGCCGTCGATACGCCATCGATGACGCAGAATACTTGGGAAACATCCCGTCTATCCCCCGAGTTTCTCGAGTTTCCGCCGCCTATCCACTTCTTTCGTGATCTGCATGAGAGGACGGATGGCGTTCAGGCCTCCTAACGCTGCGCCGTCGGCGCAAGCTCCGACCAATCGAAATCAATCCTCACCCAGTACGATCCCTTCGGCGGCGCCGGAAACAACGGCGACTTATCTTCAAGCGAAGACCGCATTTTCTGGTATATGCATTGGACCACCGGCCCCATGGAGTTGATCCCGCCATCTTCAAAAGACCCATTGGCTCCCACGCGAGCCAGGGTCTCAAACTTCCCCTGCCACGAACTCACGGCCGCGCCATCGCTCTGCACGCAGTCCCGCAACATCTCCCGGTAAGACTTTTCAAAAGCAACATGGTAGCGAGCCCCTTCCGGGGTCTGCGAATTTGCCTGCGCTTGCTCTTCCTTCGCTTTATTCGCCAACACCATCGGCAGCACTTGCGAGGCCCAACTCTTCGTCTGCTCAAAAGCCTTCTGGCTGCCCCACGTGGCCTTGTCCCATTGCGCGCCAATACGCTGCAACGTCTTGTCCGCCAGGGCCACATCGGTGCCCCCCACATGCAGCGTCAGATACCCCAGCCGGTTCAAATTCAGCAAAGACACTCCGTACTCTTTCTCCACCGCCAGGTAGCCACGCTCGATGCGTTCCAACGAAAGCTGCGGCTGGTCCTCGCATCCGCAAATGACGTCTTTCGAACTCGCCACCTGAAAGTAAAATGCGTCCCCCTTTTCTCCTCCCATCTGATCGGCAACCTTCTCCATAAATTTCGCCGTATCGCCCACTTCTCCAGACCATTTCGGCTCCAGCAACATGGCCACGGCCCGGCCGTAGTAGTAATATCCCGGTTCGAACGCCAACGCCTCGTCGAACAGAGCAAGCAATCGTTTCACCTCCCAGCTTTGGTTCTGCGCCAGGTTGAGCATCACGACATACCACTCCGGACATCTTACTTTCAGCGTCGCAGCCTGCTGCAGGGTTTTCTCCGCCTGCGCCGTGCGGTCCTCGTACAACTTCCATCCGCTCGCGCTCACTGTATTGCTGTAACCGGTGCCCCGAGCCTCGCCTGCATATTCAATCCATGCCGAGGCCAGCGCTACCCGCGCCGTAGCCGACTGCGGACGCGTCTCCACCCAGCGCTGCAACAATTGCATCAGGTCGTGCCAGTCATTCTCGGTCGCGTGCTTGTCGGGCGCTGGATCATACAGCCCTTTGTACATCTCATGGATCTTCCACATCCCGCCGGGAAAACGTTCTTTATTCGACCGCGCACGGTCGGCCAGGCAATCCAGTTGCTCGAATCGCTCCTTGTGCAGCATCGCCGAAATCGAATCGATGTAAGCCTGCACCGCATTCACATCGCTGCTGAGATCGCTGCTAAGCCCACCCGCCTCATCTTCGCTGAGACTGCAAGGATTGAGATTTGGCGCCGCCTCCGCAGTTGCCGCAAACGCGGTTGCCGAAGCCAAGAACAAGCCAGCGATCGGGACAGCCGCACTAGCGGACGATATGAGAGTGTGAAAAACAAAACGGAACTTGCTTATTAATCGAGAAATCACAGTGGTAACCTCTGGGTAGAATGACCACTGACTAAGTTACTGTGCGAAGCGGGCGGGAACAAGGTTACCCCTGACACAGGGCCTTCTGGCGGCTTGTCGCACCGTAACCATTACTGGCGCGAACATCATCAAAATGGCGGTTTAGCGATTCTCGTGATTCGGGTCGGCGGGCGCCGCTCTCGCGACTTTGGCGGCGTGAATGGTCAACGTACGCTTCAACTCCCCGCCGGATTCACCTTCATAGATGGTCTGCGTAAAAGAATCGGGAGTGAAGTCGGAAAAGACTTCCCGGTAGACGACCTTCCTGCCATCGCGCTCGAACTCATCTCCGACAACAAATTGGTCACCCTCCCAGTGCGCCAATTTACTCATGACCACGCAACCTCTGGGATTCGCGCTCCCGCACCAGATGACTCGGTAGCCCTGGGCCTGAGTGTCCCACCAAATGACGCCCAAACCGGAAAACTCCCGGTCGCCTACTCTCGTCTCAAGCTCTTCGATTAGAGAGCGGGCGCCCGGGCCGGTTCGCCATACTTCCGTGCCTTGCCCTACGCCACCTTTTGACATTCCGCTGCGGGGCTCAAATGCCTGGTGGACCGACCATCGTCCCGCGAGCATATTGGTGAGTCTTTGCATTTCGTGTGTGGGCTGGGGGGCAGTTGGAGCGGCAGCTTGCGGGGTGGGGGGCTGCACACGAGAAGCATCCGAAGGCCGATTCACTGATTCGTTCTCTGACTGTTGAGCCCAGCCGAAGGAGATGCAAAACATCACTAACGCGAGCATTTCGCATGACAACATACAGGGGATCTTTAGGCCGGGCGTTAAAGCTGGGCGCGCCAGCATCGGACTCAGCTTACTCCCCTGCACCATAAAACCGCAATTTACTTTTCCTGACTTCTAACGGAGAAGTTGTACTCCTGTTTTTCGTTCTCCTGCGCGTTCCCTGTGCTGCATCTTGATAGCATTGCAGAGAAATAAGCTTTGCTCCACTTCTGCATGCCCGCAGAATCGAGGCCTGGAGGAAACATGAGCTTCTCGCCGCTGGGATTGACGCCGCTGATCGGCGTTTTCGACATGCCAAGGGCACTGGCCTTCTATCGAGACCTGCTCGGGTTCGCTGTAGTCTCAGCCTCACCTGAGGTCGAGACGGCGGAGGGCCGGTTTTCTCATTGGATGTGGCTACGGTTTGGGGGCGCCGAGATCATGCTGAACACGCAATATGACTCGAATGAGCGCCCGATGCAGCCTCCAGAGAAGAGGTCCAGGGATGCCGTGTTTTACATCGGTTGTTCCGATGTAGAGCTTGCATATCAAGAACTCACAGATCGAGGCTTGAAGGCTGAGCGTCCGAAAGTGGCGCCATACGGGCTCAAGCTTTTCAGCGTAGAAGACCCTGACGGCTACACGATCGTGTTCCAGGAAGTCCGTTGAAAACCTGGGCACAGACGGGACGTTTTCTGCTATTTTGTCTACCGTGGTCTGCCTGGCTCGCGTGATTGCCGTCGATGCGCCATTGATGACGCAGAATACTTCGGAAACATCCCGTCTGTCCCCCGAGTTTCGACATGAACACTACTTGTCAAGTTGAGCCTTCTGAGTCCACACCGTATGAATCGAGCACGTCACGCAGAGTGACTATGCCTTCCAGTTTATGGACATCAGCCCGGTCGACGACGGGCAGAATGTCTATGCGTGCGTTGCTCATGCGTTCCAGCGCCAAATGCAGCGCATGGTCTGCGTGGACATGCGGAAAGTCGAGCGTATCCAAGAGGCCCATCAGCTTCTGCTCTGCTTTTCCATCAGTAAGAGCATTCTCAAGTACGGCCCTGCTCAAAACACCAACAGTGTTTCCTTCGTCCATCACCGGCCATGCGCGGAATTGGCTTGCGCGAACGAGCTCTACCGCTTCCTGGACGCTTGTTTCTGCCAGCAGCAGTTCGCTGGCGTTGCGCATTACATGCCGCACCAGGCGTTGGCCGAATGCCTGCCGGGATTTGTGGTTCGGCAAGTGAATGCCGTCCTGATGCGCGAGCGCGTCATAAATCGGTTGTTTCTGGAAGCGCGAGGAAATAAAGAGACTTGCCAGGTTGGCGATCATCAGGGGCACGATAACGGAATAGTCGCGGGTCATCTCAAATATCATCAGCACGGAAGTCATAGGAGCGCGCACGATGCCGGCGAAGAGCGCACCCATGCCAACCAGAGCGTAGGCCCCGGGTGTTGCGGTGTAGGCCGGCAGGAAATGATGAGCGACATTGCCGATAGCTCCTCCCAACATGGCGCCAAGAAACAGGCTGGGGCCAAAGATTCCTCCAGCGTTGCCGGACGCATAACTGGTGGTGACGGCGAGAAGCTTGAGCACCACGAGCAGGACCATCAACTTCAATGCCATCGCGCCATTCAGAGCGTCGCCGACGTAACTGTATCCCACACCCAGTACCTGCGGCACAAACCAGCCCATCAGACCAACCATCACACCACCCACCACCGGATGCCACCACCAGGTCTTTCTGGGCAAACGCAAAAAGCGCTTCCGCATTTCCAGCAGAAGCCGGGTAAAGGCCACGGAGAGAAACCCACCGGCTACGCCGAGCACCGCGTAGATACCGAATTCCAGCGGGTGGACCAGTTCGTATTGGGGTGCATGAAATAGTGGATTATTGCCGAGGAACAGCCTCAATATCATCCAGGAAGTGGCGGAGGCCAGCACAACCGACCCCAAAACCGGCGCATGAAGGTCTCCCATGACTTCTTCCAGTGAAAAGACCACAGCAGCCATGGGAGTGTTGAATGCCGCAGCAATGGCCGCGGCGGCGCCTACAGGCAGCAGGGCCCTTACCTTTTCCGGGCGCAGTCCCAGCTTGCGGCCAAGCACTGAGGCGATTCCGGCGCCGACTTGAACCGATGGTCCCTCGCGGCCGAGTGGGATTCCGCTGGCGAGGGTGGTGACCGTGCAGGCGAACTTGCCTGACACCGTGCGGAGCGAGATGAAGCCTTCGCGCGTGAAGAGGGCAGCCTTGGTTTGAGGGACGCCGCTGCCACGAGCGTTGGGGAAATAACGATAGAGCAGATAGCCCATGGCCATGGAGCCAGCCACCGGGAAAAGCGCGCGCCTCCAGGCCGCACTGCCGACAGGATAGAGTCGCATTCCCAGACGTTCGGTGAGGACGATGAATGCGACAACCGCGAGCCCAACCAGCGCGCCAATCAGCAGCGTCAGAATCAAAAAAACCTGTTCCTCGCGTTGTTGAAGAAGCGAAGTCCAACGCCGCCACCAAACGATACGCCATTGCTCTCTCGGCTGACTATGGAGGGCAGGTGTAACACTCACTGAGATAACTCCCTGGGAGCGCCAACGCGAATTTTTATTGCCAGGCTGGAATTCATGATGGCGAATCGGTTCTGCGCGAGCGTTTGCCGTGTGGCAACACGACATTACTTAAAATAGCATATCGCGACACGATGTTTACTTGCCAGGAGATTACTCCGGCCCTCATCTCCCGGGGCAACGGTCCGCCGTGGTGTACTGCCTGGTGATCTGTGTCCCGGCGGCTGGGCGTGATGAAGATGATATTGACCAGCCCGGCGGCTTTGAATCATACTTTACCTATGCTCGCGATGTTGCTCGGTCGCTGGATGATTGCCGGCATTGCCGTGTGCGTGCTGCTTTTGTTTTTTTTCCCCGCTGTGCAAGGCTCGTTTCAAGCGACGCATGGTCCCACCACTGCGTTCCGCGCCCGCATGGCCTTTCTAATACTGATGTTCTCAGTCGCTCATGGTGCTCTGGGAGTTTTCGATCATTTCCCGCCTTCGACCTTAACGGCAACCGGCCGGGACTTTCTGTCACAGAACTCAATTGCCACGTCTGGCCTGGCCGCCACGGAGTGTGTCGCTCTTCGCTGCTGATCTTCGCGGCTGATTTCGCAGTTCTGTTTTGGTCCCATTCGAACTAATCCCTGCACGGCCATGCTTCTTGCATGCCGGGCCTTTCATTTGAGGAGAAAATTTTATGCTGAAAGCTATGTACTCATTTTTCGTGGTCGGGGCCTTCCTGCTTCTGGTCACCGGCTGTCGTCACAACACACAGATTGCAAAAACTAATCCGCCTGCGGCGACCGTGCCGCCCCTCGCCCCCGCGGCTAATATCGCCGTAATTCCCCAGGTAGTGCAGCGCGGGCAGACCGCACAACTCACCTGGAACACGCAGAACGCATTCAACGTTACGATTGATGGCCTGGGGACCGTTGCCGCTTCCGGTTCCAGGCAGATAACCCCGGACGAGTCCACGACGTACCATCTGATCGCCAAAGGTGACAGCGGTTCCGCCGAGGCCAACGCCCGCCTGACAGTCACCCTTCCCGAGAAGAAAGTTGCCGAACTGACTGACGAGCAACTTTTCGCCCAGAACGTGAAGGACATCTTCTTCAATTATGACAATGCCAACATTCGCGCCGACGAACAATCCATCGTCAACGCCGACGCGCAGTTCCTTGCCGTTCATCCCGACTGGCAATTGGTTCTCGAAGGCCACTGCGATGAGCGCGGCTCGGAAGAATACAACCTGGCCTTAGGTGACAGCCGGGCGAAACAGGTAATGGACGCGCTGGTTAGACAAGGCATCAGTGCCGCTCGGGTCAAGCTGATCAGTTTTGGCAAGGAACGACCCTTCTGCACCACTGCCGAAAATGAGTCCTGCTGGTCGCAGAACCGCCGCGCCCACTTTGTCTTGCATAGGAAGGAGAGCTCCAGCCTGTTAAGGTAGAAAACCTGGGGACAGACGGGACGTATTCTGCTATTTTGTCTGCGTGATTGCCGTCGATGCGCCATCGATGACACAGAATACTTGGGAAACATTCCGTCTGTCCCCCGAGTTTGCCAGACTTTGCTGTGCGCAGGTGTCTCATAGCATATGATTGACACCGTTGCTCCGCTCGAATTGCTCCGCGACAAGCGGGCTCTGGAGGTGCATTCCAATGGTGAAACCTGGTTTCGTGTGCATGGTTTTCGTGGCAATTATGCTCGTAACTCCAGCGGCTCAGGACCAACGGAATGCGGGAAAAAGCAATCAGGTCGTTCTGAAATACCTGGGAACGGCGGGCTGGGAAATCACCGATGGAACCACCACGATTCTGGTCGATCCCTATGTGTCACGAATCAACGGACCGGCGCCGCCAGGAGGAGGGTCGGGGCACCCCATGGTTGGAGACTCCCGCCGGGTGTATGGTTGGGGTGACGTTGCGTCGCCGGACATAGCGGCAATCGACTCGCGGATTCAACGAGCAGATTTTGTCCTGGTCACTCACACTCACTACGACCACGTTCTGGATGTTCCTCACATCGCCGTCAAGACCGGCGCAGCAGTAATCGGCACCGAAAGCACCGCAAATGTGCTGCGGGCGTACGGCGTGCCGGAAGAACAGATCATTACCGTGCGTGGCGGAGAAGACTACGAGTTCGGCGCCTTCTCCCTCAAAGTCATTCCCAGCATTCACAGCCCTCTGGACCACAAGCACTACTTCTGTAGTTCCGCCACTGCCCCGGCTGGAATGAAAGCACCGTTGACCCTGGAACAGATCCACCCGGAGGGAGGCACTCTCGCCTACCTCATTCGCTTCCGCGGTCATCAGATTCTCGCTTTCGGCGGGATGAACTATATCGAACGCGAAATCGCAGGGCTGGAGCCGGACGTCGCATTGATTGGAGCCGCTGCTTCCCGAAAGGAAATCTACGACTACACCGGCCGCCTGATGCGCGACCTGCATTATCCAGCCATCGTCCTGCCGACTCATTGGGACAACTTTCTGGCGCCGTATGGCGCCTCGCAGCAGCCCGCTCTCGAAGCCCTTCAGTCCTTCGTGCAAGAAGTCGTGGCCGCGTCACCGAGGACAAAAGTGATTGTGCCCAAGTACTTCGAAGCTATTCCCCTCGAAACTGCTGCCAAGTAGGCATCTGATCGACTCGTGCTGCAAACTCCAGAGTATTCTGGAGCCGGACATGCGGCCGGGCCAATTCCACCCGAGGGACGGGAAACCCGCCGACTGGAACCTGAGTTTTCCGAGTTTCCACGGATCAAACGCAAATCGCAGTGAGAGTTCGCCGAACACCCCGCCGGGCAGACGGACCAATGACCTGGTCAGTCATCAGGCATAGCATTTGAGTCATAGCATTTGAGTCATAGCATTTGAGTCATAGCATTTGAGTCAACGAGGGGTGCAATACTATGCAACGCAGAATCGGACTGTGGGCGCTGGCGGGCTTTATCGTTGCAAGTGTTTGGGTGATTCTCAGCTTTGCGCTCCCTATATCGCCGCAACCTGTCCTGTGGGGTCTCGCTCGTTTGACATGTCCGTTATTGCCTGTCAGCGTTGCCTTCCACTTCGGAGTCAAGTGGTATTGGTTTCTTGTTTCAAACATCGCCGGGTATGCTGTGATTGGTCTCATGCTTGAGGGTCTGCAGCTATTCCGACATCGCCTCCAGGTAGCCGCGCGATCACGGGCCTGACGTCGCCACATCCCCACTCAAACCAAAACCAGGCTTGAGTGAGCCACCAGCCCGTGAACCTGGGGAATTTCCCGAAAACCTGGGGACAGACGGGACGTATTCTGCTATTTTGTCTGCCATGGCCTGCCTGGCTCGCGTGATTGCTGTCGATGGGCCATCGATGACGCAGAATACTTGGGAAACATCCCGTCCGTCCCCGAGTTTCCCGAGTTTTCCCGGCAGCTTTATCTGGGTAACAGGTTGCAGCCATGTTCCTTGAACCTGAAGTCCTCCAGATCCACGCCCACGACAACAGGTTGATCGGAAGTAACGGTTGCAGTGAACGCCATGTTGGTCGTGGTCTCAGGAGAGTCCGCCGGCATGGGCCACTGGACGTCTAATGTGTTCAAAGTGGAGACAGCAACGGTGGCGCTTCCTGTCTGACCGGGATAAGTCGTGCTCGGCGACACTCCGGGAATCGTCACGCCCGCCAGGTTGTTTCCAGACGAGTCCAGAAGGTGCACGGCCACGTTGGCCGTCGTTGAGCTCCCGTTGAAGACGTAGAGATCTGCTCTGAGGCCGCTATCGCCGATCCCCGGAAAGATCACAGGCGTGCACACCCAGACAAAGGGCGGTCCGCCGGCAGAAGTGCCTTGTGGTCCCTGCGGGCCTTGTGGCCCTTGCGGCCCTTGCGGACCTGCGGGCCCCTGTGGCCCGGTGACGTTCCATTCCACGCGGCTCTCGTTGTTGTGGCAAGCCGTGCTCGCGTCGACCAGACGCATCATTCCATTGCCGGGGTTGATGCAGGCATCCAGCACGGACGATGGGCTTGCCGAAACCTGCTTCACCAGAATGAACGCAAGAGCAACAACGGCCACCACGCCCGCGCTCGGGACGCCATAACGACGAACGAAGGTATTACGCATACATTCCTCCTTTCTCCGTGGGGCCAAGTGCCCCAACTACCTAGAGTCGCTCCATTCTAATGGATGTCAATTTGGCTTAGACACGTGAGGCCAGCGAAAAAGTTGAACCAGCGATATTCCAGCCCCATCCGGGCGAAATTACAGGTCTGGGATTTATCCAGACTGAGCCGAAGGCGAAACGAAGTCAGTGCAAATGCGGTGTGCGGCAGTCATGCCCTGACACTTGTTCTTGTTGGAAAAACTGATGTCTCAAAGGCCGCGGATAGAGGCGCAACTGATCAATGCCCCAGTTCGAACCTGGAACCTCGACGGAACTCCTGGAATCGCGCCGGCGCCAGGAACGGTTGGGCAATGACGTTGATATTAAAACTGCCGCCTCGCGTTGCATGAATTCCGAGCCGGGTGTTAAAAGGCAAGGAGTGCCGGCTCAACGAATAGACCTGGGTCGTGCCCTTGAAACCCGCGATGGAAATGATCTCAGGCGAAAGATTCTGGATGGCCAGAAAGATGGTCCCCGGCTGCCCCTCCCTGGGCGGCTCGAAGCCCGGGGCTGATTTGCGGATTGCCGCCAGATCAACCAGCTCCGGATCCGCACCCACTCTTCCTTGCCAGGCCTCGGCCGGTATGCCCTCCGCCTGCAGAGTGACCATGCCTTCGGTTCGCTGACCCTTGTGGAGAACCGGCTGCGCAACACCGGTGTGCAACGTCATGACACTCACCTGAGTAGCTCCGGCGAGCCATCCCTGGGACGACTGATCCACGAAAACCAGTTTCGCGGCGCCCTGTGGGGCGTCCGCCGGCACCTTGAAGAAAAAGCCGTCCTCATTGGCTGCGACGGGCGTGATCCTCTGATCTCCAAACAGCACAACCATCTTGGTGCTGTCGCCGCTGAAGCTCCCCATTCCATGAACCGCGGATATGTTGCCCGGAAAGCAGGCGGGCGATGTCGTGATTCCATTCCCGGAAGGCGTTGGCAGCCTTGGCTGGAAATTCAGCCGAAGGGGCACACTTTGCTCCGGGTGTCCGGCGGGAATCAAGCTGAGCTGGGTCTGGCTACCGGTGAGGAAGGTGATCGCTTCGTTGGCCGGCCGAGTCAGGCCGCGGCCGATATCCACGAGCAAATTCTGCAACGCGGGTTTGCCATCCGCTGTGGTCTGCAACAGTACCGAGCCGGTGATCACCTGCAGTCCGGGTACGCCTTTGTAGGATTCAGGTTCGGTGGTGACGATGCCGGAAATCATTCCGGAGCCACGGGCCGGAACCACAATGCCCACCGTGGTCGCCACAGTTGGTGGCGGAACCGGACGGCTGCCTTGCGGCTTATCGGGATTCTTCTCCTTCTTCTCCTTTTCCTCTTTCTCTTTCTTCAGCTTGTCCTGGTGCATCTCGTCTTCGATTTTCTTTCCGCTTTGGGGGCCAACACTTTTGTTGAGGCCCTCCAAAATTTCAGGGTCTATGGCATCATCACCACCCGATGTCTTGGGAGGTTCGCCCTTGGCCGGTGGGGGCGGCGGGTTATTTTTCGCCTTCTCATTTTCCGGCTGGTTGGCTGGTTCGCCTGTGGGCGATGTGGAGAGCGGGAGTATACCAAACGTCGGGAACTCCGGAGCGGGGCACGGATCCCATTGCTTCGTCTTTTCGTTAAATTCGGACCAGTGGCTCTGTTCGGCTTTTTTCATGTTTATCGGGGTCCCCTTTTGATCGTATGTGACCCACGAGTGGTTGCCGTTGAAGTCCCAGATGATGTGACTCTTCACTGTCTTGCCGTCATCGTAGTAAATACTGTTCACCCATCCATGTTTTCCGGATGTGTCAGTAATGTACTTTGTGCGCGCTAGTAAGTTACCCTTCTGGTCGTAGTAGCGGGTTTCTTTCGCCCCAGCGGGCGTAAAGTCGCTTTGCATGGATCCCCATGGCATGGGCATTTCTTCATAGATCAATTGGCCAGCTTTGTCGTACCTTTTCGAAAGCACGAGATCGTCTTTGTCATAGATCTTATCGATTCGCCCGCCAGTGACTGTCGTCTCAGACACCGTCTTCCTGATCAATCTGCCGTCCTCGTCGTACTGTCGCTTCTCAACAAGGTGACCGTCTTTGTCATAATCCGTTTCCGTTTTCCAACCGTCAGCGTCCGTCTTCGTCTCCGTCTTTTGTGCCACACAGGGATGGACCGCTACGAACAGAACCAGCGCCATGAGCAGGCTGCAGAGGCAGGATGCAGGGATTCTCATCGGGATTTTCATTGGAAGTCTCTCCGTGGTGCGGTGTGCGGATTGCCCTAACTCCTTACAATATTCCATGCTTCTAGTGGCACGCTAAGCACGAGCGAAGCCAGACCTTTTACGAATTCAGGTAGCAATACCAAATCGCGCAATGGTTTGGCGGTGTTTCGACCTGGGTCACTGGGGACGGGCACTGAAGAATAGTGAAGTGATCCCCAGCGAAGGCATGCCTGTCATCTGGCCACCGAAGAATCCATTCCCTCCGATAGACCCTGTGAACCTTGGACGATCACGAGGGTCGTTCGTTCCCGTGATCGCGAAAGCCGTGGGGCCGGTGTACGGCCTATATGCGCCGGAGATCTGCAGCACCGTGGTTTGGTCTCGTGGCCGGAGGCTGTGAACAACTGCCTGTCCTGAAACTTGATAGACGGCGCCGTTGAGCTGGAAGCGCATGGTAAGGTCTACCCTGGTATAGCCAAAACCGACGTTGGAGTGGAAGTTCTGTATCTGCGGCAGGGGTGGCGCCGGCGCTGGCGCGGGAGGCATTGCGGGACGCGACGGGGATGTTGCGGGAAACAGCGTGAACGTCAAGGTGCTGGTTTGGCCGTTGAAGACCAAGGGAAATGGAACCAAGGAGAGAGTGCCCGGTGTCGAGCCACCTCCGCTCAATGTGCCGCTGATCGGCTGGATGAATGCTGTACCCGATGCAGTTCCGCCGTAGGTGGCGCTGCCTTTGAGAGTCCCGCCGCTGTACGTCCCTAGCACCGTGGCAGCCCGATTAGAGCCGGATCGGATGACACCTGTGACCGTTCCGGAGGCTGGAGTCCCGCTCAGAGTGAGTTCCATTCGGAAGTTGCTGGAAAGGGCGCCGCGGTAGGCGTAATTCGTTTGAGCTGCGGCGTTCGCCTTGGGGAAAAGGACCAGGACAACCAGGGCTAGCGCGAGTCTGCTTAGGGCTGACGGCCATCGGAAATATCTCATCGCTTTCTCCTTATATTGGGCGTTGGACCGGCTCTGCCTTCCACGCCGCGCCGGCGTTGAGCTCTCCAGCCAATTTCAAGTAGAATCACGGCCATATTCCCAGGCTTCCTGAAGTGGCGCGCCGGACACAGGCATCGCGAAAGCTTGCTTGAGCATGCCCCGAGAAGTCGTTAGATCCAAGTGAATATTTTGTGAAGAGTGGCTAAAGGCAAGCTATGTCGCTCCCAAGCCATACCTTTTACGAGTTCGGGCCCTTCCGTCTGGAGCCCTCGGAACGCGTCCTGCTGCGCTCCGGTGAACCTGTCCTGCTGCCGCCGAAGGCCTTTGAAACGCTCGTCCTCCTGGTTCGAAACACCGGGCACGTCGTGAGCCGGGAGGAGTTGATGAAGGCCATCTGGCCCGGCACTTTTGTCGAGGAGAACAATCTCACGCAGCACGTTTCGCTGCTGCGAAGGACGCTAGGAGGAAGCTCGGAGGAGCACAAATACATCGAAACCGTGCCGCGGCTGGGCTACCGGTTTGTCATGCCCGTGCGCGAGGCTCCCGTCAATGTCAGCACGGAGTTGTTGCTGCGGCGCCACACGCGCACGCATATTGCCCTGCGCGAACAAGACGAAGAAGAGCTAAGCGCGGCTGCACAAGCGGACAGTAATTCGGGACAGAGTAAAACAAAGCGGCGTTCGTGGAGAACGCAAGCCCTGGTCGCTTTCGCCATAGCGGGTTCGGCGTTCCTGGTGCTCCTCGGGTTTACGCGCAGACCTGCGCCCGTTCCGGCCGTGGTTGGCTTCGCACAGCTTACGCATGACGGGCATTTTAAGCATGGACCACTTATTACTGACGGGGAGTCTGTTTATTTTCTCGAGCCCGAGAATGGCAGGAACCGGTTGATGCGTATTCCTGCCACTGGTGGAGGGCCGGCTTCAGTAATGGAAATGCCACTGGCAATGAGTGACCTGCAGGATGTTTCAGAAAGGCGGCACGAGTTGCTGGTAGGTGAGAGGTCGGCCACCGGTCAGGACCCACCCCTACTGAGCTGCTCTGTTCCCGGCGGGCCCTGCCGGCGACTCAACGGAGTTACCGCATATGCAGCGGCCTGGTCCCCCCGCGATGATCGTATTGTCTATGCACAGCGTGAGAAGGTGTTCGAAGCGAAAAGCGACGGAACCCATCCGCGACAACTGTTTGCCGCAGCCGGAAGAGTGCTCTACTTGAGGCCTTCGCCTGACGGACAGACGATCCGGTATCTTTGCGAGGAAAAGGATGCAAAGACTTATCAGCTTTGGGAGACGCGCGCCGACGGGACTCAAGCACGCCTCGTCTTTCCTCACGTTCAATCCGATCTTAGCTACAACCAAGGCAGCTGGACCCCGAACGCAGAGTATCTTTTCTTCACCGAAGCACAGGGCGGTAGGCAAGTCCTGTGGGCTCGTCGTGCTTCTCAGCTTTTTTCCGACGAAACTCGCACACCGTTGAATACAGCTCTCATGAGCATTTCGGCTGTGGCGCCAGCCGCAGACGGCAAGAGAATCTTTGCCATTGCTACCTTTGGGCGAGTTGAGATTGTTCGTTACGACACGAGGTCAGGCAGCTTCACTCACTTTATGTCCGGAGTGTCCACGGATGGACTGGCGTTTTCTGATACAGGGGATTGGGTTGCTTACACGACATTGCCTGAAGGAGCGCATCCTGGAGGAATTCTGGTTCGCAGCCGGTTGGACGGAACCGAGCGGCTGGAATTGACGAACCCATCGCAAAAAGCAATTCTTCCAGCCTGGTCTCCAGACGGGAAGCGTCTCGCCTATATGGCGCGCACCTCTTCGGACCCGTGGAATGGCCCCTGGAAGATCTATGTTGTTTCAAGCGAAGGCGGAGCCTCGGAAGAGTTGCTTCCGGGCACCGAGGACCAGGGCAATCCCACTTGGTCTCGAGATGGCAATTCGATTATTTTCGCCGGGGTTCCCTGGGTGAAGGGATTCGCGCCGGATTCGACAGCTATTCATCAAATGGACCTGGGGACTCGAAAAGTCACCACTCTGCCCGGATCGCAGGGACTGTGGTCCCCACGCTGGTCGCCGGACGGAAGATTCCTGGTAGCTGAAACGGCCGACTCGCGCAAGCTGTTACTATTCGATTTCTCCAAGCACACTTGGAGGCCGCTCGCGGAGGTTTCGCCGCAGATCATCGGATATACAAGCTGGTCCCATGATTCGCGCTTCGTGTTTTTCAACGCTTATGAGGGAGACCAAAGGGCAGTTCTTTACCGGGTGGATGTCCTGCGGCAAGTCACCGAGCGCTTCCCGCTGCCCGAAAGTCTCCGCCAGCCAACCCTGCTCGGACAGTGGTTTTCCCTGGCCCCGGACGACGCTCCGCTCTTTTTACAAGATGTTAGCGTCCGCGAACTCTTTGCCTTCGACCTTCGCCTGCCCTGATCTTCGAACACCCGGGTACAGCCGCTGGGGTTCCCGGCAAGCCTCAAGAAAAATTCTTACTGCGGACCTCCAGGCACGGATGAAAACCGACTTAGCCGCGAATCAACGCGAATCAGAGCAGACAGATGAGGGGCGGATGGGGGAAAAGTGCCTGGTGGTCGGGCACTTAGCTGGATTCATGGGTTTTTCACAAAAGATTCACAATGTCCTAAGGACTTTCCCCGATCACCCACTGTAATACGAGCACACGGCGGGAACGCCCAGGGGCTGTTCCCGTCGAGCCGAATTTCCGAGATGCGCCAACTATTACCGAATATTCGTCAGAGGAGGGACGCGCTCGACGCCCCCTTCTCTGCCGTGTTCTCGCATTCATGGGATCTTTTCCCTTACTGAAGGAGACATATGCTATCCCGACACAAACTACTCCTGATCGCGACGTCGCTGATACTGTATGCCACGCTGGTTACAGCGCAACAGCCAGTTAAGGATCATCCGCTTGTTTCGCGATTCCCAGGATCGACCGTCCTGGAATATAAGACCGCGGAGTTTGATGAGTTTTTGCTTCCACTGGGAAAGATTATTGACGCCAGCAAGTTCACGAAGTCGGAGAAAATCGACGGGAAAGTAACCAAGTTTAAATACAGTATCCCCGAGAACGCGTCAACTCTGGTGATCGCAAAAAGCTACCAGGACGCACTGCAGAACAGTGGATTCCAAGTGTTATTCCAGTGTTCCGGAGACGAATGCGCCGATAAGTCCGCACCGGGCAACTCCAGAGACACCGATTCGGGGCGCTGGTGCTACGTTTCCTATCTCTGCGATCAGCCAATGCGCTATCTGGCGGCGAAGTTGTCACGAGCCTCTGGGGATGCGTACGTCGCATTGGTAGTCAACAAAGGTTTTGGAACGTGGCTGACCATCGTGGAAGTGAAACCAATGGAGGGCGGACTGGTTAAGGTCAACGCGGCTGCTCTCGCCAGCGACATCGCGAAGACAGGTCACGCCTCTGTGTATGGGATCTATTTCGATAGCGGAAAGGCAGTGCTCAAGCCCGAGTCTGACGCGACGCTCGCGGAGATCTCGAAGCTGCTCGCGTCGAATGTGCAGCTGAAATTGCATGTGGTGGGCCACACCGACAACGTAGGTACGCTGGCGTCGAACATCGCATTGTCGAAGCAACGCGCTGACGCTGTGGTTGCTGCACTCGCCACTCAATATCACGTTGCGCAAACGCGCCTTCAGGCGGCTGGCGTGGGGCCGCTCGCGCCCGTAACCACGAACAAAACAGAAGACGGCCGCGCGAAAAACCGGCGGGTCGAACTGGTGGAGGAGTAGATCGCAGGGGTACGGGCAGTGACGCAATAAAAACACCGTTAGTTTTTCCCCGCAGCATCGCCGTTCTCGCTAGCGTTCTCCAACCAAGAAGCTTCTCCAAGTAGAAAAAGGGGGTCTGCCTGGCTGGGAAACCTGGGCAAAGACGGGACGTATTCTGCTATTTTGTCTACCGTGGTCTGCCTGGCTCGCGTGATCCCACGGCCAGCCGGGACGGGTCGCCGTCGATGCGCCATCGATGACGCAAAATACTTGGGAAACATCCCGTCCGTACCGCGAGTTTCCACCGACGTGAAGGGCTTCTACGACTCGAAGTCGGTTGGCCCCCCATCCCTTTGTGATGGTGCGGTGAGCGCGGCCCAGACCATGCGGCCCATGGGCAACGCAAGAAGCGACCAGAATAAGGTAAGCAGCAGCATCAAACACAGAGCTAGTATGCTTGTGCTTGCAGCGTCCCTAAGGGCGACAATTGCCTTTGCCTCAAAGAAGGCCCAGCCCAGGAGAGGGACCCCGCCCGACAGTAGTAATCCAACGCGTTGAATGAGCCGAAGCGGCACCTTGCCGGAACAGAACTCGTATGCCGTCGTCCACCCACGCGCCACACGTTCCCTCGCCATGGAGTCAAGCTGCCGAATCTCCGTTTGCTGCTTCACAGTAATTGATGATAGCTGGCGTCCGTAGTCGCAGGAAAGGAGAAAGTTCAGCCTCCTGCTGCCTGAAGACAGGTTTTTCCTGTTTTGCGGGAAACTCGGGGACGGACGGGACGTTTTGCATTATTTTGTCTGCCGCGGCCCGTCTGGCTCACGTGACTGCCGTCGATGTACCACACTGACGCAGATACTTGGAAGACATCCCATCTGTCCCCGATTTTCCTATTGCTGACTTTCAGCGAGGTAGCTGCTGCTACATCTTGATAGCATTGAAGAGAAATAATCTTTGCTCCACTTCTGCATGCCCGCAGAATCGAGGCCTGGAGGAAACATGAGCTTCTCGCCGCTGGGATTGACGCCGCTGATCGGCGTTTTCGACATGCCAAGGGCACTGGCCTTCTATCGAGACCT